>Ga0306920_100015038_pt1 | contig 10591 bp, 5 predicted proteins | sample flu12Cox44000170_FD_204666 | JGI IMG/M metagenome (GOLD analysis project Ga0306920, IMG submission 204666) | Lab enrichment of tropical soil microbial communities from Luquillo Experimental Forest, Puerto Rico - flux4day.12C.oxic.44.000.170 (v2)... | ecosystem: Environmental > Terrestrial >... | reverse complement strand
TGAATCGATTGCGGCTCCAGGTATTTGCTGGGGCAGGATCTTTTCGGAAAACCGGTTTCCACTTTTCCGGATCATGCCCTACCGTCCGAACAGTTTATCGAGCAGCCAGAAATCGAGCCCGCTGGCGTTGTTCTGCCGATTGTCGGGCGGGGCGCTCGGCGCGGCGGCAGCGACCGGCGCCTGCGGTGCGGGCGCTGGCGGCGGATTGAACCAGCTGTCGGCGATACCCGGCAGCGTCGCCGGCGCCGTGCCGGCAAGCGCGGCGCGCATGAAATGGCCCCAAATTTCGACCGGCAGCCCGCCGCCGACCGCTTTTTTGGTCGGCGAATTGTCGTCATTGCCGAGCCATACGCCGGTGACCAGGCGCGATGTGTAGCCGATGAACCAGGCATCGCGGAAATCCTGGCTGGTGCCGGTCTTGCCGGCGGCCTGCCAGCCGGGGAGGCTCGCGCCGCGCGCCGTGCCGCTGACCAGCGTCTCGTGCATCATCGCATTCATCATGCCGACATAGCGTATATCGACGATACGGCCGAGTTGCTGCTTCGTGCGGTCGTAGAGCGTCTTGCCGTCGGTTGAGCGGATGCGCTCGATGACATGCGGCGACACTGCGAGCCCGCCATTGGCGAAAGTTGCGTAGGCGGAAACAAGTTCGAGCGGCGTGACTTCCGATGTGCCGAGCGCAATCGAAGCATTGGGTTCGAGCATCGAAGCAATGCCGAGCCGGTAGGCGGTGCGCACCACGGATTGCGGGCCGAATTCGAGCGTCAGGCGCACCGACACCGTATTGAGCGAATCGGCAAGCGCCTGGCGCAATGTCACCGGCCCGAGATATTGCCGCTCGAAATTTTCCGGCCGCCAGCCCTTCACCGAAATCGGCGCGTCCTCGCGCACGCTATCGGGCGTCAGCCCATGTTCGAGCGCGGTGAGATAAACGAAGGGCTTGAACGCCGAACCGGGCTGCCGTTTGGCGTCGATGGCGCGGTTGAATTGGCTTTCGCCGTAGTCGCGTCCGCCGACCAGCGCCCGCACCACGCCGTCGGGCGTCATCGCCACCAGCGCGCCTTGCGCGATATCGAACTTGTCGCCCCTCTGATTGAGCGTGTCGACCAGAGCGTGTTCGGCGGCGCCTTGCAGCGCCGGGTCGATCGTTGTTTCGACAACGATGTCCTGGTCGATATTGCCGATAAGATCGTTGACCGCGTCCATGACCCAGTCGGCGACGTAGTTGACCGAGCCGGCGGCGGGGGGCTTCACCGCTCGTGCCGGACGGGCCAGCGCCTGCCGCGAGGCGGCTCCGCCGATCATCTTCAATTCCGTCATGTCGGCGATGACGATCGCGGCGCGGCGCTTCGCCCCCTCGGGATTGTGATTGGGCGCGAGCCGCGACGGTGCTTGCACGAGACCGGCCAGCATCGCCGCCTCGGCCAGCGTCAATTGCCGCGCCGATTTGCCGAAATAGCGCTGCGCCGCCGCTTCGATGCCGTAGGCGCCGGAGCCGAAATAGACGCGATTGAGATAAAGCTCCAGAATTTGCGCCTTGCTGAATTTGTGTTCGAGCCAGAGCGCCAGCACGATTTCCTGAAGCTTGCGTGTGACGGTGCGTTCCTGGGTGAGGAACAAGTTCTTGGCGAGCTGCTGCGTAATCGTCGAGCCGCCCTGCGAAGCCCCGTGGCGAACGACATCGGCGACGAGTGCGCGCGCGATGCCGAGCGGGTCGACGCCATGATGCGAATAGAAGCGGCGATCCTCGATGGCGACGAAGGCATTGGGGACGTAGTCCGGCAATTCGGCCAGCGGCACCGCCGCGCCGCCCATCTCGCCGCGCGTCGTCAGCGTCGCGCCGTTGTCGCCCAGGATGAGCACCGAAGGCGGCCGCTTGGGGATTTCAAGCGATTGGATCGGCGGCAGGTGGATGCCGATCCAGACGAGCACGCCGATGACGGCGACCACCCCCCACAATGCGAGCACCGCGCCCCAATAGCACGCGCGGCCGAGCATCGAGCGGCCCTTGCCGCGCCGCTTTCGTTTGTGGGTCTCACGGGGGCTGCTGTCGCTGCGCCACCCGCCTTGGAAGCTGCGCCTGACCAGAGCCCGGCTCGCGCTTCCAGACGGCCTACGCTCCTCGGACGGCAGGCGGACGTCGAGGCTCGGCTCGCCGGAGCGCTTTCGTCCTTCCCGCCACGCCATAACCGGTCCCCAAGCGCGGAAAATGCGCTGAAATCACGGTAAAGGGCGGCGTTTAAGGCGCGGTTACCGGCGCCAATTGCGCCCGTTATGCGAGCAAAAGACCCGCGCCAACCGGCGGGCCCAGGGCGAAATTCCGCCGAAGCGAGAACGAGGAAGACGCCGCTACCCCGCAGCTTTGGCCGGCTTCGGCTCGCTCGCCGGTGCCGTGAACAGCGCCAGAAGCGGCCGCTTGATCGCGGCCTGGCGGGCCGGGGTCGTGATTTGGGCGCCGAGCAGATCAGTCACATAGAAAACGTCGACGACCCGTTCGCCGAAGGTCGCGACATGGGCGGATGCGATGTTCAGATTGAGTTTCGACAGTGTCGTGGTGAGCTCGTAGAGGAGCCCCGGCCGATCGAGCCCGGTGACTTCGACCACCGTATAGCGGTTCGACCATTGGTTATTGACACTGACTTCGGGCTCGATGGCGAATGCCTTGAGCCGTCCCTTCGGCGGCGCGCGCTTGGCCGCGATCTCGGGCAGTCTGAGCTCGCCGCGCAACGCTTTTTCCATGGCCTCGCCGATGCGCGCGGCGCGCCGGGCTTCGTCGTTATCCTGCTCGAATTCGCGAGACACGGCGATCGTGTCGAGCGCGAGCCCATCGGTGGTGGTGAAGATCTGCGCGTCGACAATATTGGCGCCGGCCAGCGCGCAGGCGCCGGCGATGATCGACAACAGCCACGGATGATCGGGGGCGAACACGGTCAGCTCGGTAACCCCGCGCGCCGCGTCGAAGCCGACGCTGGTTGCGAGCTTCTTGGCGGCCGCTTCGGTGGTGCGTACGAAGCGCGCGTGGTCGAGTTTGTGCGGCAGATCGACCTTGAGCCAATAGGCAGGATAGAGCCGCGCGATATAGGCATCGAGCTCTTCGCTCGGCCAGTCGGAGAGTTGGGCGCGGAATTCGGCTTGCGCTACGGCGACGCGCTGCGCGCGATTGACTTCGGAGAAGCCGCCGGTGAGCACCGGCTCGGTTTCGTAATAGAGCGTGCGCATGAGCTGCGCCTTCCAGCCGTTCCACACGCCGGGTCCGACGGCGCGAATATCCGCGGTGGTGAGGATCGTTAGGAGCTTCAAGCGCTCCAGCGACTGCGCCACCGCGGCGAAATTCTCGATGGTCTTGCGGTCGGAGAGATCGCGCGATTGCGCCACCGTTGACATCACGAGATGCACCTCGACGAGCGAGGCGACCAGTTCGGTGTCGGCCGCGCTCAAGCCGAGCCGCGGGCCAAGGCGGCGGGCAAGGCGTGCGCCGGCGAGCGAGTGGTCCTCGATGCGGCCCTTGGCGATATCGTGCAGGAACAAGGCGACGCAAAGTACGGTGCGGTGCTGCGGCTGGATCGTCTTGATCAATTCGCTGGCCAGCGAAACTTCCGCGCTCTCGCCGCGCGCGATCTCGTTGAGCACGCCGATGCAGCGGATCAGGTGCTCGTCCACCGTGTAGTGATGATACATATTGAATTGCATCATCGCCACGATGCGGCCGAAAGCGTGCACGAAAGCGCCGAGCACGCCGACTTCGTTCATGCGCCGCAGGACGATTTCGGCGGCATTTTCCGAGGTCAGAATTTCCAGGAAAAGCCGGTTGGCTTCCGGGTCCTCCCGTACGCGCTTGTCGAGCAGCTTGAGCGAGTGCGTGGCGGTGCGCATGGCCTCGGGATGGAAAGCCAGGTCGTGCTGCTGCGCGAGCCGGAATATCCGAATCAGATTGACAGGGTCGCGGCTGAACACGTCGGCGCGCGCGATATTGATGCGGTTGTTGTCGACGACGAAATCATCGGTGCCGCCGAGCTTCTTGGGCGCCGGCGCCGAGCGAAAACGCGCCATCATGCGGTTCAAGACCGGCGCCGGCTTGGCCTGGCGCTCTTCCAGCCCGGCGCAGAGGATGGCGGTCAGGTCACCGACATGCTTGGCGGTGAGGAAGTAGTGTTTCATGAAGCGCTCGACATCGCGCAAACCGGGATGCGTCGTGTAGCCGAGACGCACCGCGATATCGCGCTGAATGTCGAACGACAGTCGCTCCTCGGCCCGTCCGGCAAGGAAATGCATGTTGCAGCGGACCGACCATAGGAAATCTTCGCAGCGGCGGAACATATTGTATTCGTCGCGGCCGAACACGCCGCGTTCGATCAGTTCCTCGGGCTCGCGCACGCGATAGACGTATTTGGCGATCCAAAACAATGTGTGCAGGTCGCGAAGCCCGCCCTTGCCGTCCTTGACGTTCGGCTCCACCAGATAGCGCGACTGGCCGGCCCGGCGCAGACGCTCCTCGCGCTCGGCAAGCTTGGCGGTGACGAATTGCGCCGCGGTACCCTGCGCCACTTCCTTGTCGAAGCGCGCGGTCAGCTCGTTGTAGAGTTTGGCGTCGCCGAACAAATACCGCGATTCGAGGAGCGCGGTGCGGATCGTCATGTCGGCCTTGGCCAAGCGAATCGATTCGTCGACCGAACGCGTCGCATGGCCGACCTTCACTCCCATGTCCCACAAACAATAAAGCAGCGCCTCCGCAACCGACTCGCCCCACGCGGTCTGTTTGTAGGAAAGTAGAAACAACAGATCGATGTCGGAACCCGGCGCCAGCAAGCCGCGGCCGTAACCGCCGGCCGCGATCACCGCCATGCGCTCTGCCTCGGAAGGCACCCGCGTTGGATAAAGTTCGCTGCAGGTGAAATCGAACAGAATTTGGATGATTTCGTCTTGCATCCGGCACAGCCGCTGGGCGCATCGCCGTCCATGCCGGTCCTTGAGCAGCAATTCTTCGGCGCGCGCGCGTCCTTGCGTCAGCGCGGCTTTGAGGCATTGGGCGACGGCGGTGCGCAGCTCGCGCTCGCGCCCGGCATGGCGCTCGGCGAGCGCTTTAAGCTCGCCGATGATTGCCGGCGGGTCGATCAAGTCGCCGGCGGCGCGGTGCGGGCGCTGAATGTCCAACATGTGATAGGCTTAGCGGAGCGGGCGCGCGGTGTCATCGTGATCGCTGACGGCGGGATTGTAGTCCTGGCTACATGGCTAAAATATTCTTCGCCACGGCGGCAACAAGGTAAATCCTTCCGATTAATGTGGCTGTGAAGTCCTCTCGAGGAAGAAACTTCCGTCCAGGCACGGCGGCGAGACTTATCCCAGTCGCCGCGATAATCGTCCGCTCATGATTTCGTCCAACCTGATGTTTTGGCTGGAACTCGCCTTGAAGATGGCGCTGACGGCAAGCGTCGTTGTCATCACCTCGATTGCCGTCGAGCGCGCCGGACCGTTCGTCGGCGCGCTCATCGCCGCACTGCCGACCGCGGCGGGCGCGGCTTACGTCATCCTCGCGATCGAACATCCGCCCGCCTTCATTGCCGCGAGCGCGGTCGGCAGTATCGCGACCGGCGCCGCGGTCTCGATTTTCGGCGCCGTCTACGCCGTGCTGGCGCAGCGCCGTGGTCTGGCCGTGAGCCTCGGAGTGGCGCTTGCGGCCTGGTTCGCCGTCACGGCCCTGTTGCGGCAGACGGTCTTCACCCCGCTCGGCGCGATCGCGCTCAACGCCGCCGTCTTCGCGGTTACCATTCCCCTGAGTTGGCGCTATCGCATCTCTGGACCGCCCAAACAATTCCTGCGGACCCCATTCGACATTCCGCTGCGCGCGCTGGCCGCTGCCGTCGTGGTCGCAGCGGTGACTACGGCGAGCTACAGCATCGGCTCATTTGCCTCGGGAATGTTCGCGCTCTTTCCTATTATCTTTTGCAGTTCGATCGTCATTTTGCATCCGCGCGTCGGCGGCAAGGCGACCGCCAGCATGGTGGCCTATGCGCAAGTGGCCTTTATCGGTCTCGCGCTGAGCTTTTTGGCCGTGCACTATCTCGCGGAGCCGCTCGGCTCCTGGTGGGCGCTCGCCATCGGGCTTTCGATCGCGGTCGGCTGGAGCGGACTATTGTTTCTGGTGCGCGGCCAAGCGCTCGCTCGCGGACTCAAAAAGATATAGCGCGATCTATGGTCTGCCCTTGGCAAGCCTCGCTTTGAGCGCATAGAGCGCTTCGAGCGCGTCGCGAGGCGACATTTCATCGGGATGAAGCGCCTCGATCGCGGCGACCAGATCGGCCAAGGCGGTGTCGGCCTGCGCGGCGGGAGCGGCGGGTCGCGCCGCGGCAAATAGCGGCAGGTCGTCGATCAGCCGGCGTGCCGGCGAGACGCGGTCTTCCGCTTCGATCTGCGCCAGCACGACCTTGGCGCGCTCGATGACGCTCGGCGGCAGGCCGGCAAGCTTGGCCACTTGGATGCCGTAGGAACGGTCCGCCGCGCCGGCCACCACTTCGTGCAAGAAAACCACCTCGCCCTGCCATTCTTTCACGCGCATGGTAGCATTGTGCAAGCGCGGAAGTTTCGCGGCGAGCGCGGTCATTTCGTGGAAATGGGTTGCGAACAAGGCGCGGCAGCGATTGCTTTCGTGCAGATGCTCGATGGTCGCCCAGGCGATGGACAAGCCGTCGAAGGTCGCGGTGCCGCGGCCGATCTCGTCGAGGATGACGAGTGCGCGTTCGCCGGCCTGATTGAGGATCGCCGCCGTCTCGACCATTTCGACCATGAAGGTCGAGTGCCCCCGCGCCAGATCGTCGGCGGCGCCGACACGCGAGAACAGCCGGTCGACGACGCCGATATGAGCGGCCCGCGCCGGAACGAAACTGCCCATCTGCGCCAAGATCGCGATCAGCGCGTTCTGGCGGAGAAACGTCGATTTGCCCGCCATATTCGGGCCGGTGACGATCCAAATGCGGCCGGCATTGCCGTCCGCCGGCGGCGACAGATCGCAGTCGTTGGCGATGAACGGGCCGCCGTCCGCGACCAGCATCTGTTCGACGACGGGGTGCCGGCCGCCGGCGATCGCGAAGGCGAGGCTGTTGTCGACCTCAGGCCGAACATAGTCGCGCTCGGCGGCGAGCGCGGCCAGCGCACAGGCGACATCGATCGCGGCGATGGCGTTCGCCGCTTCCTTGATGTTCGCGCTTGCCGCCGTCACCGCACCTGCCAAGCGGTCGAAGATTTCAAGCTCGAGCGCCAGTGCGCGATCGGCGGCATTGGCGATTTTGGCTTCGAGTTCACCGAGTTCCGTTGTCGTGAAGCGAACCTGTCCCGCGGTGGTCTGGCGGTGGATGAACGTGGCGTTGAGCGGCGCGGTCATGAGCTTTTCGCCGTGCAGCGCCGAAACGTCGACGAAGTAGCCGAGCACGTTGTTGTGCCGGATTTTCAGCACGCGGATGCCGGTCGCTTCGGCATACCGCACTTGCAAACCGGCGATGACGCGGCGGGATTCGTCGCGCAAGGCCCGCGCTTCGTCGAGCGCCGGCTCGTACCCCGCACGGACAAAACCGCCGTCGCGACGCCAGGCCGGCAATTCCCCGGCGAGCGCGTTGCCAAGTTCCGCGGCGAGCGCGCCGTCGGCACGGCTGAGCCCTTGCGCCGCCTGCGCGAGATCGCGCGGAAGTTCGCCGAGCGACGCCAGACGCTCGGCAAATTCGCCCGCCGCGAAAATGCCGTCGCGGATCGCGGCGAGATCGCGCGGGCCGCCGCGGCCGACGACAACGCGCGTCAGCGCGCGCGCCAGATCCGGCGCGGATTTCAAAAGCGCGCGAAGGTCGTTGCGCGCGGCGGCGTCGGCCACGAATGCCGAGACCGCGTCCAGCCGATGCGCGATTTCCGCCGGATCGGTCAGCGGCGCGGCGAGCCGTTGCGCCAATAATCGCGAGCCGGCCGCCGTCACGGTACGGTCGATCGCGGCAAGAAGCGAACCGCGCCGCTCGCCGGCAAGCGTATGCATGAGTTCGAGATTGCCGCGCGTGGCCTGGTCGATCGCCAGCGTCGCGCCGGGTGCCTCGCGCGCGGGGGGCGACAGCGGCGGCCGTTTGCCGATCTGCGTGCGTTCGACATAAGTAATCGCGGCTGCCGCTGCCGCCAGTTCGAGCCGCGAGAACGCCCCGAAAGATGCCGTGGTCGCCACGCCGAAGAACGAGGCCAGCCGGCGTTCCGCCGTCGCGCCGTCGAACACGTCGTGGGTCAACGGCGTCAGCGCCGGCAGCGCGCGCAGGAAGGGCGCCAGCTCGGCGTCGGCATAGAGCGCATCGGAGACGATAATCTCGCCGGGCTCGATCCGCGCGATTTCGGCGGCGAGCGGCCCGCGGTCGCATTCGGCCACCCGGAATTCACCCGTCGAGATATCTATCCAGGCGAGAGCGAAACGATCTTCACCCGCAGATGCGCGGCTTCGCGCCAGCGCGACCAAATAATTGTTGCGCTTGGCTTCGAGCAGCGAATCTTCGGTCAACGTGCCCGGCGTGACGAGGCGCACCACGTCGCGGCGCACCACGCTTTTGGCGCCGCGTTTTCGCGCCAGCGCCGGATCTTCGAGCTGCTCGCAAACGGCGACGCGGTGTCCGCCCGCGATCAGCCGGTGCAAATATTCGTCGGCCCGTTCGATCGGCACGCCGCACATTGGAATGTCGTTGCCGAGATGCTTGCCGCGCTTGGTCAGAACGATGCCCAGCGCGCGCGACGCCACCGCGGCATCGTCGAAAAACAGCTCGTAGAAATCGCCCATCCGGTAGAACAACAGGCAATCCGGATTGGCGGCCTTGATCTCGATATATTGCTCCATCATGGGCGTAATCCGGCCCGCAATTTCGCGCGCAGAGTTCGGTGCCTCGGTCATGACGGAGTGGGCGGCTTCCATGGCGCGCCGACGCTAGCAAAAAATATGGTGCGATGTCGGGGTTCCCGATGCGCCGTCCACGGATTCGTGAGCCATGCGGAATGTCCCTGACAGGCGCGTCGTTTGAGCTTATGCTCCACGCTGCTCCAGCGGCAGTAGGAACGCGTGTCCGGTCCGCTATAGAGGGTCAGCGGCCGGATCAGGATATTGTTTTAATCGTATTGGTAGGCGAGATCGGCGGGGTCGATGGAGGAAAGGGCCGCCGAATACGCCGCCGGCATGACCAAGCGGTGGTCGCATTCATTGCCGGGCGCGCCGCTCCGGCGGGCAAGAAAATGGGACATGCCGGCGCCATCGTGACCGGCAATCCGAAACTACGCCTCCAAGCGCGCAGCGCTTGAGCGCGCCCGCGTCCTGGTCGCCGATACGCCGCGCGCTATTCCCACCGCCGTTTCGCGCCGGCTCGCCGAACGCGCAAGCAGCGGCGGCGCGGCGGCAATGCCCCGCAGGACGGCGTGAAAAAGACGGCCGGAAGCGGATTACTTGACGAGCTTCTTGCCGGTGACCGCCTCCAGGTTTTTATAAAAGACCTTTTCGGCGGTCGCCTTGTCGAGCTTGAGCGAATCCAGGATTTTCAGCGTTTCGCGCGGATACATCGTTCCGCCCTCGGGATCGAACGGGCAGTCGGACGCGAATACGATCTTGTCGATCGGGAAGAATTCCATGCCGGCCTTGGTCGCCGGCACCGCCGTGAACGCCGCCGTGTCAGCCCAGAAGTCCTGCTTGAAATAATCGAGCACCCGCTTCTTGAGGCTTTTGCGCAGCGAGACGTAATCCTCATCCGTGGTGCGCGACCCCATCACGTCGTTGCCGGGCCCGATCCGGCCTTCCAGCATCGGCACGATGCCGCCGAAATGGTGCGTTATGATTTTCAGATTAGGATAAGTGTCCATGATCTTCGAATAGACGAGCCGCATCATGGCGCAGGCCGTCTCGTAGGACCAGCCGAACGTCCACCAGATTTCATAAAGCGACTTCTTTTCGTCGATGTAATCCGGCGTTTCCGCGCCGCGCGCCGGATGCAGCCAGATCGGCGCGCCGAATTCGTTCATCTTTTTCCAGAACGGCGCATGTTGCGGCCTATCGAGCGGCTTGCCTGCGACATTGGTGTAGATCTGAACGCCGAGCGCGCCGTTTTTGAGCGCGCGCTCCGCTTCGCCCACGCCGGCGTCGGCCGCGGCAAGCGAGACCTGCGCCACCCAGCCCGGAAAGCGATCCTTCTCCCTGATGGTGAGCTCGGCGAGGCCGTCATTGATGATGCGGCAGAACTCGTCGATATCCTGCGGCGTCTTGGCGAATTTCTCGATCGGAGGCTGCGGATAGGACAGGATCTGCTGGTAATCCTTGTGCCCGTCGACGATCTTCTTGCGAACGTCGAGGTCGAACAAAGCCGGCAGCGAGCGCACGCGCTTGCCCATGTCCTTGTAGTCGCCGGCAACCTCGTTGAGCTGGTCGAAGAATTTCTGCGGAAAAAAATGAGTGTACGCGTCGATACGCATCGGCATTGGCAAATTCTCTCCCTTTTTGGCGGGTTGGGCACGATCCGGAAAAAGCCCGACCCGGAGACGATCCGGAGTGGAAACCGGCTTTCCGAAAAAGATCGTGCGCCGTCAGAAACCTAGAGTGGTAATC
>Ga0306920_100015037_pt1 | contig 10591 bp, 9 predicted proteins | sample flu12Cox44000170_FD_204666 | JGI IMG/M metagenome (GOLD analysis project Ga0306920, IMG submission 204666) | Lab enrichment of tropical soil microbial communities from Luquillo Experimental Forest, Puerto Rico - flux4day.12C.oxic.44.000.170 (v2)... | ecosystem: Environmental > Terrestrial >... | reverse complement strand
GGCGCTGCGCCGAAAGATGTCAGGGGTGTGCGCGCCATAGGAGACGAGGCCGCCCGCTTGCGCAAACGAGCGCAGGACTGACGCAGCCGGTAGGCGATGTTTGATCGCAAGATCGGCGATCGCCTTGGAAAAGAAGATACCCTGAACGACGACGGCTTGCGCGCGCGCTCTCACCATGTCCGCGAATGCTGCATCGACCTCATCGGCGCTACCAACCATAGCGATGGGGCCGATGTCTATGCCGCTAACGCGGCCCGCAAGCTGAACCTGCTCCAGGAAAGGTTTCGTGAATGGATCCGCGGGATTGGCAAGAACGCCTACGCGGTGAAGCGATGGGAGCATATCCCGAAACAATTCCACGCTCTTCCCTGCGGTCTCGGGACCCATGTTGGACAGCCCCGTGACGTTGCCACCCGGCCGCGCAAGGCTCGCCACCAGCCCCGTTCCAACCGGATCACCGACCGAGACCATGACGATTGGAATCGACGTGGTCGCCTGCTTTGCGGCAAGCGCACACGGCGTAAAGATTGCAGCGATCACATCGACCTTCAGCTGGGTCAGCTCAGCCGCCAATTCTGGTAGTCGAGCGGCGTTACCCTCAGCCGAGCGCGACTCAATACGAAAAGTCTGCCTCTCTATGTGACCCAACTCCCGCAGGCCCTCGAGAAGTTCCTTAGCAAATGACTGCTCGTCAGCCCTGGTCAGGCTCAGCACGCCGATGATGTTCACTCTGCTCTGCTGGGCCGGTGCTGCAAGCGGCCAGAGAGGAGCCCCGCAAAGAAGGACAAGAAGGTCCCGTCGCTTCAATTCCATGCCTCCCTTGAAACTCCGCGGACGAGCATAGCAGCGCATGCGGGTAGCGCTGAAGGGAAATGCTACGCCGCCCCGAGTGCGAGCGGGCTCGCGACAGTTTGGGGACAATTGCGGTCGATCTTGTCCATCTCCCCGCATTCCGAATCCGTGTCCGCTTCTCCGTAGATTCCCGGCTTACAGGTGAGCGGCTTGAACATGGCGGTTCAATGCCACAGATCGGGATAGTATCGGTTGAGGACGTTCCGCACAGTTGCCCTGATACTGCGAAATGGACCACGTGGCGTTTGTTGGTAATGCACCACATCCTTGATGGAACAGCACTCGACTTTGTTCGCTCTCTCGGTTCGCCGCCGGGCTTCGATCGGGTGTCAGCTCCATGGGTAGAACTTGATCGTTACCTTCCCGAGTTTCCGGGTGACAGCGCCAGCGACGGTTCGATATTAAATGTCTGCCTTTCGATCTTGCCGGTGAACTTGAATGGGACATCGTAGTCGGATTGCTTGTCTTGGAGTTTGCGCGGTGCCGCTGAAATCTATGGATGAGCACCCTCGACTATCCGGTATTGCATCGCAACGTGTGCCCAACGCGAGGGTCGCTTCGGGTCAACCACTGCCATTCGCACTCAGTCTGCGCTGGATCCATCCCGCGTCCGCAGTATCTCCGATTCCTTCCGCCCATCAGTGCTTATCCACCCATGCCCCAGCCACGGACATCATGCGGCGGTCTATCGTCCACCGTCGGCTTCGCCGTCACGCTCCTCAGCCAAGCCTGATGCGATAGAACCGCAAAGCATTCTCGCTGAAGAGCTTCTTGCGATCCGCCAGCGGCATTTCGGCGGTGGCCTTCTTGAAGCAGCTGTAGAGGTAATCCCAAGAACCTTTGAGCCCATCCACGGGAAAATTCGAGGCAAACATACACCGGTCAACGCCAAAGATCCGGAGCGCCTCGCGAATTATCGGCTGATTGGCTGCGAGCGTCCAAGGCTGGCCCAGTACCGTAAGGCCGGAGATCTTGCAGTGGACGTTGTTTGGCAATGCAGCTAACGCCTCCATGCCCCGGCGCCATACTTTGAGCGCCTCCGGCGAGCGGTCGAGCGGGTAGCCGGTATGGTTAAGCGCGACGCGCAGCCGGGGATGCTCACGCACGACCTCTGCCGCTTCCTCTAGGTGCCACCAGGTCACCCGCAAATCCCAGGAAAGGTCGTGTTTTTCCAGCAGACTCAGGCCATTCCGCCACCTCGGATCCTGCATGCTACGAGGCTGTCCGCGCACGCTGTCACCCGGCCCCTTTGAGATGATCGGCTTCGTCCTGATGCCGCGTACCAGTGGAAAGGATTTCTGCCGGATGATTATCTCCTCGCTGTTTGGCTCGTCGATCCACGCATGAGCAACGATCGCATTCGGCATCCCGTGCGCCATCGAGATGCGGGTCAACCACTCGGTCTCCTCGACTTGGCGGCGCCGATCGCATTCTGCTTCGACGTGTACCGTGGCGATGACGTTGTGGAGGGCCGTGTCGCGCCGATACTCGGGCGGCAGATAGGAACGTCTCAGTGGCGAGTTGTCGCCCATATAGGCGTGCTCGTCGTTTGCGAGCCACGGATAGATGAGGTCGCCTTCAAGGTCCCACAGGTGGTGATGGACATCGACGATCGGCAAGTCATCGTAGAAGTTGGACATCGGCACGCCCTGTGACTGTGGGTTGGGCACGAACGCTGACATGCGGTAATCCGAGTATGATCGGACGGGAACAGCAGGATGACGAAGGAGGCTCAGGGGACGGAGAAAAAGACCCACTCGCACCCCTTCGATCACCAGCGTGTCTGCAGGCGGCGGACGTAACGAAGCGGCACAACCACCACCATGGCAGACCGCCGTCAGCCGATATGGATCAGCCGTAAACCTTGCGCACCTCGCCGTCGGCCCACTTGACCGCGTCCTCGGCGGACATGCCCTGGACGGCCGTGGCGTACATGTCGACGATGATGTACTTGGCCAGCACTTCGGCAGCCTTCGCTCCCGCCGGCCCCGCGTAGCCATAGACCCGGCCGAGCCGGGGCGCGACCCGGTATGGAGTCATTACCGGATCCTCCCCCCACATCTTGTGGTTCTCCCACTGCTTGGTGGGACCGGTGGCATACCCCTTCTGCACGTTGAACCACTTGTCATAGACTTCGGTCGAGTGGAACCACTTCAGAAACTCCATCGCCTGCTTCTGGTTCTTCGAATAGCCCATCACCATCATGCACTGGAAGGGATGCACTCCGTATTGGCCAGCGGGCCCCTTGGGCAGCGGCGCGTGCAAGATGTCAGTCTTCATCTGCGCTCCCTTGTCGGTCTTGTACTGATCGGGTTTGCGCAAGGCTTCGATATAGATGGACGCGCCGTTAAGCGTGGCGCTGATTGTTCCCGATAGGAAGGCGCGGTTGTTGTTCGAGTCGTCCCAGGCAAGGCCGCTCTCGTCGTGCGCGTCCTTCCAGAATGCAGTCATGAACTTCACCGACTCGATTGTCTCTTTCGAGTTGAGCTTGACCGTCTTGCCGTCGGCCTCGACTTCGCGGCCGCCCCATGACCACAAGTAGGGGTAGGCAAAGCCCGGCGCGTCGCCAACCGTGTGACCGAGGGTCTGTCCGAGAGGATGACCATTGGCCTTGAGCTTCTTGCCGGCTGCCCGATACTCCTCCCAGGTCTCCGGGAACTTGGAGACGCCGATCTCGTCGAACCAGGATTTGCGGTAGGCAATCATGAGGCCGATGATGCAATAGGGCACGGCAATCCATTTCTTGCCGTCGTGCGTGTTGGCCTTGGCGAGGTCATAGTAGCCACCTTGCGAGGAACCAATCGCTTCGCACACGGCCGACACGTCGGCGCAGCTGTCGGCATAGAGCTGCGCCTTGTTGTCAAAGACCATGATGATGTCGGGCCCACTTTGAGTCTGGATCGCCGCCGTCGCACGAGGCTGGAGGTCATTGAGGCCGATGGTCTCCATATTGATCTTGAAGCCAAGCGCCTTCTCGGCTTCCGGCAGCATCGATTTGCGCAGAATCTCATCTCCAGCCGGGACGAAATCGTTCCACTTCAGCCAGTGTAGGGTTGTAGCCTGCGCGTAAGCGGGTGCTTTGCTGGCTGCTAGAATGCCAGCCACGCCGGTGGTCTTGGCAGCCAGCGCTCCAGCGCCCGATGCCTTTAGGAACTTGCGGCGAGTGACCCGAGCCATTAGTTTCCTCCAAGATACAGATGTTGCTTTATGACGGATGCTACGACGCTCCGACTGCTTGATCCCGGTGACGCTTTGATAGGCGCAAACTCCCGGTCAGCAGCAATCCCCGGGCCGAACACAACGGACCAACAATCGCCCGAGGCAAGGTTACCTCAAGGGGTCCGCGTAGCAACCGAACAATTTTACTAGGTAGGGCAGCTGAGCCCTACCAGACTGGCTGTCTTCGGCACCACGAAAAACCAGCGGCGCCTGTCGGAGGCCAAGGGCAACCCAAGGCCTGGTATATTAATTTGGTGAGCTTTCCAGCGACAGCAGCGGCCGCTGCAACGGAGGCGAGAATTACGTCTACTTCTCGATCCATTAGCTCCCGGGCGTGCGCTTCAAAGCGATGTCGGCGCGGCCGAGGAGTGCGACCGGGATCGCTAAGCCAAGCGTCTTGGCGACCCTGAGATTGATGGCCATCCCCATTCGTGTAGCCCGCTGAACGGGCAAATCGGCAACTCTTGCGCCACGCAGCAGCCGCCCGGTATACGAACCGACGACGTGGAACACGGCCTCTCTGTTAGCGCCGTAACCGATGAGGCCCCCGGCTGCCGCATACTCGGGGGAGGGAAAAAATGCGGGAATCGAATGGCGGGCCGCCAACGTGACGATGTGATTTCGAGCGCCGATGAAGAAACCGTCCGTGCCCACGAGAACCGCGCCGGCCTGCTGTTCGGCCACGCGAAAGCCGCGTCAAGCTCTCCCTTGCTGCTGGCACTTAGCCCCACCCGCCGCACCGCAAGAACCCCTGCGGCAACCTGCAATTCCTTCATCGCTGCCGCGATCAAGCGCGGATTCGCCGGGTTGTGAAGATAAGCGATATTCCGAGCTGCCGGTAGCAGCTCCTGCAAAGCTGAAGACGCTTTGACGTGGCCAGCATATCAGGTCTCGCGCATAGCAGGTGATGCGATTGTTGCGTTGCGGCAAGTGCGAGCGGCCCATGCCCGAGATGGGTCATGAAGTTTGAGGTCCTGATCAAGCTCGTTTGTTGGTCTCTTCCTCCCTCACGAGCCGACGTTCAGCGTTGGGCGAGGACTATTCGGGGAGTGTGCCGCAAGGCACAGCAGGATTTCTGTGAGGAGCCATGATTGTCCCAGAAGAGCTTGAGAGGCGGCGAGACTCTGAAGCTTGGCTGTAGGGGATTGATGCTCAACGTCTCTGAGAGGAGAGCAAGATGCGCCAAATCTCTATCGTGCTCGCGACCGCTGTTATTACGGCTGCAGTCACCGTGGCCAGCATGATGGCGATCAGTTCCAGTTCAACGCGAACTGGTGCAGTCGTGCGTGAGTCTACCCCCATCGATGTCATGAAGATGATGAAGGATGCCAAAGACCTTCCCAACCAAAGCTATCCGGCGAACTAATGGTGGGAGCCGCAGCTGGAGGTGCATCACGACAGGGCAGAAAGCAAACGTCGTGCGTCCCCCATGCACGGCACTGCTGGCGCTCATCTGCGGTGCCAGCTTTGCGCATCCTCAGCTGAGGTCAGGGGGCCATCGGATAATTTTTAGCTGCCAACTGCCCGGTAGCAGCTAGGGGGCAGAGCGCGCAGTTGCGACCGGCATGACGGCAACTAGGCGTCAAGACTTTGAGAGTGATGTGTCTCGCCAGCATGCTGGCGAAAAGGCGCACCGAATGGCTGACTGGCTGGGTTGCCCGGTCTCTTGTCTGTCAGATTTCTGCGCGCCTCAATTCACCTTAGCAGCCCCGTTGCGCTGCCGAGTTGACCGGAGGTTCACCCGCCATGGCCACCTGCCCGAAGTGCGACGCCGACATGGAGACCGGAGAGCTCCACGGCGTGGTGAATTGGACATCCATACCTCGTGACGCGGGCTTCTGGAAGCGTGCGAGGCTGAGCTTGAAGCTCATCAGCATAAACGGCTTGCGTTGCAAAAAGTGCGGCTTCCTTGAGCTTTATGCTCGGCAGTAGCTTCACGGAAGTCGCAAAGATACTTGGGCACAACTTTGAGGGGCCTGCTCAAGGTCCGCTTCCGCTCCGACATTCTGCGTAGCCGCCCTCAGCCGCGGACCTTCAGCCATGTGCCAGGAGCTGACCTTCCAATGAACAAGGTACAATTTGGCCTTCGATCACTCGAGGCCAGCACCCAACCAGGAGCACGCAATCGCTCTGCTACATTAATCCGGTAGAGGCGGGTGACATTTTGCCAACCACCTGCCTGCAAGGCTGCATCGAGAGCGGCTTCCGATAGATCATCCCGGCCGCCCTCTCATGGATAAACGCCCACTGCCGAAACAGCGGACGCTAACAGAGCATGCACGCGGCGGATCGCTTCACGGCCGTCGCCGAACTGACGTTCTAGTCAGATTTTCTTAAGCTGCGCTGCCTGCTTCCCTCGACCTCGGCGGTCATCTTCGAGAACGAAGCTGACACGGTCTCCTTCGTTGAGGGCGCGGATACCGGCAGCTTCAAGCGCGGAGGCGTGGACGAAGATGTCCTTTCCCCCTTCGTCGGGTTCAATGAACCCATACCCCTTCGCACTGTTGAAGAACTTCACGGTACCGTTCATGGGTAGCCTCCGATGTGAAGGTAGTGACGTACGCCTGCAGGTATTTCTGGTCAACGACAGACTTTTCGATCGCATCCTCACCAGAAGGCAGCTATCATTGAAATGAGGAGATTCCACAGACGTCGTCGAGGAGCGTCCAGCGGCAACCAGCCCTGCTCCCTCTGCGAAAGCTCAAGCCTCTTAGACGTAGGCGAGCCAGCGATCTCGTGTTCGCTGGCTGCACTTCCCCCGGTTGCGTACAACAAAGGTTACCCACCATGTCGGACAAAGCTGCAATCAAACTAGAGCGGGGCACAAAACGCACCTGCCAGAACCCGGACTGCGGTGCGCGCTTTTATGATTTGAATCGCGACCCCATCACCTGCCCGATCTGCAACACAGTCTATGCGATCGCCCTTCAGCCTTCACCTGAGACACCCGCGCGAGTCGTGCCAAGGCCGTACAAGAAGCCACCGCCCTTCGTTCCCCACGAACCGAAGGAAGAAGTTCCTGCCGAAAATGACGCAGAGCTGGCTGCACTTGAAGAGGAGGAGGAATCGGCTCCCGCTGACGAAGACGAGACCATTATCGAGGAGGACGACGAGGACTCGCCGGACATGTCAGACATTGTTGATGCGCCCGTAGCAGATGAGGATGGCAAGGAGTAGGTAACCGCGCCCGATCCACCGCCATGGCGGAGGGCGCACTGTGGTCAATTCGATGATTCAGCGACCATACACATCTGTGACCTACTGAGATCCGCGCTTGGCCGCTGCTGTGCGCGACATTACCCAGCGTCACATCCCAAGCCTGAAGTAATAGCGACACCGCGCGTTCAGCGTCGAGCGGGAACAGGTTCACACTTCAGCGCAATGACCCTTCCGCGATAGTGCGTGCACGCGGGACACGCGTCACCATCAATAAAACTTCAGCAGCCACACGACGCCCGATCAATTTCACGTATCCAAATTTGCGGCTACAATTTCGCGAAAGTCACTATCCTCTCCACGCTTCAACTTCGACGCCCGCCTGCAGTGGTCAGAAGCAAGAGGTAAGGCGTTGCTGTTCTTTGTCTCGTTGCCGTGCGGGGAGAGTTATATGTCATCGAGTGATGACCGGTGCCCCACCTGCGACGGAAGTGGCTTCGTCGCACGAAGCGATCAACGCTATCCGTGTCCCACGTGCTCCTCCACGAGCGATGCAAGTGGGCCCTATCTCGCCGCCGACCCCGACGAGAGCGTACACATCGCGCGATCGGCCGCGTACGGATTGGGAGCCGCGGCCCTCATTGCGGTGCTGGCGCTTGTACTAAAGGCTCTATGGCATTGAACGTCCGCGTTAGGTACAGCGGTGCCACCGCGATCAACAGAGGTTGAGCTCCGCCGCCGGCCTTCAGGTACACGGTTCATATCCGAGACAGCCTCAAGCAGGCGCCGGCGCGTGTGCGCCGTCGATCTCATCGAAGGTGCGGCCCTTGGGCTCGAACCCGAACGCCCAGAACCCGATCACGCCGAGGAGATACCACGCGGCGAAGTAGCTCAGCGCTGGGCCGAGCATGACGAGGTTAGGCGCGGCGGGCTTGATCAAATCACCCGCGCCCATGATCAGCGCCAGCCCGAGCGGGCCGATGAACTTGCCGCAATTGCCGACGCCATAGCTGAGGCCCATACCGCTGGCACGCAGCCGGGCCGGCCAGATCTCCGCCATATACGGCCCGACGACGGCATAGACGGCGCTTCCGAAAAAGCCTTGCGCCACGATCAGGATGTAGAACAGCGAAGCGCCGCCGATATAGACATCGTGCATATAGCCGGCAAGTACCATCAATATGGCTGCCAGCACGCAATAGAGCGTACCTGAACCACGCCGCCCCAGGGGCTCGATCAGCGCGGTGATGCTGAACCGCCCGAGGATCCCCGCCACGTTGACGAATATCATTAGGAATGCCGCGTGTTCCGGGGCGATCTTGGGAACCAGGACGAGCACCAGCAGGGTCGGTCCCCACAGCCCAAGCGAGGCGCCGCCGGTCTGGGTCAGGCCGGTGAGACACCCCGCGGCGACCAACCGCGGATATTTGAACAGCTCGACCCAGCGTGTTTTTCTGACCACGGGCACCGTACTCGGCAAGACGATCTCTTTGGGATCGATCATCAGCGCCCAGGCGAGCGACTCTCGCGCTTCTTCATGGCGCCCCATAAGCATCAGCCAACGCGGCGACTCCGGTACCCAGTAGCGGATCATGAACACCAGAACCAGCGGCACCAGGCCGACCAGGAACAAGCCGCGCCAGCCTACGATCGGGAGTAGCTGCCAAGCCGCGAAACCGGCCAGCATGCTGCCCCCGGGCAGCAGCGTCGTAATGAGCGCACTGACCCAGCCACGCTTGTGGGCAGGGATAAACTCCTGCACCAACGGCAGGTCGATCGTGAATATACCGGCATTGCCGACACCGACGAAGAAGCGGAAGAACATCAGAAAGAGCCAACCCGGGACGAAGCCGTCCTGTCCTGGCGTAAAAACCATGAGGCCCGTGGCGAGCGAGATGGTGACCGCCGACATTATGAACACCGTGCGACGCCCGACCTTGTCGCCGAGCCACCCCCAGAAGAAGGCGCCAGGAACCGCGCCGAGACCGGAGGCAAGCAAGATTCCCCCGCCCTCCCAATAGGTCAGCGACCATTGCTTAGTCAGCGCCGCAGTAACGTATCCGATCAGAAAGAAATCAAAGAAATCGAGCAGATCTGCGAGGTTCGCCGTGCAGATTAGCTTCCACTGATTTATCGTCAGCTTTTTCTGTTGTTCCAAGAGCTCGATCATGATGTTGCCCTCCGCTGGCCGTCGGATGGCGAAATGAACGCTGCGCGACGTTCTTCGCTGCTGTGCGTGACTGATAACTATGCGTGGCTGGTAACGAAAGGCCAACTTTCCATCGGTCGCCGGTACCGCCGGCGAAATCGAGCCTAACAACCCACGGGACTATCATCAAGAGGCTTCGCGATTGCCTTCCGCCCAATCGTGTTGATCGGTCATCGCCAGCCAGCAGCCCCCTTGATGTGACAAGCGCATCGCCGCGCCGCGCGTGAGGTCTGGGCGTACACGTCCGGTCAATTGCGGGAGTGGGTTCGCCCTGCTGAGCAGGTCTGCAGGACCCCCGACAACAAACAGTACTCCGATTTGGCGATATGCCTCGCCAATGTGGGGTCCATAACTCATAAGGCCGCCAATTTCGGCAAAGTCACGCAACGAATAGGTCGTGGGAAGTCGATGTAACGCGTCCAATTGGGCCAATTGGACGCGCCGTCCAACGAAGAAGGGAGAGCTCAAGACGAACACGGCATTCGTTCCCTGACGCGCGATAGTTTCGAAAGCAGTGTCGATCTCGCGGCTGGTATTTGCATTGACCACATGGACTTGCAGCCCCATCGCTCGCGCCGCTGCTTCAGCATCCTTTAAGGCGGACTCTGTCGTCGTAACGTCGGCCGGATTGACCAGAACAGCCACACGAGCGACTTGGGGCACGAGCTCCCGCAGTATCTCCAGCCGCTTTGCCGCCAACTCGGCCGTGAACAAGTTAATGCCCGTCAGATTGCCGCTTGGCCAGGCGAGGCTGGAGACAAGGCCGAGCTTGACGGGATCCTCGCCGACTAGGAATACGATGGGAATAGTCGCAGTCGCCGCCTTGGCCGCGAATGCCGCAGGACCAGCGCTGCTCACGATCACCGCGACCCGATGATGGACCAGTTCGGCCGCCAGCTCAGGCAATCGATCTATAGACGCGAACCGGTATAGCACCGCTACATTCTCGCCCTCCACATAGTTCATCTCTTTGAGGCCCAAACGGAACGCTCGCAGACGACCCAACATGGCGTCAGGCGGCCTGATATCTAACGAGGCTTCGCCTCAGACCGACGAGGTATATCGGCACAACATGAGCTGAGGATATTGGGGATTGCGGTCGTTCTCCAGTGGACTCCGGCCGAGCCTCCAGGGACATGCCCTGGATATAGGAGC
>Ga0306920_100015036_pt1 | contig 10591 bp, 11 predicted proteins | sample flu12Cox44000170_FD_204666 | JGI IMG/M metagenome (GOLD analysis project Ga0306920, IMG submission 204666) | Lab enrichment of tropical soil microbial communities from Luquillo Experimental Forest, Puerto Rico - flux4day.12C.oxic.44.000.170 (v2)... | ecosystem: Environmental > Terrestrial >... | reverse complement strand
CTGCCTCGCCTTCCCGGACATGTTGCATACTGGTTTGCGTGGGCCGGTTATTTTGAAAACGCCTCGCTCGGTGGCCAATCTCCGTAAGAGGGTGGTTTGATCGCTCGGCATAACCTCAGCCAACGGTCAGGCCAACAAGTCGTGCTCCCAGAACCGGCGACCTGTGCTCCAACCAATTGGAGTGCAGTTCCTCACACCATAGATCGCTGGTGGCCTCAAGACAATACGTGCGACCACGTATGCGAACAGCCGGCCTATGGGCGACGCAGAGGCGCGAGACTGTTCTGCCTGGAAGATGAAGTTAGCTTCGACAATCGAGAGCTACAGGCCGCCGCTCAAAAGCAAGACTTCCGCGTACGTGGTCGCACGTATTGTCCCTGTAGCGTCCGATGATGAGAACTCGTTAGTTCGCGTTGCTCGCGCGGCACACCCCATTCAGACAACGGCTTCGATGAGACGGTCGCGCGCAGTCAGGGGGAGGATAATGCAGATGGTCTCTGACGATCACTTCGAAGCCGTGATTGCCGAATACATTCGCGCCAACGGGGTCTCACGCTGCCCAACTGCCTGCGTTTCACCAACCCAGGGCTCGGTTCCGGCGACCGACCGCATGGCGCTGGCCGAGTATGCATTGACGCGCAATCGACGGACGCGAACGGTCGGCGGTACTGATTCCCTCTTCACGAGAAACTTGACGTTGACGTCGAACAGTACAACGCGGCGGCTTAATCTGCCCACGCGTGCGGAAAGGTCCTCATCCCTCATGGCGGCTTTGTCAGGTTAACCGGATAGCCGGGAAGCGATGCCGAGGATAGGCTGGCGCGATGGCTAAAATTTCCTACCGTCGCCACCGCTTTCCGCCGGTGATCATCCAGCATGCGTCGGATGGTTTCATAGGAGATGTCGAGCCCCGCCGCTCGGCGAGTCAGAAACATTTTTGATCGTCGGGGTCGTGGTGGCGGTCGCCGTCATACTCGGCTTCCTGATCGTCTACCGATCGGGCCGAACGCCACTTGCCCTCTCACCGATCCTGGAGCAGCGGCTGCTGGGCATTGAGGCGGCGATCGGTCGATCGGACGCGATCATTCGAGAGGGATTTGGCCGGGGCCGTGACGAGACACGAGCTGCGGGAAGAGATAACCGGACTTTTCGACAAGCTCACCGGCTCATTGCGGGCCTCACTGAGCGACCTCTCAAACTCACAGCATAGCCAATTGGAGGGGTTCGCGACCCGACTCACCGAAGCTAAGGCCGAAGCCGCGACAGATGCCCGGAATCTGTGAGAGGAAATTAGGCGGAACTGTTGGGAATCGGATCTCTGAACTCGCCATCGGCCAGAGTGAGAAGCTCGACATGGTCATCGGCCAAATCACGGCCTTGACCGAGGGAAACGAGCGCCGCCAGGAGGCCCTTCGGGTCAATGTCGAGGCTAAGCTCGGCGAATTGAAGAGCGACAGCGGCGAACAGCAAGCCGCATTACGCAGGACTGTCGAGGAGAGGCTCGACGCGATCCGTAACGAGAACATGGAGAAGGATTTTTCGGGATATTTTGGCGCTCTTTTTGGCCGGCTCCGAGCCGGTGAAGGGGCAATCGCCGCATGACGGATGCGGCTCATAACCAGCATTCGGACACCGCCGCCCGAGCTATCGCGACCGCACCGGGCCCAGCCGTTCCAGCCCGCCCGTCCAGAAGTGTTGCGCTGAGATGATGTCGGTGTCGGTGCCGGGATCCCGAAAAATCGTTGTCGGACAACCGTAGCTGAGCCGATTGGGAGAAACGCGGGCGGAACTGCCCCTTACCGGGGGATCAGGTCGGTCTGTTTAAGGCGCAACCAGGCCGGGTTGCTGTGGGCTCCCTTCGATAACGCGAAAGCAACTGCGCACCGCGATCGTGACCGCAAATTGGCGCGGCTGCGAAGGCGATAGCGAAAGAAGGCCAAGCGCGATTTCGAGGCTGACGGTTCTCGCCCGATCGAGGCTTTAAAGGCTCCGCTACCGGCCCGAAATCCGAAGCCCGCCTCACCCCTAGCGGAACGAAAACGACGCCGTGGGCGTTCGCAACTAGGCAAGAGGCCAAATCCTCATGCCCTGCTCCCCGCAATACTGACAGCGGTATATTTGGGCATACCAGCCTACGCCGAACTCATCAAAACCTTCATGCGGGGTATCTTCACCGCAATCTCGGCAAAATCGGCAGAGCCGTTCGGCGTAGTCGCCCGACGGAATTTCGCTGCGCCAGGCGTGGTACGACGTTGTCCACCAGTCTTCAAGCGCCGCAATCATGCGCTGCCAGGGTCTCAGATGCATCCCGCTACCACGACCGCTGCGCTGCTGTATCGGGGCGAGACCAACTCGGTCGACAATGTTTCGGAAGGAGAAAGGCAGGGAACGAGCGACCATCGCGTCCTCCAACGATACGCCGACATCACTGCACTAACTGTGCCAGCCGAATATGCGCTGTGCTTGACGCGAAGATTTTGGCGGCAATCTTGCTGGCCCCTTCCCGCGTGAAGCCGACCGGGTAGCATCATCGCGATGAGTTGCAGCCGGCGCGCAGCGACCAAGCTTAGGAGCCAAGGCTACCCATCACCCGGCTTCGGTGGCCGTAACTCGGAGACCACCGATGGATCTGCTGCTTCAGCATTCGGGCCCGGATGGCCCAAACCGCCGCTTTGTTCGATGAAGCCAACGATCTCCCCGACCCCGATGGCGGCGCGAATATTGGCGAACACAAACGGCCGTTCGCCGCGCATTTTGCGTGCGTCGCGATCCATCACCTCCAGATCGGCGCCGACGAGCGGAGCGAGGTCGATCTTGTTGACGACCAGAAGGTCGCTGCGAGTGATCCCGGGGCCGCCCTTGCGCGGGATCTTATCACCGGCCGAGACGTCGATAACGTAGATCGTCAGGTCGGCGAGTTCCGGACTGAAGGTCGCCGCCAAATTGTCGCCGCCGCTTTCGATCAACAGAACGTCGAGTTTCGGGAAGCGACGGCACATTTCGGCTACGCCGGCGAGATTGATCGATGCATCCTCGCGGATCGCGGTGTGCGGGCAACCGCCGGTTTCGATGCCCATAATGCGCTCGGCCGCCAGAGACCCCGAGCGCGTCAGGAACTCCGCATCTTCCTTGGTATAGATATCGTTGGTAATCGCAGCGACCTGATAGCGGTCGCGAAAGGCACGGCAAAGCGCATCCATTAGAGCCGTCTTTCCGGTGCCGACCGGGCCACCGATACCGACGCGCAAGGGCCCATTGAAGTGGTTCATGTGACGAACAGCCTCGTTCGTTGGGTTTCGTGCCGCAGGGCGGCAATATCGGACTGGAAGCAGGCGCCGCCGAGATCGTCGAGGTCGGTGCTGCGCGTTTGTTCCACCAGCTCGGCGACGACTGGCTCCAACGCAGCGCGGACGCGCAGACCGGCCGTCTGGCCTAGAGGGATCAGGCGTACGGCGGCAGACACAAGGCCCGCGGCGAACGCCTGTAAGTAGGCGGCCGCAGCGTGATCGACCCCGATGCGGTGATCGGCGGCAAGTGCGCCTACCGCAATCGGATAGGGCACCTCTTTGTCGAACAGCACAGCGATGCGCGGCCCACCCCACACGCTGCCCGCGCGAATAAAAGCCGAACCCTGTGCGCAGGTTTCCAAACGCCGTTCCCGCCCGAAGCCAAGCGAAATGCCCAACACACACAGCGCAGGAAGATCATCGAGGTCGGCAGAGTAGGTGTGGCGAAGCAAAATCGTGTCCGAGCGCCCTGTCCCATAGCGCAGCACATCGGCAACCCAGTCGCCGAAAGCTGTCTCATTGACGACATCGCCAGCCTCGATGCTCCACTCCAGACCGTGGCTGAAGGCAAAGCCGCCGGTAGGAAAACCCGGTGACAACCATGTCAACAGCCGGATCAGCTGAAGCAAATCGTCAATGTTGGTGGTCGTCACGGTGGTGATGGCTTTCGGCATAAGCGCCTGCTTCGGGGTCGAATGCGGCGTCGATTTCTGTGGCACGGGCCCCCAGCTGCTTAACCAAGTCTGCGAACAGTTGGTCGGCGCGAATCCGCAAACGCCGGTCGAGTACTTGCACCGGCACATGCCTGTTGCCGAGATGCCAGGCAATCCGCATCAGGGTCGCGGTGGACTGTGCGTCGATCTCGATGAGCGGCTCCGGCCTGGCGCGTATGACCACGATGCCGCCCCCCTCCAACGCCAGCCCGTCGCCGTCGCGCAAGCGGGCGGCTTGCGGCAGATCGAGCAGCAGCTCGGCGCCCGATTGCGTGTGCACCGCGATGCGGCGGCGGTGTCAATGCTCATGGTCTAGCAGCACAGAATCGACTGCGGCCGAGGGGTTCCAGGTGGCGCCGCGATCGCGCGCATCGTGGTCAAAACAAAAAATAGCGCTGCGCCATGGGCAGCACGCGCGCCGGCTCGCAGGTGAGCAGCGTCCCGTCGGCGCGGACTTCGTAGGTCTCCGGGTCCACTTCGATCACCGGTGTGGCGTCATTGTGGATCATGCTGCGCTTGCCGATGCCGCCGCGTGTGTTCATCACAGCGGCCAGGCGCCGGCGCAGCCCAAGTACCGTGCCGATCTCGGCCTCCAGTGCCCAACCGGAGACGAAGGTGACGCAGGTTGCGGCGAGTGCCGCGCCAAAGGCCGCAAACATCGGGCGATAATGCACCGGCTGCGGGGTCGGTATCGAGGCGTTCGGATCGCCCATCGGCGCCATGACGATCGCCCCGCCTTTGATCACGAGATCGGGTTTCACCCCAAAGAACGCGGGCGACCACAGAACAAGATCGGCGAGCTTGCCCGGTTCCACCGAACCGACCTCGTGCGCGAAACCGTGCGCAATCGCCGGATTGATCGTGTATTTGGCGACATAACGCTTGACGCGCCCGTTATCGGCCGGTCCGTCCCCTGGCAGCGCACCGCGTTGGAGCTTCATCTTGTGCGCGGTCTGCCAGGTGCGAATGACCACCTCGCCGACCCGTCCCATCGCCTGGCTGTCGGAGGACATCATCGAGAGCGCGCCGATATCGTGCAGGATGTCTTCTGCGGCGATCGTCTCCCTGCGGATGCGGCTCTCGGCAAAAGCGATGTCCTCAGGGATCTCAGGGTCGAGATGATGACACACCATCAGCATATCGAGATGCTCGTCGATAGTGTTCACGGTGAAAGGCCGCGTCGGATTGGTCGAACTCGGCAGCACGTTCGCCAGACCGGCCAGCTTGATGATGTCGGGCGCATGACCGCCGCCGGCACCCTCGGTGTGAAAGGCGTGGATCGTGCGGCCTCTGAAAGCGGCGATCGTCTCTTCCACGAAGCCCGACTCGTTCAGCGTGTCGGTGTGGATCATCACCTGCACGTCATTGCGATCGGCGACCCCGAGGGCGCAATCGATCGCCGCCGGTGTCGTTCCCCAATCCTCGTGCAGCTTCAGACAACAGGCGCCGGCGCGGACCATCTCTTCCAATGCGGCGGGAAGCGCGGCATTGCCCTTACCGGCAAAACCGAGATTGACCGGCAGTCCCTCGGCCGCTTGAAGAATGCGTGCGAGATGCCAGGGGCCCGGCGTGCACGTCGTTGCAGCGGTTCCGGTGGCAGGCCCCGTCCCGCCGCCGATCATCGTCGTGATGCCGGCGACGAGCGCCTCCTCGACCAATTGTGGGCAGATGAAGTGGATATGGCTGTCGATTCCGCCGGCGGTCAGGATCTTGCCCTCGCCGGCGATAATCTCGGTGCCCGGACCAATGATAATGTCTACACCGGGCTGGATGTCGGGGTTGCCAGCTTTGCCGATGCGCGCGATCCGTCCCTCGCGTATCCCGACATCGGCTTTCACGATACCCCAATGATCCAGGATCAGGGCATTGGTGATCGTCGTATCAACGGCACCTTCGGCTTGCGATGCCTGCGACTGACCCATGCCGTCGCGGACCACCTTGCCGCCGCCAAACTTCACTTCCTCACCGTAGGTGGTGAGGTCGTGCTCGACCTCGATGAAGAGCTCAGTGTCGGCCAGTCTGACGCGGTCGCCGGTCGTCGGACCGAACATATGCGCGTAGGAAGCTCGGCTAAGGTGGGCCATCAAAGTGCTCCCATCACGCCGCCGCGAAAGCCAAAGACGCGGCGGGCGCCGCGAAACGGGATCAGGGTCACCTCGCGGCTCTGCCCAGGCTCGAAGCGGATCGCCGTACCGGCGGGAATATCCAGTCTCTGGCCGCGGGCCGCTGCGCGGTCGAACGACAAGGCCGGGTTGGTCTCCGCAAAGTGGTAATGGCTGCCGACTTGGATCGGGCGGTCCCCGGTGTTGGCCACGGTGAGCACTGTTCGGGTTGGGCCCGAATTGAGCTCGATGTCGCCGTCAACCGCGATGATTTCGCCCGGGATCATCGGATCGGCTGATGCACGGTCACGAGCTTTGTCCCATCGGGAAATGTCGCCTCTACCTGAACATCGTGGATCATGTCGGCGACCCCCTCCATGACCTGATCGCCTGTCAGTACTTTGGCGCCCGCCTCCATCAGCTCGGACACCGAGCGTCCGTCGCGGGCGCCTTCGACGACAAAATCGGTGATCAGAGCGACCGCCTCGGGATGGTTGAGCCGGACGCCGCGTTCGAGCCGGCGGCGGGCGACGATTGCCGCCATAGCGATCAGCAGCTTGTCCTTTTCGCGCGGTGTCAGGTTCATCGCGATCCTAACACAGCCACACACGGGGCAGGGGGCGCCGGCGCAATGCGAAGAGGGCGGTCTCCACAGAGCGCCGTAAGGCCGCTCCGGAGGGAGCAAGGACTCTGGCGACCAGCAGATCGCCGTCGACGCTTCCGCCAGCCTCGGCGTTGTGGAGCGCATCGCGCAACGCGTCCAGCCGTTCACCGGCATCGGCAGCAACATAAAGAAGGGTTGCAACCGCGCGCATTCCGCCCGCGACACCGGGCCTCGACAGCAGGCCCGCCGCATCCCCCTGGATCCGGACAACATCCCACAGCAGCGGGCGGCCGTTGCGGGTGAGGCGCAGCCCGTCGCGCAATCGCAGTCGGCGCACAGTCTCACCCATCAAGGTGCGGCCGAATACCAGCATCTCAACGCCCAGAAATTCGGCTCCGGCGGCGAGCTCGACATGCAGGCTTCGCGAGACAGCGGCGCCGTCGAAGAAAATCGCTTCCTGCGGCAGCCATTCGACAGAGGCGCCCCGCTCGATTTCGATCAGGTTCTCGACCACAGCCGGGTTGTCGCCGGCGCGCGCGCGATAGAAGCGCTCGGCAGCTTGGGTCGCGATCGTCACCCGCGCTCCGCACGCGACGGTGAAGCGGCCCGAGAGCCGGTCCCCCGCGGCGATCCCCCCGGAACTGTTGAGGGTAATCACCTCCGCCCATTCGCGAGCCGCCTGTCGCGGAAAGCGCGCCTTCAGGCATCCGGCCTGATGCAGCGTGTCGAGCACCGTCACCCCGCATCGCGCTCGAAAAGCCACGACCAGTGTGCCCTCGGCGCGTTGCAGGGATGTTTGGTCACACGGAGAGCCTGCGTCGAACATCCTCCTCGTCGATCTCGCCCCGGGCGCCGGCCAGAACGATGCTGCCCCGCTCCATGACCGCGATGTTTTGCGCCAAGCCGCGCGCAAAGTCGAAGTACTGCTCGACGAGCAGGATCGCGATGTTCCCACGCGCCCGCAACAGCTCTATGACGCGGCCAATATCCTTGATGATGCTCGGCTGGATGCCCTCGGTGGGCTCGTCCAGCAGAAGCAGACGCGGACGCATCACCAGGGCTCGCGCTATGGCGAGCTGCTGCTGCTGGCCGCCGGACAAGTCGCCCCCGCGCCGGTTCATCATGGTCTTGAGGACCGGGAAGAGCGCGAAGATCTCGTCCGGCACCCGACGTTCTCTCCGGGGAAGCACCGAAAAGCCGGTCTCGAGGTTCTCCTTAACCGTCAGCAACGGGAAGATTTCGCGGCCCTGCGGGACCCAGGCGATGCCGCAGCGGGCGCGTTCATAGGTGGAAAGGCGGGAGATGTCGGCGCCCTCCCAGCGTATCTCCCCCTCGGTAATCGGATGCGTCCCCATAATCGCGCGCAGGAGACTAGTCTTGCCTACACCGTTGCGGCCCATGACGCAGGTCACCGCGCCGGCAGTCGCCGAGACCGAGACGCCGCGAAGCGCGACAGCGGCGCCGTAATACAAGGCGACGGACGAGACCTCCAATGCCGCAGTCATCGGCCGAGATAGACCTCGATCACGCGCGGATCGGAACTGACGTGGTCGATCGAGCCCTCGGCAATCACGCTCCCTTCGTGCAGCACCGTCACTTTGACGCCGAGCGCCCGGACGAACGCCATGTCGTGCTCCACCACCACCACGCTTCGGCTCCGGTTGATCTCGCACAGCAGTGCTGCGGTTTGCACCGTCTCTGCATCGGTCATGCCGGCCACCGGCTCGTCCACCAGCAACAGGCGCGGATCCTGAGCGAGCAGCATGCCGATCTCCAGCCACTGCTTCTGGCCGTGGGAGAGTGCTGTGGCGGGGCTGCCCTGCAATGCCGCGAGCCCGGTGGTCTCCAGGATCTCTTCGATGCGTGCCCGCTCGGCCGCGGTCTCGCGGGCGAACAGACTGGATAGCGCACTACGGTCGCCTTTTAGTGCCAGGAGCAGATTGTCGCGTACGCTGAGCGGCTCGAATACCGTGGGCTTCTGAAATTTCCGGCCGATACCCAGTGCCGCAATAGCCGGCTCGTCCATCCGGGTGAGGTCGGTGTTTTCGCCAAACACCACCCTCCCCTTATCCGGGCGCGTTTTGCCGGTGATGACGTCCATCATCGTGGTCTTGCCGGCGCCGTTTGGGCCGATCACAGCCCGCATCTCGCCGGAATCGAGCACGAAGGACAGCTCGTTCAGCGCGTGAAACCCGTCGAAGCTGACGCTGACCCCGTCGAGGTAAATAAGTGTACCTTCCTCCCTCATCCCGCCACCTCGCGTGCAGTGGCGGTTACAGCGGACGTGGCTGGCCTGCGTGACCCGGGCCGCCAGTTGAAAAGCCCGATGATGCCACGCTGCAGGAACAGTGTGGTCAGGATGAAGAGGCCGCCCAGCGCATAGAGCCAGGCTTCGGGGAGCACGCCGGTGAACCAGGTTTTGCCCAGATTGACCAGAACCGCGCCCAGAATGGCCCCCGCCAGGCTCGCGCGACCGCCGACGGCGACCCAGATCACCGCCTCGATCGAATTGGCCGGTGCGAACTCGCTGGGGTTGATGATGCCCACCTGCGCGACGTAGAGCGCACCCCCAATGCCGGCTATGGCGGCGGAGACGACCCAGACGAGGAGCTTGTACGATTCCGGCCGATACGCCAGGAACCGGATGCGCGCCTCCGCTTCTCGGATAGCGACCAGGACCTTGCCGAAACGCGACGAGACGATTGCGCAGCATAGCGCGTAGGCGCCGGCGAGGATCAACGCCGAGAAAACCATCAGCAGCACGCGCGTTGCATCGGCCTGCAGCGGTAGCCCGAGCATGTCTTTGAAATCGGTCAGCCCGTTATTGCCGCCGAAGCCCATGTCGTTGCGGAAGAATGCGAGCATCAGCGCGTATGTCAGCGCCTGGGTGATGATCGAGAAATAGACCCCGCTGACCCGGGCGCGGAATGCGAACCAGCCGAACACGAACGCCAGAAGCGCCGGGACGAGCGGCACCATCAAGGCTGCAACAGCGAAATGATCAAAGCCATTCCAGTACCATGGGAGGTCATGCCATCCCAGGAACACCATGAAGTCGGGCAATTGCGCATTGCCATAAACGCCGCGCGCCCCGATCTCCCGCATCAAATGCATTCCCATGGCATAGCCTCCCAGTGCAAAGAAGGCGCCATGTCCGAGGCTGAGAATGCCGGCGTACCCCCAGACGAGGTCGAGCGACAAAGCCAGTATTGCGTAAGACAGGTATTTGCCCGCGAGCGAGATCACGTAGGCCGATGCATGCAGCGGAGCGCCCTCAGGCACCGTAAGGTTCATTCCGGCGAGCAGTGCTACCCCCGTCACTAGAAGCGCGGGCGTAATCCAGGTGGTCTTCATGCCTCCGCTGCTCGTCCGCGAACCGGCATCAGTCCGCGCGGCTTGCGCTGTATGAACAGGATTACCATCACCAATACCGCAATCTTGCCAAGCACGGCCCCAGAGAACGGTTCAAGGAACTTATTGACGACGCCCAGCGTCAGCGCACCGATCACAGTCCCCCACAAATTGCCGACCCCGCCAAAGACGACCACCATGAAACTATCGATGATGTAAGATTGGCCGAGATTGGGGCTGACATTGTCGATCTGGCTCAGCGCCACGCCCGCCATTCCCGCCACACCGGAACCGAGCCCGAAGGTGAACGCATCGATCCAGGGTGTGGCGATGCCCATGGCCGCCGCCATGGCCCGGTTCTGCGTCACCGCGCGCATTCGCAGTCCAAGCGGCGTCAGGCGCAGCGCCGCCATAAGCCCGGCCAGCACCAGCACTGCGAAAGCGATGATGACGAAGCGGTTCAGCGTCAGGGTCAGCCCACCCAGATGGAAATCGCCGCTCATCCAGCCGGGCGGCTGAACGGGTCGATTATCG
>Ga0306920_100015035_pt1 | contig 10592 bp, 9 predicted proteins | sample flu12Cox44000170_FD_204666 | JGI IMG/M metagenome (GOLD analysis project Ga0306920, IMG submission 204666) | Lab enrichment of tropical soil microbial communities from Luquillo Experimental Forest, Puerto Rico - flux4day.12C.oxic.44.000.170 (v2)... | ecosystem: Environmental > Terrestrial >... | reverse complement strand
GTGAAAGCCGCCCTCTCCGGTAGGAAAGGAGAGCACTTGCGGCGCTTGGAGCCGCCCCTCGCCGTGGAGCCTAAAGGCGTTCTCGACCGCGATGATGCACTCGTCGAGAGTCAGCAACTTGGCGACCTCACTGCGAGTGAGCTGAAGAGTCCCGCGCTCACTCATGGTGGGTACTCCGATTGCCAAAAAGCACTCCCCAAAGCTCCGAACCTGGCTGAACCTCGAGTGGAGGTTTCCCTCGGCGAAAGATGCGGGCAGCATGGCTGCCCTTGAGCAAGATGGAGCGGCCCTCCACGCGCAAGAAGGATCCCTCGCGCAGTCCCACCACTGGCAGCTCGTTTTCCTCGAGGAACTGCTCGATGCGCTGTTCCTGCGTTTCGCCCATGTGTGTAGACGAAGGATCGGGATCCAAATAGTGCGGACTGATCTGAAATTCGACCAGCCCGAGTGCTTTAAACGAGGGCGGCTCGACCACCGGCATGTCCTTTGTCGTCTTTAGCGAGGGACACGCAACGATCGATCCGGCGCTCGAGCCGATGTATGGGAGCCCTTGAGCGACGCGAGCGCTAAGGACCGGCATCACCCCCGAAGCATAGAGGGACTTCAGCAGTCGGAAGGTGTTTCCACCCCCGACGAAGACTGCCTCCGCACTCTGGACCGCCTCAACCGGGTTGCTCTCCCGATGGAGCGAACGGAGCGAACATCCCATCCGCTCGAAGCGCGCTCTGGCCAACTCCTCATAGCCGTCTCGATCGAACAGCGCGAAGGGAACGAACAGCACCTGCCTGGAGCTGCCGAGGAACTCTCGAATTTCCTTTTCAACGTGTTCAAGGTAGCCACGACCATGCTGCGTCGAGTTGGAGATCAACAGTAGCCGCATGGTTCGCCTCCTCGGGCTCTTTGGAGGCGATATAGAACAATTGAATCCTAGAAAGTCAATGCATATAACAGTTGTACTACGAGACCGGACCAGATGAGCTCTCGCCTGCTGCCAGCTTCCGCGACGCCCGATGCTCGCAGGCTTCTATGGACGCGCTCGTTGCGCGGCTTTGCCGACGGGGTAGTGAGCGTGCTGCTCGCCGATTACTTGCTTCGGCTGGGCTTTACCGCGACCGAGGTTGGCGTGGTGGTGACCTCCACCTTGTTGGGATCCGCGGCGCTGACCATCGCGGTCGGCCTGGGAGCGCATCGGCTCGAGCACAGAATGCTGCTGCTGGCGGCCTCGGCGCTGATGCTGTTCACCGGATTGCTGTTCGCGGGTCTGCACAGCTTTTGGGCCATCGTGGTTACCGCCTTTGTCGGCACCCTCAACCCCTCCTCTGGAGATGTGAGCGTATTTCTTCCCACGGAACAGGCGGTGCTCGCTGAAACGGTGCGGCCGCGGGAACGCACGGCGATTTTTGCCTGGTACAATCTGTCGGGCACCTTCGCAGGCGCGGTGGGCGCACTGGCAAGCGGCTTGCCAGATCGGATCTCGAAATCGCTTGAGGTTGATGTTTTGACCGCGGAACGGGGCGCCTTCCTGATCTACGCTGCGCTGGGAGCGTGCAGCGCGCTGGTCTACACGCGGCTCTCCCCTCGTGTCGAGGTGGCCTCTGGACCGCAGGCGCGGCCGCTCGCCCAATCCAAGAAGATCGTCCTCAAGCTCGCGGCTTACTTCAGCCTCGACGCATTCGGCGGAGGCTTCGTGGTGCAGTCGCTCTTGGTGCTATGGCTCTACCGCAGGTTTCAGCTCTCGCCCGAGGTGACCGCGGCGATCTTCTTCGCCGCATCGCTGGTGGGGGCGCTCTCCCAATTTGTCTCGTCTTGGCTGGCGGTGCGAATCGGCGCGATTCGCACCATGGTGTTCACCCATCTTCCAGCGAATCTTTTTCTGATCGTGGCCGGAGTGGTTCCTACGGCGCCGCTCGCGGTTACTTTCCTGTTGCTTCGCGCCTCTCTGTCTTCGATGGACGTCCCGGCCCGGCAGGCGTACGTGATGGCGGTGGTCCCGCCAGAGGAACGAGCGGCCGCCGCCAGCATCACCAATGTTCCCCGCAGCTTGGCCTCTGCCATCCCGCCGACCCTCACCGGTTTGCTGCTCGCCCGCTCACCCTTTGGTTGGCCGCTGATCATCGCAGGAGTCCTCAAGGGGCTGTACGACTTACTCCTTCTTGCCCAATTTCGTCATGTCGTCGGTGCGGAGGACGCCTGAACCCCGCTCTTGCGGTGCCGGCACAGGCTTGCGCGCTTCGAGTCTTTGCGGGCATGCTCGCGACCGCTTTTCCGCACTGGCAGGAATCCGAGCATGATTCGCAGACGAGGGAAATTTCAACGAGGAGTGATTGTCTTGGCCAGTGCCTTGACCTCGATCCCCGAGTTTGCGCTGAGCCTCTGGCGCAGCGAAGGCGGAAAGCGCTGGATGATACCTTTGGTTGTTTTCCTATGCGCGACCGGTTTGCTTCTGATCGCAGCTGCCACCGTCGAGGCGCTGGCACCTTTCATCTACGCGATTTTCTGATTCCGCGAGTCCAGCTGGACGGCGTTGCTAGTGGTGCAGCCGCGGGCGCAGTTCGTGCTCCGCGGCAGCTGCGATGTCGCGGGCCGCGATCGCATCCGGGTGCCAGTTCTCGGGCATCATTCGCGACTGCGGAATGTCGATGAGCAGATACGGCTGTGCCTGCTGCTCGAACAGCTCCTGCACAATCGGTGCTTCGGGGTGTTCGTTCAGTGGCCTGGGCGGGCCGAAGCTTGGCACGATGAAGAGGGGCTCAGCACCCCTCGAGCGGGCGGCCGCCGAGGTAGCGCGGACGATCGCCGCATTGAGCGCCAGGGCTCGGGAAAGGCTTTCGTCGCTGAGGTAAGGCAACTCGTTGACGAGCAGATCCCGTAGCTTCCATCGCGCCCAAAATCCGGAGACGGGGCCCTGGAGGACCAGCGCGTCGTCGCGCAGCACCAGTCGGGGACGGTAGTCCTGGAGGGCACGGGAGAGCTGGATCGGGTGAAAGACGGTGAGCACCGCCGAGGGATGCTCGAGCCGCTCTAAGGCGTCGATCAGACGCAGATATGCCTGGTCCATCGCATAGCCGCCCGACGACACATTCACCACCTGCAGGCCCAGCCGTTCTCCCAGAATGGCGGCGAAAGTGTCGGAGTATTCGAGGCCGTGCCCGAAGGCGACGGACTCGCCGGTGACCACCAGCGTTGGCACCGTGGGATCCGGCGCCGTCCGCTCGCTGCGCGCCCGATTCCCCCAGGCGTCGATATTGTAATGAACCACTTTTGCGCGGCGGCTTTGAACCAGCGTGCTGCGCGAGGGAATGAATGCCCATCCCACACGCGGATCCGGTCGGCTGAGCCCGAACTCGAGCCTGGTCTTGCGTCCAACGCTGTCAAAGTTGCGCAGCATGAGCTCAGCTGCCAGCACCGCGAGAAGTAGCGCGCCAGCAATGCGCCCGCAGCTCGCCGCGAACCGCTTGGCCGACTGGGCGCCGGCCCAACGCCCAAGCTTTGGTCCGAGCACGCTCAGTAGCAAAAGGCCCAGCAGAGCCGTTGCCGCGCGAACCCCGTGAAAACCTCGGAGCGTCGACGGAGGAACAAACCAGTTCGGAACCACCAGGTGTCGGAGAATCCAACCGTCGTCGGCACGAGCCGCCAACACAAGTAGCCACGCTCCGCCGAGCGAGACCACCGCCTGAGCACCGTAACGACGTGCGATATTGCGAGAAGCCACGCCTACATCGTAGCGGAAAGAAGCGATCCGACGTGGAGCCAAGCGCAGGCTATTGAACCGTCACAGCGCCAGAAAAGGTATAGGAAACCAGAGGCAGATCAGCGTCGGTAATCGCGAAATCCTCGTCCACATCGATCCACAACCCGACCAGCAAGTCATAACTACCGGGTGGGGTGGGGTCCGGCACCGTGAACCACCGCGCCAAGTCGTTGCTGCCGGGATTCAACATCACTTCGGCGTCATTTGCTGAATCCGAGATGTAGCCCGTATCCTCTGAGTACAGAGTGGCCCCCAGCAGCACCTGGTTGTGCGACAGCTCGGCGTAATTGAAAGCCGAGTAATTGATCGCCAGCGTGTCCCCCGCGGAAACCACCGCTGGGTCGGGATAGGCATCGACGATATCGAGCGGCGAGGTCACGAATGCAGCCCTCAAGCCTTCGGGGTTACCGTTGGCGTTGTAGTAGTGATCTTCTATCCAACTCCAGAGTTGACCCTGGAGCGCCGCGCGCTGCGTGCCCCATTGACACATTCCCCGCCCATGACCGGAACAGGCATGGCCCGAATCAAAAGACTCGCCCACGCAGGGCCAACCTGCGCCCGGCGAGCCCGCGTTGCCGTCGCCGCAAAGGCAAGACGCGTTGCTGCAGCCGGTCCCACCACATCCGAAGTTGTTGTTCTCCGCGGAGTACTCGGCACGAAATACCTCCCCGTTGCGCTCCAGCAGGATCCCGGTGGTGTAGCCGACCGCCGAATCTGTTCTGCCGTTGGTGCCCGGGCTGTTCACCTGGCAGCAGGTGGTATTGCAGATGTCGTAGTTGGTTCGCAGCGGATGGTACACGTAGTAGGTGCCGTAGCTGCGGTAAGCGATGGCCCCGGCCCTCAGCGAGTGCGGGGTCCAAGACGCAATCCATTCATCCTTGAGACCCCGTCGGACATACGTCTCGAGGCTCATCACCGAAATGCTGCTGCAGCTCGTGCAAGAGCAAGCTTCCCCGACGCGAATGCTGTCGGGGGGCGCGATCACCTGCGCGAGGGCTGATTCGCTGTCGATCGTTCGGGGTTGCCACACCGGAGCAGATGTCGAGAGGCCCGTTACTTCGGGTGGAAGCTGCGAGTCTTGCATCACCTCGGCGGCCGTCGCGAGCTTGTGCGAGTTGTCCCGCTCCGTTGTTCCCGCCCCAGGTTCCAATTCAACGATGAGGTGGGTCTCACCTTCAGAAAGAAGGGTTCTTTTCAAGATGAGCGTGCCGTATCCAAGTCGGTCCAGTTGCACGTCCGCGGATTCCGGCAACTCATCGATCCCGGGCGGAGAGATGGGAATGCGAATTACGAAGTAACCGTTCCGGTCTGTGATCGCGGAGCTCGACCTTGCGGCGACCCGCACTTGCTCGAGTGGGCGGCCGGTGCTTGCGTCGGTGACGTATCCGTGGAGGGTGGCGTAACCGCTCACAGCGAGCGCCGCGCGCACCTGGGGCTGAAGCACTTGAGGCGGAGTCTGGGGGTCCAGCCAGAGGGTGATCGGCAGTGAATCGCCGGGGGAGATCTCAAACTGCGTCTCAAGCACCGCGTGCCCTGGCGAGCTGGCCGAGATCCGCCATCTCCCGCCGATCGTGGACAGCCGCAGTTGTTCCCATTCTCTGATCGCAAAGGTACGCGTTTCGCCAGAGGATCCTTGGATCTGAAGCGCGCCAGGGAGCCCGTATCCCGTGAGGCTGTCGCGCACCGCGACTCGAAGCTCGCCGGTCGGCGCGCGCGGAAGCGGGGACAACGAAAGAAAACTCAGCAACGCGAGCAACCCTTTCCGCACCGGCACCCCCGGGCATCGTTTCTACCATGGCATGGCTGTTCCTCGAGTCGGGCGTGAAGCACGCGGAAGCCAAGTCGGCGACGTCTAGCGGGCCCCGTTGAAACCGAAGAGTTTTTCGAAGATGTCGCCGCGGTTCCAACGAGGCCGTTCCGGGTCCATAGCCACCGCCAAGGCGATTAGAAAATCCGTCCGCACCTCTTTCGCCATGTTTTCATAATCGAGTTTGGGATCCCACTCGTCGCTCGGCTGGTGATACCGATTTTGGGTCCACCAGTCGTCGAAGGCCCTGTTCTTCTCGGTGTGCCCAGCGGCGTCTTGAAATCCCACGTTTGGAAACACCGAGGGAATTCCCTGCTTCACGAAGCTGTACTGGTCGGACCGGATGAAGTACACCTGCTCCGGTTCAGGGTCGGGGCTGATGGTCAAATGCTGAATGCGCGCGGCTGCCTGCACCGCAGAGTCGAGGGTGCTGTGTTCCGCGCCCAGCGGCACGAGATCGTGAGGCTCCCAGAAGCCGCCAGGGCCGTCCAGATTCACATCGGCCACGATGCTGTGGATGGGCACCGTTGGATGCCGTGCGAAGTAATCAGATCCCTGAAGTCCTTTCTCTTCTGCGGTAACCACTACAATCAAAATCGAGCGTGGAGGCCGCTTCGGCAGCAATGCGAACGCGCGTGCAACCTCCAGGACCCCGGCGACGCCCGAGGCGTCATCCGCTGCGCCGTTGTAGATCGCATCGCCATTGATCGGAGGACCGATACCGAGGTGATCGAGATGCGCAGTGAGGACCACGTACTCCGACGAACGTTCCCTGCCCTTGAGGACGGCGACGACGTTCTCGGAAGTCAGTGGCCGCACTTCCGCGGCGACCCGAAGATGTCCACGGCTGCCGAGCGGAAGTGCCTGCAATCCACCTTTCGGTGCGGCAGCGAAAATCCCGTCCGCGCTCTTCCCGGACTTCCGCAGCAAGGTGGCGAGGGCGGTCGTCGGCATGATCGCCACCGGTAGCGCGTATCCGCTGCCCGGCCGGTCCCCCTCGCGCCATGCCATTCGATCGAAGACGGCCTGCCGAACGGAAAAGGACCAAGGAAGGTGGGCATCGATCTCCGGCGTGTACACCAGCACCATGCCCACCGCTCCACGGGAGGCAAGCAACTTCGTTTTCTCGGCCGTGTCCGAGTACACGGCGCTCGCGGCAGCAGGAAAAAAATCAGCTCGGTTCGTGCGCGGAGCGCCAAACAAAACGACCGGAATCGTTCCCTGCAGGTCTTTCGGAGCGTCCTCGTACTGGTACTGCGGAGCAGAAATTCCGTACCCTGCGAATACCAACTCACCGGCGACATCGTCCTGCTGCGATCCGGCGCGAGGAGCAAACAGAACCTGTTCCGCGTACTTGAACGGCGTGCCATCAACTTCGAAGGCGGAGCGTTCCGGTGTGACTTGCATCGCGACCAACGGGACACTCTGAAAGTAAGTGTTGTGGTCTCCCGCCGGTTGGTAGCCTAACGCCTGCAGCTGGGTAGCGACGTAGCTCGCTGCGATCGCGTGTCCTCGGGTGCCGGTGCCTCTTCCTTCGAGCAGGTCATCGGCCAAAAATCTCACGTGAGCCGAAAGCGCCTCCCCACGAATTGCCTGCAATCCCAGCGTGGCAACTTTCTCGAAGTTCGAAGGTGGCGCGGCAAGCAACAAGGCGAGAAAAAAATGGATGCCACCGCTCACCGAGGGGGGTCTACTACAACCGAACCCGCCGGCGCGTAAATAATCTGGTGCTGCCAGTTTTGAAGCGCTGCAAAAGGCGACGAGCCCACAAAAATTCCGTCGCCAGGATGGCTAGCCCAAGAGGAATCACCACTATCGCCGGACCGGGCAGCACGATCAAGGCGATGCCAATCAGCACCACCGTGCCACCAATCAGCGCCACGATGAACTTTCGACCTGCTCGGAGGAGGGGATTTCTTGCGGGAGCCTCGGACGGATTCATGACTTCGCCTCCGAGGTCGAGACGCGCAAGGTACCTGCAAGCGGATGGCTGGGCATTGGCCGCATGTCGAATCGGTTTAATGCGGGTCTTACTCGACAAGTGCAACCGTTAGAAGCCAGGGGAGTAGCAATCGTCGGCGCAACAATTGCATCCGTGCCGATAATTTCCTGGCCCGGTGCGTCTCCTTCTTCAAAAACAGCGCCAGGAAACTAGTATCCGAGGGTGCACGCGTTCGCGTTGCGAGGGTCGGAACTACCAAGGCGAATTGCAGTATCCGGCTCAATCGCGATCGCCTCTACATCTCCCGAGTAGGGCGCGTGGGGGTTGATTCTCAACCGATGCCCCTTGGCAACGAGCGCGGCCATCACGTCCTGCGCCAAGCCGTAGGGCTCATAGTCCACGACGTCCGGAAGCCATTGATGATGAATGCGTGGAGCTTCGATGGCTTGCCGAATGTTCATCCCATGGTCCACGAGGTTGACGATGACTTGCAGAATCTGGGTGATGATCGTCGGTCCGCCTGAAGTACCAATCACCAGCCGCAAGTTGCCGTCCTTGAGAACCAAGGTTGGAGACATGGATGAGAGGGGCCGCTTCCGCGGAGCGATTGCGTTGGCTTCGCCCTGAATCAGGCCAAACTGGTTCGGCTCTCCTGGCTTGGAGGTGAAGTCGTCCATTTCATTGTTCAAGAGGAAACCAGCTCCAGGTACCATCACTCCGCTGCCGTACGCACTGTTCAAAGTGTAAGTGTTTGCGACGGCGTTACCCCAGCGATCCACGACGCTGAAGTTTGTGGTCTGGCGCTGTTCAGAGTCGCTGGGGCGACCGGGTTTGACTTCCGCGCTCGACATCGCGTGGGTCAGATCGATCTTTTTCGCAAGCTGCGCGGCATAGGCTTTGGACGTCAGGCCCGGCAACGGTACCTCCACGAAATCAGGGTCGCCGAAGAATTGGAAACGATCCACGAAGGCACGCCGCATCGTTTCGATCAATAGATGATATTTTTCAGACGAGGCGTGCCCCATTTTTGCCAGCTCATAGCTCTCCAGGATGTTGAACATCTCGAGGAGAACTGCGCCCCCTGAACTGGGCGGCGGGAAGGTGATGATGTCGTAACCGCGATAGCTGCCGACAAGAGGCTTTCGCTCCACGGCGCGATAGTTCTTCAGGTCGTCCAGCGTGATCAGGCCGCCGTTGTCCTTCATGGCACGAGCGATCATCTGAGCGGTTTGCCCCTCGTAAAACTCTCTCGGTCCGCTCGATTTGAGACGACGAAGCGTCTCCACCAGCTCGGGCTGCCGGAGCCTGTCGCCCTCTTGATAAAAATCTCCCTGCTTGAGCAAAGTCCGACGACTGTCCAAAAAGCGCTGTAGGTCCTTGCCCTCCTCGCGCAGGCTGAATGCCAGGGGATATCCCACCCGGATTCCCGCGGCCGCCAAACGCCGGGCGGGTTCGACCACCTCGGGCCATTTCAAGGTGCCGTACTTCCGCAAGGCCAAGGCGAGTCCCGCGATCGTTCCGGGAACAGCCGCCGCTCGATAGCCCACGAGTGAAGCATCCGGAGTCAGCGTTCCGTCTCGCGCCAGGTAGATGTCGCGGGTTGCGGCCGCGGGCGCGGTCTCGCGATAGTCGATGGCCACGGTCGAGCCGTCCGCCTTGCGGATCAGCATGAAACCGCCGCCGCCCAGGTTGCCCGCCCGAGGCCAGGTGACAGCCAGCGCAAGTCCAATCGCAACCGCCGCGTCTACCGCGTTTCCACCGCGGCGGAGAATCTCGATGCCAACTCTCGACGCCGCTTCGTCGGCTGAGGCGACCATCGCGTGGGGAGCGCGAATTGGCGAATAGGTCAGTGTTGGTCGCGGAGAGACTTGAGCGTAAACCGCAAAAGCGTGAGCGAGCGCGAAGAGCAGAAGGCCCGCGAGGAATTTGGAGACCACTACGCGCACTCAGCACTCCGTTGCGATGACCGCTTCGGAAAGTATCACGCGCGATGTCGGCGATGAGGCAGGAACAGAGCGCCGATGCTCAGCGCGGGTCCCACCAGAAGCAGCAGACCCCACGCGGTCCATATTGACCAGAAGCGGTCCACCACAACGTGGCGCGGATCGAGGGGATCGTAGAGCAGTGGAACCAGGTCACCATCGCTGTATTGATACACTTGACCCGGTGTGCTGAAGCGTCGCCGGGTGTTGTCGCCGCTGAAAAAGTCGATGAACACCTGGTAGTCGTCGGTCCTTGGCCTCACGCCCTGATCGACGACGACGCCCCAGGCTCGGTGAGCCGATCTTAAAAACTTGAGCCTTGGAAGTGTGAACAAAGCTCCGATCGCTCCGAGCGCGAGCCCAATGCCGATCCAGATTTCGTTCTGCTGTCTCTGCCGCGCCATGCCGCCTTTACATGTACACGCGCTTGAATTGCGACGCCGCGGATCCGCACTCTCGGGTATGACGGCGCGCTCCGGCCTTCATTAGACCGCCAGGAATCGCCTCAGCGTCCGGTCGTCCGCCACCAGTTGCTGGCGCGAGGCTCGGTGTACCAGGCGCCCACGCTCCATCACCAGCGCGCGGTCCGCGACCAGCCTCGCGAACTGCAAGTTCTGGTCGGCAAGCAAGACCGTTACGCCGCTGTCCCGGACCTGACCGAGGGCATCCACCAGCACCTGGACGACCCGTGGTCCCAGCCCCTCCGAGGGCTCGTCCAGCAGCAGCAGGGTGGGGTCTGCCACCAGCGCTCTGGCGATCGCCAGCATCTTCTGCTCTCCCCCGGAGAGATTTCGGCCCTTCCGCTCCCACAGCCCCGCCAGCGGCGGGAAGACCTCATTGATTCGCTCCGCCGTCCAGCGCTTGCTTTGGCGACCCAAAGCCAGCACCGGCACTTGTAGATTTTCCCGCGCAGTCAAATCGGGAAATATGCGCCGATCATCGGGGACGTAGCTTACGCCGAGCTTTGCTAGCGCCTCTGGGGGTTGACCGGCAACGGAGCGCCCAAGGAAGCGAATCGAAGGCGTGGAGTCTAGCAGTTGAGGCGGGCTGAGCCCGGCGAGGCTGCGCAACGTCGTCGTCTTCCCCGCGCCGTTTCGGCCGAGCAACGCG
>Ga0306920_100015033_pt1 | contig 10592 bp, 9 predicted proteins | sample flu12Cox44000170_FD_204666 | JGI IMG/M metagenome (GOLD analysis project Ga0306920, IMG submission 204666) | Lab enrichment of tropical soil microbial communities from Luquillo Experimental Forest, Puerto Rico - flux4day.12C.oxic.44.000.170 (v2)... | ecosystem: Environmental > Terrestrial >... | reverse complement strand
GCTCGGCGCGCTCAACCTGCCGACCGAGGTGGTGGCCAGCGAGTACCTCACGATGGAGGGGCGCAAGTTCTCCTCGTCCCGCTCCGTGGTCATCTACGTGCGGGACCTCCTGGAGCGGTACGACGTCGACGCCCTGCGGTACTACCTCGCGGTGGCCGGGCCGGAGAGCCAGGACACCGACTTCACCTGGACCGAGTTCATCCGGCGCAACAACGACGAGCTGCTGGCCAACTGGGGGAACCTGGTGAACCGGTGCGTGTCGTTCGCGGCCCGCAACATCGGCTCGGTGCCCGAGGCCGGCCCGCTCACCGACGCGGACCGGCAGCTCGTCCAGCGCTCGCAGGACGCGTTCGTCAACGTCGGGGATGCGCTGGCCCGGTCCCGGTTCAAGGCCGCGGCCACCGAGGCGATGCGCACGATCGCCGAGGCCAACAAGTACTTCTCCGAGCAGGCGCCGTGGAAGCTGCGCGAGTCCGACCCCGAGCGGATGCGCACCGTGCTGCACGTGGCACTGCAGCTCGTCGCCGACGGCAAGACGCTGCTGACCCCGTTCCTGCCGCGCTCGTCGCAGAAGGTCTACGAGATGCTCGGCGGGTCGGGCCCCTGGTCGCCGATGCCGCGGATCGAGGAGGTCAGCGAGGACGGCGGCGGCCCCGAGTACCCGGTGATCACCGGCGACTACCACGGCGCGGCGCGGTGGCAGTCCGATCCGATCCGGCCGGGCACGCCGCTGCAGCCGCCGGCGCCGCTGTTCGCCAAGCTGGACCCCGGCCTGGCCGACACCGAACTGGCCCGCCTGGAGCAGGCGTGACCGCGGCTCCCGTCCCCGAACCCTTGCCGGCCGAGGCGTTCGACAGCCACTGCCACCTGGACCTGATCGAGCGGCCGGTGCCCGAGGTGCTGGCCGACGCCCGCGCGGCCCGGATCACCCGGGTGGTCACGATCGGCGTCGACCTGCCCACCTCACGCTGGGCCGCCGACTGCGCCGACGCCTACCGCGACGTGTACGCGGCGGTGGCCATCCACCCGAACGAGACTGCCCGAGCCGCCGCGTCCGCCGCGGCCCGGGACGCGGTGCTGGCCGAGATCGCCGCGCTGGCCCGGCGCCCGCGGGTGCGGGCCATCGGCGAGACCGGCCTGGACTACTACCGGGACTGGGCCCCGCCCGACGTACAGCGGGAGTGGTTCCGCGCGCACATCGACATCGCCAAGCAGGCCGGCAAGGCGCTGGTGATCCACGACCGGGACGCGCACGAGGACGTGCTGCGGATCCTGGACGCCGACGGGCCGCCGGAACACGTGATCTTCCACTGCTTCTCCGGCGACGCGGCGATGGCCAAGCGGTGCGCCGAGGCCGGGTACGTGATGAGCTTCGCGGGCAACGTGACGTTCGCCAACGCCCAGCCGCTCCGCGACGCGGCCGCGGCCGCGCCCGCCGAGCTGATCCTGGCCGAGACCGACGCGCCGTTCCTCACCCCGGTGCCAAACCGGGGCAAGCCGAACGCGCCCGCGATGGTGGCGCACACGCTGCGCGCCCTCGCGGAGATCAAGCAGGCCGACCTGGCCGGGCTGTGCGCGACCGTCACCGCGACCGGCGAGCGCGTCTTCGGCCCCTTCACCCGCTGACGCTCTCCTGGTAAGCCTGTAGACGGGCAACGATACGGGTTGAGGGAGAAGATGAGCAGCAGACGGCGCCGGCTCGACCCTGTGGGGCCGTTCGGCAATCCGGACGGGTCACGAGCCGATATCGAGGATGTGATCAGCGAGTTCGTCGACTTCGGCGGCGATCCGGCGTACGGTCACCTCGCGACTCGCGCCAACGACTCCCAGGTGCGGGTCATCGTGGGGAGGCTCGGCGCCGGTAAGACGGTCTACCTGCGGCGTCTTCAGGATTTCCAGGCCCATCAGGACTCCGTCTACGCCGATGTGCCGCAGCAGAGCCTGCCGAGGACCGAAGTCGTGGTGAAGGCCTGCCAGTGGTTCTCCGACAGCGTCCTGGTCGAGAAGTGGATGCAGATCTGGGAGCGCGCGATCATCCGGTCGCTGGTCTCCCACGTGCTGCGCCGTCCCGAGCTGCGCCAGCAGGTGCGCGACGAGCAGGCCGATGAGATCGAGAACTCGTACGCACGGCTGCTCGAGGACTTCCGCCGGCCCAGGTCGATCTACAGCGAGGTCCGCGACATCATCAACCAGCGGCAGACCGGCTATCAGCTGTCGACGTATCTCGACGACCCGCTCTGGGATGACCTTGAGGATCTGCTGGGTGAGGTCATCGGCCAGTGCAAGCCGATCTATTTCTACCTGGACGCGGTGGATGAGGAGTTCAGCCACGCACCCATGTACTGGCTGAAGTGCCAGGAGGGGTTGTTCTACCAGGTCATGCGGCTGCTGCGGGACCACAAGCTGGGCGGCCGCCTGCATGTCGTCGTGTGCATCCGCGACATCGTCATGTCCTCGGTCTACCGGTCGGAACACGCACCGCGGTACTACAACGAACCGCACATACGCGTCCTGACCTGGGATCGGGGCTCGCTGGTCTACCTGCTTGAGCAAAAGCTGCGCCGGCTGCCGCCGTCCCTGCTGATGCGGCGCCCGGCCGACGGCGCCCCCACGGTCCACGACTGGCTCGGGGTCGACGGCCGATGGCCGGGACCTGACGGCGACGGAACCATCGAGGACTACCTGCTCAGCCACACCAGGCTGATCCCGCGCGACATCATCTCGCTCGGCAACGAGCTGAACGAGGAGGTCCTGCGGCAGAAGCAGGCCGGCCACGATGACCTGCCGCCGACGGCCCTGCGGGCAGTGGTGCAGCGCAGCGCCAAGCGGTTCGGCGACTCCCAGCTCGCGCAGTGCGCCAACCAGGTCTCGTCGGACCTGATGCCGAAGAACGCCGCCCTGCACGACTACTCCGAGCTGTTCACCAGCACCCAGGCTTACATCAGGGGCGTGCAGGAAGACGTCCGCTCCTTCGTCCGGATGATCGGCGTCGACCGGTTCCCGCGCGCGGATCTCGGGGCCCTGCAGGAAATGGCCGATGTGCACTTCGAGCAGGCGACGGACCTGCCCTCGGTGCTGTGGCAGAACGGCCTGCTCGGGTACGTCGACGAGGCCGGGCGGCGCCGGTTCTACTCGCTGGGCGACATCGAGGAGTTTCACTTCCCGTCAGAGGTAGACACGTACGTGCTGCATCCGTGCCTGGTGTACGCGGTCGGGGGAATCCGGCGCGTCCATGCGGGCCCGGCCGGACCCGGGGGCAGGGGCCGCATCAGCCTGCCCACGGCTGGTCCTGGTGACACTCTGCGCATCGGCCGGGCGGCGGTGAGCGGCGTGCCCTCGGGCACGGTGACGCTGTTGTTCACCGATGTGGAGGGCTCCACCCGGCTGTGGGACGCCGAACGGGAGGCGATGTCGCCGGCGATGCGCCGCCACGATGAGATCTTGCGGGAGGCGATCGAGCAGGCCGGGGGGTATGTGTTCAAGACGGTGGGCGACGCGTTTTGCGCGGCGTTCTCGGCGGCGCGGCCCGGGCTGGACGCGGCGCTGGCGGCGCAGCGGGAGCTGGCGGCGCAGTCGTGGCCGACGAGCCGGCCGATCGTGGTGCGGATGGGTTTGCACGCGGGGGTGTGTGAGGAGCGGGATGGGGATTATTTCGGCCCGGCGGTGAACCGGGCGGCGCGGCTGCTGGCGGTGGCCGGCGGGGGCCAGGTGCTGGTGTCGGGGGCGGCGGCGGAGCTGTTGTCGGATGAGCTGCCGGAGGGAGTGGGGCTGCGGGAGCTGGGGACGCAGCAGTTGAAGGACCTGAGCCGGCCCGAGCGGGTCTACCAGGTCGAGGCGGAGTTCCTGGCCGCGCCCGCGCCGGCTCGCGGGGCGGCGGTGCGGGGGTCGGCCAACGGGATCAGGGAAGGCCGGCCAGACGGCGCGTAAGCTAGCCGGCCGCGGGCCGTCCCGCACCAGCCAGGTCGTGGCCCTGACCCGGGCCGGGCTGGCTCGGCCGCACACGCCCGGCGGCGATCCCGGCGCGCAGGGCCGGCTGTGCCGCAGGATGCGCCCCGCCGGGACCGGCTCGCTGGGGCCCAGCCTGGCCGCCCGGACCCGGTTCTTCGACGAGCAGGTGCTCGCCGCGATGTCCGCCGGGATCCGGCAGATCGTGATCGCCGGCGCGGGCTACGACGACCGCGCGCTGCGCTTCCGCTCCCCGGGCGTCCGTTTCTTCGAAATCGACCATCCGGACACGCAGGCCGACAAGGCGCGCCGGCTCCGGGCGATGGGGGCGGTCCCCGGCGGGCCGGTCCTGGCCCCGGCCGACTTCCGCCACGACGACGTCGCGGCCGTCCTGCGGGACTGCGGGCACGACGCCGGCCAGCCCACGCTGTTCGCCTGCGAGGGCCTGCTGGTCTACCTGGACCAGCCCGCCTGCGTGCGCCTGCTGGGCGCGCTGCGGGCCCGGGCCGCGGCCGGGAGCATGCTGGCCGCCAGCCTCAGCGTCCACCGCGACGGCCAGGACTCCGCCCGGGTCACCGCGGCCGCGAACGCCCGCCGGCGGGCCGCGGACGCCGAGCCGTGGCTGACGATCCTGCCGGCCGCGGCCCACCTGGAGCTCGTCGCCCGGGCCGGCTGGCAGGCGGCCGAGGTGGCCGATGCTGCGCAGTTCGGCACCGGGGCCGAGCCCGGCCGATCGCTGCTGATGACTGCCCGCCCGGCGGCCGGCCGCTAGCGTGACCGTTATGGAGGAAGATCCCCGGCTGCTCGGGCCGGCCGAGATCAGGCGGCTCGCGGTCCGCCTGGGCATCAGGCCGTCCAAGCGGCTCGGGCAGAACTTCGTGACCGACGCCGGGACGGTCCGCCGGATCACCGCGCTGGCCGGCTTGGGCCGAGGCGATGTCGTGCTCGAGGTCGGCCCGGGCTTCGGCTCGCTCACGCTGCCGCTGCTGGCCGCGGCCGGCCGGGTGGTCGCCGTCGAGGTCGACCCGGCGCTCGCGGCGGAACTACCGCGCACGGTGGCCGAGCGCGCTCCCGGCCTCTCCGGGCGCCTGCAGGTGGTGACCGCCGACGCGGCCCAGGTGCGGGACCTGCCCGGCGAGCCACCGACCGCGCTGGTGGCCAACCTGCCGTACCACGCGGCCGTGCCGATCCTGCTGCACCTGCTGGCCACGGTGCCGTCCCTGGGGCGCGGCCTGGTCATGGTGCAGGCCGAGGTGGCCGACCGGATGAGCGCCCCGCCGGGCAGCCGGACCTACGGCGTGCCCTCGGTCAAGCTGGCCTGGTACGCCGAGGTCCGCCGGGCCGGGCCGGTGTCGCGGAGCGTGTTCTGGCCCGTGCCGAACGTCGACTCCGGCCTGGTGGCCTTCACCCGCCGCGAGCCGCCGCCGGGCGCCGCCCGCGAAGAGGTCTTCGCGGTCGTGGACGCCGCGTTCGCGCAGCGCCGCAAGACGCTGCGCGCCGCGCTGGCACCCTGGGCGGGCTCGGCGAGCGCGGCCGAGCAGGCGCTCAGGAAGGCAGGAATCGACCCGGCGCGGCGCGGTGAGTCACTGGACGTGGCCGAGTTCGCGCGGATCGCTCAGACGAAGCCGCCGACGATGGCGGGGTCGAGCTCGGGATGGGTGACATAGGCCTGCCGTAGGTGCCTGGTGGCCTCGACCCAGTCCGCGTCCTCATCCAGGAGGACCCCGCCCGAGCGCTGCCGGTAAGCACCAGCGCGCAGCATGGCCCTCGCCTCCAGGGTTGTCCCAAGGGGTGCCAGTCGGCTCGGTGATCTAGGCAAATACATGCATGTCTTGGCATCGTTGGGCAAGTGACCCGCGACGAATATCTGAGGGTTCCTTTCGTGCTGGTGGTCGAGTCCGTCGAGAAGCCCGACGGAAACTGGCTGGATACGTCATGACTTCGACACCGCGTACGATGGGCTGGCCGTGACGCCTGTGACTGTCCGGGTTCCCGCGAAGGTGAACCTGCAGCTCTCCGTGGGACCGCTTCGTGACGACGGCTATCACGACCTGGTGACCGTGTTCCACGCCGTGTCGCTCTACGACGAGGTGACCGTGCGCCCGGCGGACCGGACCAGCGTGCAGGTGACCGGGCGGGACGCGGTCTCGGTCCCGGCCGGGCGGGCCAATCTCGCGGCGCGGGCGGCGCGCGCCCTGGCCGCCAGCCTGCGCCGGCGGGGCAGGTCCGCGGTGCAGATCGAGATCCGCAAGCGGATTCCGGTGGCTGCGGGCCTGGCGGGCGGCAGCGCGGACGCCGCCGCCACCCTGGTGGCGTGCAACGACCTCTGGGGAGCGGGCCTGTCCCCGGCGGAGCTGCGCGACGTCGCGGCGGGCGTGGGCAGCGACGTCCCGTTCGCGCTGCTCGGCGGGACCGCCGTCGGGCAGGGCCGCGGCGAGCGGCTCACCGCCGCGCTCGCGGCCGGGACCTACCACTGGGTGCTGGCCTTCGCGGCCGCCGGGCTGTCCACCCCCGAGGTGTACGCGGCGTGCGACCGGCTGCGGGCGGCCGGCGGCGCGGCCAAAGGCGCCGCCAACGGGACCGGGCCGGCGCTGAGCACCGAGCTGATGGCCGCGCTGCGCTCGGGCGACCCTGCCGCGGTCGGCCCGCTGCTCAGCAACGACCTGCAGCCCGCGGCCGTCTCGCTGCGCCCGGACCTGCGCCGGGCGCTGGCCGCGGGCCGGGAATTCGGGGCGCTCGGCGCGATCGTCTCCGGCTCCGGCCCCACCTGCGCCTTTCTCGCCGCGAACGCCGGACACGCCCGGGACCTCGCGGTCTCGCTGACCGGTGCCGGGGTGTGCCGGGGCGTCGTCCGGGTCAAGGGCCCGGCCGGCGGCGCCGCGGTCGTCGCGGCGGAGCCGGAGTGAGCGAGCCGGAGGGCGCCGCGTTGCCTGGACTGAGGAGCCGAAGCGAGGCACGAGCGCACGGCGACGAGGGAAGGGAACGCCGTGAAGGGGGAATGGGGAGGCGGGCGGGACCCGGTAGGCGAGCGAACGAGGAAGCACAGTGAGCCCGGCCCAGCCGCTAGTCACCCTGGAGGCGGCCACCAAGGCCTACGGGCCGCGGGTGCTGCTGGGCGGGGTGTCGCTCGGGGTGGCGGCCGGGGACCGGATCGGCGTCGTCGGCCGCAACGGCGCGGGCAAGACCACGCTGCTCCAGGCGCTGGCGGGCCGGGCCGGGCTGGATTCCGGCCGCGCCACCCGGGCCCGGGACCTAGACCTCGGCTACCTGCCGCAGGCCGAGGACCTGGCCGGCCCGGTGCGGGAGCTCGTGTTCGGCTCGCTCCCCGAGCACGAGTGGGCCGCCGACGCGCGCAGCCGCTCGGTCATCGCGGCGCTGCTGCCGGGGATAGACCTGCAGGCCCCCGCGCAGCGGCTGTCCGGGGGCGAGCGGCGCCGGGTCGCGCTGGCCGCGCTGCTACGCCGGGCCCATGACCTGCTGCTGCTCGACGAGCCGACCAACCATCTCGACATCGACGGGATCGGGTGGCTGGCCGGTTACCTCCGCCAGTACGGCCGGTCCTTCGTCGTGGTGACCCACGACCGCTGGTTCCTGGATACCGTGACCGACCGGACCTGGGAGGTCGCCGACGGCCAGGTGCACGCCTACGAGGGCGGCTACTCGGCTTACGTGCTGGCCCGGGCCGAGCGGGCCCGGATCGCCGACGCCGCCGACCAGCGCCGCCGCAACCTGCTGCGCAAGGAGCTGGCCTGGCTTCGCCGCGGCCCGGCCGCCCGGACCAGCAAGCCGAAGTTCCGGGTCGAGGCCGCCGCGGCACTGATCGCCGGCGAGCCGCCGCCACGCGACAGCGTGGAGCTGTCCCGGCTGGCCACCGCGCGGCTCGGCAAGACCGTGCTCGAGCTCGAGGACGTCTCGGTGCGGGCCGGGCCGCGCCTGCTGCTGGACCACGTGACCTGGCAGCTCGGGCCGGGCGAGCGGGTCGGCGTGGTAGGGGTGAACGGCAGTGGCAAGACCACGCTGCTGCAGCTGCTGGCCGGCGTCCTGCCCGGCTCCCTGTCCGCCACCGGGCGGGTGGTCCGCGGCCAGACCGTCCGGATCGGCTACCTGACCCAGGAGCCGGCCGCGGTGGATCCCGGGCTGCGGGTTCTCGAGGCCGCCGAGCAGGTCCGCGGCTCGGTCCGGCTCGGCCGCCGCGAGATGTCCGCCAGCCAGCTGCTCGACCGGCTCGGCCTGCGCGGTGACCGGCAGTGGGTGCCGGTGGCCGAGCTGTCCGGCGGCGAGCGGCGGCGGCTGCAGCTGATGCTGGTGCTGCTGGACGAGCCGAACGTGCTGCTGCTCGACGAGCCGACCAACGAGCTGGACATCGACACGCTTACCGAGCTCGAAGACATGCTGGACGGGTGGCCCGGCTCGATGGTCGCGGTCAGCCACGACCGGTACTTCCTGGAGCGAGCGTGTGACCATGTGGTCGCGCTGATCGACGGCGCGCTGCCCTACCTGCCCGGCGGGGTCGCGGAGTACCTGGCCACGCGGGGAGACACCCCCCGCGGGGCCCCCGAAAACCGCCGGGCGGCGCGGCCGCGGGCCGCCGCCCCGGCGCCGGCCTCGCCCGCGGCGCGGCAGCGAGCCGTCCAGAAGGAGCTCGGCCGGCTGGAACGCCAGCTCGACCGGGTGTCCGGGCAGGAGGCCGAGCTGACCACGGCGCTGGCCGAGCACGCCAGCGACTACACCAAGCTGATCGAGCTCGGCGCGCAGCTGCGCGCGGTCCAGGACGAGAAGGCGGACCTGGAGGAACGCTGGCTGGCCCTGGCCGAGGAACTCCCCGGCTGACGGCGGGTGGCCGAGGTTGCCAGGAGTTGGTCCCGTCGCGAGAGAATGCCGGGCATGACGGATGACCGTGGCTCGAAATGGTCGATCGGCTCGCAGAACTCGATCTTGAGCATCGGCTCGAAGGGGTCGATCCTGTCGGTGGGCTCGGTCGGGTCGATCCTGTCCGTGGGGTCGGCGGGGTCGATCCTGTCGGTGGGATCGGCCGCTTCGGCCGCGAGCGTGGGCTCTATCCTGTCGGCGGCCAGCGTGGGCTCGATCCTGTCGGCCCTCTCCTTCCGGTCCCTCCTAGCCTGGAGGTCCGGCCGCAAGCCGCTCGGCTGAGCTAGCCGCGGTCGGCGGCCAGAAAGGCCCGGGCGATAGCTGCGTAGCCGGCCGGCCGGGCGTGCACGTTCGGCCCGCGCGGCGGCGGCGCGCACTCCCAGGTCCACTGGCAGATCGCGGCCACGTTGCGGGGGACCGTGCCACCGGCCGGCAAGGTCACGCGGCCGGCGAAGTCCGCGCTGTGAAACGCGCCGAACACGTCGGCCACGCGGGCGCCGAACGCCTCGTAGACCGCGGCCAGCATGTGGTTGTAACCGGCGACGACCTGCTCGGACACGCGCGCGACCGCCTGGCCCGGCAGGCCGTCGCGCCACTGCGCCAGCGCGGGCACGTAGTAGTTCATGCCGATGATGCGCACCCGCTCGCCGGCGGTCGCGCGCAGCCGGTACATGATCTTCGTGAGGTTGGCGGCGGTCTCGGGGACGCTCTTGGTGGCGCACTCGGCCATATTGAGGACGGCCGGGCGGGTGATGCAGGAGTCCGGGTCGTTGGCGCCGATGTCCAAGGTGATCAGCGAGACCTGGCCGCGGTGGGCGCGCAGGAAGCTGACCGCCGCGGCGAGCTGCGAGCCGCCCCGGTAGCGGCAGAGCCCGCCGCCGCCGATCATCGTGGCGGTGGTCTCCTTATTGCAGCCGAGCTTGACCAGCCGGAGGCCCGGATCGCCGCGGCGCAGCATGGCGTAGAGCTGGTTGGCGTAGCCCTGGCCGGTTGGCCTGCTGACCCCGGCCGGGCCGGGCTGGACGCCCTGGGACAGCGAGTCGCCGAGCGCGAGGTAGTAACTGGGCCTCGGGCTGGCCTGGCCCGCCGGCGGGCCTGCCGCCCCCGAGGACGTCAGCGCGGCCAGCACAGTCATGACGAAACCGATAAGGGTACTGACGCCGCGCACCGGGCCTCCTGCGCCAAGGTCTGGACCGCGAGATGAGTATATGAGGCCCGGCCCGGGCCACGGTGTGCTGGCACGGGCCGGTCGGCCGAGGTCAGAGGGCGCCTTCCGGGGCCTGGTCGGCGTCGAACGGCGCGAGCAGAACCCGCAGCAGGGCGGCAAGCTCCCGCTGCTGGGCGCGGTCCAGCCCGGTCAGCAGCTCCCGCTCGCTGCGCAGCAGGCCGGCCAGGGCCGCGTCGACCGCGGCCCGGCCCCGGGCCGTCAGGGTCACCAGGACGCCGCGCTTGTCCAGCGGGTCGGGGCTGCGCCTGACGAGTCCCGCGTCGGCCAGGTTGCGGATCCGGTTCGTCATCGTGCCCGAGGTCACCAGGGTGGCGCGGAGCAGCGCGCCCGGGCTGAGCTGGTAGGGCGGGCCCTGCCGGCGCAGGGCGGACAGCATGTCGAACTCCCAAACCTGCAGGCCGTGCGAGGCGAATGCGGCCGTCCTGGCCCGGTCCAGGTGCCGGGCCAGCCGGGACACCCGGCTGAGCACCTGGAGCGGCTCGGTGTCCAGGTCGGGACGCTCGGCCTGCCACCCGGCTACCAGCTCGTCCACCTCGTCCCGCAGCGGTTG
>Ga0306920_100015031_pt1 | contig 10593 bp, 9 predicted proteins | sample flu12Cox44000170_FD_204666 | JGI IMG/M metagenome (GOLD analysis project Ga0306920, IMG submission 204666) | Lab enrichment of tropical soil microbial communities from Luquillo Experimental Forest, Puerto Rico - flux4day.12C.oxic.44.000.170 (v2)... | ecosystem: Environmental > Terrestrial >... | reverse complement strand
ATCAGGATGTTCAGAGGCGTTGGCGGCATGCCGGGTCCGATGACTTCCCCGGCGCAGCACGCGGGGGGCAAAAGAGCGGCCGACCCTATCATCGCGATTATGACATTTGCACAACGGGCGTCACGAAACGCCGGCGGGCACGATCAGGCATTACTGGCGAGCGCCACCTCTTCGGTTCCGGGCTCGCTCCCGTTCCCCGGGATTATCGACTGAATTCATCAGAAAAAGCGCTCGCCCAACCTCTCCGTTGGCGTGAGAGGTCAAGCTTCGCCCGCCATCACCGCAGGAAATGTCAATTCCGCCTCTTGCCCTCGCGCCGAAATCGTCCGGGCGGCAAGCCATACGCGCTTCGGACGCCATGAGACGGGAAAAGACCACGAGATGAATGCGCTCGCAATCAGGGAGCTACCGCCGTTGCGCGTCGCGGCAGTCGAGCATGACGGGCCCTATCTTGAGATCGGGCGCGCTTTCGATCGGCTCTTTGGCATCCTCGTGCCGCGCGGCCTGGTAAGGGCGCAGCCGCGCCTCGTCGGCATCTATCTCAACGATCCGACCGCCGTGCCCCAAGCAAAGCTGCGCTCGCGCGCCGGCCTCATCGTCGACGATGTCTTTCCGATCGATGCCGAAGACTTCGCGGAAGCTGCGATTGAAGGCGGGCTCGCTGCCATAACCCACGCGCGTCGTGATATTGCCGATCGGCGCCTGGCTATGGGCGAGCTCGGCCGCGCTGCAGGCGCAGCCGCTTGACCGTGTCGACCACCGTCTCGCCGAGCACCGCCTGATAGACGCGATGCCAATGATAGGGCGAGAGGCAGGCGATCCCGGCGAGGTGCTCGAGGTCGAGCTCCTCGTCGAGATGAGCGTAGATATAGTCCGTTCACCCGGCTGAGACGGTCCTGATAGTCGGTGCGCAAGGCAGGTTTGTGCATGGCATCCATCGCGGTCATCGGGGGAGAACGGCTAGGCCGACCCCTATGCGGTGTCGCCGTGGGCCCTATGCAGATATGAAACCGGTCTATGACTGGCTGTTCGGAGACTGGCTCGTGCAATCGGGACGCGAAGCGGCGGACGCACCGGTTTTCGAAGATTATCTTAACAGCCCGCGCGACACCCCTCCGACGGAGCTTCGCACCGACATCCATCCGCCGCTGCGCCCGGAGGCCGCGTCATGAAGGCTATGCGCCGCCACGCCTCCGGCAAGCGCAAATCCTGGATCGACAAGCTCGATGCGGCCCCGTTGCCGCAGGTCAAGCCTGCGCCCATGGATTTCGCCGGCATGAAGAAGGGCGAGGTCATGCTCATCCCCTCGCCTCGCCAGATCGAGGCCTTCATGCGCGCCATTCCGAAAGGCAGCTTCATCGACGTCAAGCGACTGCGCCGCGAGCTCGCGCGCCAGAACGGCGCCGAGGTCACCTGCCAAGTCACCACGGGGTTCCATCTGCGCATCGTCGCCGAAGCCGCCTTCGAGGCCCATGGACGCGGCGAGCCGCTCGAAGCGATCACGCCCTTTTGGCGCGTCCTCGACGAAGCCTCGCCGACGAGCAAGAAGCTCACCTTCGGCCTCGACTTCCTGCGCGATCGGCGGCGCGAGGAAGGTCCGGCTTAACCTCTCCCCTTGCGGGTCCCTTGCGGGAGAGGTGAGGCGCTTGACGCCACGAGCCATGTGGGTGGAAATCCGGCTCTCACCCCTGGAGCCTCATGATGCCGAAGCCTCGACGCCTGCGTCCGCCCTACAAAGCCATGATCGTCGCGCCGCAGCCGGAGGCGGTCGAGGCGGGGTTGAGCGCGCTCCAGGCTGGCGGCAATGCGCTCGACGCCGTCATCGCCTGCGCGCTGACGCAAGGCGTGGTCGATCCGATGATGTGCGGAGTCGGCGGCCTCGGCAGCCTGCATCTCTTCGATCCGGCCTCGGGCGAGACGCTCGTCATCGACGGGCTCTCGACCTGCCCGGCCGCGTGCCGACCCGATATGTGGGCCGAGATCTTCGAGCGCGAGTGCAGCGACGGCTATGGCTATGTGCTCAAAGGGGCGGTGAACGAGCTCGGCCACGCCGCCGTGACGACGCCTGGCATAATGCGCGTCTTTGGCGAGGCGCATCGCGTTTACGGGCGCCTGCCATGGACCGAGCTCTTCTCGCCCGCCATCGGCTTTGGCGAGGGCGGCTGGGTGATCCGCCCGCATGTGGCCTATATGTTTTCGCTGAACGAGACGGCCTATGGACGCCGCCCCATGGCCGACAAGCTCGCCTTTACCGAAGCCGGGCGCGCCCTCTATCTGCGCCAGGACGGCACCCCGAAGCGGGTGGGCGACGAGGTGCGCAACCGCGACCTCGCCGCGACCTTGCGCGCTCTCGCGCGAAATGGAGCCGAAAGCTTCTATACCGGCGAGATCGGGCGGCGGATCGCAGAGGAGATGCGCGCCCATGGGGGCCTGCTGACGCAAGACGACCTCGCCAATTTCAAGGTGCAGAAGCGCGCGCCGCTTGAGATCCCCTATCGCGGCCGCGGCATCGCCGTCACGCCGCCCCCGGGCGGGGGCATTTTGGTCGCAGAGATGCTGCGCATTCTCGAGCGTTTCGCGCTCACCGAGCTCACCCATAACGGGCCCGACTATATCCGCGTCATCGCCGAGGCGATGAAGATCGCCGGCCGCGACAAGGATCGCCATATCGGCGACCCGGATTTCGTGCCGGCGCCTCTGGAGAGGCTCCTCTCGGATGCTTATGCGGATGAGTGTGCGGCGCTGATCCGGAGCGGCGAGAAGACGCATCTGCCGCGCGGCACCTCGGACAGCAAGGACACGACCACCATCTCCTGCATCGACCGCGACGGCATGGTCGTTTCGCTCACCCACACCAATGGCGTGCCCTCGGGCGTGATCCCGCCCGGCACCGGCTTCATGCTCAACGGCGCCATGAACTGGTACGATCCGCGGCCCGGCCGGGCAGGCTCGATCGCGCCAGGCAAGCGGCGCTTCTCGTCGATGGCGCCGACCATCGTCTATGAGGGGGCGCGGCCGGTCATGACGCTCGGCGCGCCCGGAGGCGCCTGGATCGGCATCGCGCTTCTGCAAGTGCTGCTCAACGTCCTCGATTGGGGCATGTCGATGCAGGAGGCGGTGTCGGCGCCGCGCTTCAGCGCGACTTCCGACGCGATCGACATCTCGAACCGCATCCCGCGCGCGACGCAGAAGGCGCTCGAGGCCATGGGCTATGAGGTGCGGCGCTCGCCGCTCACCTTCCCCTTCGCTGCCCCGCACGGGATCACCTCATGGGACGGCGAACTCGAAGGCGGCGCCGATCCGCAGCGCGACGGCTACGCCGCCGGCCTCGTTTGAGGTCCCGCGCCTGACAGCGCTCAGCCGGCGCCTGCGGCGAGCGCCTGGGTGAGGTCGGCGATCAGGTCGTCCGGGTGCTCGATGCCGATGCTGAAACGGATGGTGCCGTCATGGATGCCGGTGCGGGCGCGCAGATCTGCCGGCACCCCCGAATGGGTCGTGCTGCCCGGATGGCAGGCGAGCGATTCCGTGCCGCCGAGGCTCACCGCGAGTTTGAACACCTTGAGGGCGTTCAGCACCCCGAACGCCCCCTCGAGGCCGCCCTCGACATCGATCGAGAAGGTGGAGCCGCCACCCTCGCATTGGGCGTGATACACCTTGCAGGCCGGGCTGTCGGGCTCGAGCAGGCTCAGCGCGTGCACCGCCTTCACGCGCGGATGACCCTTGAGGAAATTGGCGACAATCTCGGCGTTGCGCCCGGCCTCGCGCATGCGCAGCGACAAGGTCTCGAGCGAACGGCCGAGCATCCAGCAGGAGTGCGGATCGAGCTGCGTGCCGATGGCTCCGCGCAGCAGGCGGATCGGGCGGATTTTGTCGCGCGCGCCGATCGCGGCGCCGGCGATCAGGTCCGAATGGCCGCCCACATATTTGGTGAGCGAATAGACGCAGACATCGACGCCATGCTCCAGCGGGCGCTGGAAGACGGGGCCGAGCAAGGTGTTGTCGCAGACGATGATCGGGCGATGCTTCTGCGCGGCCGTGATCGTGTCCGCCGCGGCCTTGACCAGGCTGAAATCGACGAGCGTGTTCGTCGGGTTAGACGGCGTCTCGATCATGATCAGGCTGACCCTGCCGCGCTTCAAGGCACGCTCGGCCGCGGCCTCGATCTCGGCCGCGTCCATGCCGTCGACGAAACCTTCAGCCAGCATGCCGTAATTGCCGAGGGTCTTCGCGAGCAGCGTCTCGGTGCCGCCATAGAGTGGCTGGCTGTGCAAGATCACGTCGCCCGGCCGCGCATAGGTCAGGATCGTGGTCGCGATCGCCGACATGCCGGAGGAGAAGACGAGCGCGGCCTCCGCGCGCTCATAGATGGCGAGCCGGTCTTCGACGATCTCACTGTTCGGATGGTTGAAGCGCGAATAGACGAGCCCTGCCCCGCCCTCCGCGGGCGCCGTCTTGCGCCCCGAGACATAGTCGAAGAAGTCACGCCCATCCTCGGCCGTCTGGAAGACGAAGGTCGAGGTGAGGAAGATCGGTGGCTTGACCGAACCTTCCGACAGAGCCGGATCATAGCCGTAGCCGAGCATCAGGGTCTGGGGATGAAGCTGATGATTGCCGATCTTCTCGGAATGGCTGCGGTCCTTGGCCATCGGAGGCTCCTTCGTTGAGAGGCTGGAGCATACTCCCCTTCTGCCTCTTTCGGGAGAAGGAAGCGCCCTCAGGTGGCCAGCGCCGGCCAATGATGCTCGGGGTAGAAGCGGCGCATGAGGCGGTCCACATAGGCGACGAGGTTGGCGTAGCCGAGCGCCCGGCGGCGCAGCGGCGATTCGAGGGCGGGCGTCATCACGCCGGCGAGCATGCCGAACGCCGTGGCATCGAGCCCACAAGGATTCTCGCCCATGGCATGCGGCTTGTCTCCCACCAGGAGTGACAGCGCCTTCAGCGAGCGATCGCCGAGCTCGACCACCTCCTCCGGCGCATGGCGGGCGACGCCATTGATGCGCAGAGCCTCGGTGACTCGCTGCAGGAGGTCGGCGCGCAACTCGGCCCGCTTCTCCTCGGGCGCCTGGTCGAACCAGCGCCCAGGCCCCTTCTCGAAATTCTCGGGGATCAGAAAGCGCGAATAGGCGAAGGCGCCGCCGAGATGGTTCTCGACCATGCGCTCGATGGCCCAGGCCTGCGCCCTTTCGCGCGCATCGAGGCCGGCATCGAGATCGATCCCGTATTTGCGCTCGATATGGGCGCGGATGAAGGTCGAATCGGCGACCACCTCGCCGTCATCGTCGATGAAGGGGAGCTGACCCTTGGGCGACGCCTGAGGCGCGGATTGCTGCTTGCGATAAGCGAGACCGGCCATCTTGAGCTGCGCCTCGGTCTTGGTCACGAAAGGGCTGAGTTCGGGAAGGCCGAGCTGGGCGCCGGCGCCGTAAACTGTAATCATGGGGCTGTCTCCATACAGCTCTCATTTGGCTGCTGCCGGCTTGCCTAGAGACACCCTGTTGCCAGCATATTGGCAGCAGCTCGCAATCAGCAGAGACGTCATCAGCAGAGACGCAATCAATCGAGAACTTGGGCATGCGGCGCGCCGACAGGCTGTTCCAGATCATCCAGATCCTGCGGCGCAACCGCCGGCCGCTGACGGCCGAGGCGATCGCGGCCGAGCTCGAGACCTCGAAGCGCACCGTCTATCGCGATATCGCCGATCTGATCGGCCAGCGCGTACCGATCCGCGGCGAGGCCGGCACCGGCTATGTGCTGGAGGCGGGCTTCGACCTTCCACCTCTGATGCTGACCGCGGACGAGGTCGAGGCGGCCGTGCTCGGCGCCCAATGGGTCGCCGGCCGCGGCGATCCTTCCCTGGCGCGGGCAGCACAGGACCTCATCGCCAAGATCACCGCCACCATCCCGGAGCGGCTTCGCCCCTTTGTCATGGAGCCGAGCATCAGCGCCCCGCCGCCTTTCGGCATGCCGGCGGATGGCGTCGATCTTGCGCGATTGCGGCAGGCGATCCGCGCCGGCCGCAAGATCGCCTTCGGCTACATGGACGAGCAGGGCCGGGACAGCAGCCGCGTCGTCTGGCCGGTCACCATCGGCTATCGCGATCTCGGCCGCGTGCTCGTCGCCTGGTGCGAGATGCGCCGTGACTTCCGCCATTTCCGCGTCGACCGGATCCGCGACGCCGTCTTCCTCGACGAGCGCTATCCCGATCGCCCGAGCCAGCTGCGCGCCAAGTGGCGCCGCAAGCTCGAGGCGGAGATCGCCGCCTTCTCCCGCAAGCGCGCTTAACCTCTCTCCCGCCCGGAGAGGTTTGGACGCCGGGGACGCGCACGAGCGTCCCTCATCAGCCGGTCGCCGACGCGACTGCTCCCGCTCGTGGGAGAAGGAAAGAGTCACGACCCGTTGATATGGTTAACCGGCCAAGGGCCACATTTTGGGATGTATGTTCAGCGCGTTACGCTTGAAATATTAGCCGTGATGCGCCGCGCATGCCTGCCTTTTGGCGATTGACGATGGCTTCGGTCGCATTTTTGGGTTATCGTTAATGTATTGTTAATGATTACGGTCATGGCGATGAGTCAGCTGTCTCTCGACGGGCTCGCGCCGTCGGGGCACACGGTTCGGCGGCATCAACACGGCGGCGCGCGCCCCGCCAAGATTGGCGTGCGGCGCAGCCGGAGCCTGCCCTCCCTCCTCACCCATCTGCGCCAAGTCGAGCTGCGTTTCGACGAGCGTGCAGGCGCCTTGTGGACTTTCATGTGCCCGCAAGGGCGGCCGAGCTTCAATCCGGGGCTGCTGCACGACCTGCAGGCGGTCCAGGACGGCATGGAGGAGATGTTCTCCGGCCCCGACGACGCGCATAGGCTGCGCTATCTGGTGCTCGGCTCGCGCTTTCCCGGCGTCTTCGGCCTCGGCGGCGATCTTCCCCTCTTCGTCGAGAAGATCCGCGAGGGCGACCGGCAGGGCCTCGTTGATTACGGGCGCGCCTGCGTGCGCGTCTTGCACCGCAATATCACCGGGGTCGGCCTGCCGATCATCACCATCGGCCTGATCCAGGGCGACGCGCTCGGCGGCGGCTTCGAGACCGCGCTGTCCTTCAACGTGGTGGTCGCCGAGCGTGGCGTGAAGTTCGGCCTGCCCGAGACCTTGTTTGGCCTCTTCCCCGGCATGGGCGCGTTGAGCCTCCTGTCGCGGCGTCTCGGCACGGCGCGCGCCGAGGAGATGATCATGAGCGGGCGCAGCTACAGCGCCGAGGAGTTGCATCAGATGGGGCTGGTGCACGTGCTGGCAAAGCAAGGCGAAGGCGAGACCGCCGTGCGCGCCTATATCGAGCGGGCCGAGCGCCGCCATGGTGGGCTCGCCGGCATGTATCGGGCGAGCCGCGAGGTCAATCCGGTCTCGCTCGCCGAGCTCGAAGGGATCGTCGAAATCTGGGCCGATGCGGCGCTCGAGCTACCGGAGCCGAACCTCAAGATAATGCTGCGCCTCGCCGCGGCGCAAGATCGCCTCGACGCCACCCCCCAAGTCGCCGCCGAATAGGCCGTACAGCCCCGATTCGATTGGATCAGATCGCGGTTCTAAATCATTGTTTTTACCGCATTTTCTGGGCCGAACCAATGACCGCTTCGGCGCAAAATGCTTCAGGCGACCATCAGTGCGGCGCTTCGCCCATTGGTGAGGCGGGCGCGGATCTCGTCCGAAAGCATGGGGCGCCCGAGCAGGTATCCCTGCCCTTCGGTGCAGCCCTCGCTGCGCACACGCTCGAGCTGCGTTTCGGTCTCGATCCCCTCGGCCACGATCGTCATGCCAAGATTGGCGCCCATGCTGGCGACCGCACGGATGATCGCGGTCGCGTCCTCGCCGGCATCGATATCCTGGATGAAGGACGCGTCGATCTTGATCTTGTGGAACGGGAATTTGCGCAGATAGCTCAGCGATGAATAGCCCGTGCCGAAATCGTCGAGCGACATGCTCACCCCGAGCTGGCGGAGTTGGGTGAGCACCGACAAGGTGCTCTCGGTGTTGCGCAGCAGCGCCGTCTCCGTGATCTCCAATTCGAGCCGCTGCGGCGCAAGGCGCGATTGGCCGAGCGCCGCCGCCACCATCAGCGGCAGATTGGCGTCGCGGAAATGTACAGGCGACAGGTTGACCGCGACCTTGACGCCGGACGGCCAATGCACGGCCTCGGCGCAGGCCTGGTGCAGCACCCATTCGGTGATGCCGGTGATGAGCCCCGTCTCCTCCGCGATCGGGATGAACACCGAGGGCGGGATATTGCCGCGCTCGGGGTGGCTCCAGCGCAGCAGCGCCTCGCAGCCCGAGATCCTGCCGGTCTGCAGATTGACGAGGGGTTGGTAGCGCACGGCGAGCTCGCGGCGTGAGATGGCGTCGCGCAGATCGATCTCGAGGGCCCGCCGCGTCTGCGCGGCCGCGGCCATGCCGGGCTCGAAGACGCGGAAATCGCCGCGGCCATCCGCCTTCGCCGCATACATCGCCATGTCGGCGTGCTTGATCAGCTCCTCGACCTCGAGCCCGGCCTCCGGCGTCATGGCGACGCCGATCGAGCCGCCGATATGGATCTGGTGCTCGCGGATCTCGAAGGGCCTGGCGAGCGCGACCGCCATGCGGTGCGCGAGATCGGTCGCCTCGACCGAGCCGCAGATCGGCGCCTGCAGCACCACGAACTCGTCGCCGCCGAACCTGGCCACCATGTCGGCTGCGCCGACGAGTTCGCGCAGCCGCGTGCCGACCGCGTTGAGGAGCTCGTCGCCGACCGGGTGGCCGAGCGAATCGTTGATGCCCTTGAAGCGGTCGAGATCGATAAGATGGATGGCCAGCTGTGCCCCGCGCCGGCGCGTTATGGCGAGCGCCTCGCGTACGCGCCGATGGATCGTCTCGCGATTGGCGAGCCCGGTCAGATCGTCATATTGCGCCATATGGGCGAGCTTTGCCTCGGCCCGCTTGCGCTCGGAGATGTCCTCGAAGATCACCACCGAGCCGCCATCCGCCATCAGGCGCTGGGAGAGCGCGATGATGCGCTGGCCGGGCAAGGTGATCTCATAGGCGCTGCCCGGCGTCCTGAACAGGTTGCGCTGGATGTCGAGCATGAGGCGGCGTGTGCTGAGGCTTGGCCGATTGCCGGATTCGAGGCAGCGCCTGAGGATCTCGCGCGCCGAGGCGCCGGCCTTCACGCTGCCGGGCGGGAGGGCCATGAGCTCGAGGAAGCGCTCGTTCCAGACGAGCAGCTTCTTGTTGCAGTCGAACATGCACAGCCCATGCGACATGTTGTTCAGCGCCGCATCGAAGAGATTGGCCTGCTCCTCATATTTGACCGCGAGCATGGCCTTCTCTCGCGTGTTGACGAGCGCCTGGATGATCACCTCGCGGATGGCCACCGTGATGTCGGCCATCCCGATGACAAAGCACAAGACGACGCAGCCGAGCACGATGTGGAAGGCATCGCCATAGAGGAACATGGCAAGCCCAAGCGGCAGCGACGACAAGGCTACCTGGGCAATGGCCATCACCGGGCGTCCAGCATTGCGTCCGGTGATGCCGGCCGCATAGCCGATCGTCGTTGCCCCGACCGCGAGATGGATCGAGGCGTCGGTCGAGCGCAGTACAGTGACGAAACACATGAGGCCGAGCAGGGCCGAGAAGGCCCAGGCTCCGCTTTCGTACATGCGTTCCCAGAATTCGACCGCCTCCACGCGGCCGGCCTCACGATGGCGGCGATATTTGCGAGCCAGCACGACGCGCGCGACCCCGACCAGGAACACCGCGAAGGAGCACAGGCTGATGCCGATATCCTGCGAGCGCCAGGACACTGCAGCCCCGATCACACCGCCAGCGAGCGCGCCTGTCAGCAGCGAAGTGAATGGCGCAAATAGCGAATCGACCAGAGCTTCCTGCATCTCGCGCGGCAGCTCTCTGTCGGATTTGCGGATCGCCAAGAGCTTCTGGATGAGCATGCAAGGCCAACGGGTCGACGACACAGCAACCCGACCCATAGGCCGGCAGTCTTGAAATTTCAGTTCCCGATATTGCGAAAGTTTTTAGCGAATCGACGCTTGCCTGCGCAAAGTCATGCGCGCCCGGGACAAGCCCAGGCATGACGCCTTGGATCACCCCATCCGCGTCATGGCCGGGCTTGTCCAGGCTTGTCCCGGCCACCCACGACTTCCCCTCAGAAACTCCCGCCGCGAGCGGACGCGTCACTTCGCCTTGGCGTTTCCAGCGATGGCGTCAATCTCGGCGAGATCCTGGGCGGTGAGCGTGAGCTCGACGGCCTTGACGTTCTGCTCGATCTGCTCGGGCTTCGTCGCGCCGGCGATCACGCTCGCCACGAGGGGATTCGCCGCGAGCCAGGAGAAGGCGAGGTCGAGCATCGACCAGCCGCGCTTGGCGCAGAGCTCGCGCAGCCCCTCGACGATCTTCCAATTCGCTTCGGTCATGTAGCGATCCGCGAGACGTTGCGTGTTGGTTAGGCGTGCGCCTTGCGGCAACGGCGCGTTCTTCTCGTATTTGCCGGTGAGCAGCCCGCCCGCCAGCGGGAAATAGGGCAGCAGCGACATCCCATAGGCCTGCATCATCGGCAGG
>Ga0306920_100015030_pt1 | contig 10593 bp, 9 predicted proteins | sample flu12Cox44000170_FD_204666 | JGI IMG/M metagenome (GOLD analysis project Ga0306920, IMG submission 204666) | Lab enrichment of tropical soil microbial communities from Luquillo Experimental Forest, Puerto Rico - flux4day.12C.oxic.44.000.170 (v2)... | ecosystem: Environmental > Terrestrial >... | reverse complement strand
AGGGATTCGCAGCCAATCGAACCACCCCAACGCTCAACCGTCAACCGACAGAAATAGAGACCCAAGCCGGCCTTGCCGCCACCCTCCTTCCCTTTTGAAAACAGCGCGAAAATCTGGGCCGAGGTCATGTCTGCCGGGAGCCCGGGCCCCTCGTCGTCAACGAATGCTCGAATGAATTCGCCATCCTGAGCAACGCCGATCGAAACCCGCGAACCCGGAGGAGAGTAGCGCAGTGCGTTTTCCAAGAGATTCGAGAAGATTCGCTCGATGCGCCTGGCTTCTCCGTGAACTCGCCACGCCTCCCCCAGCCGGTTTTTTCCTTCGAGCTGAAGGCTCACATTTTTGGCGGCAAAAACCGGCTGGAATACCTTCCTGGCGGCCTCGGCCGAGGCCATTAGGTCCGGCGATTCGGCTTTATCGTCCGCTTTCAATGTAGCCTGCAAATCGGCGGAAAAGACCTGAAGGATGTCCCGAATCATCGCCAGTTGCTGATCGCTGGCCTTCCGGCCAAGTTCCAAGAGCCCTTTGCCTTTCTCGCTGATGCGCTCGTCGGCCATGGAGTCGAAGGTAACGCTCATAACGCTGAGGGGCTGCGAAAGGTCGTGAATGATGCAGTGCAGAAGAATTTCTTTCTTTTGGATTTCGCGCTGCAGTTTTTCCTGATCGAGAAGCGCATTCCGAGCGGTCTGGAGAAGCTCGACGCGCTCCTGAAATTCCGGTTGCGGGCTGTGCAGGGCGAGAAAACGCTCGCCTTGTAAATCGAGGGCCAGGGCCTCGAGTGGAATCTCTCTGCCCGCCGGCGACTTTTCGACCCAAGTCTCCGAACGGAAGGGTCCGGTCCGTTGGGAATCCCAAAAGGCATCCGCTTCGCGCAGAAACTGCTCGAGGAACGGTGATTTCTCGCCGACCGCAATCGCCGGGTTGTCCGCTTCGGGTAGGTTCCAAAGTTCCACAAGCCATCCTGGCACGGGCGAAAGCGCCGCAAATTGCCCGTGGCCGCGATGCTGCAAGAGCACAAAGCCCAGTTCTCGCAAGAATTGAGGGAGGGGAGCGAACATCTTCAACCGGCTATCTTTCGCGCGAGCCCGGAGAAAGCTTCTTCCACGCCTTCTCCGGTTTTGGCGCTGGATCTCAGAATGGTCCAACTTCGCGCTGCAAAGCGTGCTTCGAGCTCGGGGTCGAACTCCCAGTCCTCGATGAGATCGCATTTATTCATGACCAAGACGAACGGGACCGGCCCGATTTCTCGACGCGCGCGCTCTTCGAGTGCGACGGCTGCGTCTATGGTGGCGCGGCGTGTGCCGTCGGCAACCAACAGATACCCCGAAGCACCTTGAAAGTAGGACCACCGGATTTTCTGAAAATCATCATTGCCGTAGAGGTCCCAGAGCACCAAGGTCATCTCCGTTCCGTCGATTTGAATCACCTTTTTATCGATTTTCACGCCGACGGTGGTGTGGTAGGTCTCTGAAAAGATGCTCTCGACGAAGCGCCGCACCAGGCTGGTCTTGCCTACGGCAAATGAGCCGAGCATGCAGATCTTTTTTTGGATCATGGCTGGCCAGGAGGGACTTCGGTAACGCGGAAGGTGACGCTCCGGTTGTACTGGCGATTCTCTTCGCTATCCTCTGCGCGAACCGGGTCCGCGGTCGCGACGCCTTGTGCATGTAACCTCATGGTGGCAATCCCCAGTTGCTGGAGTTCCCTAAGCACTCGCTCGGCGCGGCGCTGGCTCAGGCTCTGGTTCGATACTTCCGCGCCGCTGGAGTCACTGTGCCCCACAATGTCGACTCGCACGGCTCGATGCAAAGAGACGGGCGGGTTCAGCAGTTCCTCGATGGAGGGAAGGAGATTACGAAGGTTGGAGCGTCCTGCCGCAGAGAAGGTCGAACTTGCTAAAGGAAACCGAATGACGGTCACCTCGAGCTTGTTTCTTGCGTCATCGAAGGCGACCTGCTCGGGTGACCACCGACCCAGGTCGAGCACGCGGACCCCCGGAATCAACAGCGCGCGGGCAGGCACTTCGTTCAGCCATTGGGCGGAGGGCGTGCCGTCAACATGCAAGACTCCATCCTTGACCGTAAGCACCACATTCCCGGGCGGAGCCAGCACGGCACGGGCTCGCTGTTCGACCAAGAAATCGTCCAGGGCGTAGTAGGAACCCCAGTGGAACTCCACACCCGAGGGATCCAGCCCGGCGTCGCGTACGAACTTCAACGGATCGGACGCCAGGGGATCACGAAGACCTCGTATCACGAAGTGGCCGTGCTCGCGCGCGAAGGAAGTAACCGTCAAGCCAGGCTGATTGGCAAGTCTTTCCGAAAGCTCAGACCAGCGACGGTATTGCGAGAATCGCCAGCCGAGCCAGGCTCCGAGCAAAGCGAGCAGAACAATTCCAGCCGCAAGCGAATAGCCGTATCCGCGGGGTTGTTTCTCTTCCTTGAATTTGGATCCCAGGCAGCGTGACAGCTCTTTGTTGGCCTCCGCGAATGGAGCGGTATCTCCGCTAAAGCATCGAAACTGCTCGGCATATTCGGCATGTAGCGTTTCGAGCGACTCGGCCATTTGGTCGCGCACGGTTCTCGGGGCTACGCCCCGGATTACCGCGGCGAGAATGGCGTACGGTCCAGTCTCAACCCATACCTCCAGATCGCCGACGTTCATGCGGTTTACCGTCTGGCCCTGCTCGCTATGAAAAGAATCCCGAACGAAATCCTGAATGGCGGAAAGCATTCCAGACACCAGGCTAGGGTCCTCGATGGCCACCGCAGGGGCAACCGAGTGGGCGATCGGCAACCCGGTTGTCTTGTGAATCAGAAAAACCTGTTCGACACGGAATACCAGGCTGTGCAACAAAGCCACTTCCGTGAAGGAACGCCCGGTGCGGATCGCTTCAAAACGCCATTTGAGGCCCTGCCAGGAAAGGCTTTGATCCAGAACCTGGTTGAAGGAATCGAGAAAGGAGCGAAGCGTCTCCAGAATGGATCGCCGAATGGCCGGGCCCATCACCGGGAACAATGCGGACGCCAAAGTTTTCGGGTCTTTACGCACCGATTCCCGCAGAGCAGTCTCAATGGTGGGCGCGAGAGCGTCGCTCAAAGCGTCACTGCCACCCTGCTCGCGACGTCTCTGAATGGCCTCCGCGACGACTCCGCTGACGTCTTCTGCGCGGGATTCGGGATCCTCGATGCGCTGCTGCAGACGCTCGAGCGCCTCTTGTTCCGGGGCAAGGATCAGGCGGCGCAGTTCTTCGAGAGAGCCAGAGCCATTTACGGAAGGCTCGCCTTGCGGGTCTCCTGCGGGTCGACTGTTCGGTGCGTCTGCCATCGAGCGGGCGTTTCGAGAATCTGGAGCCGGTTGTGGGGCGGAGCCCATAGGTGGCAGTCCGGCTATTTCTCGGGGAGTTCGAGTTCGTCCTTCAGGCGCAAAGCCAGTTCGGTGAACAGGTCCGCCAGTGCCGCGCGATCGGTTTTTTCGTTACGGAGGGTCTGTGCTTCGGTTTCGAGCGCGTTTTCCAGTTCTTCCTTGGATTTCTGGATCTGGTTGCCGAGCGCCTTGGACTGCTCGAGGATGCGCGCGCGCAAGTCCGCTTGGGCGTTTTCCAAGGTATCTTCGAGCTGCGATAGTTTCTTTTCAAGGGCCTTCGACGAATCGCGCGTTTCGCGTGTTAGCTCCTTCAAAGCTTCGGTCCTTTCGGATTTTTCATTCTTGAGCCGCTGGCCGAGCGATTCGATCTCCTCACGAACATAAGCTTCGAGAGTATCAAAGCGTTTCTTGAGGTCGTCGCGGAGCGCGTCGGAAGATTTGGTCAAGCGCTCCTCGAGACGGGCGAAGCGCTTTTCATATTCGCGCATGTTTGCGCCGAAAAGGATGTCTCGGATTTTGTCTACGTTTGCGCCTTCGCGCAGCTCTCCATTGGCGGCGTTTTTTTCTTCGTGATCGGCAGGCATGGCTTTTCGATCCCCCTTCTTGCGGCGATGCGGCTTGACGGCCATCCGGGGACAGTACTACGGCCAAAAGGGCTTGGCAACAAGGTCTTTGCCGGCGGCCCGGAGCGCACCCGAAACGCGCAATGCGGCCGGCGGGGGTCGAAACCGAAGGGTTGACAAAGAAACGAAACGAAAGTAAAAGAAATAAAGCGTAAGTTCGCTTCGGCGGTGCGGTTTGCCTCCGAAGCTCCGGGGGGGGTGGACCATGCGTTGTTTCGCGTTCGCTTCTTGCTTGCGGTGTGGCGCGATTCTGGCTGGCAACTTCCGTACCTCCATTCTGACCAACGCACCCGCGCACCAGTTCGACGTCAAAATCGATCACTGCTTCAACGATAAACAGCGAGTGGCCGTGCGTTACAGCCAGGCCTACAGCGAATACGACGTTCCTTTTGTCTTGGCCAACGGAAATTTCGGCGATGGCCAGAATTCCTCGACCACGGTGCACCGTGAAACGGCTTAAAGTGGGTGCGTTTCTGGCATTTTCCTCAGCGGCCTTGCTGTTCGCGGCAATGCCAGCCGACATCGCGGTCCAAAACTGGACGAACTACGTGCGCATCGGCGGCTACGGACTCAAAACCTCGAACGCCGAAGCCATTGTGCGCGACGCCCAAGACACGCATGTGTTCGGCATTGAAGTCGACAACGATATTCCCGGCCGCTATGAAAGCTTTCTCGATCCGCGTGAAAAACTCACCGCGATTGCCGCGGTCGCGGCAGCCGCCCATCGCGCGGGCAACCAGGCCTTCGTGTACGTAGCCGGCACCGAATGCATTACCGCCAACGCCGCCAAATCCGCGCATTCGGTGATGAAGGATCATCCGGAATGGGTGCAGCGGAACATCTCCGGGGAACCCGCGATGTTTGAAGCCAAAGCGGCCTTTTGGATCCGCCCCGGGGACGAGGACGTCTGGATTAGTCCGTACGCTAAGGACTGGCGCAAGGCGTACATGGAACGTGTGCGGCAAATCGCCGGCACCGGCATTGACGGAATCTACGTTGACATTCCCTACTGGATGACGCATTTCGAAGGCTGGGAAAACACTTGGGCGAGCTTTGACGATTCGACCGTCGCGGCATTCAAAGAGCAGACCGGCTTAGACGCAAAGCGCGATCTCAAGCTCGGCGATTTCAAGGATGCGAGTTTCCGGAAGTGGATCGATTTCCGAATCGACACCATGACCGAATTCCTCGGCGAAATTCGCGAAAATGCTCGCAGCGTCAATCCCGAGATCGTCGTGGTGCCGGAAATCTATCCGGGCATCGAGCAGGAAGCGACGCGCGTGGGCGCTGACGTTTACGAGATGTACGGTGTCGTAGATGCAATCGCCCACGAATACGAGTTTGGCGAAGGCGAACACATGGCGGCGTCGCGCAACCAGCTGCAATGGTTCCTTTATCAGGTGGGAATGCTTTCGTTCCGGGCCTTCGCAGCAGGCAAGGCCACCTGGATCCTGAACTATTCCTGGGACGGGGATCAGGGCGTCGACAAGCGCGAAGCCATGAAGAACCTGGCCATGTCCATCGTCATGGACGGCGCGAATTTCTGGGACGCGCCAGGGCATGTCATGGCCGGCTCGAATGATGCCGCGACGCGAAAGGAGATTTTCGCGTGGATCGCCAAACACGAGAAGGAGTTGTATTTGCCACGGACACCGATGAACCCAGTCGGAGTCTATTTTTCGCCGAAAAGCCGGGACTATGATGCGGAGAATTTCTTGCCTTCCTATCGCGGAACCTTGACGGCGCTCTTACAGGCGCACCGCGAGTTTCAAGTGGTGACTCCCAGAACCTTCCGAGAATTCCACGGCACATCGATGATCTTTCCAGAAGTCGCCATTCTGAGTGCCGTAGAAAAAAGCGAAGTCCGTCGCTACCTTGATGCCGGAGGGCGCGTGATCGTCTTGGGTGAAAACACTTCGGGAATTGCCGGGGCGCTCGTGACGACTTTCGCTGACGACCCTGCCCGTGCCTACTTTCATGCGCTCGAACGCAACTTCACCGAAGCTTCCCAAGAGCCTCCGAGACGGTTGCTCAACGCCATCGAAACAACGGCCACCCTGGCAGTCGACGGCGCACCCCCGACCGTGGCTGCGAATTACGGTTTGGTCCATGGCAGACCCCATGTGTTCCTGGCAAACTTCACGGGTCTCGTTCCAAGCAAGGTAGCCGTGCCTGTTCGAGTAAGCGGCATTCGTGTGACAATACCTGCCGCCCGCGGAGACGCGCTGACCTTTCTTCCCTTTCTGGGTGAACCGCAGGTTTTGCAGGGTCAAAAGAAAGGCGACGCCCTGGAGTTCACCTTGCCCGTGCTTGAGCGCGGGGCGGTGGTGTGCGTCGGTCGGCAGGACTAGTCGAGGCCAGGAGTGAAGAGGAAAGGCACAAAAGGTCGTGGCGCGGCCGCGCAGCTGCGCGAGATTCTTGCGGCAAACCGGCGTGGAAAAGGCCTGGGCATCTATTCCATTTGCTCCGCCAATCGCTTTGTCTTGGAAGCGGGCATGCTCGAGGCTAAGCGCGGGGAAGGCCTTCTGGTCATCGAAGCCACCTCGAATCAAGTAAACCAATTCGGCGGGTATACCGGCCAAACACCGGCAGCATTTGTGAAGTTCGTCGAGCAGGTTGCGGCCGAGATGCGCTTCCCCTTGAAACGAATCCTACTCGGCGGAGACCACCTCGGTCCGCACGTCTGGCGCCGGGAGCCCGCCGCCGCTGCCATGGCCAAGGCCGGGGAGATGGTCGCGGCCTATGTGCGCTCCGGCTTCCAGAAGATTCACCTGGACGCCAGTATGCCCTGCGCGGACGATCGCGCGAATGCCCATGGCTCGATGCCGGATGAAATCGTGGCGGCTCGCGCCGCGGCATTGTGCTGCAGCGCTGAGGAAGCGCGTCGTGACCTGCCGGCGTCGGCGCCCGCCCCGTTGTATGTGATCGGCACCGAAGTACCGGTTCCCGGAGGAGAAGCAGCCGATGGCCAGCCGCCCGAGGTCACCAGAACGAAAGACTTGGCGCGGACGCTCCAAATAACCAGAGAGGCCTTTCATTCGTTCGGTCTGTCGGACGCCTGGCGACGGGTGATCGCCGTTGTGGTTCAGCCCGGGGTCGAGTTCGGCGATGCCACGGTGTTCGCTTACCGCGCCGGGAAGGCGCGACCGCTCAGTCGCTTTCTACCTCGAGGCTGGACCGGCGTCTACGAAGCACACTCGACGGACTATCAGACTCCCGGCGCTCTGCGGCAGATGGTTCTGGATCATTTTGCGATTCTGAAGGTAGGACCGTGGCTGACGTTTGCTTTTCGCGAAGCGGTTTTCGCCTTGGCTGCAGTGGAGAGAGAATGGTTGTCCGATCGACCGGGACGAACACTGTCGGGATTGCCGGAAGTCCTTGAAACCGCCATGCTAGAGAATCCCGTCCATTGGAAAAGCTACTACCGTGGCCAGGAGAGCGATTTGCGCATCGCCAGAAAATATAGCTACAGCGATCGTTGCCGCTATTATTGGCCGGAACCGAGGGTTGCCGCCGCGCTCGCGCGGCTACTAGGGAACCTCCGCGAAAATCCCGCGCCGCTTTCTTTATTGAGTCAGTATTTACCTGGTCAAGCGAACGCAGTCGAAGCTTCTCAAATCGCAAACTCACCCGAGGCGCTCATCCATCACAGAATTTTGGAAGTCCTGGACCGCTACGCATACGCGACGGGGGCTACCCGCGAAGCATGCTCGCAAAATCGCAGGCATCTATGCTGAGCGAAGAACGCCGTCGAGCCATCCTGCAGATGATCGAGGAAGACGGGCGCGTGGTAGTACGAGAACTGGCTCGGCATTTTCACACCTCGGTGATAACCATCCGGAAGGATCTGGAGTCCCTTCATCATCAAGGACAACTGGAGCGTACCCACGGCGGCGCGCTGCCGGTAAAAACCGGGGCTTTGATGGATAGCTCCATTCAGGAAAAGGAACGGCTGCACCGCCAGGAGAAGACCCGCATCGCCGCTGCGGCAACGCGAATGATCGGAAAAGGTCAGGTAATCATCCTCGATTCCGGAACCACCACCACGGCCATCGCACGCAGTTGCCACCACGTCAAAAATCTTACGGTCATCACCAATGCGATTAATATCGGAGCGGAGTTGGCGGATTCGTCGGTAGACGTGATCCTGACCGGCGGAACGCTGCGGAAGAGTTCGTTCTCGCTGGTGGGGCCACTGGCTGAAGAATCGCTTCGAAAATTGAGCGCCGATTTGCTGTTTCTGGCTGTCGACGGCTTCGACGTGCACTACGGCCTGACTACTCCCAACCTGCTCGAAGCGCGTGTGAATCGTGCCATGGCCGAATCGGCGCGCCGCACCGTGGTGGTTTGTGACTCGAGCAAATTTGGACGCCGTAGCCTGTCCCTCATCCTACCAACGTCGGCGGTGCACGAAACCATTACGGACAAGAATATCTTGAAGCGTGATCTGGTGACTCTTCGCGAAGCGAAGGTTGCAGTTACGCTAGTTTGAAAGGGGCAGCGCGAACAAGAAGGCTCGACAAAAACCTATGACCACACACAATCTACGGCCCATGGAGTCGCACACCTCGAGAGAAATTCTCTCGCAGCCCGTCGTCTGGCAAACCGTGCTCGATGAATGCCAGAAAAGTACGGTGCTCCCGGCCATACTCGGCGCAGGTCACAACAAGCGGGAGATTTTGCTCATCGGCTGCGGCACAAGCTTCTATCTCGCGGAAGCCGCGGCCATCTCGTGGACGCTGCTCACCGGGCAGCCAGCGCGGGCCCTGCCCGCTTCCGAAGTTCTGCTTTTTCCGCAACTCGTCCAGGCGGAGGGCAGCCGATCACAGGCTATCGTAATTTCCCGTTCTGGGCGTACTTCGGAAGCCGTGCGCGCCGCGAACGTGCTCCGACAGGACTTGCGCATTCCCACGGCCGGCATCACCTGTTGCGGGAAGGAGTCAGATCTTGAGAAGGCCTGTGATCTCACGATCAAGCTCGGAACGGCAGACGAACAGAGCACGGTTATGACCCGCTCATTCACCAGCATGCTCCTGTGCCTGCAACTACTGGCTGCGCAACAGAGCGGCAATACGCAGTTCCTTGAAAGCGCGCGCGCCATGGCTCGAGACTTCGCACCGCGTGTTCGACCCATTGCCGCACAGATCGAAGCCTTTGTAGCGCAGCATACGTTTGCAGACTATGCGTTCCTTGGCCAGGGGCCCTTTCACGGCCTGGCGCGAGAGGCCGCGCTGAAAGTCATGGAAATGTCTTGTTCGTACAGCCAGTTTTTCCACACCTTGGAGTTTCGCCATGGGCCGAAGGCCATAGTCAGCCCGGCCACCTGCCTTACTTTTCTGCTGAGCGAAACTGCGAAGCAAGCGGAAACCGAAGTACTCGAGGAGATGAGGGAGCTGGGCGGTGTGATTGTTGCTGTCGCTAACCGCGCAAACGAGCAGATTCGCCGCTCGTCGCATCTCGTGATTGAACTGGGCCTCGAGGCTCTGGAGTTGTCGTTGTTGGCTCCGAGCGTCGTGCCATGCCAGCTTTTGGGCTACTTTACTTCGCTGGCGAAGGGGCTCAATCCCGATCAACCCAAAAACCTGACGCGCGTCGTCATCCTCGACTAGGAACAAGGAGAAACGGCATTGGCCACGTTTGATGTCAGCGTGATTGGCGAGCTGAACCTGGACTTGATTCTCTCGGGCTTGCCCGCGCAACTCGATTTCGAGCGCGAACACCTGGCCAGCGACTTGAGCATTACGCTCGGTAGTTCTTCGGCGATCTTCGCGCACAATCTGGCATCTCTCGGAAGCAACGTCGGCTTCAGCTCTTCGATTGGGAGCGACCCATTAGGTGCGATCTGCCTCCAGCGCCTCGGCGAAAGCGGTGTCGATCTTGCTGGGGTGCGACGCATGCCCGGCAAAACGACCGGGCTGACGGTGATCTTGCCGCAGGGCAAGCAACGCTACATCCTGACCTACCCGGGCACCATGTTCGAAATGAGCGAAAAGGATTTGGACCTGGGTTACGTTTTCCGTGCAAAACACCTGCACCTCTCATCGTATTTCCTGCAGAAGGGCCTGCAACCCTCGCTGGCGGGAATCTTTCGCAAAGCAAAGGCCGCTGGGCTGACGACTTCGCTCGACACCAATGATGATCCGGAAGATCGTTGGTCCCCCGAAGTCCACGAGCTTTTCGGACACACCGACGTGCTGCTGCCGAATGAACGCGAAGCTTGCAAACTCGCGAAAGTCGAAGATACGGAGCAGGCTGCCGATATTCTCTCGCGAAAAGTCCCCGCGGTTGTGATCAAGCGAGGCGCACGCGGGGTGCTGGCTCGAGTTTCGAATGCGCGGTTCGAGGCCATGCCCCCCAAGGTCAACGCCGTTGACCACGTTGGAGCGGGAGACAGCTTCGACGCCGGCTTCATTCACCAGTTACTACGCGGCGCGAAGATCGAAGACTGTTTGGCGTATGGAAATACCGTCGCGGCGCTTTCGGTGACGCGGCCCGGCGGCACCGAGGCCTTCCGGGACGTCGTCTACCGCGAGACGTTCCTGCGCGCGCATGCGCTCCGACCGCAAACCTCCGCACTGCCCCAGTGAACCCCACTCGAGACGCG
>Ga0306920_100015028_pt1 | contig 10593 bp, 7 predicted proteins | sample flu12Cox44000170_FD_204666 | JGI IMG/M metagenome (GOLD analysis project Ga0306920, IMG submission 204666) | Lab enrichment of tropical soil microbial communities from Luquillo Experimental Forest, Puerto Rico - flux4day.12C.oxic.44.000.170 (v2)... | ecosystem: Environmental > Terrestrial >... | reverse complement strand
CGTGGTTCGAGGCGTTGCGCAGCGGCAATTTCGATGTCAGCACCGAAGGTAATTGCCAGAACGTTGTCAATCCGCTCGCCGATGTCGGCAAATACCTGCCGCATTCGGTGTCCAGCTCGAACTACGGGCAGTTCGACGATCCGAAGGAAATCGAGATGTACAACCGGCAATTGCGCGAGCTCGACAAAGCCAAGCAGCGGGCCGATCTGCTCGAATTCACGAAATATGTCTTCGATGATCAGGCCCATGCGATCTACCTGCTGTGGTGGCAGCGGACTGTGCCGTACCGCTCCTACGTCAAAGGCTGGAAGATCGGCCCCAGTCATTACGTCAATCAGGACCTCGGCACGGTCTGGCTCGACAAATGAGCAGCACACATGCAGTGGCGGTCGACGGACACCCCCTCCTCGAGGTCAGGGGGCTGCGGATGCATTTTCCCGTCACCGAGGGGGTCGTCGTACACCGCAAGATCGGCGAGGTTAAAGCTGTCGATGGTATCGACTTTTGGGTCCGGCGCGGCGAGACCCTGGGGCTGGTCGGTGAAAGCGGCTGCGGCAAGACGACTACGGGTCGCTGCATCCTGCGGCTCGAACGCCCGACCGCCGGCGAAATTCTTTTCGACGGCGTCGACATCGCCAAGCTGGAACGCAGAGAGCTGGTAGCGCTGCGGCGCCGGATACAAGTCATTTTTCAAGACCCTTACAGCTCGCTAAATCCGCGGATGAAGGTTGGCGAAATCATCGCCGAGCCGATTATGGTCCACGGGATCGAGCGCGATGCTACGCGCCGCGCTGCGCGGGTGCATGAGCTGTTATCGGTCTGCGGCCTCGATCCGAAATTTGCCGACCGCTACCCGCACGAGATGTCGGGCGGCCAGCGCCAGCGTGTCGGAATCGCGCGGGCACTCGCGCTCGAACCGGAGTTTATCGTCTGTGACGAGGCGGTATCCGCGCTCGATGTGTCGATCCAGGCCCAGGTGATCAACCTGCTCGAGGATTTGCGGGAGCGGTTTGGTCTGACCTACCTTTTTATCGCACACGACCTCTCGGTCGTGCGGCATCTGTGTCAGCGCGTAGCGGTGATGTATCTCGGCCGAGTCGTCGAGCTCGCGGCGTGCGACGAGCTGTTCGATAACCCGCTCCATCCCTATACTCAGGCGCTACTGGCCGCGGTGCCGGTGCCCGATCCGGGGGTTGAGGCGACCCGCCATTTCCGGCCCGTCCAAGGCGAGGTGCCGAGCCCGATCAACCCGCCCTCGGGCTGCGTGTTTCATCCGCGATGCCCAGTGGCGGTCGAAAGCTGCAAACAGGTCCGCCCGGAGCTGCGCGAAGTGCGGCCGGCCCACTGGGTCGCCTGCAGCGAAGTTCGGTTGTAAGGTGTTGGGACCGCGGCGGCGATAAGCGGGGAGCGCGAGAATGATCATAGCATTAGGGCTAATAGCTCTGACGATCCTCACAGCGGCTACGCCTACGCTGGCGCAGGAGACGCCGAAACAGGGCGGGATGTTCACCTACATGGTCCCCGCCGATGCTCCGCCAAGCCTCGATGGTCACCGCGAGACTACCTACGCGACGGTGCATACCGCGGCACCTTTTTACAGCACCTTGATCCGGATCAACCCGGACAACCCGTCCTCGACCACCGATTTCGTGTGCGATCTGTGCACGACGATGCCGCAGCCGAGCGATGACGGCAAGACCTACACCTTCAGGATCCGCGAAGGCGTCAAATTCCATGACGGCTCGCCATTGACCGCGGCCGACGTCGCGGCGAGCTGGAACGCGATCATCCATCCGCCTGAAGTCACGACCAGCGCGCGAGAGAGCTACTATATCATGGTCGACAAGGTCGAGGCGTTAGACCAGTCGACTGTGGTATTCCGTCTCAAATTTACCACCGGTGCCTTTCTGCCGGCGCTCGCCGACCCCTTTGCCTGGATCTACAAAAAGGAGATCCTCGACAAGGACCCGCGCTGGTATGAAAAGAACGTTATGGGCTCCGGTCCGTTCAAGTTTGCCGGGTACGAAATCGGCCAGTCGATCAAGGGAGAGCGCAACCCTGATTATTATCGCCAAGGATTGCCGAGACTAGACGGATTTACTGGCATTTATGCCGAAAAGCAGGCGGTGCGGGTCGATGCGATCCGCGGCGACCGGGCGGCTATGGAGTTCCGCGGGTTGCCCCCCGCGGCCCGCGACCAGCTGGTCAAGGATCTCGGCGACAAGGTTGCTGTACAAGAGAGCGACTGGAACTGCGGCAATCTGGTGACACCCAATCACAAGAAGAAGCCGTTCGATGATATTCGGGTCCGCCGGGCGTTGCTACTGGCTATCGACCAATGGCACGGTGCCCCGGCGCTTGCCAAAATCGCCAATGTCCACACCGTCGGCGGCATTGTCTTCCCGGGCTCGCCGCTGGCGGCGACCAAGGAGGAGCTGCAGGAAATCGCCGGGTTTTGGCCCGACATCGAGAAATCGCGCGCCGAGGCCAAGCGGTTGCTGAAAGAGGCGGGGGCCGAGGGACTGAGCTTCGAGTTGCTGAACCGCAATGTCGATCAGCCTTACAAATATGTCGGTACTTGGCTGATAGACGAGTGGAGCAAAATCGGGCTCCATGCCACGCAGCGAGTGGTGCCGACGGGTCCTTGGTTCGAGGCGATGCGCAGCGGCAATTTTGATGTCGTGCTCGAAGCCAATTGCGAGGGTGTCGTCAATCCGCTGATGGACACGCAGAAATATCTGCCACGGTCGGTCTATACCGAAAATTACGGAATGTATGACGACCAGCTGGAGATCGATCTCTATCAGAGGATGCTGCGCGAGCCCGATCCCGCTACGCAGCGCGTCTTGATGCGTGAGTTCGAGAAACACGTGGTCGACAGCGAAGCTCACGAGTTTCCGATGCTGTGGTGGTATCGGATCATCCCCTACCGGTCGTACGTCAAGGGCTGGAAGATCAGCCCAAGCCACTATCTCAATCAGGACTTGGCGACAGTCTGGCTGGACCGGTAGGAAATTGGCCGGTAACAATGTTGTCCTTTATTGCATTACCGTCATTCCCGCGAAAGCGGGAATCTACGGCCCCGGGCTTCAACGGTTGCCCCTGGACCCCCGCTTTTGCGGGGGTGACGAGCGGTGGCAGCGGCTAATGGGACAGAGGCGATGTACCGGTACATTATAAAACGGCTACTGCTGGTAATCCCGACCCTCCTCGGGGCGGCCGCCCTTGTGTTTCTGCTGATGCGCCTCATTCCGGGCGACATCTGTGTCGTGCGGCTCGGCTCGGGCGGCGGCACATTTGATGAGCGCGCGGTTCAGGTCTGTCATGCCCAACTCGGCCTCGATCGCCCGGTGTTTCTGCAATTCGTGGATTTCGTATGGGGATTTTTCCGTGGCGACTTCGGCATTTCTATGTGGTCGGGCAAACCCGTCCTGACCGAGATTGCCGCCCGTTTTCCGGTCTCTCTCGAAATCGCGATCATGGCCGTCGTCGTCGCCAACGTCATTGCCATCCCGCTCGGGACTATCTCGGCCTTGAAGCAGAACAGCCCAATCGATCTGGCAATCCGCGTGTTCTCGATCGCCGGTCTTGCGACACCGTCGTTCTGGCTCGGCATCCTGTTTATCCTCGCGATCCTGAACATCTCGCAGACGGCCTTTGGCTCGCCGTGGATGCCGCCGATCGACTATGTGCCGATATGGCGGGACCCGCTGCGCAATCTAGCGATGGTGATTTTTCCGGCGCTGACTGTCGGCTACCGAACATCCGCCGTAACAATGCGAATGACCAGATCGGCTATGCTCGAAGTGTTGCGCGAGGATTATATCCGCACCGCCCGCGCCAAGGGTCTGGTCGAGCAGATCATCATCAACCGGCACGCGCTAAAGAACGCGCTATTGCCGGTCGTGACCCTTATGGGCATCGAGGCCGCTTTCCTGATCGGCGGTCTCGTGGTCACCGAGCAAGTGTTCAATCTGAACGGCATCGGCCGCCTCGCACCATTCCCGCCATCGCAGATGATGTGCCGGTGTTCCATCGATCGGTCTTGCGCAGGGCATGGATCTTTTGCCGCCGTCAGCCGCTCGGCAGCTTTGGGTTGCTCATCGTCCTGATCACGGCGATAGCCGGATTGTCGGCCGACTGGATGGCCCCCTACAGCCCGACGGCCAATGACTTCTCGGCAATGACCGAGGCTCCGAGCTGGGCTCACTGGCTGGGCACTGATCAATTCGGGCGGGACCAGTTGTCGCGTATTATCTACGGCGCGCGCACCGCACTGATCGTCGGCTTCTCCTGCGCGATCGTGGCCAGCGTTGCTGGGCTGGTGCTCGGCGTCGGCACCGCCTATTTCGGCGGCCGCCTCGACCTCTACCTGCAGGGCGTGCTCGACGTCGTGATGGCCTTCCCGCTGATCATCATGGCACTGGCTGTCGTCGCGATCTTCGGCACCGGTGTCCACAATGTGATCGTCGCGATCACGATCCCGTTGATCCCGCGTTGCGCCCGAGTGGTTCGATCGAGCGCGTTGTCGATCCGTGAAGTGCCCTATATCGACGCCGCGCGTGCATGCGGCTTTGGCCATTCTCGGATTATTCTGCGCCACATGGTGCCGAATGTGATGGCTCCGTTTCTGATCCTGCTGACCGCGTTTGTCGGGCAGGCGATCCTCGCCGAAGCCACGCTCTCCTATCTCGGCCTGGGCGTGCAGGAACCGGTTCCTGCCTGGGGTCTGATGTTGCAGGGCGGCGCCGAGGAATACGCCTCGACGGCACCGTGGATCGCAATCTTTCCGGGCCTCGCGATCGCCCTCACCGTCTTCGGCTTCAGCCTCTTTGGCGATGCCCTACGCGACGCCCTCGACCCCAAACTGCGCGACCGCTGAGCGACGAATGTCAGACATTGGTTTGATCGTCGTCGATCCTGGCCACTTTCATGCCGCGCTCGCGCAAAAGGAGATGTACCCGAACCTCTCCTCAAAGGTGCACGTCTATGCACCGGTCGGGCCGGACCTTGCCGACTACCTGAGCCGGATTGCCCGCTTCAACGCGCGCAAGGAACAACCCACACACTGGCAGCTCGAGGTCCATGCCGGCCCGGATTTTCTCGAGCGGATGTGCCGTGAGCGCCCCGGCGCTGTCGCGATCTTTTCCGGCCGCAATCGCGGTAAGGCTCAGCGGATTCTGGCCGCCGTCGAGGCGGGCATCAATGTGCTGGCCGACAAGCCCCTGATCGTCGATCGTCAAGAATTGCCGGTGCTGGAGGCAGCACTGAACGCAGCCGACGAGCGAGGACTGATCGTGTATGACATGTCGTCAGGAGGGCGACAGGCAACCATCGCCACTCTGACGCGTCTGCTGCGCGAAGATCCGGAAGTGTTCGGCGATCCGGTTTCGGGAACGCGCACAGATCCCGGGGTGACGACGGCGAGCGTCCACCACATCATGAAGCAGGTCGCCGGTGTGCCCAACCTGCGGCCCTCATGGTTTTTCGACATTACGCAGCAAGGCGAGTCGCTGGCTGACGTCGGCACGCACCTCATCGATCGCATCCATTCGACATTATTTTCCGACCAGGCGATCGACTACTGGACCGATATCCGCCTTCATGCGGCGAGAAGGTGGCCCACGATGATCAGTGCGCCGCAGTTTCGCCAAGTGACCGGCGAGGCGAGTTGGCCCGACTATCTGGCGCCGTGTATCAGGGAAGACGCGCTCGAATACTTCTGCAATACCCGCCTCCAATACGAGATCCGTGGTGTTCACATTGCCGTCGAGACCCGGTGGGACTGGGAGGCGGCAGAGGGCGGCGATGCGCACACCGCGTGCTATCGCGGCAGCCGTGCGCGGCTGGAGCTTCGCCAGGGCGCGGCGGAGGGTTACCGGTCAGAGCTCTACATCGTGCCTGTCGCCGACATAGCCACTGCCATCGAGCGTCGGATTGCCGCGTTGCAGACGGTGTATCCGGGCGTCGGTCTCGTCAAGCTCGGTCGGGAGTGGAGGTTGTCGATACCTGACGCGCTGCGCACCGGGCACGAAGAGCATTTCGCCCGAATGACCCGACACTTTCTCGACCATGTCGAGCAGCGACGGTCACCCCCGACATGGGAGAAGCCGAATACGCTCGCGAAATATTATGTGTGTACCGAAGGGGTCGCACTGAGCCAGGGGTAAGCGCCCATCACGAAACCTGGCGGCCTACTCGCCGGGCGAAGCGGACGAGGGTGATGCCGCGCAGAGTGCGCGAGCGGGGTCAACTGATGACGGAGATGCGTTCAGGTTGGACCACGATCGCCACGGTTAAGAGCGTCGATCCACCCGGTCGAGAAACTCGTGGCTCACCGGTAATGATAAAGTCCGCCCGTTGCCGGGGTCACTGAACGCGTGGCGCGATGGGCGATGGTCCACTTGCCATTTGCTGGCAAGGCTGTTGCGAGACGGGCCGCGCCGATGGGCCAAAAACGATCTGCATTCTGACATATTTCCTCGATGTATTCTGTAAGTCCCTGTTTTGCCTTTTAAGTCTGCGTGCACCGGTGTTCTGCCATCACCTAGTTTAAGAGGGTAATTTATTTGGATCAATACTTTTCAGCGCGAACTTTACTTGAACCACGCACGATACAAGATATTGATCGCGGTTTTCCCCAAAATCCGGGGACAGTTCGGTTGAAAACCTGTTCTGGTCGGCAGGCGCGGTGGGTTTCGCGTCTGCACAAAAAAGCGGCAGAGGGATAGAGACCAGATCGGGGCACATAGGCCTCGTGTCGTGCCTCACTCTTACGCCATAGAGGCAAACCGCAGTCCTTGCCTCGCGCCGCCAAACTTATGAAGATGGCACCCGCAAAATGCTGTGACAGGGACTGCCCGTGGATATCGGCGAGAGGCGCCAAGCGAACATCCTAGTGTTGGCTCCGGTCGGCCGCATCGACAACCTCACCAGCGCCGCTTTTCAGGCGCGGCTGCTTGCTGCCGTCGGCTCCAGCTCCGCGGACGTCGTCGTTGACTTTTCTGGGGTCGAATATATATCGAGCGCCGGGTTGCGGGCGTTGATGACCGCATCGCGCCAAAAGCCGAAAGAGCGGCACCTCGCCGTCGCCCATCTCCGCGCGGTCGTGAGCGAGATCTTCGCGATCAGCCGGTTCTCGCACGTCGTCCCGGTGTTCGCCACCGTCGAGGAAGCGAGCACTGCTTGGCAGGCTGCGCCGCGAACCCAGGCGGCGGTTCCCCGGGCCGAGGCCGAACCGGCTGGACCGTTACGTATCCGCTTCTGGGGCACCCGCGGCTCGCTGCCGGCACCGCTGCGGGAGCGGGCGGTTCGCGGCAAGATCCGCGACGCGCTGCTCGCCGCTCGCGGGCAGGCGCTCGAGACCGAGCAGGCGATCGATGCGTTCATCGACAGCAAGCTGCCATTTTCAGTACGCGGCACGTTCGGCGGCAATACCAGCTGTGTGGAAATCACTACCGGCGGCGACGAATATGTGATCTGCGACCTCGGTACCGGCGTGCGCGAATTCGGCAACCACGTGCTGCGCGAGCATGGACCGGGACGCAAGCACTGCTTCAATATCTTCCTGTCGCACCCCCACTGGGACCACGTTATGGGGTTCCCTTTTTTCGCCCCTTCATATATTTCCGGCAACCGTATTCGCATTTACGGCTGCCACGATGTACTGAGCGAGGCGCTGCACACCCAGCATTCTGCCCCGTGGTTTCCCGTCGATTTCCGCGAGCTCGGCTCAACCATCGAGTTCGTCACGCTCGAGCCCGACCGCACCTACGAAATCGCCGGTCTCTCGGTAACCTCAATAAGGCAATTCCACACTGGCCAATCTTATGGCTACCGCTTTTCTCGGGGTGGGAAGTCGATAGTCTATTCGACCGATTGCGAGCACAAATATTCCAGTCTCGACGAATCCTATCCGTTCGTTGCTTTCTACCGGAATGCCGATGTGCTGATCTTCGACGCTATGTACTCGCTTGCCGACACGATCTCAGTCAAGGAGGATTGGGGTCACTCGAGCAATGTCGTCGCGGTCGAGCTGGCGCAGGCGGCGCAGGTCAAGCGCCTCGTGCTGTTTCACCACGAGCCGGCATATGACGACCGCATGATCGAGGAAGTCGTCGCCGACACCATCCGCTTTGAGGAGATCAGCCGGCCCGGCCACAAGGTCGAGGTGATCTCGGCCTATGACGGGCTAGAATTGGAGTTGTGACGCACGATCCCCGCTGTGGGCTGGAGCGTCGGTCTGCTGCGTGGTCCGGGTCGTGCGGCTGCACTGGTACTGGTCGCGGGTGCCTTGGCGCTGCGCATCATCGACCCGGGCGTCATCACCGAATTGCGCGTGCGCGGCTTCGACTTGGTAGAGAAAGTGTGGCCGCGCGTCAATGATTCGGCACGAGTGGCGATTGTCGACATTGACGAGAAGAGCCTCGCCCAATACGGGCAGTGGCCATGGCCGCGTCACTTGCTGGCCGAGCTCGTCCGCCGCATTGCCCAAGGGCACCCACGCGTGCTCGGCATCGACATCGTCTTCGCCGAAGGAGATCGGCTTTCGCCCGCCGAGATCGCGCGAGAACTGCCGGGCCTGCCTCCAGCGATAACGGACGCGTTGGCGCAACTGCCGCCGAGCGACCGCGACCTCGCCCAAGCAATGGCAGCAGTCCCGACGGTGCTTGCGCTCGCCCCCAGCCGGGAAGAGATGGCGCAGTCTTCAAACCCGATCCACTCCGCCCCGATCCGCCAGGCGGGAGACGATCCGACGCCGTTCTTGAAAAGCTACAAATCCATCGTGCAAAGTCAGCCTGAGCTCCGCGCCGCTGCGGCGGCTGCCGGGGAAATCGCGGTCGAGCCGGATGTCGACGGCGTCGTCCGGCGGCTCGCTCTCGCCGTGGCCTATCGACAAACCATCGTCCCGAGTTTTGCGCTCGAGGTCGTTCGTGTCGGCGGCGGCGAACAGGCGATCGTGATCGACACCGGAGCGTTCGGGATCGAAGATGTGAGGATCGGCGGTACCACCATCCCGACGGACAGGCGGGGCCGCGCGATCCTCCACTTCGCGCCGTCACTGGCACGGTACATCTCGGCCTCGGACGTCCTCGATCCGGCGTTCGACCCAGCCGAGCTGCGGGGGCACGTAGTATTGCTCGGGGTTGCCCACGTCGACATTGCCGGGCTTCGGGAAACACCTCTCGGTCTTGTCCGCGCGGTTGACCTCCATGCCCAGCTGATCGAATCGATCCTGCTTGGCGACCTGCTCCGCCGCCCACCGTTTCTCGATTGGTTCGAGCTCGCGGCGGCGCTCGCCGCCGGGCTCGCGGTAATCTGGCTGCTCGGCTACGCAAGCCCGGTGCGGGCGGTCGCTATCGCTCTCGCGATCGCGGTGGCCCTTTTTGGCGTCGAACTGGCACTGTTCCGCTTCGCCGATCGCCTCTTCGACAGCACCTTTCCGGTGCTGACCTTGCTCGGCGCGTTGGGTGTAATGCTGGTCGGCAACCTGCGCGCCGCGCAAACCGAACTCGTCCACGAACGCGAGGCGAAGCAGCGGGTGGAGGGCGAGCTTGCCGCGGCGCAGGCGATCCAAATGGGGATCCTGCCACGACGCTTTCCTGCGTTTCCTGATCGTCCCGACATCGATGTATATGCCCGCATCGAGCCGGCGCGAATGGTCGGGGGGGACCTCTACGACTACCTGCTGATTGGAGGGAGCAACCGCCTGTTCTTTCTGATCGCCGACGTGTCGGGCAAGGGCATTGCGGCAGCACTGTTGATGGCGATGACTAAGGAGGTCGTCCGTGACGCCGTGCTGACATTTGCGCCGGCGCTCGACCGCATCCTTGCGGAGGCCAACCGGAAGACGGCGGCGGCGAGTGCGGAGCTGCAGAACGAGGGCGGCATTTTCGTAACTGCGTTCGCCGGGATTCTCGACCTCGGATCCGGGCAGGTCGATTTTGCTAGTGCCGGGCACGACGCACCCTTCATTCTCGGCGGCAAGACCGGCTTGCGGCGGCTCGTCACCGAAGGCGGTCCGCCGCTCGGCACGGTCGATGACTTTCGCTATCCTATCGATCACGACAAGATCGAGCCGGGCGAGGTCTTGCTGCTCTACACCGACGGAGTCACCGAAGCGGAGAACGCCAACCACACGCTCTACTCCTCGGAACGGCTGACAACGGCGCTCGGGAAGGCGCCGATCGTCGATGCCCGCGGCGTCGTTGTGGCGGTAATCGACGACGTCAGCCGCTTTGTCGGCGGCGCTGAGCAGGCGGACGACATGACCCTCCTGGCGCTGCGACGAGTGGCCAGTAGAGCGCATTGAGCGTAGCGCAGGTGTTACCTGACCGTGATCTCGACGCGCCGATTGCGGGGCTCGGGGGTCTGATCGGCGGTCGGCACGAGCAGATCGCGCTTGCCACGGCCGGCAATCGAGATCGCCTGTCGATCAAGCCCGTCGCCAACGAGCGTGGCGCGGATCGCCGCCGCGCGAGCGAGCGACAGGGCCTGGTTGTAGGGCGGATCGCCGAGCGTGTCGGTGAAGCCAATTACTTCGATCTCGTAAGCCGGCCGTTGCTTAATATCGTCGAATACAGCGCGATAGGC
>Ga0306920_100015025_pt1 | contig 10594 bp, 8 predicted proteins | sample flu12Cox44000170_FD_204666 | JGI IMG/M metagenome (GOLD analysis project Ga0306920, IMG submission 204666) | Lab enrichment of tropical soil microbial communities from Luquillo Experimental Forest, Puerto Rico - flux4day.12C.oxic.44.000.170 (v2)... | ecosystem: Environmental > Terrestrial >... | reverse complement strand
AAGACGGCAATTGTCAAAAGCAAGCGTGACATGCGCTTGGTATTAACTCGACTTTCGCAAAGTTTCCAGCCTTTCGGTAAGACCCGCCGTAGCAGTCAACCCGCCAAATATCATTGCCATCTGAAAAAGGGAATAAACAGGCAGGTTGAACCGTGCAGCAGAAAACGTCGTCAAGCAGGAGCCGAAGACCATCAGCAAACCGAGCGCTACCATGGCAACGGCATAACTTGTCCTTAGCCGTACTAACTTCCTCGCCGGAACCAATGTAACGCCAACCAGGCCAAGCGCTACTGCCGCATAAGCCATCCAAACCATCGGCACCCCGCCAAGAAGGTGAAGATAAGACGTTCGTTTCCATAGAGCATCATAGTAGCCGGGTTCATGTTGAAATGAGGCAAGTCCGCGGAGACGTCCGTAACGGGGATAGCCGAGCTGCGTTCCAAGCCAATCCGTAAGAATAAAGGGAGAATATGCGAGGTCGGATTGCGAGAAAAGAGGAGCCTGCATGAAATCCGACCAGACCGCGCCCAAATAGTGCGGTTCCATTGAGCACAGCACGGCAAGCGCGATCCGATTGAGCTTGAGGTCAATCTGCCAGGTCCGCAACTGCATATCCTTAAAGCCTGATCGGTTGAGATTCTCGTCAATTCGATAGAAAAGAAACATGTTCTTCCATTCATCGCCCTGGCTCAGAGATTGGTTGAGTCCTTCCAGCGCGTCTGTGACCGCCGGATCAGCTATCTTTGTGTCTATTTTCCGGATTATCAGAGAGCGGTCGGTTTCTGGCAAATCGCGCCAATAAGCCAGGCGCCACTCGAAAGTCTGGCCGAGAGTGGATCGGAAGGGAACGCGGCAGACCCAACACAAGGCAACTTGTGCAAAGATCGATAGCCCAACTGTGATCACGGCGATCCCTGCGAAAATCAGCAGCCTTCTGCTATGATCAAGTCGCGACAGCCCGCTCACCGGTCCGGGTCTTCCCACCTTAAGCAATTCCCCGACTGCGCCCGGCAGGAGGGCTAGAGGCAAAAGTCCGACAAGCAGACCATTGATCTGTCTTGTGAGTGATGCCGCGACCAGTAACGCGAGATACGCCAGAAGGCGCTTTGTTCCAAGTTCCGGAGCTTGAAGACAGTTCCATCCGAGAGCAGCCACCAAGATAATCAGGGGATTACTAAAAGCTTCGCTCCCAATGCAGTTGGCGTAGACGTACATCCACGGCGTGATCGCGAAAAACGCCGCACACAAAACTCGCGCCATGGGGCGATCGGTAGCATTTCTCACGAAATAATAGAGGGAATAAACCAGAAACAGGTGTTGGAAAACTATGAGCGCGTAGACCCCCAGGTCGTTCAACGGAGTGATGCTGATGGACAAAGGTGGCAACCCCTTGCCCTGCAGCAGGTTGCCAGCGATCCCGAAAAAAATAACTATCAACCGCCCGCATAAACAGTAGCCCGGCAACCAATGAATGATTCCCTTAGGCGCGAATGTGGACGCGATCTCGTTGAACCCGTCTGAATCGCGCCAGAGCGGCGGGACGGTCAGCAAGATATAAATTGAGGGGAGCAACAATATCAGTAGGGGCACCCAATCGCGACCGCGCTTGGTGGTGGCAAGCCCAGAGCGAGATCGTATTGCACTCCCGATCGCAACAAAATCCATGTTATTTCCGGAACGGGACGTCAGCGCCGCAAGAAGTCGTCTACAGCCTGGTAAAAGGCATCCGGCGCTTCCAAATGCGGAATATGTCCTACGTTAGGCAATTCTACGAGACGGGCACCGGGGATCGCGTCGGTCGCCTTTTTCGCCAGTTCCGGAATATTTCCGAGATTCCGGCGAAGATCGATGGGCGCCCGGTCCTTCAAAACGGCTGTATGATCCTCGCGCCCGATGATAATAAGCGTGGGGACCTTAATGTCGGACAACTCGTAACAGACAGGCTGCTGGTAGATCATCAGAGTTGTCAACGCAGCGCAAAAGGCCCAGCGTGGAAAATCGCCGCTCAGACTAACCCGGAGACGCGGCTCAACGAAAACTTCCGCCTTGTCCGGCGGATAGGTAACAAAATAGCTCTGCACGTATTTCCGATAATCCTCAAGGCTGAGATTCAACTCCTGCTGATACAACTGTTCAAGAGGTGGCGGGGGCACGCTCAGCCGATAGTCCTCAAGCCCAATCGGATCCTCCAAAATCAGCGCTTCAGTCCGGCCCGGATAAAGCCGCGCAAAGCGGACCGCTAACATCCCTCCCATCGAATGCCCTATGACTGTTGCCTTCTGGACGTGAAGTAAATCAAGCAACCCGGCAGTGTTTTCCGACAAAAAATCAAAACTGTAGTGCACATTGGGTTTCGTGGATTTCCCAAACCCGATCTGATCCGGAACAATGACTCTGAAACCGCGATCGGCTAAAAACTTGATCGTATCCGCCCAGTACGCTCCCCAAAAATTTTTCCCGTGCAACAGAACGATCGAACGCCCGTTCGGATTCTTTGTGGCCTGGACATCCATGAAACACATCCTCAAATCCTGACCCTCGACAAACAGATTCAGGTAGGCAGTCGGGTACGGATATTTCAATTCTTCGAAGCAGGTTCCCAGAGGTTGTTCGTATCTCTCCGGAAGAGCTTTCTCCTGGGCGCGGAGGGTTCTTGGCAGAAATCCAGCGACGACGATAGCGAGGAGCGTCCAATACAGTCTCACAAGCCTAAGTACGAACGAAGCCGGAGCTTACGTCAAGCTCAGGCCAATAGAGCGTTCCGCTTTGCAACCTGCGAAAATCGGCGGCCGTCGCTTGCAACAGCCGCTAACGACGTGCAAAATTCCTAATCGCCCGCGCGCAAACGTGAGCCTCCCGCGTGCGCGACTGGGATCTCGATGTCCGGATTGGCTTCACGTCATGAATCGTAAGAATTTCCTAATCGAGCTTAAGACAGCTCCGGTAATCGCTATCTTGCGTCGCCCAAAGGTGGACGTCCAGGTTTGCGTGAAAATGCTCATCGAAAGCGGGATCCGCTTCATCGAGATGACCATGGATTCTGAACAAGCGGAAGATTTTCTTCGCTCAACTAAGCAAATGGAAAGGGATAAGGTCATCTTCGGCGCGGGCACGGTAACAACTCTTCCCTTGGCGAAGAAAGCGATGTTCGCAGGGGCAAAATTTCTAGTCAGCCCCAATTTCAACCCGGAAGTTGTCCGATTTGCCCGTGAACATGATCTCCCAATCTGCTGCGGCGCAATGACACCGACAGAAATCTTCGCCGCCCACTCGGCTGGTGCCGACGCGATTAAAGTCTTCCCCGCCGGCACGGTCGGGCATCAGTACTTCAAAGAGCTTCGTGGTCCGTTTCCGGACATTGTGCTGATCGCGACCGGAGGCATTAACGCTTCGAATGCCTCACTTTTCTTTCAAGCTGGAGCGGATGCTATTGGAGTCGGTAGCGCACTGATCCCCGCCGAAATTCGGCAGGATCTGATCCAGGAATGCGCTGAAACAGCAAGGAAGCTGTTGGCCGCATCGCAGTCCAGGTCCTGAATTCCACCCGAAAGAGTGCCTCTAAAACAGGGGACACGCCCATTTTTATCAGGAACTGGTGGTGGAAGCGCTTAAGTGCCATGAATGGGAGATCGCGGGAAAGAGCTGCACGCTGCGCCTCGGCAACGAGGAATTCGTTCATTCAGGGAAGGATGGCCTCCGTGCCGTCCGACTAATCATTTGGTCCCCATAACCGAGGAGAGAAAAATGGGACGGCACGGAGCCCGTCCCTCCCATGAAAAACGAACATAGTCTATAAAACAACAGTCGTTTTCTTATGTTGTATAGCTTAGCGAGCCAGGCGGTTCATTACCGCCGGCTAGCGATCTGGACCATGGCTCGGATGTTCGTCTCAGGAGTTCCTTCGCGGCCAATGGGGACAAATCGGGATATGTGGAGAGAAGTCTGGCGAGAATCGCAGTGGCTACAGGAGCTGCAAAGCTGCTTCCCGTGGTCTTTTTCCTGCCACCGCCGCGCCAGAGCAAATCGACATTCTCTCCTCGTGCAGCAAATTCAACCAGGTTCCCCGGCCGATAGAACAACGTGTCAACGCGCTCCGTACGAGCCATGTTGACGCTGATCACTGAAGGAAAATGGCTCGGCCACTCTCGAAACGTAAAATTTTCATTGCTACACGCGGTGACGAGATGGGCACCCATGAGATAGGCTTCGTCTACCAATGTTTTGAAACCCATGAGGTATTTACTCACTCCGGGACATCCAACACTGCAGTTGAGAATCTGATAGCGTCTGTCCAAGGCCTGGCGAACGCCTTCGCATACAATCGGGGTCCGCGAGCTGAGGTGATGCCCAAGCACTCGGAAACTTCCAATCTCTGCTTCTGGAGCAATACTGCGGATGATCCCGGCGATGGCTGTACCATGACCGTGAAGGTCCTGGCCTTCCCCTGGACAAACATGCAAAGCGTTGTCCTCGGACAAGATCGCAATGTCATCAACAAGCATCAGTCCAGCTAAACCCGGATGGGCGGCTTCGATGCCGGTATCAAGGACGGCTATCCTGACACCTTTTCCGGTCGCTCTCCGGATTGCGGCTTTGGCCTCGTCAGGGGAGATCCAGCTCGTCATCCCACTCCGCTCCTAAAATCGCTCCCAACCCAATACTCCTGCGAGAAGTCTATAGTCGAACAAGGACGAGAGTATGGCAGCAGCCAAGCCGATTTCCCGCATGGATTCCATAGTGAATCCTTTAAGAATCGCATTGCTCCCGTCAGGATGTGACAGCTTCACACAGGAAATGACACCTCGACACTCGCGAGCAAAGTAGAAGGGCACAGCAATCATGGATTCTGTCCGGACTGCCAATTTCTGATCAAGCGCGCGATCTTGGGCTGCGTTGCGCCACACCTCGTTTTCGCAAAATGGCTGCTCCGCTGCGAAGACCATACTGATGATGCCGGCACTCATGGGTTGGCGAAACTTGCCGACCCATTCTTCAGCTCGCTGACCATTATTGTAAGCCGGAATAAGAACTTCTTCGGTCCGATCTGCCAACCATATTGTACCCTCATCTGCGCCGGCCGCGCGAAACGCTTGCTCCAAGGCGGCAATTGCCACTTTACCAGCGAAATCAAGAAAAGTATCCGGATTGACCAGGTTTACAGCGCTAAGAACCCGATCCTCCAGCGCGCTAGCTTGTGAAAAGAACTTTGGATCCGGGAGCAGATTGAAACGCATAATTCAACTCGTCGGGTGGTAACGGTCCCAATGAAGCTTGATCTCTCGAGCCAGCGTTTCGATGGCGAGGGTATTGGAAACGATTTTCGCACAAAACCGCTCAAGTTCCTCCCTGGAAAGATCGCCGCAGGCAAATCTCTTCAGTTCATTCAGCACCTCCTCAGACAGCTCTCCGGCGCCACGCCCGGTGACCTCATCGGTCTGCGCGTAGTAAAACTTAAAACCGCTGCAATGTCCCCAGTTTCCAAATTTCAGACTCCTTTTCGCGACAATCCCACTACTAAATAATCGAATGGCAAAGCGCTTCTTGCGAAATTTTTTATCTGGTAACAGAAAAAGAATCTCCGCAGCGATTTCTCTGGCCTTTTCAATCGATTCGTTCGGCAGCTCGCCCAAGCGACCACAAAGATTGAGTGCAAGATCTCTTTTTTGATTCGTCTCAACTCTACGAAAGGCCATGGATTCGCTATTAGACTGCAATTGTTCGGACGTCGAGGGCTATAGACAGTACAAGATCTTCCGGCGGGAAGATGGCCGCCTTTGGGAGTTGGGGCGGGGAGCGATGGGAATTACTTATAAAGCTTACGACACTGCCTTGGAGCGCTCTGTCGCCCTGAAGGTCATTTCTCATGCCCATCTCGGGAGCGAAATAGCCCAGGAGCGTTTCCTCCGTGAAGCACGGGCGGCAGCATCTCTGCGGCATGAGAATGTCGCATCTGTCTTTTATCTCGGCACCGCTCACCAGCGATATTTTTATACCATGGAGTTTGTCGACGGGGAAACGGTTCATGCTTACGTGAAACGAAGAGGAGCGCTGGAACCCCGTGAGGGGCTGAACTTCGCTCTCCAGGTTTCCAGCGCATTAGCCGCAGGCGATAAACAGCGACTGGTTCATCGGGATCTCAAACCATCGAATTTAATGCTGGTTTACGATAAAGAGGGAAAACAGCTTATTAAGGTAATCGACTTCGGGCTGGCTAAAAGTTTAAAGGCCGGCAGCGATGACTCGGCGATGCTCACGAAGGCTGGCGGATTTGTCGGTACACCGCAATTCGTAAGCCCTGAACAGGTGGAAGGACGAGATATTGATATCCGCTCGGATATCTACTCTCTGGGAGTTACACTTTATTTCATGCTGACCGGCCAACCGCCGTTTTCCGGGTCTAACGGTCAGATTGTAAGCCAGCATCTGTATAAGCCTGTTCCGATGGCGCCGCTCGCCAACTCACCTCGATCTGTGATCTCATTGATTCAGCGGATGACGGAAAAGGACCGCAATAAGCGGCCACAAACTCCTAGGGATTTGGAAGGAGAGATCTCAGCCTGTCTTGAGCAGATCCGCGTGCCGTCGGACAAGACTGCAGGTGCGCTGGTTAAGGAGCATGTCCAGGGACCGACATTGCAGGATCTGGTTCGGGCGCGCGGGTTCATCAGTGCCGCTGAGGTGGCGCGCTTGTTAGTCCATTTGGCTCCGCTTGCTGATCACGCACAGCTGAAAGGTTTGCAGGATGTCGATTTCACGCTTTCGGGAATACAGTTGACCGTCCCGGAAATAAATGACCCCGAGACGCATTCCGCTCTTTTGCTCCGCCCAATCACAGTTTGGAAACGCCTCGACGTAAAGGTGAGCGGCATCGATTTTTCAGTGTCGGCTGCAAGCGCCTCCAGTTGGGCGCGTTCCGCTTCGTTGATCGCTAACACTACCGATGGAGGCCCACGCAGCAGTTATGTGCGACCGTTGAGTCTGCTCGGTTACGAGCTTCTTGGCGGACCGCGTGTTAAGGTCGAAACCGAGGGCCGCTTCACGCCCCTGGCGGCAATTAGAGACGATGGTAATACAGTGCTGCGTCGCGGGATCTCAGGGGAATTCTCGTCAGCGGTCGAAATGGCAACGGCGTTGGCCGAATGTATCAGTGGAAAAGGTCAAGCTGTTTCGCAGCCACGAACAGCGACTTTCTTCCGGCCTGCTTCTTCACCACGGAAAACCGTCGAGGTTCGACGAAATTTGGAGACCTCTACATCAGCTGAGCTTCACACGAAGCGTAACTTTCTAAAAGCTGATTGGCGCTGGTTACTGGCCGCTGCCTTGATAGGGTCCGGTGGGATCGGATGGTGCCTGACATACTACCAAACACACCCAAATAGCGTTTTGGATATCACGCCCTCGCCGGCACCGGTTTCCGCGGTGCACGTGTTAGGCCGTGCAGACACGTCGACAAGACGCTTGGCGCCGAAGACTCCCGAGATCCTGTGAGTTTGTGAGTTTGAGATCCGAAAAATGGTCTGGCCACCGCCGAGTTGAGTGAGAAATGCGAACAGGGGTGCCGATTCGGCGGCCGCCGGATCGGGGTTAGTTAGCCGCGAAAGCTTTCGCCCCGGCAGGTCGCTGCCCAAGTGGCCTGCCACGGGTGGACTTCTCACAAGGTCAAAAATTTGTGAGAAGTCCAGGCTAATTGCATCGACCTTCGCTATGACGATCAAAATGTAAAACGGGCGTCCTCGCGCGTTCCGGGAATAGCTTTGCGTCCCTGATCAATCGTGCTCCCCATGAACACTCGCGGCAAGTTCCTAACGGTCAATGTGTTGTGAAATTGGCCGTTTTTCATGAATTTTGAACTCCCATGTGTTCATGTCGCACCCAAAAAAGGCCCGCCTTTCCTGGATACTCGTGCTCGAAAAGCTATCAAACCGTATTTAGTCTTGGGATGGTGGGATTGACTGCGAAAAGACCGGCGGCCCGACGAAGCAGGTCGAACGAAGGGGACGCACCAAATCCGGTCCCATTGATCCCTCTGCGCTTCGAGGACCAGCACGACGACGAGAACGAGGACGAGCATTTGGTTGCGGACCTCGGCGTGAGCTCGGTCGAACGACTTCGGCGTGAGCTCAGTCGAACGCTACGCCGCTCTGTGCCTCTGTGGTGAATCCCTCCCCCCTCCGTCAGCTTGAGGATTCTTCGTTGACTGTCGACGCAAGGCTCTGCTGCCATCGAGCCCCTATTCGTGCCTTGCCACTGGCGAGACAAGCCTCTAGGCTTTTATACGCGTTTATGAACTCTGCCCCCGAAAAATCTTTAGGCCCGTGGGCGCTATTGTTGCTTTTACCTTTCGTAGCGCTGCTCTGGATACCTTTTTACAATTCGATTGAACCCACCTTTCTGGGATTCCCATTCTTTTACTGGTACCAGTTCCTCTGGGTTCCAATCACTTCGGTTCTCATCTATATCGTTTACCTGAAAACAAAATGAATCCGGCGCGGATGAAAGGCAGCAAAAGCGCGATTTTACCGACAGAACTAAGTTGGTCCTGAGAATTTTCTATCTTTGCTCATGTTGACAACAAGAAAAATCGGCGTCAAAAGAGATCTATCCCGATAATTGTTCTCCCATTGAAGGACGCCCTCACTTCAAGCGGAAGAGTCGCCTCATGAGCAGGAAAAGTTTGATGTGGCTCGGAATAGCCGTGCTAGGCGCAATCGCCTTCGCGATCGTTGCGCTTAGTCGCGGTGAAACGATTAACGCAGCGTGGATCGTGGTAGCCGCAGTCTGTACCTATTTGATTGCCTATCGTTACTATGGACTCTTCATTGCTGAACGCTTACTAAGAGTGGATCCGTTGCGACCCACCCCAGCAGTGCGCCACAACGATGGTCTGGATTACGTGCCGACAAACCGGTACGTGCTCTTCGGCCACCACTTCGCGGCGATCGCCGGAGCCGGTCCGCTAGTTGGCCCTGTTCTTGCCGCACAGATGGGCTACCTGCCGGGAACGATCTGGATTCTGGCGGGAGTGGTATTTGCAGGGGCGGTTCAAGATTTTACCGTGCTGTTCCTGTCTGTACGGCGTGACGGGCGATCGCTGGGTGACATGGTGCGCTCGGAGATGGGGCGCGTAGCTGGCGGAATAGCCCAGATTGGCATTCTCCTGATTATGATCATTCTTCTGGCCGTGCTGGCTCTGGTAGTTGTCAAAGCCTTGGCAGGAAGTCCTTGGGGCACCTTTACCGTCTTTGCCACGATCCCGATTGCAATCCTGATGGGCCTTTACAGCCGCTTTATTCGCCCGGGTCGCATCGCCGAGATGTCGCTCATGGGCTTCGTGCTGCTGATTGCAGCGCTGATTTACGGGCAGACCGTGGCGCAGAATCTCATGCTCGCTCCGTTGTTCACCTTGCGCGGAGAGACTCTGGCGCTAATGATTATCGGCTACGGATTCGTTGCGTCCGTGCTGCCTATCTGGCTATTGCTGGCGCCGCGCGATTATCTGTCAACTTTCCTCAAGATCGGCACGATCACTATGCTTGCCTTCGGCATTGTGCTCGTGCGCCCGGAGATGAAGATGCCGGCGATTACGCGCTTCATTGACGGCAGCGGCCCGGTGTTTTCCGGCACGCTTTTCCCGTTCCTTTTCATTACGATCGCTTGCGGTGCGGTGTCCGGTTTTCATTCCCTTATATCCTCGGGAACCACGCCGAAGATGTTGGAGGACGAGAGGCAGGCGCGCTTCATTGGCTATGGCGCCATGCTGATGGAATCCTTTGTAGCCATCATGGCCATGGTAGCCGCAAGTGTCATCGACCCGGGTATCTATTTCGCCATGAACAGTCCGGCTAGCTTGATCGGCGGTACTGCCATCCAGGCCTCGCAGGTCATCTCGGGCTGGGGTTTCACGATAACGCCCGACATGATTACTCAGATCGCTCGCGATGTCGGCGAAAACACCGTGCTCTCGCGTGCGGGCGGAGCTCCGACCCTCGCGATTGGGATGGCACATATTCTTTCAGGCATTTTCGGGGGCAAGGTTCTGATGGGGCTCTGGTACCACTTTGCTATTCTGTTTGAGGCGTTGTTCATTCTTACCACCGTCGACGCCGGGACCCGTGTCGCGCGCTTCATGATCCAGGACCTGATTGGCACGGTGATTCCGGGCTTCCGCGAGACGAAATCCTGGAGCAACAACCTGACCGGGTCGGGCTTGGCCGTAGCTGCTTGGGGCTACTTTCTTTATCAGGGGGTCGTTGACCCACTGGGCGGCATCAACAGCCTGTGGCCGCTGTTCGGTATCTCCAACCAGATGCTGGCCGGCATCGCACTCACCCTCTCTACGGTGGTACTGTTCAAGATGAAGCGTCAAAAGTTCGCCTGGGTGACCATCGTACCTACCCTTTGGCTGCTCGCATGCACATTGACAGCCGGGCTCCAAAAGATATTCCACCCGGCACCAGGCATCGGTTTTATTGCCCATGCCCGTTACTTCGGCGATGCTTTGGCGACCGGAAAGATCCTCGCACCGGCCAAGAGCATCGTCGAGATGCAGAAGGTCGTGTTTAATGATTACGTTGACAGTGCGCTGGCCGCGATT
>Ga0306920_100015024_pt1 | contig 10595 bp, 9 predicted proteins | sample flu12Cox44000170_FD_204666 | JGI IMG/M metagenome (GOLD analysis project Ga0306920, IMG submission 204666) | Lab enrichment of tropical soil microbial communities from Luquillo Experimental Forest, Puerto Rico - flux4day.12C.oxic.44.000.170 (v2)... | ecosystem: Environmental > Terrestrial >... | reverse complement strand
CGTTTCTCACGAAACGGGCGCTCGACCTTCCTGGGCAGCGTGGCCGCGCAACCGGGTAGGCCGGCGCGTCGGGGCGACCGCGCAAAGCGGCGTCGGAACCGGCGTCTTGCAAAACTGCGGCTCGTCGCCGTGCGCAGTGATGTCGACCCACACCAGCCAGCTCGCATCATCGCGCGCGACATGGTCCTCGCGAAAATGGCTCAGTCGCGACTCCGCGCGGAACAACGAGGCGCCTAAAATCAGGCGTGCCGCCGCCAGCATGGCTTGCGTTTCGTTGAGCCGCACCAGCTCGTGCGTGTGGGGAGCTGCGAGGTTGTGGAATCTTTTCAGCAAGGTCTCCACCTGGCGCGCGGCCTGCTCCAGCCGATCGGCGCGTTTGAAGATGCCCACGTCATAGGCGAACATGATCGCCTGCAATTCCCGCAAGATCGCGTCCGACTCGGGATTGCTTTGAGCATCGAGCGGCGCGGCCGTCTCGCGGTAAAGCCGCTTGATCTCGACCGCGTCGAGCCGCGGCGGCGGCAAGCCCTCGAGATCCTCAACGGCACTGCGCCCCGCAATCCAGCCGTTTCCGACGCATAGCCCGATGTGAAATCCGGCAAAATGATTGGCGCAGCCCGCCTGCGCGAGTCCCGCCGCGAGCAGGCCCGGAACATCGGAGCGGCAATCGGGGCCGGTGCGGATTGCCATCTTCGTCATCTGGTTGAGCGCGTAGTAGGGCGTCTTCCCGAACATGTCGGTGCGCGCTTCATCGCCGAGCTTGTGGAAGAACTTGTCCATCCATTTGACCTTGCTCTGGATGAAATACTCGCGCAGCTCTTGCGGGATTGCCGACATGTCGAGGTAGACCGGCGTGTTGCCTTTCTTTCTTTCCAGCGCCATGGCGTAAGCGATGCGCGGCACGTCAGCTTCGTCGGCCCAGTCCGGCTCGTATTCGCGCATGAAGGCTTCGCCTTTGGCGTTGACGAAATGCGCGCCCTCCTGGATCGCAAAGGTAATGCCTTCGAAATAGAATTTCGGCGTTCCCGGGCGCACGTAGCTGAACTCGGCGTTGCGCAGCGTTGCGCCCGCGGCGTAAGCGAGGAGGGTGCCTGTGCCGGTAATGTCGCGCACGAATCCCGACCGGAACGTGATGGCGTTGGTGGCGACGATGGTGGCGCGCGCCTTGATGGCGTGAAACTCCCCGCTGCGGCTGTGAATGCCGACCGCGCCAGCAACGCGGTCACCATGGCCGCCCAGGAGCGCGGTGATGAAGATTCGATCCAGCAGCTGGACACCTTCCGCTTCGAGCGCGCGGCGCAGGCACCAGGCGAATTCGAGTCCGCCCCCTTCCGGATACATGACGCGCGCGAGATCAAGCCCGCGCGTCGGACGACGCCGATAGCTGCCGTCCTCGGCGCGCGCGAATTTCATGCCGATGGCTTCGAAATCGCTGAGCCGCGCGGCAGAATTGGCGAGCACCTCGCGCACGAGCATCTGATCGGCGATGCCGTCGTTGCCCGCGACGATCTCGCGCAGAATTCCGTCGAGATCATCGTCGGGCAGGACCACGATCTTCCAGGCGTTCGAGAACGCCGTGTGGCCGGTCCGGCCGATCAGCCAGGAGTCGACGAGAGTGACACGGGTGCCGGGCGGCCCGTGCCGCTTGGCGCTCAGCGCCGCCAGCAGGCCGCCGGCACCCGCGCCCACGACGAGGACGTCGGTGTCGATGAGAACGCCGTCCATTATTGCATCACCATGGCCGCGGCCGATTCTTGACCGAAGGGTGCACATCGACGATCTGCTCGGGACAGAAAATCTCGCAGCTAAAGCACGTGATGCAGTGCTCGCGGAATTTGATATTGGGGAGAAGCTTGACTTGCCGCAGACCTGCGATCTCGTCCCTGACCGGCGCGGGTTCCATGTGGATCACGTCAGATCCCGCAGCCCGTGCACTTTTCGATGTCGATGCTTTCGATCATGCCAAGGCGGGGCAATCGTGCTTTCTTTGTGGGGGCGTTCTAGCGCCACGGTCCTCACCTGTGCCACTTTTCTCAAACTACCGGAAGGAGAAATCGTGCGAGGAGCAAAGCCCACAACCGTCCTCATTGCTGCCGCCATCGCTGCTTCGCTAACGTTACCCGCCTGCGCGCAAGACAAGCTCAAGCTCGCCTTGGGCCAGCGCGGCAACTGGGATACCGCCATCGCGGCGCTCGGGCAGGAGAAGGGAATCTTCAAACAGCAGCGGCTCGATCTCGAAATTCTGTGGACCCAGGGGGCGGGCGAAAGCCAGCAGGCGGTGATCTCCGGCAGTGTCGATATCGGGCTTGCCGGCACGCTTGCCGCCTTCGGCGCCTATCAGAAGGGCGCCCCGCTGCGCATCATCGCTGCCGAGGCGACGGGCGCGGCGGACTACTGGTATGTGCGCGCGGATTCGTCCATCCGTAGCATCAGGGATCTCGACGGCAGGACCATTGCCTATTCGACCACCGGTGCATCGACCCATACGCTGGTGCTGGCATTTCTGCGCGCGAGCGCGACCGCCGGCAAACCGGTCGCCACCGGCGGACCGGCGGCGACCTTCACGCAAGTCATGTCGGGGCAGGTGGATGTCGGCTGGTCCGCGCCGCCCTTTGGGCTGGATGCATTGCACGACAACAAGATCCGCATCATCGCGCGCGCCTCCGACGTGCCGATCGGACGCGACCAGACCATTCGCGCGCTGGTGACGACGGCCGACGCGCTCAATGCGCGAGCGGACGTATTGCGCCGCTTCGTTGCGGCGTATCGCGACACCATCGAATGGATGTATGGGAGTGACGAGGCGCTCGCAGCCTATGCGGCATTTGCCGGGATTCCGCTCGACATGGCGCGGCGCGTGCGCGAGCAATTCTTTCCCAAGAAGCTCGTCTTGCCCGATCACGTGAGCGGCATCGATACGCTGATGGGCGATGGCGTGACCTTCAAATACCTGCGCGAGCCCTTGAGCAGGGAACAGCTGGCCGAGCTGATCCAGATCCCGAAATAGTTGTCATTCCGGGCGCGATGCCAAATCATCACGCAGCCCGCAGCAGGCTGGTAACCGAAATATCCTCATCGAGGTCAGGCCAGTGAATGCCGTGGCCGCGGCCAATTAGGCGCCATTTTTGCCGCTGCACTTCACTGGCCTCGGTCAGACGGGGAAACCATGCCAAGGGGGCTGACAACTCGCGTCCGTCCGCGAGCGTGACGATCAGCCGCTCGTTTGTCACCTTTACGTCGACTGCCGTGGCGTCAACTTTTACGGCCAAAATGGGCATTCCACGCCTCCAGGAACTCAAAGCGGCGCTCGATCACAAGCGCTCGCAGACGGTTAATTTCATGAGCGCGAAACCCATGCGACTCAGCGAGATTGATTGGATTGAGCCAAAACTTAGCAATTCTGTCACCGTGCTCCACATGTATATGCGGGGGCTCGGATCCTTCAAGACTATAAAAGAAGAAGCGAAAGCCGGAAATCCGCAGCACGGTGGGCATTACTGATTTCCGGGGCTGCCAATTAAATGAATTTTGTTTTCCGGGCGGCCGAGCGCAAACTGGCCGACGGGGCCTTCGATGTGAAACTCGATTCCCGTCATCTGTGCAAACAGATCGATATTGGCGGTTCCGATCGCGCATCCGCCAAGTCCCATTTCGGTTGCCGCAAGATAAAGCGTCTGCATCAGCACGCCGGCATCCTTGAGAATGAGCGCATAGGCAAGCGCGCTGTATTTCCAGGCCACCCGGCCGAAGCGCGCCGCAATCGTGATCACGACCTGGGGCATTGCGGGCGCGCCCATGGCAAATTGGGCTCCGTGCACCAGCGCTTCGAGCTGTTCCGGTCGCGCGGGAAATGCCACCAGCGCGTGTGCGCCGGCATCATAATGATAGAACCCCCGTGCGAGCCCGTCGCAGTTGTGGGCGGCGAGATAAAGTTCAAGCGGATAGCTTCCGCCGCCCGACGGATAGGGCCTTGCGGCGTATTCGATCACCGGACCGCTGTCATTGCTGCTCCATTTCGACACTACACGTGCGGCGGCATCAAGAACGCGCGAAAGCTCTGCGATTGTGATCGGCTGCGCATCGTCGAAGATGCGCGTTGAATGCCGTCCGCGCAGGAGCTTTGCGAACGGCGAGATTGGTTGAGGTTGCGCGGCGGTGAGCTTGCGCAGATCGATTTTTTTGCCGGGCCAGCGCGGTCGCACCGCGGGCAGGGGAGGGATCACGTCCGCATGGGAGTAGAGTCCGCCCTGCGGGTTGGCATGCCTTCCTTCCATGCTGCGCGCGTGGAAAAGAAGATCGTGAAAGTCCCACAGCACGAGATTGCTATCCCCTTCCGCCGCGCGCAGCCCATCCATGCGCTCGGGGTCAAGCTTGAAAAGAATCCGGCAATCCAACAGGAGACCGCAAAGCTCGACCCCCGGAAATCCATCCTGCCGGCGCAGTTTGCCAAGTTGCCGAGGCACAGCGAGCAGGGTGAGCGCGTTCGCAAGTCTCAAATTGCAAAGCTTGAACAGCGCGCCGGCAAGCGGCGACTCCAAGACCAGATCGCTGCCGCGCCGGCGTAAATAGGCAAAGCGCGAGAGCACGAGAACGTCGGAAGCATGGAGCGGTGCAAGGCGCGGCCAGTAATCGGGGAGCTGCGGCTCGATGATGACATCAGCCTTGCGACCGCCTGCGCCGCCGAGGGACCATTCCAACAGGCCGTGCGCCGCCAATCGCCGCACCAGCCGGTGAATCTCTTTTTGTGTTTGCGTGCGCTCGAGTGCAAACGAGGAAAGCCGCAGACCTGTCCGCAGACCTTGGGCGGACTTAAGAGCCCGCGCGCTGAACGGGCCGAGGCCAACCGTCTCGTGATCAAAGCTTGCGTGCAGCGTCCCGTCCGGCCGCCCTTCGAGCTTCACGCGATCGATGAGCCGCGCCAACAGAGGCTTGGGTCCGGCCCGCCGCTCGCTTTTTCGACCGGACGCGCCCAATCGCTTGCTTCACGTCTGCGGGTGAAGCGGATTGAGCGCGTGCTCCGCAACCGGCGCCGCAAGCCACCCGAGCCTGACCGGAACATCATAGAGGCGCCCGGGCGCAAAGCGGCGATAGAAATGACGCAACCCCGGAACGATCACGCGCACGACCGGCACCTCGATGTCGGGGCGCGTCTGATCGAGGACGAGAAAATCGAGCCCCGCGCGTTGGGCAAGGCTCACACACGCGTTCACCTGTTCGCGTCCATCGATTTGCCCGAACTTCGAGCCGAACTTCGTCCGCACGCTGCCGTTCGGCATCAGATAGGGATGGTCCGGAAGGCGAAATGAAGCGCCGCCATCCTCGCCTTCGCTCGCCGGGTTCTGGCTGCGCGCGCCCATGAGACCGATGGAGAGAAATTGATTGAGCTCGGTCATGGCGCGCAAGAGCGCAATGCGCGCGTCAAAATGAGCCCCGGAGCCGAACTCCATTGCCTCCTGCCCATCCTTCGTCCAGTGCGCGATGGTCACAAAAGCGGGGACCCCGAGATCATTGGTTATGTCGAGCACCCAAAGGCGCCGCCCGGTTTCGGCAAGCTGCGCTCTGAGATCGCGCACATAGGGATCGTCGAATTGAGCGAGGTCGAGCTCCGGCCGCTGCAGCCGATTGTACCACCAGATTGCATACGCATCCCGCTCGACGAGCTCGAGGAAGCCCTGGACGATCGCTTCCGCCAATGTGTTCCCGGCCGCGCAGCCGTTTGAGTCCGCGTGGAAATGGTAGCTGCCGGGGCCGCTGTAGAAAAAATACAACAACGTCGTGGGCAGGTATTTGAATCTTTCGTCGCGTAACGACCAGACCGGGGACCATTCGATCTTGGCCGACGGATCGAACGGCGAAGCAGGCATCTGCGAATGACTCCCGCCGGATACGCTCGCCTGATGCTGGCGGTGCTGCGCGTCACTAAACAGCAGCACGTCATTCGGAAGAATGGCTTGCCCCGGCGCAAAGTCCGAGAACCGCCGCCTCACCCTGATCTCGTTGCCCTGGAAGATTCCGGAATAGCGCTCGATCGCCTCCATGAGCGCGCTCGCCTCGCCCTGCTCGGCCGTGCTGCCCTTGCCGAAGCTTCCGCCGCTAAGGCCGGCGCGTAGCTCGTCCACCGTCTTTGGCCGCCCGGAGAAATTGTGGGTGGCAAGATAGTTGGTGTTGAGTGGAAGGTCCGCCTCTATCCGCTCGAGCCGCGAGACCACGCCCGTGAGCGGGCTCACGTGCTTGCGGAAGCGCGCAACCGTGGCGGCGGAGGAAACGCTGCGGTATCCGCCGCTCGTCATCAGGAGCTTGCCGCCCGCGCCGAGCTCGAGCGGCACCGGTGTGCGGCGCGGATCGCGCAACGGCTTGCGCCCGCAAGCCGGGCATTGCGGCCGACGCGCGACATAGTGCTTCACTACGGTCATGCCCAGGAGATCGAGACTGATGATGTGATCGTTGAGCTCGGTCCGAAAGGAGGTGGCGATCGCTTTTGCGATCTCCACCGCCGCGAATTCGACGCCGCCGCGCCCCACCGTGTTGCGCGCGAGCGGCGAGAGGGCGACCGCTTGCGCGCCGGTGCGCTCGAGAAGAGCCTTGATCTCCCGGTTGCGTTGCATGCGCTCGGCAAGACACATCCAGCAGGCGCTCTTGCCCGGGCGCAGCACCGGGCCGACCAGGGGAAAAATACCGGAGGGCTGGGCAAGCAGCCATGGTGTGCGATCCGAGAGATGTCGGGCGTTCAACTCGATCAGGCGTTGATCGAGATAATCGTTCGCCAGCGTGACGGTGAGATCGGCGCCGCGCTTGCTGACACGGACGCCCAGATTATCGAGCGCCGCTTCCAGCTCCTCGGCGCCCGCAACGTCGAGTGCACGAATGCCGACGCGACATTTTTTCAGATCGCTCCCGGCGGCCTCGGGCAAGAGACCGAGACTCGCCCAGTAGGCAGCTGCGGTGTGCGGCAAGGAAAGCGCTTTCGTCGTAGCAAATCGTCGCTTGATAAGCCGGCTGATCGCTTCATGGATCTTATCCGATGGATATCTCTGCCCCAATTCGCGCACGATCTCGCGCGGATTTTTTCCGTGCTGTCCGATCGCAGAGGCGAGCGCGCAATAGAGCTCGCCGTGCAGAAAGAACTTGCGATCCTCGGAATAGAGGCACACGACGTTTGGCGGCAGCACGTAGACGGTAAAATTCGGCGCGAACTGCAGAACGTCTTTATCGCTCATGCCGATGCGGTCATTGCCGGGCTTGACTCACTAAGGCGCGGACCTCGGGCAAGCCCGAAGTCCGATGCAACGCATTTGTTAGCGAGCAATAGTGGGGCGCACGGTTGATGGACCCGCGGGTCAAGCCCGCGGGTGACGTGTACAGTTGAAACTGGAGATCTCAGCAAACGGCACAAACACCCCAGAACCAGCAGCAGCCGCAGCCGCCGCAGCCGCAGCCTCCGCAGCCTCCGCATCGGCAGCCTCGGCCGCAGCCTCGGCATCCTCGGCAGCCGCCACAGCCTCGGCAGCCTCCGCAGCCACGCGCAATCTGTTGCCCGAGGCGAGGCGTACCCGCCGTTTCCTTGTCGAAGACGTAGAAAGTGCCGAGGCTCACGTCGGAGATTTCCTCCTCGTTGAGCGTGATTTGAGGCAAGGTGGTATCCTGGGACGGTATGGGTGACACATCTGCCGCGGGAACGGCGGCCGCGGATGCGCCGCCGGCAAGCGACAATGACATGCCGACCGCTCCTAAAACCGGCATCGCTTCCTTGCGATGCTTTCGCTTCGAAACTTGCCTCTTACGTGGCATGTCGTCTCCTCCCATGCCTCACCATTGTTGCCGCCCGTTGGCTATTCGTACGCCGCGCAGATTCGCACTGCAAGGCCACGTACGTACGCTATCGAGCGTAGCTTACACAGAGCTTACACGCGCAAGCCATCGAGATCCCGTGCTAACGCGCAATCACGATATCAAGTTCCTCATTCTTTCCAGGTCGCGGCACACCGAGCAGCGACACGCACGCCTGAATAAACACGCATGAGCGATTCTTATTCTGGTTCTCATTCGAGCTCGCACGGCCGTTTTCTCTGGTACGAGCTGGTCACGACGGACATGGAAGGCGCGCGGGCCTTCTACACCGATGTCATGGGCTGGGGCGCGCAGGACATAGCGACGCCTGGCATGGCCTATACGCTCTTTACCGCGGCAGGCAGCGCAGTTGCGGGCCTGATGGGCCTGCCTACCGACGCGAGGGAAGCGGGGGTTCGGTCGGGCTGGCTCGGATATGTCGGCGTCGATGATGTCGATTCTGCTGCCGCGCGTGCGCACGAGCTCGGCGGTAGCGTGCACGTTCCGCCGAAAGAGATCGCCGGGATCAGCCGCTTTGCGATCGTCGTTGATCCACAAATGGCAACCATTGGATTGTTCAGATGGCTCACGCAGCGTGATGAGGCGTCCACCGACCTCAACATGCCGGGCCGCGTCGGCTGGCACGAGCTTATCGCTACCGATTGGGAAAGCGCGTGGCGCTTTTATGCCGGCCTATTCGGCTGGCAAAAGGAAGAGACGGATACCGGCGCGTTGGGCACCTATCAGCTGTTCTCCGCCGCAGGGCAGACAATCGGCGGCATGTTCAACAAGCCGGCGGCGGTGCCGGTCCCGTTCTGGCTTTATTATTTCAACGCCGCCGACATCGACGAGGCGATGAAACGCGTGAAAGCTGCGGGCGGCCAGGTTCTCGACGCGCCGATTGAGGTGCCGGGTGGCCGCTGGATCCTGCAGTGCACCGATCCGCAGGGCGCCATGTTTGCGTTGGTCGGAACGCGGCGCCATCATGGGCTCGGCTATTTCGAGCGCATCCCGCGCGGCTCCCCGCGCGATCGTGGCTAGGCGCGTGCCTCGGATCACTCTCTACACCTGCGGATTGTTGCACCGGCTCTTGCCAGTTTGATTATCCTGCGCTTGTACTTTATCTTACTGACATGACAGGCAAGATACTTCGAGACATATTGGAACGGGTAGAGACTTGGCCGGAGGAAGCACAGCGTGAACTTGCTGAGATAGCACTCGAAATCGATGCAGAATTAAGCGGCGGTATCTATCGCGCAACGCCGGAGGAGCTCCAAGGCGTCGATCGAGGCTTAAAGGCAGCACGCGACGGGCGCTTCGCAAGCGACGCGGAAGTAAGAGCGCTATTCGCCAAGCACCGGCCCCCATGAGGGTCGTCTATACGGACGAAGCGCTCGCTAATCTCGCCGAGATTTTACAATACGTATCGGCACATTATCCGGCCTCGTATGCGCAGTTTGAGAAGCGGCTGCGAATCGTTGAGGCGCGAATCGGTGCGTGGCCCGAGAGTGCGCAGAAGGTCGACAAGCACCCAGGTGTCCGCGTCGTGCCACTCATTCGCTACCCATACAGAATCTTCTATCAGATCGAGCGTGGAGTGGTGGAGATTCTCTACATTCACCACGCGGCTCGGCGGGAGCCACGGGAAACCGGTCAAAGGGAAGGCGCGGCAGACAATTGAACTGCGTCGACGAGCCACCGGCAATCAGCCCGGACACCCGTATCGCTGGCTCGTGTCGGGCGGTACCATTACCCCGATGGCGCCGCCATCCTCGATAGCGCGGCGCAGTAATCCGGATGCGTGCACGTCATCGAGAAATGCGTTCACTGCTTCGAGCGCCGCCGGTCTTTCTCTCGGGACGATGATGGCCTGGGGCACATAGAACAGGTCGTCCGGCAGGAGGCGCGTAGCGGACGCGGTCTTCGACAATGTTGTCAGTCTATGGCGGTTTGCAGCAAACGCGTCGATCACGCCGGCCGCGAAGGCATTGCCGACCTCGGAATCGCTCGCAAGCTCGACGACAGCCGCCTGTTTGAAAATACGTTTCATGCATAGCGTGATTGAATCATTGCGCGTGCCGCCAACTTTAACACCCTCGGTGTCGACCTCGCCGGTCGTCCTGATCGAGGAACGTTGCGGCACCAGAAAGCTCTGCCGCACGAGCATATAAGTCCGCGAGAACGCGACCGTGCCGAGGCGCGTCGCCTCATAGGCGACAAAGCCGATATCGGCGGTGCCGCTACGCACCGCCTCGATCACGTCCGGGGGGCCTGGGAGCGGCTTGAACTCGAGGGAGAGATTGTGGCGCGCTGCAAGCTCGCGTGCGAGGCTTGCGGAAGCGCCGCGCGCTTCGCCGGTGACAGGATCACGGATTGCCTGTGCCGGATTGGTGCTCAGGTAAACGGCTCGCAACGTATTACCGCCGGGTGCAATCTCGGCAGCGCCCGCGGGCAGCGCCAACAGGAAGAAAAGGAGCAAACCGGCCAGGCCGCCCGCAACGCGCCAGCCTTTCGCCTTCCCGTAATCTCGTTCAATCGTCATTCGCAAAAGCCAATTGACTACATATGTAGCGTTGTGGTTGCGGTCGAGGCTGATCTTGTCAGCAGAAGTTGCGCTTTTGCAAATTGACCTGACGAAAGGACCGCCGATGCAGTCGCGGTCCCGCACTTATCCTCGACGCGCGGCTTCCAGCCCCATCGCGGAGGAATAGATGATTAATGTCCGGCGGCTTGGCCATGCCACGCTTACGACCCCCGACCTTGACCGG
>Ga0306920_100015022_pt1 | contig 10595 bp, 21 predicted proteins | sample flu12Cox44000170_FD_204666 | JGI IMG/M metagenome (GOLD analysis project Ga0306920, IMG submission 204666) | Lab enrichment of tropical soil microbial communities from Luquillo Experimental Forest, Puerto Rico - flux4day.12C.oxic.44.000.170 (v2)... | ecosystem: Environmental > Terrestrial >... | reverse complement strand
TCATCGAGGAGATGAAAGCTTCCGGCTTCGTCGCCAAGGCGCTCAGCGCCAGCGGTCAGACCGATGCCGCGGTCGCGCCGCCATCAGCGGTGAGATGACGTCGAATTCGATCGGACTTACATTCCGCGCGGGTTTCAATTCTAACCTATTGAGTCTAACCGATAAATTCGGTTTGATGACTACCAATGGTCACCGAAATGGTCACCGACGCCGCCACGCCGCATCGAGCCGTTCTGCTGCATCGGTTTGCATCGTCTCTGTGACGTGGGAGTACAGATCGAGCGTTGTCACGATTGTTGAATGGCCCAGGCGCTCTTGGGCGATCTTGGGATGCACTCCCGCAAGCAACAGTTGTGTCGCATGGCTATGTCGGAGGTCATGAAAACGCACTCGCGGCAAATCGGGCAGTCGCCCGATCAGGCGGGTGAAATCGTAAGTTAGGCTGCTCGGCCATTTTGGTTCCCCGTTCTCCCAGCAGATCACTAAGGTATCGGCCGATTGCCGAATGCCAGCTCGCAGTAGCTCTTCAGCCTGCTCGCGTTTCAGACGGCGAAGTTCCTCAAGGGCGAAAGCAGGAACGGTGATCGCGCGAGTTCGATCGGTCTTCGGAGCCTTGAACCGAATGCCAGACCTGATCTGCTCAAGGCTTTCCATCACGCGGAGCGTGCCACGGTCGAGATCGACGTTCCGCCAGCGGAGCGCAAGGATTTCGCCTCGTCTCATCCCGGTCGAAAGTGCCAGTAACACTGGCCAGTAGGTCCGGGTGGGACGGGCGGCGTTCAGTAGGCGCGCCGATTGCTCCATTGAAAGGATAGTCATTTCTTGGCGCTCAATTTTTGGGAGCCGCAGAACAGCGGCCGGATTACGGGCCAGGGCCTGTTGCTCAATGGCGCGGGTAAGGCTGGACTTAAGGATGTGGTGAATATGCCGGCGGCTCCGGGGAGATAGACCACCGGGCTTGCCATCAAGCCGGTTCATGGCCCAGACATTATGGGCCTTCTGAATTTGAGCTGGTGTGAGCTTCACGAGCGCAATCTTGCCAAATGCCGGGATCAAGTAGGACTTGATTATCTCCGCATATCGCTCGTGAGTCTTTGGCGAGACCTCGGCCCGAACCGTGTCGAGCCAGTGGGCGAGCCACGCCCCTACTGTCATGCGATTGGAGTCAACGTGTTCGTTAGTGTCCACAGTCCGAAGCAGTCGCGTCAACTCGCGCTCAGCGTCCTTGCGGGTGCCGCGCACTGTCGCGGTCGCCATCCGGCGCTTGCCAGTGACGGGATCGCCGCCGATGTCGTAACGGAGTCGGAATGATCCAGGCGAACGGGCGGTGATGTTCCCTCGACGGCGGCTCATGATGGTCGGCTCCTTGCAAGGCTGTTGAACTCGATCCGGTGTTGATCACTGCAGAATAGTGCGTCGAGGCGCCGGGGCGGGCGTGATCCCGGACCTACCTCGAACCAAGTTCCGCACCGCTGGCACGCGCGGACAGCGCGGCCGCTTGAGTTTGCTTGCGCCATCTGGAGCCAGATCGCGTCAATCAAGCGGGACGGCTGAAGCTTGAGTCGGACTGTGCTGCCGTGGGGGATGAGAACCGCCTCGATGCTTGTGAGGGGAATTTGCGGGACCGTGCGGCGGCTCAGTTGTTTCTTCATCAAATTGGCTTGCGCAATTACTTCGCTGACCAAATCCCCCATGGCGGACATGAAGGCGGGAAGGCCGAGGAGATGCGTGTCGATGAGGGCGCCCGGGCTGGTCAATAGTGGCCCGAATTTTTTGATGAATTCGAGAACGCCTTTTTCGGACCGGCACTCGTCGGCGAAGACTTTGTACAAGGTGGAATAGTCATCGAGCGGCCGGTACGACTCCAACTCGTTGCCCTTCCCGACGACTCGCCCATTTTTGATCCGGTAGCCCTGCTTGTGCCGGTACCAGGGAAAGTCGATGTCGAGCTGCATTGGGGTAACGGGTTACCGTGTGACGGATTGTTACGGGTATCGATTTTACACGTGACAATATGAATTGATCGATGTTGGATGTCAACAACACATTGCACACCGCGCACGCCTTAATGGTGATTCACGTGAACCAAATCACACCAAAAACGCTGAGCGTTCCTGAAGCGGGGGCGTGGCTCGGCCTCAAACGCAACGCCGCGTACGCAGCTGCTCGAAATGGCGATCTGCCGGTTATCAAGATCGGCAAACTTCTGAGAGTGCCGGTCGTGGCGCTGGAGCGAATGCTCGAGGAGGCTCGACCGAATCCTCAACCGCGCGACGAGAATGCAGCGTGAGCGCACGCTGCTCGATGTCGATCCGGAGGGCGCTCCTTGGTTCAGGCAGCAGTTCGACGCACTTCCCCGGACTCGCGCCCACGAGACCCGACGCGGCGGAGTGCATCTGCTTTTCCGTGCGCGAGCGGGCCTGAAGTGTTCGCGAGGGAGGATCGCGCGAGGCGTCGATGTGAGGGCCGAGGGCGGATATGTGATCTGGTGGCCGTCGAAGGGGCTACCGTTTGAGGATCATCCGCTGGTCGAGTGGCCGGATTGGCTTCTAACGGAAGCGGGCCGCCCAGAGGGTGCAGGAAGAGGGGGCGCAAATGGAGCTGGTGGTTTCCTTCCTCCTGCACCCTCTAGACGTTCAATCCAGGGAATCCAGAAGCGCGTCCGACGCATCCTGCAAGTTGTTGAGTGTGCGAGGCATGGGGACGGCCGCAATGACAAGCTTTATTGGGCCGCTTGCCGGTTCAGCGAAATGATCGCTGACGGCGTAATGCCTGAGGCGATTGCATGGAAATTGCTTGAAGGCGCCGCCCGAGTTTGTGGGCACGTCGCTAAGCATGGATTGGTGCAGACCCGCGCAACGATTGCTTCTGGTCTTCGCACTGGGATGGAGGCGCAACCATGAGCAGGCTCAAACAAGGCAACCTGCCCCGACCACCAGTCGATCCAGTTCAAGAGGCCCTTGCCGCGCTGAAGCGAATCCCGCAAGCGGAACGGTTCGCGAAAGGCCAGGACCTTCTGCGGACGATCATCGAAGGGGTTTTGAAACATCCTCATCTGTCGGCGGCCATTGAGGAGGCCGCGATCGCTTGCGGCAAAAGCATTGTGGAGGCAATGGACCTTCGCGTGGAGGTCGAACGGGCCGCGATTAAACCTGAACCTCCGGCGGCTCCATCGAACATAGTTCGGGTGGTCACCGATCCCGAGAGGGTCCTTGCGCTGCGGAATGAGGGACGGGGCCGCGTGGTTTCTGAATATAACCCGTTTAGCGCGGAGCGGATGGGGCGAGACTGATGAGCGATGCGAAGCGTGACTGGCGCGACGAATTGAAGGACCTAAATCCGGGAGCAAGGGCCAAGGTCGATGATTATCTGGATGAGGATAACGTCATCCGACCTGAGTTTGGTCTTGACGAAAAAACAGCGGCCCAACGCGATGAGTTTATCAGGAGATTTGCGGAGCGCCGGAAGGCTCGAAAAGAGAGGGAAGAGGCGAAAGCCAAAGCCGAGCAGGCTAAGCCGGATGCTGAACAAGCGCAGACGGATCAGAAGGGGGAAGATCGACAAGCTAGGTACGCCGCGACAATCGTAAGGCTCGCCGCCCTCTTCGATGTGTCAATGCTTGAATATGATCGCGAGGCGAAACGTGCGGCTAACGAGTTCAACACTACCAAGATGGTGATCGACCACGATGTGAAGCGCTGGCGTGAAAAACATAAGCCCGAGGAACCCGAGAAGGAGAAGGACCGGCAGAGCCAGCTTCAGCGCCTCGTTGGGATCGGGCGGGCCGAAACGCTTTGGCACGATGGTAATGGCGCCGGGTTCGTCTCGATTAAGATCGGCGGGCACTTCGAACATTACCCTATTAAGGAAGGGGGCCGTTTTGAGGATTGGCTGCGAAAGACCTACAGCGAGAAATTCGCGACTAAGGATGGTGGGGAGCGGGTCCCGCAGATGCCAGGGAGCGCGGCTCTGAAGGAGGCGGTTGAAGCGCTACGCGGTCACGCATTGGATAGTGGCTTGCAGAAGGCCACGAGCTTTCGTGTGGCGCGGGAGCGTGGGGCGATCTTCCTGGATCTTGGCGGGCCGGACTGGTGGGCGGTGAAGGTGACTCGCGGTGAGGGTGTCATGCTGGTCGTCAACCCAGGAATGTTTCGCCCGAGCGGTCAACATGTGTTGCCGATTCCTGGAACGGGGCCAGGCCGTGGAGTCGAAGATCTGCGTCGGCTGGTGAATGTTAAGAAAGAGGATTTCATCCTGGTTGTCGGGTTTCTGCTTGGTGGGATTAGCGTGGGGCCGTTCCCAATCGCGATTGTCACCGGCCCTGAGGACAGTGCGAAGACGACGCTCTGCCGATTATTGAAGCGGACGATTGATCCTGATGCCAAAGACCTTCGAACACCTCCGCGGAACGTCGAAGACCTCATGATCGCCGCGCGGCACAGTTGGATTGTTGGATACGATAACGTGAGCTACCTCTCGCCGGAGGTGAGCGATGCGATGTGCCGTCTCTCAAGCGGCGGCGCAATGACGAAGCGGGCACTTTACACAGACGGGGATGAGTTCTCGATAACCGCGTGCCGTCCGCTGGTGTTGAATGGCATCCCCGATAGGTTGGCAAGTCGGCCGGACCTGGTTGATCGTGCGATCCTTATTAAGGCCCCGCCGATGGTCTCAACGAAGCGAAAGACGGAGCAGGAGTTTTGGGCTGAGTTCAACGAGGTTCGACCCTACATTTTGGGCGCGCTGCTTGAAGGTGTCGCGGCGGCCCTTCGCAATGCTCACAAGATCGAGATGAAGGAGGATAAGCCCCGCCTGTTCGGCTTTGTGCAGTGGGCCGAGGCCGGATGTCAGGCGCTTGGTTTCGCGCCTGGGGAGTTTGTCGAAGCGTATCTGACTAATCGCGAGTTGGCGGGCGGCGCAACGATTGAGGGCAATCCGGTTGCGCAATCTGTGGTGATGCTTGCGGAGCGCCAGCCGTTTCTCGGGACCGCCTCGGAACTTCTTGAAAAGCTCAAGTTGCTTGTGTTGAGCCGATCGGACTTGAGGGAACAGAAGTTTCCGACGTCGCCAAACCATCTCTCCGACGTTTTGCGCCGCTTGGTTCGCGTCCTCAAATACGAAGGCGTTGAGGTCTTATTCGAGCAACGCCTCAACCGTGACAGCAAGCGCGGTATCGTTATTCGTAAAATCCAGAAGCCTTTGGACGAGCTGCTTCGGTGGAAGATCGGGGGTGCGGACGATGGGGTCGTGATGGGTGATCGTCCGCATAAATGAGGGACATCATCGGGGATTTATGTGTGAAATGGAGGGTGCGGACGATGCGGACGATGGGGTGGGGGTCACTTCTGGAGAGAGGCGCGAAAAATGCGTGCGTTTCGTGATCGTCCGCACTCTCCCATTTTCTTTCGTTTTTACTAAAGAGAAAGGGAAATGATCGTCCGCACCGTCCGCACGCCCGGAAAATCAATGTTCTCAATGGGGTTTGCGGCCGATCCCCCATCGTCCGCGACCGTCCGTACCGTCCGCAGACCTGGAGTTTGAAAATGTCTGACACCATCGCCCCGCTCTTCAGCATCATGCTGGACGGGGAAGAATACATGGCTCAGCGGCTTGAGGCCGCCGAACGAATACTCGCTTTCGAGAGCCCGCCGGACGCGGTGGAGGCGACGAAAGCTTTTCTGCGAGAGGTTTATAAGAACAGGACTAGTTCGAGCCGAGATAAGCTAACGGCTATCGAGCTTATCCGGAAAGCCGAAGATAAGAAAACCGCGCCGCCGCAAACTGCAAATCCAATGGAGGGATGGGCGGACCGCCTCGGGGCGGCTCGAAAGGAATATCTAAAGACCCTTCGGGCAGAACCCCAGGCGAAAGCCCCGAAGGCCGAATAATGGACATGGTGGCAATTTGCCACGATGTCGCGTTTAGACTCGGGCTTCCGCCCGCACCCTCGCGACCGTCCCTACTCCCACGCCAAACCGCGCGGCAATCTCCCGAACACTCCCGCTCGCAAGCCGAATGGCCGTTTCGATTTCTGCCGAAAGGCGCGGCCGTCCCAGGCGAGTCCCGTTCGCCCTTGCCCGAGCGAGTCCGGCGCGAACGCGTTCCGCTATCATGGCGCGCTCGAACTCAGCGAATACGCCCATCATCTGGAACATTGCCCGCCCGCTCGGCGTGGTCGTATCGAGGCCCTGCTGATGCAGGTAAAGGTCAATTCCGAGGGAGTGCAATTCCGAAAGGAACTCGATTAGGTCGCGCAAGCTCCGCCCAAGCCGGTCAACTGACCATGACATGATTAGATCGAACTCCCGCCGTGCGGCATCCCGGCAGAGCCGGTCGAATGCCGGTCGCTTGTCCCGGCCCTTCGCCCCCGAGATGCCGTGGTCGCAATAGACCTGCGCAATGGTGCAGCCCATTCGCGCCGAGACCGCGCGAAGCTCACGCTCCTGGTTCTCGGTGGTTTGCTCAGTCGTCGAAACTCTTAGGTATAAGGCTGCGCGCCGCATAAGAGGTATTTCTCCGTTGATTCCTGTTCCAATATTAAACTATTTTTGAACAGCTATCAATCGCGAATGCGGCATTGAAATATTTGGTAGTTTTGACGCGACCTAAATTAGGTTTTTGGAACACATCGCGGGGCGATCCCAGGGAGGTACCTCTTCGATCATCGAAGAGGTACCCCGGACCGTTGAACGCACGTCCGGCGACTCGCCAACGGCCCGCGTTAACGCCCCCGCAATCGGCTACAAATGCCCGTCCGCGCGTCAATCCGCACGGCCCGCACCATCGTCGGTCGCGGTCGCGGTTGCGCGATGTGCGGGGCATTTGTAGGTCTGACACTCGAATGAAAAGGGCCGGAGACTTAATCTCCTAATGGACGCCCATGCGAGCGCAACGGCCAAAGATCTTCAGTGCTCGCACTTCGCGTGCCTTCGCGAGCCGAGCAGAATATTTTTTCGCTGGCCCTCGGGTGGGGTGGGGGCAAAAGTCGGGGCCGGGGGGCTCTCAATAATTCCCCTCGATAATTTTGTGGCAGGTTTTCAGAGAGGTACCTCTACCCTTGCAAACCCCGCCGCGCGGTTTTCCATAACCTAATCAAAGATTTATTTTCATAGCCCCCTTGACTTTTTACCGAGTTTGAGCGATAATACGCGAATCACCGAGGTGTAACACGATGCATGACCGGCCTTTCGTTTATGTGCCGATCCGGCTTCCGAGGCGCGCGGTTGAAAAGCTCGATCGGATTGCCGAGGAGCGTCTATGCGCCACCCGCGCCGAGGTCATTCGGCGGCTGATTGACGAGGCCAGGACCGGCGAACAGGAGGCGGCATGATCGACGACCGGCTGGACCTACCCGCAAGCCCTCCCCCGTCCAAGTGCCCGGAAGCGGACCAGCTTCGCGCGCTCGGGATGCTGATGATGCGGCATTACTACAAGGTCGCGAAGATGACAGAGACCGCGTACGCCCGCGATGTTGAGGGGATGTTGGCCTCGCTCCGCGACGCGCGGACCATGTTTCTCGACTACGCCGATTTGGAGAACAACCAGAACGATATAGAACTCCTCGGGGAGTTCAACGCGACCGAGCGCAAGATCGTGGCCTTCCTCGAACAACGAAGGGCCGCGTCATGACCCGCCCCAGCGCCCCGACGACCTATCACGAGATCGCGCAGCGGCAGCAACCCGATCAAGCTGATCCGACCAGCGAAGTGCCCCGGCTTCCCGCGACCAGCCCTTGGGCCTGTGACCCCGTCCCGCCTGAGCGGCCCACGGGCGAGAACATCGATGCCGTTCCGAACCTCTCGAAGGTGCCGCGCCGGTGACGCCATGGCCAGTTATCGACTCCTAACCGATCACTTCGTCTCAAACCAATACCTTGAGGCGGGTTCGGTCGTGAGCGACAGCGGACCCGGCGCGGCGTTGCCGAGCGGATGGATTCCGACAACCGCTTGCGACCCGACCGACGGGCAAGGCGTGCAGAATTTCTGGAACGCCGGGCCACGCGGTCAGTCTGACGCTGACCCGAGTCGGGGCCTCGGCCCCTGGTGGAGCGCCGGACGTTGGCAGGGCGTCCCGGTCGCTGCACCTGTTCACTACTGGGTGCCGCTGAACGACGGCACCGGCCGTTTCATTTTGCGCGGCGCGGAGAACCTTGGCCCGCGCGACCCGACCATGTGAGAGGAGATGGCGATGGCAACCCGAACAGCGAAGCACGTAACGGAGGCTTACCGTCGCGCCCACGAACACCTTGGGAAATTGACTCGCGACGCGATCGACGCCTCACGCGCTTCGCGAAGTCCTGCTCGTCGCCTTTATGGAGCGGGCGGTCCGCGAGGTGGTCCTGAGGAACAACGCACGGCCGCGCGGGCACCCTCTAATCGGCCAACTGAACGCGGTTACGTCAGTCCTCTTGGCGGGCAGGCCAAATGACTCCCCCCCTTGTGGTCACCTCCCTTAAACATGAAAGGACCAACTCATGTCTCACATCCCAGGCGGCGGCTACGGCAGCAACAAGGTCGTCCACTCGCGCAATCCGAAAACTGAACCACACGCTCGGGCGGCCAGCGAATCCGAGGTCTCCCACATCGGCCAAGCCCTGGCCTTCGAGCCGGACCCGCTCTTTTCTGGTGAAGGTTACAACGCGCCTCCCCGGACGACCCCCTGGTCAGTTGGCGTTGGCGCGGGCCGGACGGTTATGGCCTCGGGGTCCCAAGGAACGCACGGCCCAACTCGGGCCGGTGAGCCGGATCGCGCCCCCGATCCACCGGCCACCAGAACTGGCCGCGACATTCTCAGTGATTACGGACCGGAGCGGTCGTGAGGCGACGATGGCCCGCTTCAAACTAACTCAAGCGGTCGCGGTTTCTCCCTGGCGCTTCCGCGCAGGAGAAACCGTTGCGGACTCGCAGGCGAATGCCCAGTTGGGCGACCGCGTTTGGAACGGGCTCACGAGCGCGACGATGGCCCCCGGCATGGCCCCGCTCGATGCGTCCGCAACCAGCATGAAGGCGGCCAGCGTTTATGCGAACGAGCCTGCGGCGACGGCCATCAGCGGGGCCGACAGCATTGGATAACGGAGAAAACCGATGGCACGATTTCAATGCGTTACAACTCATGTGTTCGGCGCTGTCCGCGTGAAGGCCGGAGGGACGATTGCCGACAGCGTCGGCAACGCGCAGCCGGGGGATTTTGTTTACACCGCCCTTAGCTCCGCGACACTCTCGCCGGAGATGCGCGCGCTCGATGCGAGCGCAACGACGATGAAAAACGCAAGCCGCTTCGTGGGCGTTCCTGACCGGACGTTCGTGACCGGCGCCGAAAGCATCGGCTGAACCGCTTCCCCTGTGGTCACCTCGGCATCTCACGAAAGGAACCTGCCATGCCACTCAGACCCGATGACCGCCGCGTCCCCGGCTCGGAACGAGCCTGCGAGGCCGTCGATGATCGCTTGATGGCCGACATCGTTGCTGACTTCCGTCACGGCCCCGCCTCGCTGCCAATCGCTAGCCCTGAACCGCACGCTCGCGGCTCGGGATGGGTCGAGCCCGCGCCGTTGCGACCTTACGAAGGCTCTCGCTACGTCGATGCGATCTGCGACCACTTCGATCAACAGGATCGGCTCTCCGCCCGAGAACAGGATCGGCTCGCGAAGATCGCGGAGATGGTGCGGACGCTGGCCTCGATGCAGCCGAACGCTGAAGTTGAGCGGTTGAAGGCGGAAATCGAGCAGCTGAAGTCGGATTTGGAGAAGGTCAGGGCCAAGTGACCTCCTTCGCTTCATGGTTCTGCTTCCCCTGCATTGCGCTTGCGCTCGCGAGTCCCGCTGCTGCGCAGCAAGCGATTGTCGTCCCGGCGACGATGGCCAGCGTCCCGATCACCGGGACCATTGCCGCTGCGACCGTCATCGTCACCGGGCAGGCGGGCAAATCCATCTACGTGACGAGCGTTGCGCTCGTGCCGGTCGCGACCAGCGTCGTGACCTTCAGTCAAGGAACAGGAGCGGGATGCGGCTCCGGAACGAGCAACGTGACTGGCGCGATGACCTTCGCTGCAGGCCAAACCCTAACGCTCGGGGATGGCTACGGAGTGGTGTGGGTCCTGGCACCGGGCAACAGCTTGTGCATAACGATCGCGACAGCGGCCGCGCCAGGATCATTGAGCTACGCCCTGTTCTGATCCATGAGGTTAGGGCGTGTACTCATAAATCCGCGTCCTGTAAGCGCGGCTCAGGCAATGTCCGCTTCGCTCCGAACCCGACCGAAGCGCTGCGTTGCCGCGAATTGACGCGACGTGCCAGTTGCAGACCTTCGTGAAAGGTCGCACTGTCCGGCCCGAGGAAGGGCCATGCGATGACCGTGATCAGCCTGGAGGAATTACGAGCGATCAAAGTCGCGCTCACGGATGATTGCCCGTACGTGGACCGGATCAGCTTCGCATTGGTGGTGCGGCTATTTGAAATGAGGAGTAGCCTTCGGGAGCAGGCGCTTGTAATTGACGAACTAGAGCAGGTTCCGGTCGAATTCACTTATAACCTGCGTGCCTGAAATAGTTGCAAGCTTCGCGAGCGGCTAGGGTGCAGGCGAACCTAGCAATGCGGC
>Ga0306920_100015020_pt1 | contig 10595 bp, 14 predicted proteins | sample flu12Cox44000170_FD_204666 | JGI IMG/M metagenome (GOLD analysis project Ga0306920, IMG submission 204666) | Lab enrichment of tropical soil microbial communities from Luquillo Experimental Forest, Puerto Rico - flux4day.12C.oxic.44.000.170 (v2)... | ecosystem: Environmental > Terrestrial >... | reverse complement strand
TCGTCGCCTCGCATGCGCGCCTCCTGGCTATGAGTTACGCGCATCGTAGCCGAACCTTCAATCGACTCGACCATCAAAAGTCGGGTTTTTCAGCATCCTGCTAGTGCTCCTCCGCCGGTCTAGATCCCCGCGCTGACTGTTCTTCCCGAGCTTCGACCTGTCGCACGCGCTGCGAGAGGGTCACGAGCAACGTCTGGGTGAGCTCGGGCACTTCCCTTTGGAGGCGGGAAAAATTCCCGCGATCGATCACGAGGAGACGGACTGATGTGTCGCTGACGGCGGTAGCCGAGCGGGGACCTCCGTCCAGTAGGCTCATCTCGCCGAAGAAGGCCCCCGGGTGCAGGGACACGTACCGGCCAGAAGCGACCTCGACCCTCACGGTTCCGTCGAGGATGAGGAAGAACACATCTCCAGGCTCGCCAGCCCGAGTCAGTACAGACCCCGCGGGAGCATCGAAGATCCGGGCGATGTTGGCGACGTGTCGGAGTTGCTTCTTCGTGCACCCTTCGAAGATCGGGACGGCCTTGAAGAGAGATTCGTCTTCGCGAACCGCGGCCCGGGAGAGGACCGGCTCTAGTCGGTGCTCGCCGTCATACGAGCCATCCATCATGCGGCTGATCAGCTCCATGTGGCCCTCCTGTTCCGCTTCGATCGCCCGTGCCGCGAGCGTCAACGGGGACGGGGACTCAGGGCGACGCTGAACTGCTCTGGCTCCGAGGAGCCTCGACAGCGCATCGCTATGTATATGGGAGCCAGAGGACGAAGCATCCGCGATGCCACGTTGCGACTGTCAAAAGATCGCCAGGTTCCAGCGCAGTGCTCATGCCAGGTGGGCAAGGTGCCTGAAGCTGGGAAAGGAACAACCCGGACAGGGGGCCGGGAGCATAACCCACCCCGGGGTTCTTGACCAGGCGAATTCCTGCGGACTCGGAGCTGAACCGATCCCAAGAATTCCCACGCGCGCGATCTTCTCGGATTTCTGAGCTTCGGCGGCGGGCGGCGCGGTGAGGAGACCGCCGGTGAGGCTGGCAACGAACGCTCGGCGGGAGATCACTGGATCACCTGATCGGCCCGCGCCAGCAGCGACGGCGGAATGGTCAGGCCGAGCGCCTTGGCGGTCTTGAGGTTGATCACCAGCTCGAACTTGGTGGGCTGCTCGACGGGAAGGTCGCCGGGCTTTGCGCCTTTCAGGATCTTGTCGACGTAGGTCGCAGCGCGCTGAAAGGAATCGGCAAGGTTCGGTCCATAGGACATCAGCCCACCGACATCCACGCTCTCCCTGGATCCATACACTGCCGGAACCCGGAACTTGGCTGCAAGGTCCACGAGGCGCCTTCGTTGTTGGACGAACATGGCGGTCGTCACCGCAATCGCAGCACCCACGCGCGCTCGGGTCATGTCCGAGAAGGCCCGCTCGAAGTCCTCCGGAGCTCGCGCCTCGACGAATTGAAGCCGCATTCCCAGCCCCCGCCCCGCGAGTTCTGAGCGCTTTCGGACGTCCTGTCTCGTGCGTTCGACGAAGCCATTTGGTTGCCAGAGAATAGCCACCTGACTCACCGCCGGAATGGCCTGCTTGAGCAGTTCTAGACACTTACCGACTAACTCTGGAGTGAGGTTGGACAGCCCGGTGACATTGCCGCCCGGTCTCCCCAGGCTGATGACGAGCCCGTCGGTGACCGGATCGCCAACAGTCGGGAAGACGATGGGGATGCTGCCGGTAGCGTGCTTGGCCGCCAGAGCCGCGAGGGTGCCTGATGCGACGATGGCATCGACCTTGAGCGCTACCAGTTCGGCGGCGCCAGCGGGAAGCCGCTCGAACTTCCCCTCGGCATCTCGATATTCGATCACGACGTTGCGGTTTTCGACGTAACCAAGATCACGCAGTCCCTGACGGAAGGCCCCCACCAGGTGGGGCGAGGCGGCGAGGTTGGGATGCAGGTAGCCATTTCGAGGGACCCTCTGCCGCTGTTGCCCCTCGGCGGCGAGCGGCGCGGTGAGGAGGCCCCCCGTGAGCGCCCCCACGAAGGCCCGACGCTCCACTACTCGATCACCTCATCCGCCCGCGCCAGTAGCGACGGCGGGATGGTCAGCGCGATGGCCTTGGCAGTCTTGAGGTTGATGACGAACTCGAACTTGGTGGGCTGCTCCACCGGCAAATCGGCGGGTTTGGCGCCCTTGAGGACCTTGTCCACGTGCTGGGCGGCACGCCTGTAGAGGTCGTGAAACTGCGTGCCGTACGACATGAGGCCTCCGACCTCGACGTATTCTCTCTGGCCATAGATCGCGGGCAGGCGGCTTTTGCTCGCCAATTCCGCGAGGCGAGCGCGGTGCGTCGTGAAAAGGGGACTTTCCAGAAACAAGAGGCCGTCGGTGCCCCGCACAGCCTTGCCGGCGGCGTCAAAATCATTCGGTCCCTCGATCGGCACAGGCTCGAGCCGCACGCCGAGCGCGCGCGCTGCCACTTGCGCCCCCTTGAGCTGGATGGGGTTGGTCAGGTTGGACGGATGCCAGAGCACGGCAGCTCGCTTGAGGCTGGGGACAACTGCCTTGAGCAGCTCCAAGCGCTTGCCGGCAAAATCCTCCGAGGTGGTGGCTAGTCCGGTGAGATTGCCACCCGGACGGCCCAGGCTCGGGACAAGCCCCAACCCGACCGGGTCCACGACACCCACAAAGACGACCGGCACCGACGTGGTCGCTTTCCTGGCCGCCAGAGCCGCTGGCCCAGCCGAAGCCAGGATGACATCGACCTTCAAGCGGACCAGCTCTTCGGCCAGCTGGGGAAGCTTGTCGACGCTGCCATCGGTGGCGCGGAGCTCCACAAGGACATTCTGGCCATAGACTATCCGCGCTCACGCAGGCCTTGCCGAAAGCCGTCGAGGTAGCTCTCGGGCGGCTGGCCCGCCCGCAGGAAGCCAATCCGGTACACCTTTCCAGCCTGTTGCGCTTCGCAGACGAGCCGCGCGGCGAGGAGACCGCCGGTAATGCTCGCAACGAACGTGCGCCGGGAGATCACTGGATCAACTCATCGGCGCGCGCCAGCAGCGACGGCGGGATCGTCAAACCGAGAGCCTTCGCGGCCTTCATGTTGATGACGAGCTCAAAAGTGGCGGGTTGCTCGATTGGTAGTTCGCTGGGCTTCGTCCCCTTGACGGTCCTGTCTACCTGGGTGGCAGCAGGGGGACAAGACGCGGCAATAGAACCGTCCGTCATAGACCGCGCCGATTTCTCGGAGAACGCGGGCCGGTGCGCCCGGCAGCGTCAGGTCGGATTCGTGCCATGGAGTATCGTGTGTACCGTCTGCTCGAGACCTCGTACGCGACGTGACAGGATCGTGAGCATCCGCCTGATCAGGTCTGGGGTTTCATCCAGCAGTCGCCAGAAGTGTGGGCGATCTACGACCAACAGCCGAAGATCCGTTGTTGCCACGATCGTCGCTGATCGAGGCTCTCCATCGAGCAGGCTCATCTCGCCAAAAAACTCGCCCGGATGTAACTCGGCACCGGTGCCGACGGGCGTTCGGACTGCCACCGTGCCATCGATGATGACAAAGAATGACTCGCCGGGCTCTCCAATCTGGGTGACGGCAGTGCCCGCCGGAATGTCGACGATCCGAGAGAGCTCAGCGATCCGACGAAGCTCGACCTCGTTGAAGCCGCTGAAGAGCGGCACCCGCTGCAGATGTCGGATCCGCGCATCGCTGGAGGACTCCGTCGTTCCGGCGCGCCCCGCCTCTTCCTCATCGGACTCATTGAACGGTAAGCGATCGTTTTGCCGATCGAACTCCATACCCGCCTCCTAGGTGTTCCGATCCGCCTCCGCCTGCTCGAGCCGGAACCGTATGTTTATCTCGCGGTACATCGTCGTCGCGGTGGTGAGGTACTCGCGCGCCTGCTCGCGCTTGCCCGTGCTTGCGAACATCTTCCCGAGGCCGAAGTGGCAGTGGGCGACGAGCGGGCGCATGCCGCGCGGCTCGGCGAGGGCCAATGCCTGGCGGTAGTGTGTCTCGCCGCGCTCGGCATCGAACCGGTCAGGATGGGTCGCGATGTCGCCAAGCAGGTGCAGCGCCTGGGCCGCGTCCCCAGGTCCGGCCATATCCGAAACCCGGGAGGAGACGAAGATGAGGGCGATGCGGTACACCTTTCCTGCCGACTGAGCCCTCGCGGCGAGCGGCGCGCCGAGGAGACCCCCCGCGATCGCGGCCATGAATGGGCGACGCGATAGTGATATGAGTGGCGGTCTGGTCCCGGCCGGATCGGCCATGCTCGCTCCTTGCTCGAATCGCGGGGAGTCTAGCAGAGACGGACGGAGCTCACGTCCGGAAAGTCGGCGCCCAATGCCTCTTGTGGCCGGGAGTAAGGGCATCTGCCGATTGACCTCCGAGAGCCGCTTGGCCTACAGTCTCGGCGGGAAGCCGATCCTGCTTCCGTAAGGGGGATCAACGCCAGATCACAGACGCATTATTGGGCGGACTTTAGGTTCTCAAGCAAGCGACGAGCTGGCTGATAGGCCGGATCGATCTTCAGCGCGGTCTCCAGAGATCGAATGGCCTCTGGAACGTTTCCATCGCGGACGAGGGCGAACCCTAAATTGTAGTGTGCCTGGGCGCTGGGCGCAAGCCGTACTACCTCAGAAAAATGCGCGATGCTCTCCTTCAGTCTTCCTTGCTGTGCGAGTAGGACTCCGAGCTGGCGGTGTGCCAGGGCAGAGTCCGGGTTGAGCCGTAGCGATTCTGAATAGTGGGAAATGGCCTCGTCGAACTTCCCCTGACTGGCTAGCGCATTTCCCAAGGAGTTGTGCGTCTCAGCAGAACTGGGGTTTAACTGAAGCCCTCCCCAGGAGTGCAGAATGGCGTCAGCGCGGTTGCCCTGACCGACGAGTGCAACGCGCAGATTGTTGTGCGCGTCCGTATAGTTGGGGTTGAGTGTTAACGCCTGCGAGTAGTGCGCAATAGCGTCCACAAGCTTGCCTTGACTGGCCAGGGCGACGCCCAGGTTGTTGTGCGTCTCGGCAGAACTAGGGTTGAGCTGCAGCGCCTCCGAGTAGTGCACAACGGCCTCATCGAACTTTCCTTGGCCGGCCAACGCATCTCCCCAATTCCTGTGCGTCTCGGGGAAACTGGGGTTCAGCTGTAGCGCCAGCGAGTAGTGCCCAATGGCCTCATCGAACTTTCCTTGATTTGCCAATGCAATACCTAGGTTGTTGTGCCCACGTGCGTTACTCGGGCGTTTCGCCACGACATCACTCCAAAAGTGCACCGCGCTCTTGTAGTCTTCATTACGCCGAACCGTGACCTGCGCTAACGTCACCGTAATCACAATGAGCACGGCTATCTCAACAAGCGGTCGTGTACCAGTTCTCCATTCCAAGCGGTGCCAGATGTCTCTCAGAGCGGTATGCCCACCGATCACAATGAGGGCGATCACCGCGGCCAACGGAAGGTACATGCGGCGCTCCGCAGCGAACTCTGTGGGAAGCGGCCAAAAACTGGAGCTAGGTGCGAGTATAAGAAAGAACCATACTCCGAGGAAGCTTGCTGGGAGACGACGCTGAAAGGTCCAAATTGTGGCTCCGAGCAGCGTTACCACAATCATTGCACAGGGCAGCACGGTCACCACTGAGCCCGCCAGCGGCCAGTCATCGTAGTCCCCGACCAGAGGAGCCGGCCAGACGGCTAGTTGTAAGTAATGAACGATCACGCCGGCCTGCGTTTTGGCGTAACCCCAGGACGTGACTTGATACGACCGGAACAGCGCAACGTCTGTGACCGCGCCTCTATGGATAACCGGTACGAAAATCAGCAAGATCGCGGCTAGACCAGCATACAACGTCCAGCGGCGGCGATACACGTCACGGAAGGAGGTCGAAAGAAAGATCCAGTCGTATCCCAGCACGACTAGAGGTGCCACGATCATGACTTCTTTACTACCCATTCCGAGCCCAGTCGAGACCATTGCCGCCGCCTGCCAGCGGTTCGGGTGCGGTGAGTCGACGCTCCGGATCACAGAATAGAGTGTCAACAGAAAGAATAGCCCCATCAACACTTCTGTTCGCTGGAGTGTGTAGGTCACGCTTTCGGTTTGTAAAGGGTGCACCACCCAGATCAGCGTTATGGCCAGCGCCAGCCACGGCGCCCCAGCACCATAGCGATCGTATAGGCCCGGAGCCAGAAGCGTCCGCCGCGCGACTCCGTAGAGCACTAGAGCACCCAGAAGGAGAACCGTCACGTTGAACACGTGATAACCCCAGACGTTCAGCCCACCTAGGGCATAGTTGACGGCCAGCGATAAATTGACAGTCGGGCGTGTCACTATTTGCCGGATTGGTGGCGGCACTAGGACGTCCCGCAATGGCCAGAGATGACGGATGCTTGGGTTTGCGGGGATCGCAGCTAGGTCGTCGAAGATGAAAGGGGCCTGCAAGCTGTTGTGGTATGCATACAAGCCTGCGCAGATCACAAGAACGGGAATGAGCCTTTGCGCAGCCGCCTTCATGAGCGGGTAACACCCGTTCTCAGGCACTGCCGGCGTCTTCCCGCTTGGCGCAGCGCGGATAACGCCCGTGCCATCGTGCGGCGATCCTGCCAGAGTTTATGGGCGTGGTCAAACGGCAGCGGCCGGCGGGCCGAAGACTCGGCGACACCATGGGCGCTGGTGGCGAGACGATCGGCCGGGCCAGCGGGCCGGCGACTTCACGACGGGAGCAAGAAGGGGGATGCGGACTGGTCGTCTCGCGGAGGAGACACGGCGGCCGCGGATTCGGGGTCGTCCCTCACACGCGGCAGCGGGAGGTGCGCGAGGATGCGGTGAATGACCGCGGGGTCGCCTTACCCTCGGGGCGACCGGAGGCGACCACGGTAGGCCGCCAGCGGGCATGCGGCGCGAGCACGCCGTGGTAGCGACCTGAATCCAACTGAAGACTCACGGTCCGACGAACGGCAAAGCTGAATGCTTCACCAGGCCCTGGTGCCGTGAATAGGAGCTACTACCGGCCGTATCGGAGCTCGGCAGGTCCTCGTGCGTGGCTCCCGCGCTGGCTCCCATCGCGACAACTCCCGTCCGAACGGCCTAGCCTCGCCCCGGAACGTAGCCACGCAGAGTGTCCAGATACTCCCGATCAAACATCCAGAGCAACGCCGCGTACAGTATTCCTCCTGAGATCACAAGGCTGACGAGACGCAACAGAGGCATGGTATGAAGGTGTGCCGTTCCGAACACGAGAGCACCCACGCCAGTTGCCATGACTCCGCTCAGAATCAACGGGCTACTAATTGCCCGCAGGTAGGTCGTCCACTGCAGGCCGAGCGGATCAAGACAAAAAGGCTTCCACCACACTGCCATTACAGCACCTAGTAGAATGACAGCCGTCCAAGCCAGCGCTCGCAATCCCGAGTCCACAACTAACCAGTAGCCGATCGGCAGCACGATGGCCAGACTCAGATTCAGATAGAACACCCGATTGACCAAACCTTTCGCCAGCAGCACTGATACTGGCGTGTTCAACAACGAGCGAAGTACACCCAAAGGAGCGAGGATCTGGATTATCACGGTGGCGGCCGTCCATCGTGAACCAAATACGATTGGTACTGCCACCGGCGCAATGACGATCAAGCCAGCCAGTAGCGGACATACGATCGTGGCCATTAAGCGCACCATCTCGATAAAGCCACGCCTCAGCTTAGCGTCATCATGCTGGTGTCTTGCGAAAATCGGATAGGCGATCGTGTTCAAGATGGGATTAACTGAACTCAACGGTCGAACCACGGTCTCGTACGCTAATCGATAGATTCCTAGTGCTGAACTGCCGAGAAAACGGCCGATCAAGATGTAGTCGGCATTGCTCCACACATAGTTCGACATTCGGTCTCCGATCTGGAAAAGCCCAAAGCGCATGAACCCCCGAAGATCGGCCGCCCGGAAGTGGAAGACGGGATGCCACGTGCGCCACATGATGGCCCCTAGCCATATCGTGCGCGCGGTCGCCGCAGCAAGGCCACCGAAGACCAGCGCGAATGCACCAGCTTGTAGCCGTGCTGACGTGATAGCCACAACAAAGCCGGCCAGTGACGCCAGGACATCGCCGATCGCGAGTGAGCGAAATAGAAGCTCTCGCTGCATCAGCATTCCAAATTGCTGGCCGAGTCCCATGACCACAAGCGTCGCGGCCACCCACGGCACGAGTCCAGCCACGTCCGGTTCACGGTAGTAGATGGCCAGCAGGGGCGCCGACAGCCAGACCACGAAGGCGATCGCGCTCGCTGCCAACACGTTCAGCCAGTACACGCTAGAGAGTTCCTTGCTCGTCACATCTCTTCGCTGGATCACCGCATTGCTCACGCCAACATCTGCGAACATTTGTGCGAAGCCGGCGACGACCCATACCATCGTCATCAATCCGAAGTCGCGAGTAGGAAGAAGGCGAGCGAGGACAATCGTCTGAGCGACGTTGATCATGACGGTCAAGCCAGTAGACGATGACAGCCACGCCATTCCTACGGCAGCGCCCGCCCGAAGGGACATGCTCAACACGCTCCATCATGCTTGCGAAAACGGATGTGAATCCAGTGGGGGGACGGACGCGTCAACACGCGCTGCACGGAATCCAGATAGCTCGCGAGACGTGACGCTACACGCTGATGCGTTAGTCGGGAAGCCGGGCCCAGCATGTGTCGTCCGCAGAAGACACACGGTTCGGTCTGGTCGTATGTCCCGAAGGGGTTCCCTGCGGCGGTCATGAGAAAAGAGGAGAGATGATTGGTACGCTCCTTAGATTGCCCGACGAAACTCACTTCCACGATCTCAAGGCGATGAAACAGAGAGCGGAGGGAGGCTTCGTCGAAGACGTTTACGTGACCGTAGTGTGGATTTACCTTGCCACAGCTCGAGCACGTGAGCTTACCGACTCTGGTATCCTCCCGGTAGGGAACTCCAATTACGACATCTTTCTTCGCCACTCGAATGATCTCGGCTACAGCTTGTTCCACGGCACGGACGTGCTCAAGCACCTCCGCACACAGTACGCAGTCGAAGTGATTGGCGGGAAATTGGAGGTCGGTTACGTCCCCCTCTATCGAAATGACCCGCTCGGCCGAAAGCGCCGGGCGTTCCAAATCCAAGGCCGTGACTGACGCGTAATACTCACTCAATATCCGGGAGTGAAAGCCATCGCGAGCGCCAACTTCAAGGATGGAGTGCTGACCTTTTGGCAGGAGACGCAAGAGGTCTCTCCATCGCTCAACTTCAACGGCGGTCTGCCGATACGTCTCGAGGTCCATCGGGTCGTGGGCGTCAGTTCAAGGAAAACGGTTACACGTTCGGTGGCTGTGGGCGGAGAAGCGGGGGATCCCCTCGGTCGTCCTGGAGGAGCAAGAGTGAGGCCACGGCTAGGCACAGTAGAATCAGGGGCTTTCACGACGGTTCGTGCTTGTGGCTGACAGAAAGGGACAGCTAGGAGTGACGCTCTTTGTGACGAACGAAGCGGTCTACTGCCGACCGGCTCAGCCTATCGGGCGCCGGCTCGCACGAGTGCTATTTGCCGCGCCGGAGGGAGCACGATTGCGAGAGCGAGCCTAGATGGCCCTGTGGGGCATGTTGCCTTTGGAGTGCTCCCCATTTCGAGTGCTCACCATGGGGACGTAACCGGGTGGAGAGCCATCCTTTGCACGTCATCTGCCGGATCGCACCGTGTCTGGCAATGTGCGAGGGTTAGACTCGATGTTCGAGTCCGGTGGTGGCTCAGCGATCTATGAGACCAGCCGGCTCGAGCGATGCTTTCGCGATGTGCACGTGGTGACGCATCACCACATGGTGTCGCCCCCGAATATCGAGATGGTGGGCCAATACCTGCTCGGTCTTGGCCTTCAGGCGGGCCGTTGACAACGCATGATTATCTCGCGACGCGAGTTCGCACGCCCTCCTCTCGCCTTCGCCTAGTCTTCTGCTAGCTCCTGAGAACCGGCTGAGGAATTTCACTAAGGCGCGCTGATAGGCGCCATGTCCTGTGCCGTACGCGGGCCACATTCTTCATGATCTGGAACACGGTATATATCTCGACGCGATCTGCCAAGGATAGACGGTCGGGATTCCAGCGTTCGGCACAGGCCACGAGAGACGGGTCTTTCGTCAAGCGCGCGAGGTTGGTAAGGAGAAGGCGGTTGATGTGATGATAGCAGGGGTTTGACAAACAACTTCGATTACCGTACCAGCTCCACTTCTTCCTGTAGTCCCACTCGGGCAGCGAATGCTTCAGCCCGTCGATGCCCTGATCAAACAGCCGCCGAACTGCGGAATCACCCGTTTCCGCCGAGAGATCATACAGACCGAGCAGTGATGTCAGGAAACCATCGAGAATACCGGGAGCGGGATAGCCAGGTTTCTCATCATAGAGGACGTGACGGCCCACCCGGTTTCTGACGCCGCCATATTCGACGTCAAGCTCAAACACAGTTGACGATTTCTTCAGAAGCTCGAGGAGCTGGGATCGTCGGGTGATCCGGTACCCACGCACGAGAGCGCTGATCACAAGACCCTGCTCACGAGAGGAAATCCACGGCGCTCGTAGCAAGACTGGCGGATCTAAATAATCGAAGTTCATGTGCC
>Ga0306920_100015019_pt1 | contig 10596 bp, 9 predicted proteins | sample flu12Cox44000170_FD_204666 | JGI IMG/M metagenome (GOLD analysis project Ga0306920, IMG submission 204666) | Lab enrichment of tropical soil microbial communities from Luquillo Experimental Forest, Puerto Rico - flux4day.12C.oxic.44.000.170 (v2)... | ecosystem: Environmental > Terrestrial >... | reverse complement strand
GAAAATGGTGCCACCACGGTGCCTACAATTTCAGGACGCGGTTTCTGAAAAGGTTTCGCCAGGATGCCGACGCCGAGTTCGAGCGCGGCCGTTCTTGCGAAGCTGACTTTGAAGCGATTTTCGGGAAAATCGATGTTATACGGGGGGTTACGCTCCCAAACAGCGATAATGACATCGATCGCCTCGGCAAAAATTTTGTTGCGATCAAATTCAAGAATTCCGATCGCTTCACAGTCGGAGGTGAGCGCGCCGGGACTCACGCCCATGACAAAGCGTCCCTGCGAAAGGTGATCAAACATTGCGGCATTAACCGCGATCACAACGGGATGCATCTGTGCGAGGTTCGTGGTGCCGGTCGCAAGCTTGATCGTTTTCGTGTCGTGAATCAGCGTTGCCAAGAACAGCATGCTGTTGGTGACATTCTCGCAGGCGTCGGTCAGATGTTCGCCCATGAAGGCGTCATAAAACCCCAGCTTGTCGGCAAGAATAATCGCCTCTCGGTCCTCGCGCAGCGTCTGCGACCAGTCCCGTCCCATCGGATGAACGGGCATGGTGAAGTAACCCAACCGCATCAATCTTCTCCGCCGTGATTGCCGCTCCGTCCGCAAACTAACCGACCCAGTGCACGGATGCAGCAAAACTTCGTCTTGGCCGCGAATCTGTCTGCGCTATTAAGTCGCTGTTTTCATGATGTTAAACTATGCCAACCCACCCGCTGCATGTGCCAACCGGGGTTCGGCAGACGCGCTGGTTCCACGGCCCAGCTTTTTTTGCAGTTATTGCCGCCAATAACGGGTTAAGCAAATCTTAATGGCCATTGGCGGAGGACGGGTGATGACAAAATTGCGTGCCATAGAATGCCGCGAATTCATCAAGGCAGTCGTCGAAAAAGCTGACGCGATGAGCGTACCAGTTTCGATCGCAGTGGTCGGTCCCGAGGGACATCTGATCGCCGTGGAGCGCATGGATGAGGCAGGCTTCATTACGCCAGAGACTGCAATTGCCAAGGCTTTCACGGTGGCAGCCTTCCGCTCGATGAGTCCACGCTTTCCGGATGGGCTCGTGATCCAGCAATGGTTCAAGGAACGCAATCCACAACTCTTGATCAGCCTGGCCGCCATGACCAATGGCCGTATCGCAGCGAGCGGTGGGTCGGCGCCAGTGTTCAAGGGCAACGAATTGGTGGGCGCCTATGGCATCTCAGGCGGCACCTCGCAACAGGACGAGGAAATAGCACTCCATGCACGCGCCAAGGTTGGCTGGGCTTACGAGCCCGAGCGCGACACAACTGCGCCGGAGGTCAAGGCACATATCAACGCGCTGTATGCGAAAGCCGGCATTACCGACCGCAAACTTTGAGATCTTCAAGCGTTGGTAACAGCGCTTTAGGTGGCCTTGATACCGTGCAAGCTGTGGGATGCATCCTTGACGGTGAAGAAGACGACATCGCCGTCGGGAGTTGCCTTGCCCGCGTGCACTGTGTCGGCGGGAATGTAGACGACGGACCCTGGTTTTACGTCGATTTCTTTTCCGCCAATATTAGCGCGGAAGGTTCCTTCCAACACGTAGATCCACTGCTCGTTCGGATGTGAATGCGGCTCTGCCCCGGTGCCCGCTTTCATGCGCATCAAACCGACGATCATGCGATCGCCTTCAACACACGGTCCATGCGCAGTCGAATAGGCTGGGCCACCCATGATTTTCTGCATTGTCCCGAGATCGAAAACATATTCGCCGGGACCAGCGCGTTTAGCGCCCGGAGTACGTGCGGTCGGCCGATCGGACATGGCGTTCTCCTCACACACATCATGTTTTGCGAGATGTTAGTTGACGCTGCCTTTGTGCGCCAGTAGACGCAGGCGGTCGCGTACCGTCTTTTGTAGGCGCATCGATTCGGAGAAGTCTGCAATGAAACCGATTCGGCTAGCGTTCATGGCTTTGGCCATGATGGGGCTTGGCGGTTGCACCGACACCCATGCGCCGAAGGGCGAGCCGAGTTTTTATCGTAACCTCACGCAACCGGGTGCCGAGCTTGACGCAACGGCCGCCGCTTCGATGATATCCGGATATCGTGCAAATAACGGGCTTCCCACCGTTACGCTCGATCCGGAATTGATGCAGCTCGCACAGACGCAAGCCGAAGTCATGGCCAAGCGCGACAAGCTCGACCACGGAGCTGGAAAGCCATTCGTGCAACGTTTGAAAGCCTCAGGCTATGATGCCAAAACGGCCGCAGAGAATATCAGCGCCGGTTACCACACTCTGGCTGAAGCATTTTCCGGCTGGCGCGACTCGAGTCCGCATCGCGCCAATATGCTTCTTGCGGGCGCCACCCGCATGGGCATTGCAGCGGTGTACACACCGGCCTCAAAATATAAAGTCTATTGGGCGCTAATCCTTGCCGAGCCGGACGATAGGAACGGCTGATGGCATGGCATCCTACTTGGTGGAATTCGTTTGCCCGCGATACTTTTGTGCTGATTGAATTTTTTCTTCAGTTCCGATTGAACTAAAGGAGATCGACGATGAGAGCTATCGGTCTCTCTGCGATCGATCGCCCATTTACCGGACTGATGACAATTTCGGATGCCCCGTTGCGTCACACGCTTGCGCCGCTTTGAGAGCGGAACGGAGGACCCGTTACCAATCGTGTCTGCGTCCGGTTTACGATGATCATAACCGTAACAGCTACTATACTGAGCGGGCTGGACCTGCCCCAATCTGCTGACTAGTTTGGCGCTATGCCAGTGCTTCCTCGCGTCAAAGACTATGATTCACTTTATCGCCAATTTCGCTGGTCAGTACCAGCTCGATACAATATCGGGGTCGATGTTTGCGATCGCTGGGCGGAAAAGGAGCCGGATCGCCTGGCTATTCTGCACGCTCGGCCGGATGGGCAAGACGAACAAATCACCTATGGCTGGCTGCGCGAAATATCCAATCGTCTGGCCAATGTATTGCACGCGCACGGAGTTGCTCGTGGCGACCGCGTCGCAATACTGCTGCCGCAATTGCCAGAAGTGGCGGCGATTCATATTGCTATCTACAAATTGGGTGCCGTAGCTTTGCCATTGGCAGTGCTGTTTGGCGCAGACGCGCTGACCTACAGGCTACAGAATTCCGGTGCAACCGCGCTGATTACCAATGGACGCGGCGCTGAGCGCATCGCCGAAATCAGACAGGATCTGCCCGACTTCAAATTGGCCCTCTCTCTTGACGGCATCAGTGAAGGGGTCCTCGATTTTACCGACGCGCTCGCGCGCTCTTCCTCGGACTTCACCCCGGTCGACACATCTGCCGACGACCCGGCGATGATGGTCTATACATCGGGCACCACTGGCCAGCCGAAAGGCGCACTGCACGGACATCGTGTGCTCATCGGCCATTTGCCGGGGGTTGAAACGCATCACGATTTTCTCCCGCAACCTGGCGACCGCATCTGGACGCCGGCCGATTGGGCCTGGGCTGGCGGGCTGCTGAATGTCCTGTTGCCGGGGTTGCACTACGGTGTCCCAGTCGTGGCGCAGCGCTTCGAAAAATTTGATCCGGAGGAAGCCCTTTCGCTCATGGCTCGCACGCAAATTCGCAACGCTTTTATTCCACCGACCGCGCTGCGCATGCTCAGAGCTGCGCCCAATCCAAAAGGTCGCAACGCGATCAATATGCGATCGATTAGCTCCGGCGGCGAGTCGCTTGGCGCGGAAACCTACGAATGGGGAAAATCGGCTTTCGGGCTGGTGATAAATGAATTTTACGGTCAAACCGAATGCAACATCGTGCTCGCGGCCTGCAACGCGCTCGGCGCGTCGAAGCCGGGTGCGATCGGCCGGCAGGTCGCCGGTCACAGCGTCGCAATCATCGATGCGGCAGGAAACCCGCTCAAGGCTGGCGAAACGGGACAGATCGCAGTGAAACGTCCCGACCCCGTAATGTTCCTGGAATACTGGGGCAAGCCGGAAGCCACCCGCGATAAATTCATTGGAGACTGGATGACGACCGGCGATCAGGGCGTGATGGACGAAGAGGGTTACGTAAGCTTCGTCGGTCGCGATGACGACGTCATCACTTCGGCCGGCTTTCGGATCGGGCCGGGCGAAATCGAAGATTGTCTGATCCGCCATCCTGCGGTTGCGCTCGCAGCCGCAGTCGGCAAGCCAGATGCGTTGCGCACGGAAATCGTAAAGGCCTTTATTGTGCTTAAGAGAGGCTACGTCGCGTCTGACACGCTTGCATCGGATATTCAGGTCTTCGTGAAGACCCGACTATCAGCGCACGAATATCCGCGTGAAGTGGCCTTCATCGATGATATGCCGATGACGACAACGGGAAAAGTGATCAGGCGCCTGCTGCGCGAGCGGGCATAAGACTAGCGCGTAGCAAGGAACCGTTAAGATTCGGTTGGATGATGTATTCGATCGCGAATTCAAGCCATTTCGATCTTTGCGACGTCGGCAAGAATGCTTTCAACGGCCTCTCTCTCCGCGGGGGCCAATGCCGCTTGCGGTGGAATAGGATCTCCGACAGCGTAGCCCTGAATCTGAAGACCGGCTTTGATGCAAGCGGCCAGATTGAAGCGCGCGAAAGCTTCGTTGATGCGCCAGAGATCCCGTTGGAGTTTCATCGCCTTGGGCCACTTTCCGGCGCGGCAGAGATCGTAGAGCCGCACACTGTGGCGCGGCGCGATGCAAGCAGGGCCGGCCATCCAGCCGACGCCGCCGATCAGCATGACTGCCGCCGGAATGTGTGCCGAGGCAGAAAATACTTTCATACGCGGCGCGCGATTCATGATCGACAGCAGCCGCCCGGTATTGGTTGATGCATCTTTGATGTACTGAATGTGTGGATGGTCGGCGAGGCGTGCTATCACATCCAGTGAAAGATCGCTCCGCTGAAACTGCGGGTTCGTATACAACACCACCGGAATATCGACCGCATCTGCGATCGAGCGAAAATAAGACTCGATCTGCGCATCCTTCAGCGGAAAATACGCTTCGAGAATTGCCAGAATGCCGTCCACGCCGAGTTTCTGATACGCTTTCGCCTGCTCAATCGCGTCCGCGGTGACGGTAGAGGCCACCCCGGCGATCACGGGCACGCGTTTGCCGGCCGCTTCAACCGTTGTCTGGACAACCGCCTCGCGCTGCGCCCGGTCGAGATAGGCAAATTCGCCGGTCGAGCCGAGCGGTGTGAGCCCATGCACGCCTGCACTGATCAAATCTGATACGAGCTTCTTGAGCACATCTGTGGCAATGCGGCGGCGCGCGTCGATGGGCGAGACGAGATAGGGAAAGACGCCGTGAAAATCACTCATATCGACTCAGAACACCCAGAGTGCGTCAGATGGAAATTCAACATAATACTCACCCGGATCCATTGGCACCGATGCATAGGCCCGCACCGTCATGTTCTCGCGAGCGAGCACCAGTTCCCATCGCTCGCCAAGATACATCGGTGCCTTTAGCTGCATTTTCAGGCGATTGGGTCCTGGGCTCGAAGCGCAGCGCACGCGTTCAATACGAATAATGCCTGTCGCCTTTTCGCCGATGGCGGTTTTGGTGCGTCCGATGCCTGAAAGGCGCTCGCCAAACAGCTCAATGGTCGCGCGAGCGCCTGTATTCTCGACCAGTTTCCCTTCGATCCGGTTGTTGCTGCCCATGAATTCCGCCGAGAACATCGTCGTTGGCTCATTATAGAGTCCTGTCGGCGAGCCTTCTTGCGCGATGACGCCGGAATCGAGCAGTACGATGCGATCGGCGATAGCCATCGCTTCAACCTGATCATGGGTCACGTGGATAGCGGAGAGGCCCAGCGTGACAATCAGTGTGCGCAGCCAGGCACGCGCTTCCTCGCGCAACTTGGCATCGAGATTGGACAGGGGCTCATCGAGCAGAATGACGGGCGGTTCGTAAACCAGAGCTCGCGCGATGGCGACACGTTGCTGCTGACCACCAGAGAGTTGATGTGGAAAGCGCGCGGCCAGATGCCCGAGCCCGATCTGCGAAAGCGTCTTTTCGACCCGGGTCTTGATTTCCGGAGCGGAAACACCGCGCAACTTCAGTCCATAAGCGACATTGTCGAATACGGTTCGATGTGGCCACAACGCGTAGGACTGGAAAACGAGTCCGAGGCCGCGCTCTTCCGCGGGCAGTTCGATGCCGCGCGCCGCGTCAAAGAACGTGCGCTCGCCGATGGCAATGGATCCTCTGTACGGCGTCTCAAGCCCAGCAATGGCGCGAAGCAAAGTGGTTTTGCCGCTGCCGGATGGCCCGAGCAGTGCGACCACCTGGCCCGCTGGTACGGACACCGTGACGCCTTTGAGGATTTCATTGTCGCCGAGGCGAAGGGCGACATCCTTCACGGTGAGTTCAACCATGCAGGCGCACTCCAAGGCGGACCGCGACGGCCAAGCCGACGCCGATCATGACCACGTTAACGACGGACAGTGCCGATACCAGATCGATGGCACCCGTGCCCCACAGTGACACGAGGAGCGAACCAATGACTTCGGTGCCGGGTCCGAGCAAATAGATGCCGGTGGAATATTCGCGGACGAAGATCAGAAAGACCAAGAGCCAGCTCGCCAGCATTCCGTATTTGATCAACGGTACCGTCACGTCGCGTTTCACGCGCAGGTCATTAGCGCCGGCCGTGCGCGCCGCTTCCTCCAGTTCCGGGCCGACCTGCAGTAACGTTCCGGACACGAGCCGCATGCCGTAGGCGAGCCAGACAATCGTGTAAGCGAGCCAGATCGATACCATGGTGGATTTCAGCGGCGACAGAAACGGCACAAACAGAAACACCCACAAAAGCGCGAGGCCGGCCACTAGACCGGGCATGGCACGCGGCACCATCACAAGGTAGTCGACTAGCCGCGTCCAGCCGGAGTTCCAGCGATGCACCGCAAGCGCGATCGCCGTGTAGCATGCCACCGCAACCGCACCCCCGATGACGCCGATGCCAAGCGTATTGATAATCCCGCGGATGACGTTCGGATAATCTGTCAGTTCTCGGTAGTGATCGAGCGTAAGAACGTCGAGCAGCTTCACGCCCTCACCCCAGGTTACAACGAAGGACCGCAGCGTAATTCCGAACAGCGGCACCACGACTGTAATGAACAGCCAGAACATGATTCCGCCAAAAGCAAACCACCGCCAGCCGTGGAGACGGAGCGGCTGGGTTTTAAGGCCTTTGCCGCGGACAGAAACATAACGCTGCGCCTGACGCAGCAGCAGGCGCTGCATGAAAACCAGCGGTGCTGTTATAGCGATGATGGCGACTACAACCACCGCCATGAGCTGATAAGAGGGCACGCCGAGCTTGTTGGTGAGCTTATACAGATAGGTTGAGAGCACTAGCACATCCTGTGGATCACCGAGGACCAGCGGCAGCCCGAACAGCTCGAAGCCGAGGAAAAATACCAGAACGCCGGCGAACAAGATGGCCGGCAAAATCATCGGCAGGCTGACATTGAAGGCGACGCGAAACGGGTTGGCGCCAGACACTCGCGCGGCTTCCTCGAGGTCGCTGCTCAGGCCGCGCAACGCTGCGGCGCTATAGAGATAGACATGGGGTACATGTGTAAGCCCGGCGATCACGATCAGCGCCAGCAGCGAATAGAGATTCCACGGCACGAAACCAAGGATGTCCTTGGCAAGCGTCGAAAAAATCCCAACCGGGCCAATAGCCACCACGTAGCCGAATGCGATCACGACGGCGGAAACAAAGATCGGGATCAAGATCAGTGGTTCAAGGTATTCGCGACCGGGCACGTCGGTGCGCACCATCAGGAAGGCGAGCAGGGCGCCGAGTGGCACCGCAATTGCCGCCATTCCGGCTGCTATCGCGATCGTCGTCCAGAATGCCTGCCAGAAGTCGGGGTCGTTAAATACGAAGAAGTAGGCGAGCAGCCCAAACTTCGCCGAGGGATCGAAGAATGGCGCAGTGAGAAAACTTTGATAGATCACCAACGAAAGTGGTGCCGCCACGGCAAGCGTGGTGAGGCCGAGCACGAGCAAGCGGTACACGGCAATCGGCATCTACCCTCATTTCGGGACGCAGCGAACCCGAAATCCAGATACAAGCGTCTTCTCTCCCGGGATTCCGGATCGAGCGCGTTGCGCCGTCCCAGACCGGCCCGGGCGTTTCAGTCCGGCCGCTTCATTGTCCCTTTTTCGCCTGCTGCCACTTTGACAAAAAAGCGAGGCGTCTTGTCTGATCAAGATTATCCAGCAGCGTCTGATCGATCGGCACGGGGCGTGCCTTGTCGCCGACGAGCATGCTCACGCCCTTGATGGTCGCTTCGCCATCGACGTCAGAGCGCAACGAATAGAGATCGGCCTTGTTGGCGATGATGTCCTGACCGCGCTTCGACAAGATGTAATCGAGGAAAAGTTTGGCGGCGTTGGGGTTCTTTGCCTTCTTGGAGATGAAGGCGATGCGTGAGGTCACCATCGTGTAATCGTTGGGCAAAATGATCCCAAGATTGGGATCCTTCTTGGATCGTCCGAGAGCATATGAGCCGAAAATTCCGTAGGCGATCAGGTGTTCGCCGGACGTCACACGTTCCATCATTGCGCCGGCACTGGTGTAGAGCTTCGTCTGCGCCTTGCCCATGGCCTTGAACAGATCCCAGGCCTGCGGAAAATTCTTGATGTCCTCGTTGCAGAACAGATAACCGACGCCCGAGCGCTCCGGATCATATGCCGTGATCTTACCCTTGTAGAAATCGGTCTTGGTGTTGAGCAGGCTCAAAAGAGCGGTGTGGTCCTTCGGGACGTCGCCTTCCGGCACGAGTCGCTTGTTGTAGACAAAGGTGATCGGTTCATAGGTCGTACCGTAGGCGGACTCCTTCCACACGGCCCATTTCGGCAGCGCGTTGATTTCCGGCGATGGGTAAGTGGCAGCCTGGCCGTCGGCGACAAGCTTCACCTGCAGATCCATCGCTGACGACCACAGCACGTCCGCGGTCCCATTATTGGCGGCCGCTTCCGCAATAAATCGGTTGTAGAGTTCGGTGGAGTTGAGGTCAGAGTATTCAACTTTTACGCCGGGATAGAGCGTCTCAAAGTCTTTGATCAGCGGATTTGCGGCAGTCGCGTCGGTCGTTGCATAGACGACCACTTTGCCTTCTTTTTTCGCTGCATCGACGATCTGCCCGTATTCGGCGGGATAGCCTTGTGGCGCCTGTGCCTGCGCTCCGGAGGCAAGCATCAATGTGAGGAAAACGGCCGATGCGAAGTGTCGCATTAAAAACTCCCTAGTCGGTTTTCTGAGCGCCCGGTAGCGCCGCTTGCCGCAATGCTACTCCAGCCCTTCCGCATGCGCCTAGGGGCCAGCCCAAAATGAAAGCCCCCGCCCAAAGTGGCGAGGGCCAATCGTTCCACGTTGCCGTTGCAGTTAGTGTGCCAACGGATCGGACCGAATCTGGATGTGTACCGCGCGCGGGCTTGAACCTTTACCGGTTTCCATCAGCCATGGTGTGCGATCACCATTAGTGCTCCATAGGCCGCGGCCTTTCCACCCGGCATTGGGATCATCAATGCGACCGTCCAGACCCTTGGCGTAGAAGCCCATCGGGTATGGAATCCGCAGCATAACCATTTTGCCGTTCTTCAACGCCACGAAGCCGTCGTTGAGGTTTGCGGTCGAAATCGGGATGTTTTCGCCTAAGCCGACCGTATTGTGCTGGTCGACCCAGGTGTAATAGCTCGCCTCGACACTGCGATCCTCGAAACCTTCAAAGCCCGGGCCGGGATATCTGTAGAACTTCCATCCCTCCGGGCAGTGGTTGCCGGTGGCGGTCGGTCCGTTGAATGGTCCTTTGCACAGACGACGATCGAAGCTGACAAGATGGCCGCTCGACTCTGAGCCCCACGCCACGCCGTCGGCGTCAATGTCGCCGCCGCGAACACCGGCACCCGGTTTTGGCATTGCGAAGAACTCTGACAGCTGCGTCTTCGGGTCAAAGCGCAGGAACCCGGCCTGACCGGCGAATACGCCGACCGTGTACCAGATCGAGCCGTCTTTCGGATTTGGCATGACGGCATAGGGTCCGGAACCGGCAGTGATCCGTGTGTCCTTGCCGGTGTCGGCCGGTTGTCCGGGATCCGTATAGTCATCCCGTTTGCCGTTACCGTTGGTGTCGAGAATGAACGGTGTCCAGCCGATTGCTTTTTGGGCGTCGTGCGTTTCGTCCCAAACTCTTGTGTTGATCCAACCTGCAACTGGACCAGTGCCGGAAAGCCACAACGTATTATCCGCGTCGTAACCGAACTGGGCATGGTGTGTGCCGAAGCAGGTGTCGACGAACTCATATTTCATTGTCTTCGGGTCGAGCATGGCGACCTGACGCGGGCTCTTGTCGATCGGGAAGGCCTTGGCGTACGGGTTCTGCGAACCCTTCTTGCACCAATCCGGATTGTCCATACCTCTTACGGTCGCCGTCAACCAAATACGGCCCTGCTTGTCGAACATCGAGTTATGATTGTTAGCGCGCGTGTCCCATAGGACCTCATCGCCCCAGTACGGAGAATCCGCGGTCGGCTTGATTGCGCCGGCATGGCCCGGCCCGAGTGATACCGGCATTTCGGGGTCTTT
>Ga0306920_100015017_pt1 | contig 10597 bp, 10 predicted proteins | sample flu12Cox44000170_FD_204666 | JGI IMG/M metagenome (GOLD analysis project Ga0306920, IMG submission 204666) | Lab enrichment of tropical soil microbial communities from Luquillo Experimental Forest, Puerto Rico - flux4day.12C.oxic.44.000.170 (v2)... | ecosystem: Environmental > Terrestrial >... | reverse complement strand
ATCCAGCGAAATCCTCGGCTCCGGCCATGAACGCGCTTATGCACAAGATGGCCGCAATAGAAGCCACCGGCATTCTGGGAATCGATCTCTCATGGCTGATCAGGATGCAGGCCGACACCGCGCGGGAACTCGATGAACAGATGTGCCAACAGCGCAAGACCATCAAGGTGGCACTCTCTGGAATATTGACAAGAACCTCGTCGAGTCTGTTGCTCCCAGTTCGAGCCTCTGGCACGTTCTGCAGAATAACCAAGCGTTCATCAACGGCGAGGTTTTTTCAGTTTTTGCCACTTTATGAGTGCCGCTGCCGAAATATAATGTTCTACAGGAGGCGTCCTTTGCTTAAGACTTAGCATTTCAGGACTAATCTTGCGTTTCTCCTCAAGTCTTGCGCCCCTTTCAAGCATACGTGCCTCCAGCTGAGCTTTCCGGCCTTCCCAATACGTCTTGTAAGATTTAGCCATCCCTAAGACGGTTGCACTTGCACCGCTCATCATTCCAACAGCAACACTCGTCACTTCAATTGGATGATTGATAATCTGAGACAGCAAATCATGGACATATTGGAGCGCATCAGGATTGCCTAGCAACTGCAGAGAGTTTGGAGTGCCTATTGTGAGTTGACTGATCCACAGTTCCTGATCTCGTGCAGGGATCCAATCGTCTGGAAATGGTGTGCCCGAGTCGCTCTGTTCAGCAAGGTCAAAATACAGCCAATCAAAGTATGAATTATTTAAAAGTGAAATTAGGTTGTACAGCGCATAGGCGCTGATATCGTCCGTCAGCTCAAGATCTAGAATTGCGGATTGAGGAAAGTCACGAGTCTCAACCATGATAGGGGTGTTCGCGAGTAGCCGTTCTTTCTTCAGCTTATCCGACCTCAGCCAGAGATGGCAAGCACAATCCCGGAACTCCTAAGTTCTGAAAGAAACTGGCTAAATCAATGCACGAGCTGAGACCGTCGATAAAGCCCCATCATTCCGGAAGGCCTTCGCCAAACGGCGCTGCCTGATTCCTGCAGACGGATTCTACGAATTGCGCAAAACGGCGAGGCCGAAGCTCCCCTTCGCAATCGCCATGAAAGACACAGGCGGGCCCAATGAACTGGTCGCCCAGATCCATCCCGTATGCCAGGATTCTCTGAGCGACATCATGCGGCCTGGCTCGGGGAAACTGAGGATGGAAAGCTAAAAGAGTTGCTGGTCCCCTACCCTGCCGACCAGATGCGAATGTGGGAAATTTCTCCCCGGTAAACGGCTCGGGAGAAATGACGATTCATCGCTGTGGGAACCTCTTCATACAGAGCCAACACAGACGACAGCCGATGCGCTTGAACTCTTGCGTGAGTAAGAATGTCTTCTTAGTTAGCGGGACAGCTCGTCCGCGCGCGCCAGCAAGCGGGTAATGCTCGAGCGATGGAGCCCAAAGAGCCTGGCTGCATCAGCGGCTGTCTTGGAGCCATCGCGAACGGTGCGAATGATCTCTTGCTGTTGGTGAGCGTTCGGCTTGGCCGGACGACCAACCTTGACGCCGCGATCGCGGGCGGCGACCAGGCCAGCTCGGGTCCGTTCACGAACCATCGAGCGCTCGAATTCAGCAAAACTTCCCAGCATTTGCATCATCATGCGGCCCGCCGCGGTTGTCGTATCCACCGCCTCAGTGAGGCTCCGAAAGCCAGCACCTGCCTCGCGGACGCGTTCCAGGATATGGAGCAAATCTTTTAAAGACCGCGAAAGCCGGTCCAGTTTCCAGATCACTAGCACGTCCTCTTCCCTCAAGTGCTCCAACGCTCGGTGAAGTTCCGGCCGGTCCCAGCGACCACCGGAAGCCTTCTCTTCGAAAATGCGTTTGCATCCGGCCTGGCGCAGCGCTTTGACCTGGAGCACGGTGTCCTGACCGTCAGCCTTTCCCTCCCGTTAGCACTAATAACTACTGGGCGGGCAACGTCGCGCTCGGAGGCTTACCGGATGATCCTTCGGCGAGCGATTGATGCCGGTGTCTTCGCTCTTTCATCGGAGGCTTTGCTAGTTGCAACAGGCACGGCGCCGAGGATAGCAGCAAGCAAAAATGCACCCCATCTTGCGAACAGTATTCGCGCCATAAACGTTTTTGCAATTTCTCGTGTCGCGCCAAAAGAAATCCGCGTGACCGATGTGCTCGTCCGCCGAGGGCAAGCGGCCTTTGGAACAATTCCGCTCCGCTTCATAAAAAGTAGCATTAATGGATCATGAAAAGTTCTGAAACTTGATTGCGCATGTTCGAGTAAAAGCTGGAAATGCATCGGTTTGCCTGTTTCGCTTCGCTACTATGCCTCCAGCTCACAGGGCGCATGCAACGTAAATGGCAAACGAAACGGTGGTCACGCGCAAAGGGCGAGTTGTAGTTCGCGCGCGGCAAAGATGACGCACTATCCGTTGCGGCCTCCCGACCCCTCAACCTCGCTCACGCACTAAGCTTCCAATAATCAGTGTTCTCGAGCCCCCTCCTCCACCCTCCCCTCGCCTACCCCAACTTGCGAATGCGCAAAGTCACAAAGTCAGGCGATTGTCCGAGCGTTGTGTCGATGAAAGGTGTCCCGGCAGCAAGTTCTGCGGAAATTTACTTTAGATATTGTACGCAAGATCAACTCGCCGGCCGGCAGCCGGCGTTGGGAATAACGCCAGAAAAGAAACGCCGCGACCCCGTGTAGCGAACTTCAAAAACATGAAGCGGCGCCCCTGGACGAAGATGGCTATCTATGCCTCTAAAGTCCCCTCCTCCACTTTCCCCTGCTTCGCCTCTCCGATGTTTGCGCCGGTACAAATCTTACCAGCTTTGGCTGGCCGCTCCGCAGGCGGTAAGCCCAGCCGCATCGGCCGGGTCTTCGTGTTGAGGTCGGCAGGGTCGCCCGGGCACTCGGGCGCGTAGATCGGGAAGCCGTCGGCTGCGTACCCCGAGCAAGTGCATCGGACGGCTTGGGGTAGTCACCACGAGGTCCCATGGCAGCCCGGTCGGAAGCCCGTGGTAGTGATACACTCCCGGCCCCTGAGTGTGAGCGCGCTTCACGTCGATCCCCAGCGCGACCGCGTTCGCCGGGTGCAACACCTCAAACTGCCACCCGCTAGCGGTGTCCGCATTCCAGAACGGGCTGGACGGATCGAACGACACCCGTTTACGGCCACACCAAACAGCCACATGTTGAGCGGCGTGGGTTTGTCGGCCGCGATCGGCTCAAGCGGCATCTCCAGCCGGTGCTTTTGCGCGCGAATCGGGATCGAGTCGCGCCACATCGGCCTCATCGACGGGGTGGCCTTCCGATCGCAGCTGATCTAACCCAACTTCCTCATTTTTTGGATCGAGTCTTGATTTCATGCGGGCTGGCGGGCGCATTCAGTGACTATTTTGGGCCCATTGCGTGATTGGCGAGAGGATACGGTCGGGTACACGGAGTACCCGGTAAATGTCGCGGTGGATTTGCTCTGGTCGTGTATCGCGTCGGATGGTGAAGGCTCTGCCATCGGTGGTCGGCAGTCGCACAGTCACCACCTGGTGAGTGGAAAGCTGACGGCGCAAGGTTTCCACATGAAGTGTGGATACCTTGTTTCAGGAAGGCGCGCTCGATGCAGACCAACAAGTGATAGGCCAGCACATAGAGGAAGATGTGGGTTTTAACCCGTCGCTCCAGATGATGAAAGATGGGTCGCTCGCACAGTGGGCTTTTCAAGCGCGGAATACAGCCTCAACCCGGCTTAACAGGATGTAAGTGCGCCAGATGTCTTCGGGTTGCGGCTGCTCTTTAGCAGATAACTGCCATCGAGGGATTCGGCCTTTTGTTTGCGCTGGAGATCCTCACGGCAGGAGAGTTGGCCCTGCTGCTCGTCGTAAGCAAGCTGATAGTAGCGAGCCACGCGGGGGATAGCGTTCCTTCAAGCGGCCGATAGCTTCATAAATCTTGGCAGTCGTCCGCAATCGACCCAGCGCGATACGCTTAGCCAACTTCTCAGTGTCGGCCGGAAAGCGGACCTCATGCTTTTGGCGTATAGCCCGGTCCTTTTGTGTCCGGCCTTCGCTCCAGCAGAGGGCGATGCTCTGGGAGCCATCAGGACTTTCTGCCGGTTTAACTAGCACACGCACTTTGCGCTGGCCTTCATTGCGCGGAGAAGGTTCTCGCACGATCTCCTGCCAGCCAGTCTGCTCTTCATATTGGTCAAAATAGCAGACCCGCTCGGGCTGAGCAGCGGCCACCAGCCAGTGATAGCCGGCCGCTTGGATCGTTGCCAGGTTTTCGGGGTTGGCCATGCCGCGATCGACCACCACTGTAGCATCTTTGCTTTTGCCTACCCGTTTTTGCAGTACGGCCAGCATGTCGGCCACCGTGGTCGAGTCGCTACGATTACCGGCAAAGATTTCGTGCGAAGGCCAGTTCCGTCATCCCAGAACCAGTTTATCTCTAAAAATGCCGATCAAAACTATCCAAATGCTGGGAAGCACCTCAGGTTCTCTCAGTGGGAGACAAGCTCGCGAACCGACGTGATAGTAGCGATCTGTTTCAGCATCGCGATGGAGGTGTTATGCTCTTCTTCTGTATCGTCCGCACAGGCATCTTCAAGAATGAGCACCCGATAATCGCGATCGTGCGCGTCCCGAGCTGCTGCCTGTATTGCCCACGTGGTAGTCACGCCAGCAAATACAATGCAGCCGATCTGATTAGCGCGTAAAATTGCCTCCAGGCGAGTACCGTAAAACGGACTGATCCGAGGCTTCGCCAAGACCATATCGCCAGGAGCCACGTTCAGATCCGGATGAAAGCTGGTGCCGATCTCGTCAAGGGCCAAAGCGCCAAGTTGATCCACTTGCCCGAATAGGGGAGAGGCCTTTGGCTGATCAGAGTAGCCCTTTAAAAATCCAACGGTGACGAAAACCACTGGCCAACCCCGCTTACGCGCATAGGCGACCGCTTGATTCGCCGTCGAGAGGACTCGCCGCGCCTCGACCTGTTGTGCGCATGAAGGAATGCGCCCATTCGGATGAACAAGATCATAAATTAGATCAATAACGACGAGCGCAGTCGAGTCCACGGCGTCTTCTCCACGATCGGGCTGAAGCAGGATTTCGCGTTGCATTGGTTCGGCGTCAACTGGAAAAAGCGGGCCATTAGTAGGCGTAGTGTTGATTGCATTTATCAAGGCGCGCATTGAAAATGCGACATCGGCTCCGGTGGCCACAACCACGATTGACATTTATGTACGCGTAGCACTAAACGGGACCGAGATGTAAGGTAGCGGAACTGTAGTGCCGTGCATCAAGCCGTCTGGATCGATGGAGATCACCGCTCCCAAGCCCGTATCAATGGCTCCTCTCTGCTTGAAGCGGATACCATGTCTCTTTAGCGCTTGAACGGATTTCTTCGATACTCTCGGATCGAGCCAGTTCTTATCGAGCTTTAGCACGCTGCCAAGACGATGTGGAAACGTGCCGAAGCGCGGAAGCGAGACTGCGTCCTGAACCGGAAGGTGGTAGTCAATCAAGTTCACGAGGAGCTGGAAAGCCGCCTCTACAAGAGAGTCGGAGATCGCTCCAACCGAAAACCGCGGACTCCCATCCTTTAGCACGAGGTGGATCGAGAACGGACTCAGCCGGCGGTCGCCGGGGGCGGTATTCCATGGAACCCTTCCGGAAGATGGAATTGGGATCCCCTGCACAAAATAGCCTTCCGCCCACGGCGCGGACTCGATCGTCGTGGTTCCGTTCGCGATGTTGCCGGCCCCGTCTACTACGATAATCTGGTAACTGTGCACACCGTTTCGCTGCAGTGGGTGCGCCGGGGCGCGATCGCGAACTTTGCGCCAAATGGATTCGGTGTACTCGGCCGTTAAACGGGAGTAGACGAGATCAGGCTGGTCGAGCGCCGTGTAGTCAAGCAGCCATGACTCCGACCACACCTGCCGCGCCGTGCGCACCATTTGCTCGAGCACGCTGGCGTCCGCCGAGTAGTGAGCTTCCTGGAAAGGCGGAGCGTGTTCCAGGGTCTTAAGCGCCAGCAGTACCCAAAGGCCTCCATACGCGCGTCCCGAGCAAGAGAACAGCTGGTGGCAGCGATACGCAGTTGTCCACGGCTGGTACCACTTGACCTGATAGGAAAGCAGATCCTCCGCCGACAGGAGGCCACCTTTGGACTGGACGAATTCCAAGAATTGTGTACCCCAGTCGCCTCCGTACACGTAGGCGGATCCTTGTTGGGCCAACCCGGTAAGAAAATTAGCGACCTCAGGCAGCCGAAGGGTATCACCCGCTTTGAGCGGTTCTCCATCTCGAAAATAGGTGTTCAGGCCATAGTCGGTCGCCTTCAATGGCTCGGCTTGGGAGGCGATAAGGGTCGCCATTATCTCGGTGACAGGAAAACCATTGCGGGCCAGTTCGATCGAGGGTTCCAGCAGCTTAGAGAACTCCAGGTTGCCGTACTCCTTTGCAAGCGCCTCCAGTCCGGCAGGTGCTCCAGGCACGAGCGCGGCCTTACCGGGCTGCGGGTCGTCAGCGGTCCACCGCCCCTCCGGGGCGAGAGGATCATTAAAGTCCGCATCAAGATAAGAAATCTTGCCATCCTGCGCACGATAGGTCAGCACCCCGAGAGGTCCGGCCAAACTGCTCGCGCCCTCAGCGATCACGTTCTGAGCCGCAGTCACAGCCACGAATGCGTCGAACGCATTCCCGTCTGCATCGAGAATAGCGTGTCCGAGTTCTCTAAGCTGCGGGTGGTACGCCACTACGATCGAGTCCCGCCGGATAATAGGCTTCTCGGCAGGTTGGAAGAAGGACCGTTGTGGGTTGAAGAGGCTGGCGAACTGCTCGAGGAGATTGTGCATAAGACATGCCGTTCGCTGATGTGGCGACATGATAATCCCGCTATTGGCATGCCGCTACCTGGAAACTCGCCTGCTGACATCCAAGCCGGAATAAGCTAAAAGCCACGTCAGCCAATAGTTAGCGGCAACTCCAGTCGCGGCGGCGTAGTAATCCGCGGCTCCGCGGTGGTAGTCGTAGGCTAGCCTGACTTCCGCGTTTTGATATTTTTTCAGGCCGTTTTCTGGGGGGTAATCGCCCGCGAAGCGGCTATTTTACAGCATCGTGATCCGAAAAATGCCAATTATAGTCACTAATTTAGGCGATTTTTTTTCTTGCTGGAACTTTCTGCAGTTGATTGTATAGGCACCATTGTTTATCAAGCGTACCCAACGCACTCTCCGCGGTAAAACCTACACCAATCATTTGCTGGTTGAATCAGTAGCCACCGAACGGGGCCCACGTCACCGGGTGATCTGTTCGCTGGGCTCTCTTGGCCCGGCCCCAAAAGCGCAGTGGCTCAAGTTGGCTCATCATCTTCAAGACTCCCTGGGCGGCCAGGAAAGCTTCTTAGAGCACTCCGCCGAGGAACAAGCCTTGGTCCAGAAAGCGACGTTGGCTGCCAAGGGCAAAAAGGAGCGCGACGCCGGCAACGACATTTGCATTGATTTGGAAAAGGTGGAAGTCGAAGAGGCCCGGCAAGCCGGAACAGTCCATGTCGGCCACCAGATCTGGCAGCGGCTGGGCCTGGACCAAATCCTTGCTGAGGTTGGCTTCAGCCACAAGACACGCCTGCTAACGCAAGTTATGACGCTCAATCGTCTGATAGAACCTTCTTCGGAACTGGCCATGAGCGAATGGGCAGCTCGCAGTGCCCTGGGGGATATTCTCAAAGAGGACTTTAGCCAACTCAACGAGGATCGACTCTATCGCAATATGGACCGGCTCTACAGCAAACGGGGCCCAATTGAAGCAGCCCTGTGCGCCAAAGAAAAGAGTCTGTTTTCGCTCCAGGAGAGCATCTTGCTGTACGATCTGACTTCAACCTATTTCGAGGGTTTGTGTCTTTCCAATCCCAAGGCCAAGCGCGGTTATTCGCGCGATTCCCGGCCCGATTGCAAACAGGTGGTTGTAGGGCTGGTGCTCGACGCAGAGGGCTTTCCCAGAGCGCACGAAATCTTTGCCGGTAATCGCACTGACTCGACCACGGTCGCCGACATGCTGGCCGTACTGCAAAAACGGGTAGGCAAGAGCAAAGATGCTACCGTAGTGGTCGATCGCGGAATGGCCAATCCCGAAAACCTGGCAACAATCCAAGCGGCCGGCTATCATTGGTTGGTGGCCGCTGCTCAGCCCGAGCGGGTCTGCTATTTTGACCAATATGAAGAGCAGACTGGCTGGCAGGAGATCGTGCGAGAACCTTCTCCCCGCAATGAAGGCCAGCACAAAGTGCGTGTGCTAGTTAAACCGGCACAAAGTCCTGATGGCTCCCAGAGCATCGCCCTATGCTGGAGCCAAGGCCGGACAGAAAAGGATCGGGCTATACGCCAAAAGCACGAGGTCCGCTTTCTGGCCGACACGGAGAAGTTGGCTAAGCGTATTGCGCTGGGTCGATTGCGGACGACTGCCAAGGTTTATGAAGCTATCGGCCGCTTGAAGGAGCGCTATCCCCGCGTGGCTCGTTACTATCAGCTTGCCTACGACGAGCAGCAGGGCCAACTCTCCTGCCTTGAGGACCTCCAGCGCAAACAAAAAGCCGAATCTCTCGATGGCAGTTATCTGTTAAAGAGCAGCCGTAAGAACCTGGACGCCGAAGACATCTGGCGCACTTACATCCTGCTAAGCCGGGTTGAGGCTGCATTCCGCGCGATGAAAAGCCCGCTGTGCGAGCGGCCCATCTTTCATCATCTGGAGCGACGGGTTGAAACCCATATCTTCCTCTGCGTACTGGCCTATCACTTGTTGGTCTGCATCGAGCGCGCGTTCCTGGAACAAGGTATCCATACTTCATGGGAAACCTTGCGCCGTCAGCTTTCCACTCACCAGGTAGTGACTGTGCGACTGCCGACCACCGATGGCAGAGCCTTCACCATCCGGCGCGATACACGCCCAGAGCAAATCCACCGCGACATTTACCGCGTGCTCCGCCTACCCGACCGCATCCTCTCGCCAATCATGCGATGGACCCAAAATAGTCACTGAATGCGCCCGCCAGCCCGCATGAAATCAAGACGCAATCAAAAAATGAGGAAGTTGGGCTAGAGCGAAAAAAGACGCCGCTTTTCCGTCGCACCGAATTCTGTGGCAACCGAACCGGAGCCTAAGCCGGTATCGACAATTGAAATCACCGTAGGGGTGATCTTGTAGGTAAAATCAGCCCGAGTTCTGATCGGTTCTGAGAGGTTGGTATCGAAAGCGATTTCGTTGCTCATTTGGGGGCTAAAGCGAGCAGCAAACGCGTAAATGGGGCCAAGGCAAGAATTCAGCAAAGAAATCACCCGATCGGATAATTGTTCCGGCAATTCTAGAGACCCATAATTTGGAAAGGAATTCTTGACTTGTGAAAATGGCAATGATAAGGGCAACTGTTCTAAGCTTTATCATGTGGATGAATCACGCCGATCAGTTTCAATATGACGCGATATGAAGCGTCCATGCCCTTGATAGCTTTGGGGACCCTATTGCCCCTACACCCGAGAAAGCCATGAAGTTTGATGGCTAAAACTCTAATCGAGGAGATTAGTAAACCTAGACTAGCTCGCCTCAGCGCTCACGGAAGAGGGACGATGGCAATTTCAATTCTAACCGTGCGCAAGATAGCGATTCAAATTCTTCGCAAGATCAAGAGGGCGATACCGCTCAAAAAGACTGCGGCAAAAAGACCAAATCTGCGAGTGGGTAGGAGGCGCCGGTTCAAATTGATAGCGAGAAAGTGACGAGTACTGTAATCCAGCAAAATTGCTGGTGCGCGTCAATGATTGCGGGCATCGTGATCTACGGCGAGGTTTGCTGCGATTTGATTCAAAGCTCAGTTTGCGGATGTGCCGATTCGCCTCTCGTAGATTAGATAGCCTGTCTGCGGGCAAGCGAGCAGTAATGTCCACAACACACCTCGGCGGAAATTTCCTCCCGCAGCGCGGGCATTCCTGCTCGGATCTGCGCCCGAATACACTCGCCAAGGATCTGCTGACTGGGGCGATCAGGAAGGATAGAATCGCTCGGCAGTTGCAGGCGCGTTAATCAACTGCGAAAGAGGGTGCGTTACTCCGCCTGAGTCGAAACGTCTTGTGCTGCTTGCCAATCGGTTTTCTTCCGAAGCAATGGCCAAGGAACGTCATCGAATTCCTCTAGAACAGGTAGAATCTCCTGTCGATGCCGTTGAATACTAACTAACATCGACAAAGGCAGAATGCACGTTGAGAAGAAGTGCTACGACGATAAACATTAAAGGCTCCTCGCTATCCTCTGTGGGTAACTTAACTTAGTTGGGTGGGTTCGGCGCCCTGTAGCGCTGCGCTACGCCTGTTCAAGGTCGAAGCCGACATAAACGGCATCCTTCCCGCGGAGCGGGCCCCTGCCATTTATTTCGTTTCGACCTTGAGCAGGCTTCGCTCCGCGCTCTGGGAGGTAACTGGCTTTTGCGTTTGACAGCTCTTGGCTCGTTCCTCGCCAGAGGCTGTCAGCCGCAAAAGGAATCTGGCTGAGGAAGACCAGGCGGGGATTTGCTTTTGGAGCGATGGCGGACCTCATTAGGAGGATGACACCGGAAGAACTTTTT
>Ga0306920_100015016_pt1 | contig 10597 bp, 4 predicted proteins | sample flu12Cox44000170_FD_204666 | JGI IMG/M metagenome (GOLD analysis project Ga0306920, IMG submission 204666) | Lab enrichment of tropical soil microbial communities from Luquillo Experimental Forest, Puerto Rico - flux4day.12C.oxic.44.000.170 (v2)... | ecosystem: Environmental > Terrestrial >... | reverse complement strand
GACGAGGCTCTGAGCTGTCTCGAAGACGATCACGCGTTCCTGCTTAAGGGCGACGTCTTCAGCGAGGAGCTGATTGAGACCTTCATCGATTACAAGCGCAAGAACGAGTCGGATGCCATCCGGCTGCGGCCGCACCCCTACGAGTTCGCTCTGTACTACGACATCTGAAGAAGAAGATCAGCGCCGTAAGTGTGGGTCGGTTCAGACCACGTGCACTTCGCCCTGAGATCAGTCGAACCTCAGGGGGCGCTCTGGATGCTCGAGTGCGAACCTAACGATTTCCTATTCAATGTAAAAGCCGGCGCGGCTTGCATTCAAGTCGCTCGATTCCGGGATCTCGGTTTTGGCTTCACAATCGTCCTAAGGATAATTTCTGTTGGGCCGCGTCATGGAACGGAGGGTCGAAAGGGGTTCGGCAGCCTGAATGGTGTTTGGTTCATCAGAACCACGCCATAGTGGTTCCCGCCGCTTTCGATGGGGTCAAAACCTAGACCGGCACAAGTGGCTCCAGGACATCTGGGCCCTGGTCTAGCCTATAGCCTAGCTCGGCCGAGAAGTCGGAAACGATAACGGCACAACGGTTCCACGGCTCCTCTGATGGATGATCTTGTTGTCAAGGCAAGAACATCCGTAGGTCCAGCGGATATGGTCAAAAGGCTGTTTGGCAGCGTGACGCTTTTATATCCTGCGTGATCGTTAATCTCCTTGCCGCCTGATTTCGTGAGAGAAACCTCGGATCAAAAATTCAAAAATCTTCACTATTTCTCGGCTCCGCCGCGAAAAGGCACTGTAGATTTTCTCGGGCAGCCCGGTGCCCACGCCCTGATTCTGAAGCATTATTTCCGGGAATTGCACTTCGACATGCCGAAAGAGGGTTTAGGCTCGACACCGAACAGAACGACTCGATCCCCCCTCTATTTACACCTTCTTCGGTTGGGACGTTTCGCCGGCTTACCCAGCCCAGCGTGTCTGGCCTAGCAGGTGACGACACGAACCGCCGGAGGACTGCCCTGCCCGGATTCCACAATCTAGCTCTAGGGAAGATCCGTGATCCGGGGCATAAGCAATATGAAGAACTCTGGGCTGGCTAGCAACCATTTTCGGTCCGGAGGCTATTCGGTCGCCCGAGGCTAACCCGAACGTCCCGTGAGAAAGGCCATCCTCGGTTTCTGACGTTGGCCTTGCCAAAGCATCACGTTGGTCCGGTAGGCGAGAGTGGAGGAAGAGCCTTCGCGACAAGCGCAAACCTGCGGCCCGCCGGGTTTGGCGGGGAGTTCAGTCTCGGCAACCAAGTCTCCACTGATCTCAGTACGGGTAAACAACCATAATCCAATGATGGACAGAGCGCGACGGGAAGAACCGGGTCATATTTTTGGGGTTAACTCCGGGGACCACCTGTTCTCTAGTTCGCCTCGACTTGTTAGACTTAATTCCGGGAAAACTGCAGGGCTTGAGAGCAAATTTTCCGGGATGTCCTTCGCCTTTGGGGTGTTTCCCGGAAGAGATACAGGACCCTGCCGGAGAGAATCGTTTTGCGGTGAGTGGCGGAGTGGACGGAGGTAAACCCTGACCACAGTTGGTGAATTGAATCGAACCGCCAGGGTCGGTTTCGTGAAATGCAGTACAGTTCTCCCAAAAATTCGTTTGAAAGGGAACGGTATTTGCCGCATAGTTCTAAAACACGGCATGACGGCAGAGGCTGGGGCCCAGGGGCCTAAATCCAAGCTTTCAAATAGTTTCTTACATTTAATGGCTTAGATGCCCTGAGACGAGTTGGCGATTTACAGTCGCCAAAAGGGGCAAAGAGGGAGCAAAACGCATGGCGACAAGGGGCGTTGCAGGTGACATGGTTACGACTGAGAAAGTTGCGAAGTGGCCGGGAATAAAGATACCAGACGCTCCAGTAGCCGTAACATCTTCCAAGAAACAAGGGCTGATGCCGGCAGCCGTTTGTGTGCGTCAATGGCTGCGGCCAAGTACGCAGCGGATTGTTTTCGCACTCGGATCCAGTCTGCTGCTATTTTCTTCGTCCCTTTTCGCGCAGACCAATCTCGCTCGCTTGAGCGGGGCAGTTCGGGATCAGACAGGTGGCGCCATGGTGGGCGTCACGGTGTCGGTGACGGATGTGGACCGAGGCCTCGAACGGAGCACGTTGACCGACGCCACCGGCCAGTACTTGCTTCCCGGTCTGCTGCCTGGCCGGAAGAGCGTCCGAACCGAGTATCAAGGGTTTAAGGCGTTCGAGCAGTCGAATGTCGTTCTGGGGGTCGCTCAGGACGCGCGGCTGGACATCGTGATGCAGCCGGGGGAAGTGAGCGAAGTCGTTCGTGTGATCGAAGCGCCGCCACTGCTCGACACGACCAGCGCCGAGTTGGGCGGAACGCTGGAGAACCAGGTGATTAACGACCTGCCGTTAAACGGACGAAACTTCGAGAACCTGCTGGACCTCCGGCCTGGCGTGACGAAGTACCCCGGCAATGCCGGCTGGACCCAGAGCACCAACGGTTTGCGTCCTCACGACAACTATTTCATGGTGGATGGCATCAACAGCAACGATCCGTGGATGGCCCAGAGCATGATGAACGCGGTGATGGCGGGCGGCGATGCGGGGACCATCCTGCCGATCGATGCCATCGATGAGTTCAAAACGCAGCAAAACCCGAGGGCGGAATTCGGATGGAAGCCCGGTGCGGTGGTCAATGTCGGCGTCAAGTCAGGTACCAACAGCCTCCACGGCACGGCGTATGCTTACGGGCGTGACAACACCTGGGATGCCCGTAACTTCTTTGAATCGACCGGGTCGGAACACTCGCTCGAGCAATTTGGCGGCAGTCTGGGCGGACCGATCCGCAAGGACAAGATCTTCTTCTTCGGCAATTTCGAGCAACAGCGTTACGTCATTGGGAACCCGGTGCAGCATACGGTCCCCATCACGGCCAACGGGATGGGGTCGGCTGCTACCTATCCTACTCAGAATCTGATCGGTGCCTGCAATGCCGTCAAAACAGCCTCGCAAGCGCTGGTAAACCCCGGTCCTCCGGTGACGGCGCTCAGCGCGCAGCTGGCGGGGCTGGACACGAACTGTACGCCGCTCGCGAATTACCCCGGCCTGTTCCCCGTCAACAATGGACCGACGATCAATCTGAATACCTCGGTGCCCACCACGAACCAGATCAGCTCTGGAATCGGGAAGGTTGACTATCACGCCAATGCCAAAAATTCGCTGAGCGGGATGTACTTCATCAGCCCGGGCAACGGTGTGTTGGCGGACAACCCTACCCTCGAAATAGCAGTTCCGTGGCTCACCAGCCAATATGCGCGTTCCCAAGTCGGCTCCGGCAACTGGATCTGGACTCCGACTTCCTCGTTGGTGAATTCGCTGCGCGTGGGCTACTCCCACTATTACCAGAACTTTGAAAGTGTCGATCACAGCCAGAATCCCGCCAACTACAGCTACAATGGCAGCACCTACCATCTGTATACGGGCCAGACCAACCCGGCATACTACGGCCTCCCGGCGATCACTTTTCAGGGCGGCTACTCGTTCCAGTTAGGGTTGGGTTGGCCGAAGACCGTCGGTCCCGACGGCGTCTGGCAGATCTCCGAAAGCGCCTCCTACCTCCGCAGGAATCACACGTTCAAGTTCGGTGGAGAGGTCCTGGTCAACCAGAGTACGAACAACGTTACCGCAAATACGAAGGGTCCGGTCCGGTTCCCCGATCTGCAAAGCTTCTTCATGGGCGACATGAACCGGGCGCTATTCACGGCTGGCGACCTGCTGCGGCATCTGCAAAGCCAGTCTTACGGGGCCTTCGCTCAGGACGATTGGCGGCTCTCCCGCACCCTTACCGTCAATCTCGGAGTGCGCTACGAGCTCAATACGGTCTTCACCGAGCGTAACAACCTGATTGGGAACTTTGATCCGAACCTGGGGCTGGTTCAGGCCGGAAAACAGATCGGCGGCGTATTTAACCCAGATCGCCATAATTTCGCGCCGCGAGTCGGCCTGGCGTGGGACGTCGCCGGCAACGGCAAGACCGTCGTTCGCCTGGGCGGTGGCATCTTCTATGAGCAGGGCAGCTACGATGCGTTCATGGCGATCGGGAATCTGCTCGGATTGCGTACGGCGCCCACCGGGGTCAATCTGTACACGAACAACAATCCTGTTCCAACCACAGCCGGCGGTACCATCAATGTCGGGGCCATTAACTATGAAACACTGGGACCTGGGCCGGGCACGATCCAATACAACTGGGCGAACAATGGTTCCGGCACGCCCCTCTACAGCGGCTCCCCCGCCTGCGGCGACGGCACGGTGTTGCTTGCCAGCGGCGTGAGGGCGGCGCCCTGCGTCGTTTTGGGAGTGGACCGGAATCTCCGCACGCCCTATGTCACCAGTTGGAACTTCGGTATCCAGCGAGCCATTACGAATAACCTTTTGCTCGATGTGGCCTACCTCGGCAACCATGCCGTGAAGTTGGTCGGGATCCAGGACTTGAACCAACCGCGGTTGGTGAACGGTTTCAGTCCAGGGTGGGGCGACCCGTCGAATCCCTTGAGTCGCGCCGGGATTTGCCTGGCTAGCGCTTCGACGGGCTATAACCACTGCGGCGGTGGGAAAAACGCTGGTGGCCCGAACGCTGGTCTCGAGCAGGCAGCCCGTCCGTTCAATAGTAAGTTTCCGTATTTAAGTTATATCTACTGGCTGTCCAACAACAACTTCTCCAGCTACAACGGACTCCAGGTATCGGTGACACAGCGGAGCACACACGGGTTGTCGTTCGTTTTGGGTTATACTTACGCGCACGCTCTGGGCGAGGCTAACGACAATTGGACCTTCACGAGTCCGATCAATAACGCCAACCCCCGGGCGCTCTACGGCAGCAGTACTTTCGACATTCGACAACGGTTCACCTACTCGCTGACCTATGCTCTGCCGGGCATTAAGTCACGGGGACAGATCCTCCAAGGCTGGTCCCTCAATTCGATTTCGACTCTGTCGAGCGGGCTGCCGTGGGGTGTCAACGACACGACCACCGATTTCAGCGGAACCGGCGCCATAAAGGGCCAGAGTACCATCGGGGAACAATGGGACTTCTTTGGGAATCCGGCGGACTTTCAGACCTCCAAATCGCTCCTCAACACGAACGGCGGACTGGGCGGAATTCCGTATTTCAAAAGCACCACGAATCCCACTTGCCTGGCGAAGGCTCAGGCGATGGGGCCGCTGGCGGTGGCCTCGCTGACGAACCTGGGCTGCTATGCCATGGGCAGCTCGATTCTGGTCCCTCCCGCTTATGGAAGCTACGGTACGATGGGGCCGCGGATATTCCGCGGGATGCCCTACTACAACTGGGATTTGTCGGTAAGTAAGAATTGGCGGTTCAGGGAACGTCTGACTGCGCAGTTGCGAGCCGAGTTCTTCAACGTTCTCAACCACGCGAATATCTCCAACCCGTTCGGAGGACCCGGCGGCACCAACCAATATACCGATCCTTCTGGCGATAGAGGCACGCTTTTCGGCCTGCGGCCGCAAACGCCGGACGTGACCAGTTCCAATGCTCTGCTCGGGTCCGGCGGGCCGCGCTCGATGCAGCTTGGTTTGAAACTGCTCTTTTGACATGCGGAACTCTTCCGCTGAAAGGTGTCGAGTCATGGGAGTAGAGGGCCGTTGCTCTCCCACGGACTGAAGCTCTTTATCGCAGCGAATACGGACTAGCCTTCCGGGCTGCTTCTGCAGGCTTGGCCACGACCGCCGGCACAGGGACAACGCCAATTTCCGTCAGCGGCCGTTGCCGGCGTGAGTGCGGCAGCACAATATCTCAGACTCAAGGAAGGCGCTGGGAGTGTCGTGAACCATTTTGCTGCTAAGTACACTACTGACGAACGGCTGGAACCTGTAGCCGACACCGAGGATCGCCTCAAGATCCGGGGCCTAGGTCGTCCTCAGCCTCTCGATACCGCCGCAGAATGTAAACGTCTGAGGTGTGGCCCACTTTCAAGCGATGACTCCAGATTTGCACCCGGTGGCATGTCTGGCGTGCTCAGCCGGAGCACCCAGCCCTGCGATTCAAGTCAAACGAGTGACGTCCACCGCCAGCTGCAAGCGAAGGTCACGGACCCGTGTTTTTCGCAAATAGAAATGCTCCTTGTACTATGGTCTTTGCGCCGATTCCTTGTTCCGGCCTTCAGGGCAATCCGACACGAGTGCTTCCGCAAAGCGCCTCAGCCAGTGCGTAGCGCGTGGGACCGGCTCAGCGGATTCGGGCCGGCAATCAATCACGGATGCGGTCGAGCGCCGATGATGATCGCACACTTCGCTTGCCCGGACTCAAAGGGTACAACGTGCGAAGGTTTGGCGCAAAAACGTGAGCTCAACCCTTCTGAATCATCACCTCGGTCGATTTGACAACGACCTTAACGGAATCGCCCTTCTTCAATCCGAGTTCTTGGGCGCTATTGCGCGTAATCACGCTCTCGACGAGATTGTCCCCAACCTTGACGACAACGTGCGCCATGATATCGCCCATCTGGATGTCCTCGATCGTACCGGGGAGCTGATTTCTAGCGGATAGAGCCATTTAACCTTTGTATCACTCTTCGCCCACTAACCAGGACTCCGAATTCGCGATCATCAAGAACAGGCTTTATCCGTTAGAGTGTAACAATGCGATCACGATCCTGTGGTGACAATCGGAAACGCCGATCAGGCGACGTGGTCGGGACTGAGCCTGACCCACTCCGGCAGTTAAGCCGGAACCGATGATCCGCCGTCCGCCGCATAGCGTCGAGAACCCCTTCGAGCGCCGTAATGCTCGCATCGTGCATGTTTGCACGGTGCGTAGAGCCCGGGTCCGTAGAGCCCCGTGCCATAAAATTCGGTCTCCGTTCCTGCGATGTTTTTAGAGGCCGGCTTGCCGCTGAAATTTGAAACGGCCATGACACCGAAAGCAAGTGATGCGCTGGCAAAAGAGCAGAATCTCGTGACGCTTGGAAAAATCCGAGACGGCGGAGTTGGCGCCGCCGTGGTTATAAGAGTCTTGCGGTGACCGGGGGCGTTTCCACCTCGATCCGAGTTGGGACGAGCCTGCCGTCACGTCAGGCAAGTGAGCAGGAGCTTCCGATATTGCCTTTCGAAATCACGCCCTCAGATTGGGCGTTCCGACAGCCGCGCATTTCATTGGAGCCGGCGGCGGCTTCCGACCTTGGTGCTGATTGAGATATTTGAATCGTGTCGTCGTATACTAATGGGCAATTGGAAACAAGGATGGAACCCAGGGATCCATCGGTTCAAGCGATTTTCGATCAGGCGGCTGTCGGCATCGCCCAGATCGGCCTCGACGGAGTCTGGCTCCGTATAAACAACCGGTACTGCCAGATGCTCGGCTATTCGGAAGCCGAACTGCGCACAAAAGCGCCACAGGACATCAACCACGCCGAGGACTGGGCCGAAGTCTTAGCTGGGCGCAGCCGGCTTCTAGAGGGTGCGATCACATCGCATTCTATCGAGAGGCGCTACGTCCGCAAGGACGGATCGGTCTTTTGGGGGAGGCTAAACCAATCGCTGGTGAGGGATCACGACAATCTGCCGCAGTACTTCATTGCGGTGGTTGAGGATATCACGGAAAAGATAAAGGCGGAGCGTGCACTCAATGAAAGTGAGCGACGGCTCGAGCTAGCGCTGGGCGCGGCGGGCCTAGGATTCTGGGATCGTGATCTGGGGACGGGTGTAACCGTAATTTCCGGCGAGTATGCCAGACTTCACGGGCTAGCGCGAGACCATGCTCCTCTGAGCCATGAAGAGTGGCTCAAATTGGTGCATCCAGACGATCGCAATCGAGTGGATGAACAATATCGCCAGAGCCTGGAGCGGACGCACTTTTGGGATACGGAATTCCGCCTGGTGTGGCCGGACGGGAGCGTACATTGGATACTCGCCAAAGGTCGGGTGTTCCTCGACCATCTAGGGTGCCCGGTTCGCCTGGCCGGCATCAGTATCGATATCACCGAGCGCAAGCGAGGCGAAGAGCAACGCTCGCGCCTGGCTTCGATTGTCGAATCCAGCGAGGATGCGATTTTCAGCAAGGACCTGGATGGTACGATCACGAGTTGGAACTCGGGGGCGGAAAAGCTCTTCGGCTACACCGCCGAAGAGATCATAGGGCAACCCCTGTCCCTGCTGCTTCCGCCAGAACGTCTTGACGAGTTTCCGCAAATCCTACAAAGGATACGATCTGGCGCACATCTTGAACATCACGAAGTCCCGCGCATGTGCAAGGATGGCCGTCGAGTTGAGATCTCGGTGGCGATCTCCCCGATTAAAGATAGTGCGGGGGCTGTTGTTGGTAGCTCCACAATTGCCCGCCAGATCGGCGAGCGGAAGCATATGGAAGAGGTGCTGCGGCAAAGCGAGGAACGGTTCCGCCTTGCCATCAAGGCAACCAACGACGCTATCTGGGACATCGACTTGAAGACTGGCACCGTCAGCTGGAACGAAACTTATTCAACGCTTTACGGCAGGCCGCCGGAGACGTCGGACTCCTGGCAATGGTGGATCGACCGCATCCACCCCGAAGACCGAGAGGTCGCGGTCGGCGAGCTTCGCGCGGCGATTGCCAGCAGCGCATCGAGTTGGACCCGGGAGTATCGTTTTCAGCGAGCCGATGGCAGGTGGGCCCATATCTACGATCGTGCCTACATTGCCCGCGACGCGTCTGGTAAAGCCTGGCGGGTTATTGGGGCCATGCAGGATTTGACCACCCGCAAGCAAGCCGAAGCGGCGCTGCGCGAGAGCGAGGCTCGACTCATGAACGCACAGCGTCTGGCGAGGGTCGGAAGCTGGGAACGAAACCTCGAAACCGATAACATCGATTGGTCCGATGAGATGCTTCGGATCTTGGGGGTTTCCAACAACCCTCCGTCAACGTTAGCGGCTTTCCTGAACCATGTCCACCCCAAAGACCGAGAGAAGATCCTGGAGGCTGTCGACAAAGCCGGTTTGAGCATTGCACCCCTAGACTTGGAGTACCGGGTCATCCGGCCAGACGGCGAAGCGCGGTCTATGCACTCCATTATCGAAGCGGTCAGAGACGATCAAGGCGTACCGGTTCGTATCATGAGTGCGACTCAGGACATTACCGATTCTAGGCGCGCACAAGAAGAGGGCTGGGCCAGACAGAAGTTGGAGAGCATCGGAACGTTGGCCAGCGGTATTGCACACGATTTCAATAACGTTCTGGGTGGGGTGCTCGCCCAGGCAGACCTGGCAGTCGAAGAGCTCGCATCTGGATCCAATCCCGCTGAAGAGTTAAGGGGGATTCGGAAATTAGCAATCCGGGGTTCCGAAATCGTCCGCCAGCTGATGGTTTACGCAGGAATAGAGAGCGAGGTTTCCGGGCTTCTCGATATATCGCTGATCGTAAAGGAGATAGTCGAGTTGCTGAAGGTTTCAATATCGAAGCACGCGACTCTGGAAACCGATCTTGGCCAGGGCCTTCCGTCCGTCCGCGGCAGTGGCGCACAACTTCGACAAATTGTGATGAACCTTGTCATGAATGCATCAGAGGCACTGGGAGAGCGAGATGGAGTAATTCGTGTGGCTACGCGGTGCGTGCCGGTCGGCCGGATTGCGACGATCACGGAGGATGGGGCTGAAGGCGATTGGCTGCAGCTGGAAGTCTCCGACACCGGCTGCGGCATGACTCAGGAAACTAAGGCTAGGGCGTTTGACCCGTTCTTCACGACCAAATCCGCCGGCCACGGCCTCGGGCTTGCGGTCGTTTATGGGATTGTGCGAGCCCTCCGGGGGAGCATCCATGTCGCCACCGAGTCGGGAAAGGGTAGCACGTTTCAAGTATTGCTGCCATGTGCAGCAAAGGCGGCCGGCTCAGCCAACGAACCCATCTCCGGTGCCGGAGATGGGGTACGTCCACGTCACAAACTCACGGTAATGGTTGTGGAGGATGAAGATCTACTCCGCCAGGCCGTCGTAAAGATGTTGCTTAAGGCGGGCTTCGACGTACTCGAAGCCGCCAACGGGTCGGCCGCAATTGATCTTCTACGAGCGAACGGAGGCAACATTGATGTGATTCTGTTGGACGCGACCATCCCCGGGGCTTCCAGCCATGCGGTCGTTGTTGAAGCTGCTGAAGCCCGGCCAGACGTAAAAGTCGTACTGACCAGCGCCTATGGCCCAGAGATGATTACGGGCACCATGGAAGCGCCCCAAATCCGGGGCTTCATCCGCAAGCCGTTTCAACTCGGTGATCTTGTGCAGACGCTCCGGAGTGCCTTGTTGGTGCCTGCTAGTTCGCTAGGGAAGGGCGTGAATTTCACTGGAGCCAGCTCAGCATTCTAGGGCTTAAGGCAGCATCGAACGTTTACTGTTACTGTTTAGCGGAACCTACCGGGAGGGCGGGTTCCGGCCAGCAGATCAGTTGATTGGTCGGCTGCGGCAGGCTCGAATTCGTCCGGGACCTTCCCGGTGCTTACGGCTCGGTGATGCCGACTGCTTCTGGTCCTGGCTTTCCCATTCCGCCTATTCAATTCGCTTCAGGCCCCTCGAACTGCCAAGTTCGGCTCATTGAAACAGCCGGTG
>Ga0306920_100015014_pt1 | contig 10597 bp, 11 predicted proteins | sample flu12Cox44000170_FD_204666 | JGI IMG/M metagenome (GOLD analysis project Ga0306920, IMG submission 204666) | Lab enrichment of tropical soil microbial communities from Luquillo Experimental Forest, Puerto Rico - flux4day.12C.oxic.44.000.170 (v2)... | ecosystem: Environmental > Terrestrial >... | reverse complement strand
ATTTTCTTTTTCAACTTTTCCCATTGTTCCTTCAGCTGCGCTTCCAATTCCTTAGCGCGCGTCTGCAAGTCACCGGCAGGTTTCTTACCACCGTACATTGCTTGCGACCACTGCTGCGCCGCCAGTTTGTTTAGCTCTTTGTCAATTTTGTCAACAGCGTCTTGGGCTTCCTTAACAGCTTTACCGCCAAGTTCGGTGTTGATCCCCATGATGAACTTAGCGACAGCTTTCTTCATGTTCTCGTCAAGCGTGTCGAACGGGTTAGCGGGCAGCTTCATCAGATCCCGAACAGCATTGGCATAGGCAATCTTCGCTGATTTAGCTCCGGGGACAAACCAGGGGAGGTCCGCGAACGCCGACAGCATTGAGACCTTGATCTCCGCCATCGCGCGCTTACTTCGGAATGTCAGGTCTTTCCAAAAGGCGGCAAATCCTTCTTGGAGGAACGTCCATAAAGGGGACCACACTGCTTTCAGTTCCTCCACTGCCAGCTTGCCGACAGCCTTGAGAAGTTTGAATGCGGTCGGCATGTCGATCTGCGCTGCCTGAATCACCTTGCCCAATTGACCTAAGAGCGACCCGAACATCGGCGCGAGTCCGGTTACTACTGTCCCTAGCATGGTGCCCAGACCCACGAAGGAACTGCCGATACTGACAACGGAGTGCATGAGTGTACTGACGAACGCGCTAATGAAAGCGGTAACTGCGCTGATTGCCGCCTTGATGGTTAGGAATCCCAAGACAATCGCAGCGACGAAAGGTGCTATCAGTGCCACGGCAAAGGTAGCGACTAAGGCAACCTTAAGCGCGATAACTGCGACAGTTAAAGCCCATGTCGCAATTTTGCAAATGACTAGGGCAATGTTGTGCAAGGTAATGTTGGCTGTCGCCCATGCAATCGCAGCTGACGCCCCCGTCATTGCGTGATCGAAAGCACCAGTGATACCGGTCCACACTGCCGTGGCTGCCGCTGCAATTCCGGTAGCAACTGCGTCAGCAGCGGTTGCTGCAGCCTTAGCAGTAGTAGCGAGAACTGCCCCTCCTGTCAGGAAGGTGTATGCAGCAATTACACCGTTGTAGGCAGCTTGAATACCAGTACCTACAAGTAAGACACCCTCCCAGGCAAGAAGCGCGATCTTCCAGGCGAGCGTAGCCGCCCCACATGCCCATAAAAGGGCATGGACTATGCCCATCGCAATACCGAACGCTACCTGCTGAGCGAGCCAAATGACGTTTTCATTGGTGATTACTGCGAGAATTGGAGACAGGAACGCCCAGGCGGCGTTCACCAACCAAATTGCGCCTTGAAGGGCGAGCGCCGCCCCCTGCGCCATCCAAGTTACCACGGTCCAAGCAACGGTTGCGCCAGCGCTTGCGATCTCCGATATCTGAAGCGCCTTGTATACCGATATGAGTCCTTGGATAACGAACGACAATCCCACATAGGCTCCATAAGCTGCAGCAACCGCGCCCGCAACTAACATGATCGTGGCTATTGTCTTCATGTTGTTGGAAATAAAGTCACCCGCCCAACTAAGCGCAGCCTTCGCTAGACCCCAGAGCGCGTCCTTTGCTTCTGCTACAGCAGTCTTAAATAGCGTCCATGAGTTGCTGATATAGGAAACACCACCGAGTATCGCGTTTACGACCGATCCCCAGTTCTCTTCAATCAACTGCCACGCGCTGTAGAAGACGAACCCGACTGTGGTTGCCGCTTTCTTGAGGTACTCCCAAAGGACGAGCGATGAAGTCTTGATAAAGTTCCAAGTCAGCACCGCTATGTTCTTCAACCAGTTCCAGAAAACAATCAGCTTGAGACGCCACTTCTCCGTGTAGACGATGATGTAAGCGATAGCTGTAATCACCTTACCTTCGATGTACTTCCATACGACGGTGATACCGCCCATCTTCTCCACAAGGGATGCAATGACGCCCGCGAGGATAGTCACAGCAATGACAATTGGGTTGAAGATGTTGATTCCGAGAGACTTGAAAATGTGGAAGACCCCCATAAGCATATTCAGCGACGCGAACACGCCAGTTATCACAACTATGACGCGCTTTATCTCTGGCGGCAGGCTCCGAAACCAGTTCACCAGTTCCCGCATAGTTATCGCAAACGGTTGCAATACCTCCGCAACATTTTTGCCAAGATCACCCAGGAACTGCGTATAGGTAAGATGCAGCTTCTGGAGCGCGCCGCGTGCCGTGTTAGCGTACTTCGCTTGATAATCGAGACCAGCATTAACGAGCGTCTGAAACCGCGCCATCAACTGGCTCTGGTTAGTCACACCCATTAGTTCAGGGAGCAGAAATCGCATCATGTGGGTTGCTCTCATCCCCATCACACCTCCTTGTTGGAGCATCCCGATCAAGCGCATGAACCGTTCCGGACTGCCACCCTTGAGACCCGCTAAACCGATAGCTGCTTGGGTGGCAGACTCCGCTGCCGCGCCGGTCATTTTGAAATTTTCGGCTTGGGTCAGCAGCGCTATCGTTGTTTCCTCCCCGATGGCATTGACCTCCATCATGGTATTGGCAAACTTCTCGTATTCCTCCGAAGTCTCCGCGACAGCGCGCTGATTTATTTCAAGTGTAGCGCTCAGGCGGAGCATCGTGCTCTCGCGCTCCGAGAATGCCTCGAACGCTTTGGCAAGGAACTCCTTTGCCGTCGCGAAACCTTCCACCGTTTCGACGATGCCTTTGCCAAATTCCCTAAGACGTTTGCCGAAACCCTCGATTTGATCTCCGACATGACGCACATGCTCCGCTGTTGTGTCGATAGCGTGCGACGCATCTTGGAGCATCTTGTAGAAAGCGCTCCCTTCACCGGTCAGGCTGACTACCAGATTCCCAACTTCAGTTGCGCCTGCAGGCATTACTCTTCACCGTCACGTTGCCGTTGCTGCTTTTCTTCCCACTCTTTCAGTTCACTCATGGCAGTTCGGCGCGGCGGTGTTGGTTCCACCTTGCCGCGCTTGGCACCCTTGGTAACCTCGAACTGCCCGTCCTCTGTTTCTTCCACCGGAATGCTTCCGTGCATAACGCGCCCTTTCCAAACCTGTTGCGCCCAACGTCCTACTTCACCGCCATCCTTAGGTTCATCCCCAGTGATCGGCACATACGGACCCTTGAGACCCTGCGCTTTGAAGTTCGTCCTTTTCTTCGGTCTCTGTCCCTGCAGTTCAAACGGAATCCGGAAGTCGCTAATCTTCGGATCGCGCGGGTTCTTACAGATTGCCCGCCGCGCTTCGCAAGCTATCTGCATCATGTAGTAGTCGCTCTTGGTCGGACGGTTCCATTCATCCTGTAACCACTGCAGCGAGACTTCGTGCTGGCGGTGCGTTACCGGACCCCAACCGAGGTACTCGCTCAGGGACATACCCAAGCTGTGCGCTACGCGGAGGTGTCCGTCGTAGCGGAGGACACGTTTTTTAGCGCGTCTCCGTTGGACTCCAGCGCGGCTATCCTGCGATCCAGTTCTACCCTCTGTCTGACCAGCGCATCCTTGCTATCCGCGCCGACTTCGAGATTGGAGATTTCCTGCGCCTTCGCGTACAAGCGCGACGTGAGACGGTAGGACCATTGCTGGACTGCCGACTCACCAACCTGCTTGTCCTTAGTACCATCCGATTTGACGGTGTAGACGCAACCGCCCACCAGGAACGGTTCCACACTGGCAATGTCCTCAACCGATGTGGGTTTACCATCCGGACCCAGTTTGACGGCGCGGGTCAGCTTGTTCTTGTAAGCAACGGCAACTGCCTCCGTTGCCTCACAGAGCAAGTAGGGTTTGTTTTGATACGAGAATGGAATTTCGACGGGCGTAAGATCATCCAGATCAAGCCCCAGCGCAAGATCAGCCATTGCTTCCTCAGAGAGAAAAGGTTCAATGCCACCGGGGTCTGGGAACACCCCAGATCATTCCCCGGTGGACGCCTCGATGGTTTTAGGTGAGCGTTGCTCCCACAAACACCGGCGCAGATTCGACGTAGTTGGCTGGATCCCAGTTGGTCGGGGTGATCGTCCCGGTGCATTCCGGGAACTCACCTTCCTTCAACTCCGCGAACTCGATTTTCTGGAGGTAACCCCAGAAGGTGAGTGTGGAGTCATCCGGGAACTGGATTGTGACGCCGCCCGGTGAGTTGATGAGCGCAAGGATGTCGGTGTAAAAGTCCGGGTCGTAACCAGCGGTGAAGGTACACTCAGTCAGCGTTTGCAAGTGGCGCGTATCCTTGGTGCGCCATTTGGTGTTCAGCTGCGTGGTCGTGTCAATCCCGTCACCACCGTCCAGTCCGGGGGCTTTAATGGTTTTTTCCCAGAACTTCACAGCGTTGTTGCGACTGAAGGAGATTTCGGTTTGGTAACCATCTCCTAACTTGAACCCCGTAGGCACCGACCGCTTTGAGGCAGGAGGGTTAGCCATCGTTGAACCTCTTCTCTCTGACTGCGAGAACCTGAGGGGAACCTGTCACGTTACCGAATCCAACAAGACGAGCGCGTTGATGGTGTAAATGTGTCGCTTGCTGTTCGGTGTCTCGGTGCCCAGAGATAGCACCTGCCCGATCTTAACTACGCATCTAACTGTGTAGATGCTTGCATCTATTTTAACAGTGTTTCCGTAAATGTTCTTTGCGAAAGTTTGCCGCACCGCTTCCGCTTTCACCCAACCGGACTTGGGGTCTGCCGTCCGCAAGCGCACCTGGAATCCGTAGTGGTGGAAGATTTCACCGTCCAACATAGATCGTCCATCTTCTTGTCCTTGCGTGTTGTACAGTGTGATACAGTTGTCCGGTCCGGGCGGTTCCTGGTCTACTTGGATCGTCCAGGGGCGCGCCGGTGGCGCAACCCCCACACCCATATTAGTGAGCAGCTGGGCGACGATGCGCGCCGGTGAGTGTTGTAGGTTACTCATTGAGTTTGCCCGCCACCGTTATCTTCCCAGCGCTGCCTGTCCTGTTCCTCCTGCCAGCGACGCCGCGCTTCTTTCATGTCGCTACCGGGATCAAGGGGCGGATCGTGTGCCGTCTGATTACGGTACATATCCCTGCCGATATCCCCCTGCCGCGCTTTCCATAACTCCTGTTGCAATCCCAGGATGGTGTCCTCCAGCGTGTTGACGCGCAGGGTCATGAAGATCCAGGTAATGAGACTGCCACACATAGCACCCATCACAAACCCAGCGATAGAAACAATCGCTTCGACGTTTGCGCTCATGGTACCGTTGACGGAATGGTGGTAATCATCCACCGCGCGTATCCGGTGGAGTTACCCATCGTGACAATCTTCAGTTGGAACAAATAGGTCCGCGCTCCCTTAATCAGCACCCCCGTTGGCAACGTGAATTTGAAGTTGAAACCTTTCAGATCCCCCTTGTAACCGGGGTCATTCGCGCTAGTCTGCAAAGTGTTAAAGATAACTGTAGTCGGATTCAACGTGCCGGTTGCCTCAATCGTCTTGGGGATATCCGTTGTGTTGGAGATCGTCCAACTGAGGCTGGCAACATCCCCTTGCAACAGGCAATTGCCCTCACCGGGGTTCACGTTCTTACCGTGAGCGTCCAGTGCTGCCAGCCGCCCATAGACGGTGCAAGCGCCCCCCTGGTCACACGCTCCGCTGACTGTTCTGCCTGCCATTAGCCCCTCGTGCTGATATAACCAACTCCTTGCAACCCCGGCGCGAAAGCGTTGCCGTCATACATGCCGGGACCGTACACCCAACCACCGAATAGACCCGGAGGACCGTAGGTTATCGACGCTATCTGATCGTCAAGCGTGAAGCCCACCGGCAGCGCGGCATAGAACACCATCGGTGCCTGCCTCTGTTGGGCATAGCTGGGCGGCAGATAGAACTCATCCAAGAAGAAATTCGTTAGCTGTGTGCCGTCCTCCTCGATACCAATGTGCTGCCGTGGATAGCTGGGCGGCGGCACCGCTTGGACCCGCGTTACATAAGGCAAATCCTCGTCAAGAGTCGGAAAGTAGTTGACCCATATTTCATCATCCGTGTAAGCGAGCGCGTACCACGGCACCTTCTGCTGCTGCCGGTAGGTGTCGATGTTGCCGCCTTCATCCTCCAGAAACGGTAGGAAAACTTGTACGGGATCATCCGGGATCGGAACCGTGGTGAACGTCCACGGTATCTCCATTTGCACGAAGTTCTGAACGTAACCGCCCTGCTCCTCCAACCACGGATTGAAGGCACCGTGGGTGTTGACGAAGACAAAGTCCCCCGCCTGCATATAGCGGATGTAGTTCGGACTCACCGTTCGCCAATTGAGAATCATGTCGTGATAAGTGTTATCAAGCGGGCATCGCAACCACTAGCGGTGAAGTTCAGCGTCACACAGTTTGCGTTCAAGTCAGTAGCTGCCAAGTTGATAGCGTAGATTCCCTGCCCAACTTCAAATGGGGCATTGGCGCAGGCACCAAAGGTGCCGCCGTCCAAGGAGCGCGTTGCCGTCACCACTGCCCCGACTGCGCCGCTGGCATGGTCGGCATTGCTGGTCATGTAGAACTCGAAATTGTTAAAGGCAGCGTTTTTGAACAGATTGTTGGTGTTGCCAACATACGATCCAATTGTGATCGCCCCGGCAGCAGTCACTGCCTGCCCACCGAGGTAGTTGACGTTGGCATCTTCTTGCGCGAAATAGTAACCACTCGTGGTATCGGGGTTAGTGGTCCAAGCGCGGTCAACGGTCGCTACCTTGGTTGCGCCAACGTAGTTAGTAACCACGCGCGTCTGTCCGAGTCCGGTACCGTGGATAATGCTTATCTTGGTACCTTCAAAGAAGTGGTCTGTTGCCGACGCTGCCGCTGCCAGTGTGATCGTAGTCGAGGTGCTGGACTGAGCGAAACCGCCCATCATGTTCGTCTGTCCCTCGACATCGCTCATGATGACGTAGACAGAGGTTGCATCCGGCGCGGTTGTCCAGTTGCCGTTGATATAAGCAACTTTTCCAACACCGTCATACCAAATGATGGCGCGGGACTGACCTACACCGGTGCCGCCGATGATCTTGACTCGGTTCTGTTGGTAAAGGTTGGTAGTCGCAGATGATCCCGCTGCCAGCTGGATATACTGCGAAGAACCTGCCTGCGCTGTGCCCGACGCGAGTACATCCGAGTCGTAACCGGACAGCTTCGGCGCGCCGACAGTATCCGGGGTTAGCAGTGTGCCATTCAACCAATTCCCGACATCCGTCTCCGACATCGGCAACAGTGTGTAAGTGGTCGTTGTGTCCGGGGTGGTTCTCCAAGCGGGGAACACGGTGGCGGTCTTGCTGCTGCCGGTGTAGGTCTGAATAGAAGCGGTTTGCCCCGCGCCGGTTCCACCAGTCAGGAATACGATTTGGTCGAAATAAAGGTTGTTGGTTGCCGACGCGCCAGCATCCAAAACTATCGTGGTGGAAGTGCTGCCCGTCTGACACGTACCACTGCGGACAGAGCAAGCGGCATCCACGCGCCCCGCGTTCAGGGCGTTGGGCGATGCACCTCCCCAGTAGGTTGTGTCCGTCTTGGGCACACCGGTTACCAGAGGGGCGGGCACTGCGCCACCGGACCACTGCGTCACGTTGGCGGGCAGCTGGGCGGCGGTGAGGTCTACGCCGGTAAGCTCAAACTCTATCAATACGGGCGCTATGCCTGTTCCGGTCAAGATGATTACAACGGCGGGCGCGCCGGAAGCAAGCATGTTGTTTGCGGGCTGGAATTCGTATACGCCAGGCATATTGGTGGAGTCTACTTCCTTGAATGCGCTATGCGTGGCGTCCCCGGCGTAGGTTCCTAGCGTGGTAATGGCGCTTACTGTGCTGGATGTGCTACTAGTCTTGTCGTTACGCATGTAATAGCAAGTCACGCTGGAGTTGGTAAGTCCGGTCTTACCTGCGCCGGTCGTGCTCGCGGAATCCTGCACGAAGATATGGGATACAAAGCTGGTCGTGCCTTTGAGGATTGCAAGTTTCATGGCCTAATCTTCTCGTATTTCGTTATTTAGGACAACGGGTTATTAAAGAATGGTCCGCCAGAGCCTAGACCGTCCATCGTGGTAGGCCGAAAGAAAGAGCCGGGGCTAGTCCAGGTGAGAAATACGCCGCCAGCGTGTCCAGAGCCTCCGGCGCTTCCCCCTACGCTCGTATCACCGCCACCTCCGCCACCTCCGCCGTAGCCGAATCCATCATTACCAACAGAGCCTGAACCGCTGCCTCCATCTCCTCCTGAGCCATCCGGATTGTTCCCAAAGGGTCCGGTACCTCCTGACCCACCAGTACCGCTATTTGCGCCGCTGCCGCCAGCGTTCCCTGTCCCGGTTGGGCCGGCCGCGCCACCTCCACCTCCACCGCTGGAGGGCGTACTAGTGCCTAAGCCCGTCCCGCCAGCGCCTCCTGTTTGGACTACATCACCGATACAAGATGCAGAGCTTCCTCCGGCCGCGCCGTTAGTTCCGGATGAGCTTCCCCCGCCCTTGGCCAATACGGTTGTATTCGTGTCGAACCAAGTATCTCCGGCTGCGCCTCCGACTGTTACCGTGTAATTGGTTCCAGCGGTTACGGATATGCTATTCTTCTTGGCGTAGGCCCCTCCTCCTCCCCCTCCTCCGCCTCTAACGGTGGTAGTCCCGGCATGGCCATTGCCCCCTCCGCCCCAACATTCGGCCTGGACAGAGGTTACTCCGGTCGGACAGGTCCACGTTCCAGACGATGAAAAAGCTTGGGTGGGCATTATCTAGCCTTGTAATCGGGGCAGGTGAAGCAGCAAGCTTGAACGCTCGTCTGCTTTACGAGGGAATGCCATTACAGCAGGGGGCGTTGCCTCCAGTTATAGTAACTTGTAGGGGGTTGCATGAATCAATAGTTTTCGTTGTAAAGGCTACAGCGCATCCGCTTAGGGAAACATCACAACATCGGTTAAACTTTACGGTGAGCGTGGTACTGCAAGATGTTAGATTTAGAGTTCCTGTCCAAACTCCAAGCCTTGAGCAAAGCCCTAAGCTTTCTGTAGGGTCGTAGGTCATAGTCGCGCTAACGCCGTCAGCGCAAGTACAGCCTGGGGAGCCATCGGCAAACATTGTGTGCCGCTACCGTTCTGTACAATCGCAATTGCCATGCTAGTCTAGCAGCGCGAATATCTCTGTCATCTCCCCGATGGTGAAGGCGGGATGGTGCAAGTGAACTAGGTAATCGTCTCTGCCGCCTTCTTTCAGCCGCCAGTGGGTGACGTTGTGACTTACTACCAGTTTGCCGCTGTCATTCTTGACAGGGATGTCCTCGTAGTAGGGCTCCTTGGTCTGCACGTTCGCGACGAACTGGTCACCCTGGAAAACTCGGAAACCTTCCGGGATTTCCTCCAGACGGAATTTACCGTTTCGTTCCATGCTTAACTCTCCGTGATTTCTCCGTTGTAGGCAAAGTTCAACGACGCTGTGGGCGAACTCGAAAAGAGATCGTGACTCATAGTGGCACCGCCATCAAGGAAGGGCGGCGCGTCCACATTCGGCGCGACCCAGCCACCCGGACCCGCTGCGCCCATGCCAGTACCACCGACATAGTTGGGACCGCCTGTGCCCGAAGTCACCGCACCGGTACCGCCCGCTGCGCCTTGCCCCATCGACGCGGCAGCAGCAGGGGCGCGCTTATCGACTGGCGCAGGGGTGGTGACGGTACCGCCGCTGCTTGCCGTGCTGATCCATTGCTTGATGCGGATTTCAATGCCCGATAGGGCGGTCAAACCAGCACCCTTGCCTTGGGTGCGCAGTGCGAGCAAGCCCACGGCGCGGGTTGCACCGGGTTTGACAAACAGAAAGTCGATCTCGGTGTTGCCGCTGCCGGACGTGGCGTAGTTCTCAGCGACTTGTTTTGACTGAAAATTGTAGACGTAAGGGATATGTCACCTCTCTTTACTCTCTAATAGGAGCTTCTACCTTAGTCTCAGTAAGCCAACTCCGACGCCTACCAGACTTAATCCTGCTTACTGCGCTCGGATCAATTCCAAACTCTTCGGCAAGATTTTTATTCGGTTCGCCAGAAGTCGCGCGCCTGTGTATCTCTAAGACTTGCTCGTTACTCAGGCGGTTGTTCCAATGTGATTCACCTCTAGCAGCTGGGTTGGCTAACCTAGTCTGAATTGCCTTCCTAGTAACTGCTTCCCTGTTCTCGCAACCACTGTTGCCAAATTTTCGCCGCCTTCTCACCCATGCCGCTGCCAGCGCTGCCTTGTGCAATGCTGATAACTTCCTGCCCTTGTGGGACGATTGGACTTTATTAGGTCCGCGCTTAGTGCCACGTCGCCTTCTATTAGCGGCTACGATCTTCTGTCTCAGTTCCGGAGACAGCCCCTGCTTTTTCTTGACCTTCGATATCAGCTTCTTTGTTTTCTCCGATCTCCTCACCCCCAGCGGACTGCCTGCTGTCGGTGAAAGGTTGTAACCGAAGCGCTGGTCCGCAGCTTGGTAGTGGTCGATCCAGTATTGCTCCCTAACAAGGCACAGGTCGGACTCGCAGTATTCCAAGACACAGAACTGGAACCGGTCCGCGCCGTATTTGTTCCAGGCAGCTTGTAAGTGCCGATTCCAATGCCTATTGGACGCTAGGTCATTGAGA
>Ga0306920_100015013_pt1 | contig 10598 bp, 7 predicted proteins | sample flu12Cox44000170_FD_204666 | JGI IMG/M metagenome (GOLD analysis project Ga0306920, IMG submission 204666) | Lab enrichment of tropical soil microbial communities from Luquillo Experimental Forest, Puerto Rico - flux4day.12C.oxic.44.000.170 (v2)... | ecosystem: Environmental > Terrestrial >... | reverse complement strand
GCAGTCGCCCCCCAACAGGTAGAGTCGTTCGGTAACGTCTCAACGCTGGCGGGAGTCGGATCGAAGCCTGGATTGGCCTCCGAACAACTGACCAATGTCGAGATGCCGGATCAACATCTTTTGAGCGTCGTAGGAAACGACGCGAACGTGGGCGCGTCTACCACCTTGCCCCGATTGACGATGCTTTGCGGGTCAAGTGCGCGTTTGACCTGCGACCGATGGCGCGCCGTCCGCTACGTCAGACGACTGGTTCGGCGTAGGCGACGTTGCGCCGGCCGAACCGGCGGACGCGAATATTGGCCTGTTCGGCATGACCGTAAAACCCTTCGAGCACGCACAAGCGCGAGCAGTACGCCCCCACCAAAGCCGAAGCCTCGTCGGTTAGGACCTTCTGATACGTGCACGTCTTGATGAACTTGCCGACCCACAGGCCCCCCGTATATCGCGCAGCCTTCCCGGTAGGCAGGGTATGATTGGTGCCGATGATCTTGTCGCCATACGCGACGTTGGTGCGTGGCCCGAGGAAGAGCGCCCCGTAGTTTCGCAGGTTGCGGAGGAAGTAATCCGGGTCGCCGGTCATGACCTGAACGTGCTCGCTGGCGATTCGGTCCGCTTCGAGGACCATTTCTGCATCGCTTTCGCAGACGATGACCTCGCCGTAGTCGCGCCATGAAACGGCGGCGAATTCAGCCGTCGGCAGGATCCTCAAGAGACGCTCCACCTCTTCGATCGTCTGGCGCGCGAGTGTCTCCGAAGTCGTCAGAAGTACGGCAGGTGTGTTGAAGCCGTGCTCTGCCTGCCCCAGCAGGTCAGTAGCGCAGAGTTCAGCATCCACACTGTCGTCTGCGATGACGAGAGTCTCGGTAGGGCCGGCTATCAGGTCGATACCGACACGGCCGAACAGTTGCCGCTTGGCCTCGGCTACGTAGGCATTTCCGGGCCCGACGATGACGGACACCGGCGCGACGCTTTCCGTACCGATGCCCATGGCCGCCACGGCCTGAACTCCCCCCATGCAGTAGATCTCGTCGGCGCCGCCAAGGCGCATGGCAGCGACGACCGCCGGAGACGGCTCCCCATGGAAAGGAGGAGATGCCGCTATAACCCGCGGTACGCCGGCCACCTTGGCCGTTACCACGCCCATGTGAGCGGAGGCGACGAGCGGATACTTTCCTCCCGGGACGTAGCAGCCTACGCTCTCTACGGGCAGATTTCGGTGACCAAGGATCACGCCCGGCAGGGTCTCGACTTCGACATCCTTCATCGAATCGCGCTGAATTTGAGCGAAGTTGCGCACCTGAGCTTGCGCGAAGCGTATGTCGTCGAGCGCGCGCTTGTCGAGTCGGGAGAGGCAACGATCGATTTCGCGCTCGTCAAGGCGAAACGAGGGCGGCTCCCATTTGTCGAAACGTGCCGAATATTCCCGCAAGGCCTCGTCGCCACGTGCCTGAATGGATTCCAGGATTCCCGCTACGACGTCCTGTACCTTGCGAGCATCGGTGGAATTCTGTTCGGGGTTCCGTCCGGTCTTTAGATGGCGGGCCATTTTATTCTCCTTCGATGCAGGTTCAGCGCGCGCTCGTTCGTCGTATGTGGATCGCGGCGGCGAACACGATTACGAAACCTTTGATGATGAGCTGGAATTCGACCGGAAGGCCAAGGATGACTACGATGTTGAAAATCACGACGAGTACCAAGGCGCCGAGCAGAGCGCCCGCGACCGTGCCTACGCCGCCCGACAGGGCAACTCCGCCGATGATCGCCGCGACGATCGAATCGAGTTCGAAGCCCCGGCCGACCCAATTATCGACCACGCCGACATAGCCCACGAGAAAGAGTCCTCCGAGGCCGGACATGAGCGAAGAGATGACATAGGCCAGCAGGATGACGCGCTTGTGCCTGATGCCGACAAGGCGCGCGGCCCGCACACTGCCGCCGACGGTGACGATTCGACGGCCCACCGCTGACCGATGCAGAAGCAATCCCAAAAATACCGCGGCAACCACGACGACGATCACGTTTATCGGAATCCCGATGAACTGTCCGGTCCCAAGCACCCGAAATCCGTCTGGAAGGCGGCCCGACGGCGAGCCCTGTGTGTAGGCAAATCGAGTCCCTTGCAAGACGATCATCATCGCAAGCGTCGCAAGGAACGGCGAAACGTTTCTTTCAGTCACCAACAGGCCACTGGCCAGCCCAACGACGGCAGCAAAAGCAAGGCATGCCGCGAAAATTACCGGGATCATAAGGTTCGACGACGCATCGAAAGCCGTGGCGAGCACCGCTACGGTTGCCATGAGCGAGCCGACGGAAAGGTCCAGACCGCGCACCATGATGACGAAGGCCTGGCCCATCGCCACCAGACACAAGGGGGCCGCCTGCACCAGGATGTCTCGTAGATTGGAGGCGGACAGGAAAGCCGGCGAAAGCACGGCCGCTATGCCGACGAGCATCGCAAGAAAGCCGAGGAGGATAAGGACCTCCGTGGGTCGGTTGGCCCGAATCTCCGGGGCCTTCGAGGCCGGCACGAAGATCGCGTTGCCGCTCATGCGTCCCTCCTTCGCTCGACGTGGAGCGAGACCGCAGTGATGATGATGAGGCCTTGGACAACCCATTGGAGAAAGGTGGAGACGCCGAGGTAGTTGAGTAGGTTATTGAGCGTCGCAAGCAGGAATACGCCGAGTAGCGTCCCCAGAACGCTGCCGCGCCCACCGCCGAGAATTGTGCCGCCGACCACCACCGGCGTAATCGAGGCCAATGTCAGCGGCTCGCCCACGAGAGGATCCCCGGTACCTGTACGTGCGACGAAGTAGATGGCGGCAAGAGCTGCGCCCACGCCGCTCAAAGCGTAGGCTACGACCAGCGTCTTCCGCACGGGCAAGCCGCTAAGTCGAGCCGCCTCGGGACTCCCCCCTACGGCGGGCAAGCGGCGTCCGCTGGGGTACTGCGTCAGCCAGAAACCGGCCAGCACGAAGCAGCCGAACATGAGGAGCCCAGCCACGGGAAAACCGAGAACGCGGCCGTAGGCGAAGCCTTCGACCCACTCCGGAACGGAGCCGGCGGGTTGGCGCGTGACGATCAGCGTCAAGCCATTCAGGATTGTAGCCGTGCCGAGTGTGACGATCAGCGGATGCACCCCCAGCAGGATCACCGCCGCGGCATTGACCGCCCCGACCGCCGCTCCGGCGGCAACGGTCCCCAGGATGATCGCGACCATCCATTCCGGGTAGGCCTGGCCCGCGAACCCGATCATGACGGACAATGCAGAAACGAGAGCGCCGATCGAGAGATCGATTCCACCTGCCACGACGACGAGCGTCTGCCCCAGAGCAACAAAGCCCAGCGCCGCCGACTGCTCGATCACATTCGTCAAATTGGTCCAGGTAGCGAAGCGCTCGTTGAACGCTGCGCCGATCACGCACACCATCAGGAGCAGGCCGGACACGACGAGCTTGGTGGGATCGACCGACAACGGGCGCATGATGCGTTCGGCGGACATGATATGGCCTCAGGCGGCTTCGGGGGCTGCGTCGAGAGTAGCAAGGCGCATGATCGACTCCTCGTCGGCCTGTTCGCCGGCAAGCTCGCCCGCGATACGCCCTTCCTTCATCACCAGAATCCGTCCCGCGAGCCCGAGGACCTCGGGCAGCTCCGATGAAATAACCAGTATCGCGACACCGGATGCGGCGAGGTCATGGATGATCCGGTAGATCTCGACCTTCGCACCGATGTCCACGCCGCGGGTCGGTTCGTCCAGAATGACGACGCGACGGCAGGCTCGCGCCCATCGCGCGAACAGAATCTTCTGCTGATTGCCACCGGAAAGCGGCTTGACGTCCGCGGCCGGCCCCGGCACCGCGATACTGAACCTGGCAATTTCTTCGCGGGCCACCGAGCGCTCAGCCGCTCGGTCCACGAAAGGCCCTTTGCGGAAAAGTTGCAGCGTGGGCGCGGAAACGTTGGCGGACATTTCCAGGTTCATGAGAAGACCCTCGCCTTTCCGGTCCTCGGTGAGAAGCCCAAGCCCGCGCGCGATTGCCTGGTCCGGCCTGCCCGGCGGAAGCAGCTTGCCGTCGAGAATGACATCGCCCGCGTCACGTTGAAGGCTGCCGAAGATGGCGTGCGCCGTCTCGCTCCGACCCGAGCCGACGAGCCCGGCGAGGCCCAGGATTTCGCCAGGCCTCAAGTCGAAGCTAACGTCCTTCAGCCGCGGCGCTGCTTTCAAACCGCATACAGAGAGGACCGGAGTATCCGATGGCGCCAACCTCTTCGGTGGATAGATGTCGGCGAGAGGACGTCCGACCATCATCGCGACGAGGTCGTCGCGGCTGATTTTGCCCACATCGCGGGTGCCGACCAGTTTGCCGTCCTTGAGGACCGTGACCCGGTCCGCCAACGCGAATATCTCCTCGAGCCGATGGGAAATATAGACGACGCAAACGCCGTGGTCCCTCAGCCGTCGGACGGTCGCGAAAAGCAGTTCGGCTTCTCGCCCCGAGATGACTGCGGTCGGTTCGTCGAGCACAAGAAGCTTGGCGTCGCTCACCAGGGCCTTGGCTATTTCGACCATCTGCTGATCCGCGACCGTCAGCGACTTCAGCTTGGCAAAGGGATCGAGGGAATGCCCCAGTCGGGTGAGGATCGCGCGAGCACCTTTCTCGAGTGCGCGTCGATCGACGAACCCGAACCGGTTGAGCGGCTCTTGCCCGATATAGATGTTGTCGGCGACGGACAGCTCCGGAAAGAGTATCAGTTCCTGATAGATGACGTGGATGCCTGCAGCTTTGGCTTCGCCGGGTCCGGCCCATTTGACGGGATTACCGTCGAATACTATCGCGCCTTCGTCGGGCTCGTAGGCGCCGGCGATGGTCTTTATGAGCGTCGACTTGCCGGCACCGTTCTCTCCGACTAGAGCGTGCACTTCGCCGCGCGCAGCGGAGAACGAAACGTTGTCGAGCGATTTCACTCCTGGAAAGCGCTTGGTAATCCCGCTGAGTTCGATCACGATCTCACTCCGACTCCGAGAAGGGCCCGCCCGAACGGTGCAGCGAGCCTGATGTATCAACCCTTGGGAAGATCGACCTTGAATGACTTGGGATCGTATGTCGGGCCCATCCCGTGGCCCATGATGAGGTCGTCGGCCGCGTCCATGCGGACATAGTCCTTGAGCGCAACGTCCGCCTTCACCGACTTCGTTTCGTCCCCGTCGGAGATCACGACCTGGAAATTAACGTCGAGCCGCTTGGGAACGGCCTTACCCTGAAGGATGTTCAGGACTACCTCCATCGCGGAAATGCCGATCGAGGGTGTGTAATCGATTCCGCAGAAGGGAAACTTGTTCTCCATCGCCAGTTTGTACATTCGGTTGAGATCGCCCCCAGTCATCGGAGGAAGCTCGTTCGGCTTGAATCCGGCTCCGAGGAACGCCTCGACCGCACCGGACCCCTGCAAGCCGGAGTCGGCCCACACTCCGTTGATGTCCTTACCGTAGCGCTGGATCACCGCAGACATGACTTTCTTGCCGTTCGCTGGGCTCCAGCCCGTATATTGCGTGTCGAGGATCTTCAGCTCCGGGTACTGGGCGAATACTTCCTTGGCGGCCTGAAGCCGCATCTCAGCCGGACTTGCTCCAGCGAGGCCCGGAAGCAGCACGATGTTGCCTTTGCCGCCCAGCCTTTCGGCGAGCCAGGTGGCGGAGACGCGGGCCAGCGCTTGATCCGACGCGGTTACGAAAGAAACGAAGGAGCTGTCGTTCTTGGGTCGTCGCGCGACCGAGACGACCGGTATTCCTTGTTTCATGGCGCGAGCCATGATGGGGTCGAGCGGATCGGCGGCAGCGGGATTGACCACAAGCAGGTCTATGCTCTGGTTCATCAGGTCTTGAATGTCGGAGACCTGTTTCGACGCGTCGCCGTTCGCGTCGGTGGCAATGAACTTCTTGATCTTGTCTCTATGGTTGGCTGCCGCGAACTGCACGCCGTGAGTGAACGTCACGAGCCAAAGGTCCGCCTGCGAAGCGTTGGCGAAGCCGATCGTATAGGGACCGGTCTTCTTGTATTTGGCGGTGTCCACCATATCGTTGAAGCCAGGATTCCACAGGAACGTGCGTGGCAATCCCACGTAGTCGGCCCGGGCAAGCCTTGCTGCCACGGTGAGAGCCGCTCCCGCGGTAAGGGCCGCGAAGCTTCTACGAGTCATATTGACATCCGAATTCATGTATTCCTCCCCTGTTGTGCCAAGTTTTCAGCCCGTGACGCTGCGTACGGCTGCCAATCCGCCGGAAAGATCAACCGACGGCACCCTCGGCCTTGACGATTTGGACGTTCGAGGTATCGCGGCCTTCGTGCTGCTCCGCGGCGATGCCGGCCGCCCAGTCGCGCTTAACGGCGTCAGGAGCCCCGACCACCGGCGGGAAGTCCCACCAGCCGACGACATTGGAAGCGGCGATGGATGCGTCGCGGGTTATGGGTATCTCGATCACGGCTGGCGCATTGGCCTCCAGCGCTCGCTTGATCGTCGAGGCGATTTCGTCCACCCGGCCGATCTTGGCGGTCATGTCGAAACCAAAAGATCGGGCGAGCGCTACGAAATCAACGCTATACGGTTCGCCCGTTCGCCTATTCAAAAACTCGGAGATGATGTTTCGGCCCATCAGCGCGTCCTGACCGTCGCGTATCGAGATGTAGCCGGAGTTGTTCAGGATCAGGAAAACGACCGGAATGTGATAGGCAACGCACGTCGCGAGTTCCTGGACGCACATCATGAAATCCCCGTCACCGATTATGCACACGACGGGCGCGTCGGGCTTGGCAAGCTTGGCTCCGATGGCGGCAGGCAGCGCAAATCCCATGGGCGAGTACGAGCCTGGCGTTATGTGAGTCCTGGGCTCGTAGATCGGAAAGTCCTGCTTGGTTGAACTCTGGGGATGACCGGAGCCCACCGTAACGATTCCGTGCCGGGGTAACACTTTGCGCAGTTCCCTCAGTGCGGTCAGCATCGTCGTGGGGATCTTGTCGTAGGATCGCCTCGGTTCCTGAATCAGGTCCCATTCGGCCCAAAGCCGTCGTAGCCGATCGTGGTACTGCGCACGTCGCGCCAGCGCCTTCTGGGCCTGGATGTCCGATATCTCGGCGTTGATGTCGGCGAGCACCAGTCGTACGTCGCCCACGATGCCGACCTCGGCAGGATAGTTCTTGCCGATTTCGCGCGCATCAATGTCGACCTGTATCAGCTTCGACTCGGGGATCGAGAAGCTGACACCCTTGCGCCATGACGAGGCGGACCAGTCAGTGAAGCGACAGCCGAGTGACATGACCACGTCGGCCTGCGAGGCAATGGTATTGCCCGTGAGCGAACCGGGCCAGCCGACGGTGCCAGCGTTCATCGGATGGTCTTCCGCCAGCGCGCCCTTACCGTTCCATGTGAACACGACCGGGATGCCTAACTGTTGCACCAGGCGCCTCAGTTCGGGGCTGGCGTTGCTGGATATGGCGCCGCCGCCGACGACGATGCAGGGCCGCTCGGCTGCAAGCAGCAGCTTGACGGCGGCCTCGATGGCTAAGGCATCTGCGCGCGGCTTGCCCACGGGGACGCGCTTGGAAAGTTCGGCAACATCGATATCCGTCTTGGCGACTTGAATATCGAGCGGAATCTCAACATGGACGGGGCCAGGACGTCCGGTGGTCATCGCGTTCCAGGCGCGGTGCATGACGAAGGGCATGTGCTCGGCGCGAATGACGTCGAAGTTGCGCTTGGTCACTGGCCTCGTGACGTTGACGAAATCCGGCGTATTCTCGCGGTCCATCTCCTGCATCACGCCATGGCCACGCATATGCGTCGACGCGGAGCCCGTGATGAGTAGCAGCGCGGTGGAGTCGCAGTGCGCATTGGCGAGGCCCATGACGGTATTCGCGGCGCCCGGTCCGATGGACGTGCAACAAGCAATCGGATTGCCCGTGACCCGGTAGTGAGCGTCCGCGACGTGGATTGCCGCCTGCTCATGCATGGTCTGTATGATCGGCACGTTCGACACAGGATCGTTGAAGGCGTCGAGAAGATTCCAGTTGCCGTGTCCTGGGAGGCCCGTGATGTAGGGTACCCCATAAGCCTTGAGCGCCTTGCCGATGATTTGGCCAACCGTGAGCTTCATCGATCCCTCCCGTTTTGACACGCCATCGCCTTCGGCATCCTGCGGCGTCGCCGAGGTCCGTGACATGCGGGTCCTCTATTTTCTGTCGTAAGAGACCTGCGGGCCTCCGCACCCAGATCGGCCGCAAGAGCACCGACCCGGGTTGGCACGATGATCTTGCCGTACCATTTGCCCATCGGCTATGCTGATAAGTCAAATATCAGATATCCGTAAAGGGGATGCCCATGGAGCTTTCGGCCTTACGGACCTTCGTTCGCGTGACCGAACTGGGAAGCTTCACCAAAGCAGCGATCTCACTTGGTTTGGCTCAGCCAAGCATCACTCGGATCGTCTTGGAGTTGGAGAGCGAACTCTCCGGCGCCCTGTTTCACCGCACCGGCCGCGGAGTGCAGCTCACCGGGCTCGGAGACATGGTACTACCGCGCGCCAAGGCGTTGCTGCAGTCTGCGGAGCAACTGGGCACAGACGCAGTCGGCTTCGGAAAGAGTCCCGTCGGATCGGTCTCGATAGCGGCATTACCTTCGGTCCTGCAATCCATCGCCCCCGGTCTGTACAGCCACGTGTCCAAATACACTCCCGGTATCAAGCTCCGCTTGAGCGAAGGGTTTAGCAATCAGATCCAGCGCTGGGTTTCGGAGGGGCAGGTAGATATCGGCTTGTTGAGCAAGTACAAGAGCTACCGATCCGAACACGACGACGTTCTCTTTCGCGCCGATCTGATGCTTGTTGGTCCGGCGGATGGGCCCAGATTCGGCAACGAAGTGCCGTTCAACCAACTGAAAGGGTTGCCGCTGGTCCTGCCGGCGGTTCCGAATGGATTGCGTGTCGTGCTGGAAGAGACCGCGAAACGGCACAGGATAGAGTTGAATGTCGTCGTAGAAGCCGATTCCCTGGCCGCACAGCGAGAGATCGTCCGCGAATGCCGCTGCTTTTCTGTTATGGCGCGTGAGGCAGCGCACAGCATGAATCCTGATCTTTTTCTCTTCGCGAGCCGAATCGTCGGGAAAGGCTTAGAGCGCTACGTGGTGCTCGTGACTACGCAGCAGCGGCCGTTAAGTAAAGCGGCCCGAGTGATCGTCCAAGCCATTCGTCACACGGTGGGCGAAGCACGCCCTTCGGAGTCATTGCCAGCACTCGCAAACGATCTCGCAAGGGCTCGCAAGCGTCCGCCACCACCGCGCGGAGGAAGCCTGTGAGACACCGCCCTCGAGTCCGCAAGGGTGCTTCGGTTTTCGACGTCATGTAACGGGCGCGCCGGACGGAGTGCGTTCGATGCTTCTGCGATACGCATGCTGCAAGTCGATTGAGGTCCACGCCGCGGCCGCCACGCACTCGTATTGACGCCGGCTAAGCAGACGATTGGGCAAGGGTTGCCGGTCGACGAGCATATCGCACCACCAGTGCGACAAGCATCGCCGTCAATTCGGTCGGGCCGGCCGAATGGACACCTGCTTGCAGCGTGATTTGAACCTACAAGTTAAGTAGTTGGTATTCTTGCAGTTGATCCCATCGCCAAAACAAACCCCCAGCAATCCTTTGAGATTGCCGGCTGTCATTCACCAACTTGGTTGCGGGGGCCCGCAACAACCGATGCAGTGACATAGCGCCAATCGCGCTATCACTCAGGGAAGGCGGGGGTTAGGCCACCGATGCAGAAAGGGAGTTTAGCCCATGCATGGGACGAGCGCTTCGCCTTGCCAGCACCATCTTGCTGTTTGTCGCGTCCCCGAGCTTTGCTGGTCCTTGCAAGAGTTCAATCGACGAACTTCAGGCCCGGGTTGATGCTGCGATCGAAAAGCAGGCTGCCGCCGATCCGCCGAAGCCGGAAAGCCTCAGGGCGCTTCATAACTACCAACCGACGCCGCAATCGATAGCGGCGAGCGAGGGAGCAGTGGGCAAGAGATTTCGAGCGTGCTGGTGCTCCTTAAGCGAGCCCGCTCTGCGGACCGTGCCGACAATCTAGATCGCTGCAATGCCATATTGGACAAGGCCCGGAGCGCACTGGACGAGCTCTGGTCGATATGCAGACCATGTCGGTCTCAGCAATCTTATCGCTTTTGCGCGGTCCTGACGCCAGCTAGTTGACTAACACTGCCATGCTTGAGGATGCATTCGACCCTACGGATCGTAAACCTCCCTTTACTACGCTAGGGAAGCCGAAATTTCGCCCACGACGAAAGAGCCCTTACTAGGCGAAAATTTTCAAGTTAGATAGGGCTGTCGAGCGGCTGATATGGGCGCTCGTATGGATTACCGACCCAAGAGATGGTGTTGCGACCTGCTCGTTCGGGTCGATTTGAAGAGTGCCCCTAATGAACACCACGTTTCTTTTGATGGCGCAGTATGGGGGTAAGGCCATTGTCCCAATTGAGGACGTGTGTCGCGATTATTTTTCGCACCTGAACCCAACCAAACTGGTGCAGAAGATCAGCGCGGGTGAAATTGCGAT
>Ga0306920_100015012_pt1 | contig 10598 bp, 9 predicted proteins | sample flu12Cox44000170_FD_204666 | JGI IMG/M metagenome (GOLD analysis project Ga0306920, IMG submission 204666) | Lab enrichment of tropical soil microbial communities from Luquillo Experimental Forest, Puerto Rico - flux4day.12C.oxic.44.000.170 (v2)... | ecosystem: Environmental > Terrestrial >... | reverse complement strand
TGATCGATCCCATCGGCACCTGCCACGGATTGAACTCGCCGAATTCGCCGCGCATGGTCACGAGGATCACGCAGGGAAAGCCGCAGTTCCTCATCAGCGAGAACATGTTGATGCAATTTCCGACGCCGCTGCTCTGCATCAGCAGCGCGGCGCGCTGGCCGCCGAGCGCCGCGCCGGCGGCGAGCGCGACCCCTTCCTCCTCGGTGGTGAGCACGACGTCGTGGATGTCGGGGTCGGCAACGCACAGCTCGATCAGCCTCGCGTGGCCGGCATCGGGGACGTAGCCGACCTGCCGTATGCCGACCCGGCGGATTTGCGCATAGATCGCATCCGGCCAGCTCAGGCTCGAGGTCCGATCGTCCACGTCGTGCTCCGGTCAGTTGCGGGTGGCTTCGGAAGCGGCGACGATGCGCGCCGGCTCCAACGGCGGCTCGCCGCGGATGAAGTCGGCGGCCTTTTCCGCGATCATGATGATGGGCGCGTTGATGTTGGCGCCGACGAGGTCCGGCATCACCGACCCGTCGACCACGCGCAGGCCGTCGACACCATGGACGCGCAATTGGACGTCGACCACCGCCATGCGGTCGGAGGCAAGCCCCATCTTGCAGGTGCCGAGCGGGTGATGGACGGTGACCGCGCTGGCGCGGATATGGGCGTCGAAGTCGGCATCGTCGACGGCATTGGCGCCCGGAGCGATCTCGCGGTCCATGAACGGCGCCATCGCCGCCTGCCGGCACACGTCGCGGGCGATGCGCAAGCCGGCGCGCAAGGTCTTCCAGTCGGAATCGGTCGCCAGGAAATTCTGCCGGATGCGCGGCGCCACCCGCGGATCGGCGGAGGCGAGTTCGACCTCGCCGCGGCTCTGCGGCCGCAGCACCGCGGCGCGGCAGGCATAGCCGTCCTCATAGGCGCGCCTGAACGGGAAGAAGTACGGCGTCGCCGTCATCGGCGCGGCGTTGAAGAGAAGCTGAATGTCCGGCAGCGCCACCTCCGGCCGCGTTTTCAGGAACGCCATCATCCCGGTCGGCAGTCCCGTCGCAATGCCGGTGCCGCGGAAATGCGCCTCGGCGAGGGCGGGGACGATGCGGTCGAACCGCATCGCCCGGTGCAGCACGCCGGGCTCCCTGCGCTTGTAGGCGACGCTTGCGGAAATGTGGTCCTGCAGGTTCTTGCCGACCCCGCGCAGCGCCACCTTGACCTCGATGCCGAGGACGCGCAGCGCGTCGGGATCGCCGATCCCCGACAGCATCAGCAGTTGGGGCGAGTTGACGACGCCGCCACACAGCACGACCTCGCGGCTGGCCCGCGCCGTCATGGGTCGCCCGTTTCTCAGATATTCGACGCCGACCGCGCGATTGCCCTCGATGACGAGCCGCGTCGTGAGCGCGTTCACCTCGACCCTGAGATTGCGCCGTGGCAAGGCCGGCCGCAGATAGGCGTCGGCAGTGCTGCAGCGGCGGCCCTGGCGCACCGTCATCTGCCAGACACCGAAGCCTTCCTGGCGGGCGCCGTTGTAGTCCGGCGTTGCGGGATGGCCGGCGTCGCGTCCGGCCGCCGCGAAGGCCTCTACCAGCGGGTCTTCGAACGGCGCCATCTGCGTCGACAGCGGTCCGTCGCCGCCGCGATAATAGCTGGGGCCGCCGTGCCAGGATTCCTGCCGGCGGAAATAGGGCAGCACATGGGCGTAGGACCAACCGGACAGCCCGGCGGCGGCCCAACGGTCGTAATCGCCGCGGTTGCCCCGTACATAGGCCATGGCGTTGATGGAGGACGAGCCGCCGATCACCTTGCCGCGGGCGCATTCGAGACCGCGGCCGTCCATGGTGGCCTCTGGCTCGGCAAAATACATCCAGTCGTGCCTGCGCTTGAGCAGAAGGCGCGGCCACGCCAGCGGGATGTGGATGAAGGGATCGCGGTCCCAGCCGCCGGCCTCGAGAAGCAGGACCCTGATGTCCTTGTCCTCGGTCAGCCGGTTTGCCAGCGCGCAGCCGGCGGAGCCGGCGCCGATAATGATGATGTCGTAATTCGCCCTGGGCATTATTGGACCATCTCAGGTCTGTGGTGAGCCATCAAGGAGCCAGCCGAACCGTTCGCGGGCCTTGCGCGCGACCTCTGCGCTCGGCGCATTGCTGGGCGGAAACTTGTGGCGCCAGTGGTAGGGCTTGCAGGCATCGATGATGGCGACCGAATGGGTCATGTCGCCCGCGGCGCGCCTCGGGCGGCAGGCGGGGATCGGCCAGCGCCAGCCATTCCCGCAGGTCGTCATAGGCGATGCCCGACTTGAAATTGTTGCGCGCGTCCATCCCTTGTGACCCACTCTGCCCCGTACTTTCAACCCGCGGGCCGTGCTCGCGTTTCGCAAGATTGTTGATGGCCGAAATTATATCCGCGTCCTAGCCGGTTGCCCAATCATTCCATGCCGTCCAAGCGATGGCGCCCTCGGCCGCAGCAAACCCCGTGGCAAACGAGGCCTGGAGAAGGTAGCCGCCGGTCGGGGCCTCCCAATCGAGCATTTCCCCGGCGATGAACACCCCGGGAAGCTTCCGCAGCATGAAGTTACCGTCGATTTCGGCGAACGAAACGCCGCCCGCCGTCGAGATTGCCCTTGCAATCCCTGCGATGCCGGTCAGGCGGACCGGGACGGCCTGGATCAAGCGGGCGAGCTCCGCCACCGGCAGCTCCCCGAGCCGAATGCCCTGGTGCACTGCGGCCTCGCGCAGGAGATCGATTGCGGCGGGGGAAAGCTTCGCCGTCTTGCGCAGCGAGGTCGAAAGCGACTCCTTCCTGCGCCCGCGGGCGATGTGGGCGGCAAGCTCCGCCTCGGCAAGGTCGGGGCGCAGGTCGATGGAGAGGACAGCTTCGCCGCGTGCCATGATCGCCTCGCGCAGCGGCGCCGAGACCCCGTAGGTCGCCCCGCCTTCGAGGCCGTCTGCGGTGATCACGGCCTCGCCGCGCACGGTATGCTCTGCGAACGTCACGGCGATGCGCTTGAGCGGCGCGCCGGCACGGCGATTGCGGAACGACTCAGACCAGGGCGCCAGGAAACCGCAATTGGCGGGCCGCAACGGGGCGATAGCCACTCCGGCGCCGGCCAGCACCGCGACCCAGCCGCCATCCGAGCCGAGCCGCGGCCAGCTCGCGCCGCCGAGCGCAAGCACGGTCGCCTCCGGAGTGTCGGTGACGATGTTGCCGTCGGGCCGGGCGAAAGCGAGCGCGCCGTCCTGCCATCCGATGAAGCGGTGACGCATGGCGAAGGTGACGCCCTCGCCCTGCAGCCGGCGCAGCCATGCGCGCAGCAGCGGCGACGCCTTCATGGCCTTGGGGAACACCCGGCCGCTGCTGCCGACGAAGGTCTCTTGTCCCAGCGCCTCGCACCAGGCACGCACGCGCTCAGGTGGGAAGGCTTCGATCGCGGCACGCAGCTGTTTGTTTGGCGGGCTGTAGCGGCCCAGGAAGTCCTTCAGAGGTTCGCTGTGGGTGAGATTGAGCCCGCCGCGACCGGCCAGCAGGAACTTGCGTCCCACCGACGCCATGCGGTCGTAGACGGTGACGGTTACCCCGGTCCCGGCGAGCCGCTCGGCCGCCATCAGGCCGGCGGGGCCCCCGCCGATCACTGCCACCCGTTTCAAGGGCGCGCTCGGCGCGGCGGTGAGTTGAAATCGGCCGCGATCAACTTCGCCACGGCAGCGCGGCGGCGTTCTCGGCGAATGCCCAGCATCCGGTGCCGAGCGGCGCGGGTAACGGCGCAATGACACAGCCGTCGCGGCGGTCGAACGAAAGGCCGCCCGCAGTGAGGCAGGCTGCGACCTCGCCGAGTGACCGCACTGCGACGCCATAGCTGCAAATGAAGGGAAGCGCTGGGATTTCGAGCCCTGGAAAGAGCTGCTTGAGCATCGCCGGCGAAACGAGCTGGACACGGCCGCGGTCGAGCGTGATGCTTTGTCCGAAGCGGTCGAACTCTGCGGGCCTGCCGAGGAAACGTTGAAAGCGCTCCGCCGCTTCTGCAACATCGGCCTCGGCGATGACCACATCGAGAAGGCCGGTGGCGCCGTTGCGATGCGACAGCCAGCGCTCCTGCCACACGGCGTGCTCGGTACGGTGGGTCAGCGCCTGGATGCGCCCCTCCGGCATTTCGCCGGGGGTCGGTCGCACGATGGAAAACGCCGCGATGTCTTCGCCATCGGCGGTGCTGACCGGACGCCGCATGTCGACCACGGACTGCATGCGAAATCCGGCGTCGGTCAGCCGCGCATGGGTCGCAGCGACATCGGCCACCGCAAAGGCCGCAAGATGCAGGCCGCGATAGCGCGCCATCGCCGCCTCGAACTGCTGCGCCAGCGGCGTTTCCGCGGTCTTGAACAGGAACTCGATGTAGCCGCGATCGAGCATCGCGGTGACGTTTCCGGTCCCGGTCTTCGTCGGCGGTCCACCGCCGGGATCGGGATTGACCTGGACCGACGGAGGCGTCGGCGCGAATCCCGCCTGCGCCAGCGCGCGTGCGGCACTGTCGGGGTCCGCGACGAAATGCCCGACATGATCGAGAAAAATTTCGTCGCCGACCGGCAGTCGGCGGCCGATGTCATCAGATGTTTGCATCATCGCGTCGCTCCCGCTCTTGTCTCCGCGAGATGCGCCGCTGCAACCTGCTTGAGCGCGGCGCGATCGATCTTGTTGGTCGTGGACAGCGGCAGGCGATCGACGAACCAGACGAAGCGCGGGTGCTGATAGGCGGGCGCGTTGGCGAGGGCGAACCGCTTGATCTCCTCGGCGTCGACCGGCGATCCGCCCTTCGCAATGATGAAGGCGACCGGCTTCTGGCCCTTGATGTCGTCGTCGATCGGCACCACGCAAGCCTGGGCGACGCCGGGGTGACGCTCCAGCATGCGCTCGACGTCGCCGGGATAGATGTTCTCGCCGCCGGACACGAACATGTCGTCGGTGCGGCCGAGAAAATAATAAAAGCCGTCGGCGTCGCGGCGGAACACGTCGCCGGTGCGGTAGAAGCCGTCGGCGGTGAAGGGCAACGGCAGGTCGGGCCGGTTGTGATAGCCGAGCATCATCGCCGGGCATTTCATCTCCAGCTCGCCCTCACCGGCGTCGCGGTTGCCGCCGTCACTTAGGCGTAGCGCGACCTTGGGATGGGGATAGCCGACGGACGTGTCCGGCTGCGCGAGGCCGCGCGGATGTGGGCCGAACACCACCGGGCCGGCTTCGGTGGTGCCGTAAGCATTGGTGACTTTGGCCTGGGGCAACGTTCGGTGCAGCGCTTCGATCAAGCTTTGGCTGACCGGCGCGGAGCCCATGCGGACGAACTGGACGCTGGCGAGATCGGTGCGCGCGATCAGCTCATGCTCGCGCAGCATCATCGCGATCATCGGCGGCACGGCGGTGAGCCAGGTGCAGCGGTGGCGCGCGATCGCTTCGATATAGGCGCGGGCGTTGAACTGCGGCAGCAGCACGATGGTGGCATGGGCCGCGCAGTCGAGCGTGCTCAGTGCCAGCGCATTCATGTGGTAGAGCGGCGCCGCGATGAGGAAACGGTGGGAGGAAAGATCCTGCCCTTCGAGCCGCGTCTCCACCACCCAGATGTGGCTCTGGTGCGACAGAACCACGCCCTTGGGCGTCCCTGTCGAACCGGAGGTGTAGAGGAACATCGCCGGCTCGTCGGGCCGCGCGGCTATCGCGGCGAACGGGCCGGGATCGAGGAAGGCGGAAAAGCCATTCGGGCCTTCGCCTCCGAAAACCACGCGAGGCATTTCAGCCGGGCACTGCGCTCGCCGCGACGCATCGCAGAACACGAGCTTCGCCCCGCAATCGCGCAGGATGAATGCGATGGTCGCGGCGGGAAACCGGTAATTGACGGGCACCGCGACGAGGCCCGCACGCATGATGCCGTAATAGGCCGCGAGATATTCCGCGCGGTTGGCCGCAAGGATGGCGATGCGCTCGCCGCGCGCAAATCCGCGCGCCTTGAGGCCGCGGGCGACGCCCATCGCCATGCCATCGAGGTCGGCATAGGTAAAACGGCGTTCGCCCGCTTCGCCGCCGAGGTCGATGATGGCGAGCTTGCCCTGGTCGCGGTCGCGGCGGATGAGATCGCCGAGATTGGTGAATGCGGTCGTCACGCGCAGCGTCACGCCTTTGGCGGCGCGGTGAAGTAGGTGCCGCGGCCGCTCGCGATCAGCTTGCCCTTGGCGTCATATATGTGAGCTTCCGCAGTCGAGAACTGGCCGCCGAGACGCACCACCTTGCCGCGGGCGGTGAGATCGCCCGGCATTGCGGCGGCGTGATAATCGACCCGCAGGTCGATGGTGGGGACGCCGCGGCCGAGCTTCTTCACCATCGCCCAATCGGCGGCGAGATCGACGAGGGTGGCGAGCACGCCGCCATGGGTGTAGCCGCGGTCGGGATTGACCACCCATTCCTCGCGCCATTTCGCGGTCAGCTCGATGCCGTCGTCATGCACGGCGACGACCTCGAGGCCCAGCCATTGATGGAACGGTCCGCGGGTGACGAGTTCCTGGACGCGCTCCAACGTGATTTCTTCAGACATGGGTATCCTTCACGGCGTCACGATCACCTTGCCGATGACCTCGCGGTCCTGGATCAGGCGCAGGCCTTCGGCGGCCTCTTCGAGCGGGAGGGTCTTGTCGATCACGGGCTTCATCTTGCCTTGGGCAATCAGCTCCATCAGGCCCTGGAGATCGTCGTCGTAGAAGCTGTTGGAGCCGATGATCTTGAGCTCGAAGGTCCAGACGTAGCGCAGGTCTTCCTTGGGATCGTGGCCCGCAGTGGCGCCGCAGACCAGGAGCTTGCCGCCGCGCTTAAGGCAGCGCAGCGACGGCTGCCAAGTGTCGCCGCCGGTGAAATTGATGACGACGTCGACGCCGCCCTCGTAGCTGCGGCGCTGCGGTTTTCCGTAGCGCTCGATCGCCCATTTGGAGAAATCGACCTCCTGGTAGTTGATCACTTCGTCGGCGCCGAGTTCCTTGAGCCGCTTCATCTTCTCGGCGCTGCTGGCGCAGGCGATGACCTCGGCGCCGAGATGCTTGGCGAGAATGACGCAGCCGGTGCCGACACCGCCGCTTGCGCCCAACACCAGGACCCGCTCGCCCTTGCGGATAGTGTCGTGGGTGATCAGCATGCGGTGCGCGGTGCCGTAGGCGACCGGCAGCGCGGCGGCCTCGGCGAAGCTGACATGCACCGGCATGGCGACGAGCTGGTCGGCCGCGACCGCGCAAAATTCCGCCATGCCGCCGTCGAGCATTTCGCCCATCAATCCCTTCTTCTTGTTGAGGGGATTGACGAGGACGCGATCGCCCTGCTTCCAGCCGGTGACGCCGGGGCCGACCTCGCTGATCGCGCCGGCCATGTCGAGGCCGAGCACGACCGGAAGCGGCACCTTGATGCCGGGCATGCCGCGCACCGTGAACACGTCGTGATAGTTGAACGACGACGCCTTCACCCGGATCACCACATGGCCCTCGGCCGCTTTCGGCATCGGATGGTCATCGACCACCTCCAGGTCCTGCAACCCGCCATGGCGGCGCAACAGCAATGCTTTCATCGCGCTCTCGTTAGTTCGCGTCTATGCCCTCGCCTTCTAGCATTGCTGCCGCCACATTCCACGGCATTTCGAGCGGCGCTCCCTCTCGTTTTGGCGAGTTGCCCCGGCGGCGCGCGGTCAGTAACTTCATCCGTTCGGCCAAACCACGCGCCGTCACGGAGCCCCCCTCGATGCAGGAAAATTTCCGTCAGTTCCTCGACCGTCTGCGCCAGACCGGCGAACTCGTCGACCTGCATCAGCCCGTGGATATCCGCCACATCGCGACGCTGGTCGACCAGGCGAGGACCGCGTTGTTCTTCCACAACGTGGTCGGATACGACATTCCCGTGGTGTCGGGGATCATCCGCTCGCGGGAGCGCGCGACCATGGCGCTCGGCTGCGAGGGCTATGGCGAAATCGAGGAAAAGCTCAAGGCGGCGATCGACAAGCCGATCCCGCCCCGGCACGTGAGAACCTCGCCGACCCGCGAAGTGACCTATGTCGGCGACGATGTCGATCTCTACAAGCTGCCGATCCCGATGTCGTCGATCTATGACGGCGGCCCGATGATCACCGCCGGCGTGGTGATCGCGCGCGATCCCGAACTCGGCGTCAACAGCGGCGTCTATCGTTTCATCGTCAAGGAGAAGAGCCTCACCGGCATCGACATCGTGACGCCCAACAACATGCGCCTGCTCGCGCAGCGCGCGCTCGCCCGCGGCGAGCCGCTGGCGATTTCGATCAGCATCGGCACCCATCCGATCGAGATCACCGGGTCCGGCTACCGCGCCCCTCTCGGCGTCGACGAGATGGCGATTGCCGGCGGACTGCGCGGCGTGCCGGTGGAGCTTGCGCCCTGCCAGACCATCGACGTGCCCTATATCGCCGACGCCGAGATCGTGCTGGAGGCGGAAATCCTCCCCACCGGCTGGACCTGGCCGGAGGGGCGGTTCGGCGAGTTCACCCGCCTGATGGGCGGGCTGCACTGGAACCCACTGGTGCGCATCAAGGCGATCTCAATGCGCAAGGACGCGATCTACTACAATCTCCACATGCCCTGGGAAAACACCTGGCTCGCCGCGCCAACCCGCTACGCGCAGATCCGGCAGGCGCTCAAGACCGCCGGGGTGCAAGTCAAGGACATCAATGTCACGTTGGGCGGCTGCGCGTTCTGGCATGCGGTGATCTCGATCAAGAAGAACCCTGGCGAGGGCAAGAACGCGCTGCTCGCCGCGCTCTCGGTGATGGACCTCAAGCACGTCGTGGTGGTCGACGACGACATCGACATCTTCGATCCGACCGACGTGGAATGGGCGATCGCCACCCGCGTCCAGGGCGACAAGGACGTGATGATCGTCACCAATGCCCGGGCGAAGCCCCTCGATCCCAGCCTGCCGCAAGGTTTCGGCGTGGTGCCCACCGGCGCCAAGGTCGGCATCGATGCGACCATCCCCGAGGGCATCCCGCGGGAGCATTACGAGCGCATCACCTATGCCTATGCGGAGCGCGCCAAGATCGACGACTACGTCAATGGCAAGGCGGATCCCGGCGGCAAGGCCGGCGACGAGGCCACGGTGTCGAAGCTCGCCGGCGACATCCTCGCCGCCATCGAAAAGGAGCCGCTCTACTACACCGACATTGCCGAACGCTTCGCGAGCTTCGATTTCCGCACCATCGCGCAGGCGCTGGGGCATCTGCACGCCGCGGAAAAGCTGTGGCAGGACCCGCGCGGCCGCATGTGCGTGCGCGGCTCGAAATTCGCGGCGAAGCCGCAGGTGAAGTGAAGGCAGAGGGATCACCCCTGGGTATTCACCCGGAGAGCGACTCTGGTCCCCGACCGCGTTAACATCCCCGTGCATCTGCCTCTCTGGGAGGTGCAGTTTCCTGTGACTTGCCCCGCCGCGCGCGGGGTTTTTCTTTGCTGAGCATTGCTCCGGCGCGCTGCCATCAGCGCACTCTGGATTGTGACAATTCGGGGTGAGATGATGGACACGGGGTTCGCCCGCCGTTTGGGCGGGGCCCTTGAAATTCGAGTTGTGAACGGCAGCGTAGGAGTGAGCCATGAAGAGAACCGCGTTCCCGGCGATCGTGATCGTTGCAGTATTGCTCGCTGTCTTGGGCAGCTTGGCTTTGGCGCAGCAGGACAAGTACACCGTGAGAGTACCGGGTGGGCTCGCGTTCTCCGAGTTCAGGGGATACGAGGCCTGGCAGGTCGTCTCCATCAGTCAGGACGGACCCTTGATGGCTGCGATCCTCGCTAATCCCGTGATGATCGACGCCTACGCAGCCGGCATTCCCGGCAACGGCAGGGCGTTCCCGGACGGCGCCAAAATGGCGAAGATCCATTGGAACCCGAAAAAGATGGAGACGTTCCCCGCGGCGACGGTGCCTGGTACCCAGCACGACATGGACTTCATGGTGAAGGACAGCACCAGGTTCGCGGACAGCGGTGGATGGGGATATGCCTATTTCATGTATGACGCCGCGACGGATACGTTCAGGCCCGCCACGTCGGCTGACCAGCCGCCACAGGGGAACGACGCGAAGTGCGGGTTCGTATGCCACTCGATAGTGAAGACGAGAGACTACGTTTTACGGAGTACGGGCACCGGTGAACCGGGTGAGCAGCACACAGACGAGGGAGCGCGCGTCTGGCGGCTCGGCGTAGTCGTGAAGCGCGCTTACCGGGGCGCCGTCCAGGTCAGGCAGGCGCGGTCGGCATTGTACCAGCTCTGCTGGTTGCAGGGCACGGGAGCCGGGTCCGGAATCGGCGCCCGCACGGTCAGGGGGCTCCAGCGTTCGGCGACATAAGCGGGTTGGATCAGGGCGACCAGCGTGCCGGCAATCGCCAGGGCAAACACCGGAAATGCGAATTTTTTGAAGGACATCGGGAACCCCCATCGGTGAAACTGTCCCTCGGTAGTCGCAGCCGCCCATCCGCGGGTTCAAACGGAACGGCGATATTCTGTGTCGGCTGATCGGGGATCGGTTTTGCGGGGGAAGTTGTGCCCGTAGCCCGTTGCTGGCACGGATGTTTGACCGGCCTAAAGGC
>Ga0306920_100015011_pt1 | contig 10600 bp, 8 predicted proteins | sample flu12Cox44000170_FD_204666 | JGI IMG/M metagenome (GOLD analysis project Ga0306920, IMG submission 204666) | Lab enrichment of tropical soil microbial communities from Luquillo Experimental Forest, Puerto Rico - flux4day.12C.oxic.44.000.170 (v2)... | ecosystem: Environmental > Terrestrial >... | reverse complement strand
CGTATCCGGCGCACGCCCAGCGCCAGGAAGCCCCGCCTCCGGAAACCTCACAGCGTCCGGAAACCTCACAGCGTCCGGAAACCTCACAGCGTCCGGAAACCTCACAGCCTCCGGAGCCTTCGCCGCCTCCGCTGTTTCCGCCGCTGGACTGGCCGCAGGATCCGCAGGCCCCGCGCCGGCCGGAGCGCCCGGACACCGAACGCCCTCAGGCGCGGCCCGAGCCGGAACGGCCAGCCGAGCCTGCCGCCCGGCAAGCCGCGCAGGAGACTCAGCCGGCGGCCCGGCCAGCCTCGCGGGAAGCAACGTGGGCTGGCTTCTGGCAGCGCGCCCAGCCCGCGGCGGACGGCACGGTCTCGGATCAGCCGCCTGAGCGCGCTGGCGCTGAGCGGACATCCAGCGCCGACGAGGCCCGCCGGGCGAATGAGGCAACGAAGGCGGCCGTGGCGGCCGCCACGGCAGCCCTCCGCTCGGGCGAGCGTGCCGAGACCGCCGAACCCGAGCTGGCCGCGCCGGCCGAGCAGGCCGCGCACGCCGAGCAGGCCGCGCCGGCCGGGGAAGCCGGGCTGGCGGCGCCAGCCAAGACAGCCGGGACACCCGTGCCAGCGGGGGCGCCAGGAGCAGCCGAGGCGTTCGAGCCAGCAGGGACCGCTGAGGCGCCACCGGCGACGGACACGGCCGGCATACCGGACGCGGCGCCCGGGGGCAGTGCTCCGGGAACGACGGCGGCCGGCGGAACGGCCACTTCCGCCGAAGAGCCCGGCACCGCCGCCGGCGCCGGGTCAGCCCCGGATTCCGCGCCCGGGGGCGGGCCGGGCCGGCGCAGCCCGGACACCGAGGTCATCATCGTCCAGGGCATCGGCCGGTACCACCGCAGCGGGTGCATCCTGATCCGCTTCATGGGCGCCGAGGACCTCGAGTCCATGACCCTGCGCGCGGCCGAGGAGTCCGGCTGCGTTCCCTGCCGGGCCTGCCGGCCCGAGCAGCAGCTGGCCGACGACTAACGCGGCCCGGCGCGGCGGATCCAGAACACCAGGCCCAGGTCAGGGTCGTCGTGCTCGCGCGTGGCCGGGTCCGCGCCGTCGGGGGTTCCTGGCCCGTAGTCGACGGCCAGCACCTCGGCGCTGATCATGGCCCCGTGCTCGGTCATCGCCGCGGCCAGCTCGGGATCCTCGGTGCTCCAGCGCAGCCAGATCCGGTCGCTGACGTCCAGGCCATCGCCCTTGCGCGCGTCCTGTACCAGCCGGACGACCTCGCGCGCGAGACCTTCACGGCGCAGTTCCGGCGTGATCGCGATCTCCAGCGCCACCGTCTCGCCGCCGGCGGAGGTCACCGCCCACCCGGATCGGGGCACCTGCGTCACGATCACGTCATCGGGCCCGAGGCTCACCCGCGCCCCGTTCGCCATGACCGAGGTCTTGCCCGCGGAACGCAGCTCCGCGGCGAGCCGGGCCGCATCCGCCGCCCCGACCGCGGCGGCCACCGCCCGCGTCCCCTGGCCGAAACGCCCGCCGAGGGCGCGGTAGTTGGGCTTCACCGTGTAGTCCACCAGGTCCTCGGCCACCGCGGCGAGCGTGTCCAGCTCGCGGACGTTGAGCTCGTCGGCGATCTGGGCCCGCAGCCCCGCGGGCAGGTCGTCGAAGCCGGGCGCGCCGATGAGCGCGCGCGGGAGCGGCTGGCGGACCCGCACCGCCGCGCTGGCGCGCGCCGAGCGGCCGAGTTCCACCAGGTGCCTGACCAGCGCCATCTGCGCGGAGAGGCGGTCGTCGATCAGCCCGGTGTCCGCGGCCGGCCAGGTCGTCAGGTGCACCGAGTCGGGGGAGCCCTCGGCTCGCAGCACGCTCCAGATGTAGTCGGTCAGGAACGGGGTCACCGGGGCCATCAGCCTGGTCAGCGTCTCCAGGCATTCGTGCAGCGTGGCGAACGCTGCGGCACCGTCCGGCGTGCCCGGGCCCTCCCAGAACCGGCGCCTGGACCTGCGGACGTACCAGTTGGACATGTCGTCGATGAACGCGCCGATCCTGCGGCCCGCCGCAGCGGAATCGAACCCTTCCAGGGTGGTCGTGACGTCACGTACCAGCGCGTGCAATTCGCTCAGCAGCCACCGGTCGAGGACCGGCCGCCGGGCGGCTGGAGGCGCCCCGGACCACCGCAGGGCATCCCGGGCCTCGCCCGGCGCGGCGGCCGCCGCGGCGTTGGCGTAGAGCACCAGGAACGACACGGTATTCCAGTAGGTGAGCAGGATCTTGCGCACGATCTCCTCGAGCACGGCGTCGTCCACCCGGCGGGTGGCCCACGGCGATCCGGATGCCGCGAAGAACCAGCGCAGCGCGTCCGCGCCGTGGGCGTCCATGAGCGGGATCGGCTCCAGGATGTTACCGAGGTGCTTGCTCATCTTCCGGCCGCGCTCGTCGACCACCAGGCCGAGGCAGACGACGTTCTCGTAGGAGTTCCGGCCGAACACCAGCACAGCGACCGCCATGAGCGAGTAGAACCAGCCGCGGGTCTGGTCGATCCCCTCGCAGATGAACTGGGCCGGGAACGTGCGCCGGAACGCCGCCTCGTTGCGCAGCGGCGCCCCGAGGCGCGCGAACGGCATCGACCCCGAGTCGTACCAGGCGTCGATCACCTCGGGTACCCGGCGCGCCTGGCTGCCGCACTGGCGGCAGGCCAGTACCACCTCGTCCACGTACGGCCGGTGCGGGTCCAGCCCGGCCAGGTCGCGCCCGGCCAGCCGAGACAGCTCGGCCAGCGACCCGACGCAGGTCACGTGCTGCCGCGGGCACTCCCACAGCGGCAGCGGGGTACCCCAGTACCTGGACCGGGACAGGGCCCAGTCCACGTTGTTACGCAGCCACTCGCCGTACCGGCCGTGCTTGATCGTCTCCGGGTGCCAGGTGGTCTGCTCGTTCTCCGCCAGCATCTGGTCCTTGACCGCGGTGGTGCGGATGAACCAGGACGGCAGGGCGTAGTAGATCAGCGGCGTGTGGCAGCGCCAGCAGTGCGGGTAGCTGTGCTCGTACAGCGCCGAAGAGAACAGCAGGCCCCGATCCTCGAGGTCGCTCACCAGCGTGGGGTCGGCGTCCTTGTAGAACATCCCGCCGACCAGCGGCACGGTGTCCTCGAAGCGGCCGTCGCCGCGGATCGGGTTGACGACCGGCAGGCCATGCGCCCGCGCGACCTCCATGTCCTCCAGTCCGAACGCGGGGGCCAGGTGCACCAGTCCCGTCCCGTCCTCCGCGGTCACGAACGACCCGGTCACCACCTGGTGCGCGCCGGGAATGTAGACCAGCCGGAACGGGGGCCGGTAGGTGGCCCCGGCCAGGTCGGCGCCCGGGAACCGGGCGACCACTTCCCAGCCCTCGCCCAGGACCCGCCCGGCCAGGGACTCGGCCACGACCACGCGGTCGCTGTCGGCGGGATTGCGGGCGACCACGTAGGTCTCGCCGGGGTGGACGGCGACCGCGGTGTTGGACACCAGCGTCCACGGCGTGGTTGTCCACACCAGCAGGTCAGCGCCGCTTAGCTGCGGATCCGCCCGGTCCGGGATGGTGAGCAGCGGGAAGCGGACCGTGACCGACGGGTCGGACACCGCCCGGTAGACGTCCGGCTGGCCCATCTCGTGATCGGACAGCGGGGTCCCGCACCGCGGGCAGTAGGGGCTGATCCGGTAGTCCCGGATCAGCAGGCCCTTCTCGAAGATGACCTTCAGCGACCACCAGACCGACTCGATGTAATCCGGGTCCATGGTGCGGTACGCGTCCTGCAGGTCGACCCAGTAGCCCATCCGCTCGGTGAGCTCCGCGAACGCGTCCACGTGGCGCAGCACCGACTCGCGGCACCGCGCGTTGAACTCCGCGATGCCGTAGGCCTCGATCTCCTTTTTTCCTGACACGCCGAGTTCCTGCTCCACGGCGACTTCGACCGCCAGGCCGTGGCAGTCCCAGCCGCCCTGGCGCGGCACGTGGAAGCCCTGCATGGTCTTGAAGCGGGGGAAGAGATCCTTGAGCACCCGCGCCTCCACGTGGTGCACGCCCGGCTTGCCGTTCGCCGTGGGCGGGCCCTCGTAGAACGTCCACGGCCGCCCCGCCGAGGTCTGCTCCAGCGACCGCTCGAAGACCCGGCTGTCCCGCCAGCGGGCCAGTACCGCGCGCTCGATCGCCGGCAGGTCGACGGCCGCGGGCAGTTCGGGAAAGGGCAGTCTCGCGGCCGGCTGGTCATCGGGGCGCGGCATAACGGGCGGCCTCTCGCGGCTTGTCGCGCCGGCCAGATCCGGGCCTTCAGGCCGGCGGCTGCGGGTGATCTGGTCCGCTGCGCGTCCCGGGTCGCGCGATCTCCGGTCGCTCCTGGCCGCCCCAGCGGCAGCTGCCCCCGTCAGCCCCGTGCAGAAGTCCAGGGCAGAAGGCCAGGATAGCCCATGGCTGGCCGCCTGCCTCGGTCCGCGCGGCCGCGCCGCCCGGCCGCGGCCGGCCCGCGTGCCCGGGCGCCGGCATCGCGGCCCTGCCGCCCCGTGGCCGTCCGGCGGGCGGCCCGGGCGCGCGGTCCTGATTCCGCGCGCAGCGAACCTGCCACAATATCGGCCGGCGTGTTTGCGGTAGCCCCCGGTAACCACTTATCCTCTCGTGACTGGTCACTACGAAGATCATTAGCTAGGTGCACCGAGGGAGGCCGGTATGACCGCTGCAGCGCACTCAGGCGCTGCCGCGCTTCCGGTGCGGCCGGGGGAGCGGCGCTGGACCGAAGCCGAGCTGGCCACGGTGCGAGACGAGCTTTCCAGGGAGGCCGAGGAACTGCGCGCGGACATCGACCGCGCCGAGTCGGACATCGCCTCCCGGCTCGGCGACGCGGTCGGCGACGCCGGCGATGACCAGGCGGACGTGGGCGCGAAGACGTACGAGCGGGAACACGAGCTCGCCCTGACCCACAACGCCCGCGAGCTCCTGGCGCAGACCGAGCGAGCCCTGGCCCGCATCGACGAGGGCACCTACGGTACCTGCGAATCGTGCGGTGAGCCGATCGGCAAGGCGCGGCTGCAGGCCTTCCCGCGCGCGGTCCTGTGCGTGACCTGCAAGCAACGTGAGGAGCGCCGCTGACCGGCCCCGCGGACGGCGGGCCCGACCGCCCAGATCAGCCCGGCGCGCCGCGCCCGGCGGCGCCGCGCCGGGTGCGCGTGCTGCTCGGCGTGGCCGTGGCCGTGCTCGCCCTGGACATCATCTCGAAAACCATCGTGGTGGCGACGCTGTCTGACCGGCCCGCGGTCCACCTCCTCGGCAACCTGCTGATGTTCACCGAGTCGCGCAATCCCGGGGCGGCGTTCAGCATCGGCGGGCCGTCGGAAACCATCCTGTTCACCGCGATCGCCGTCGGAGTGATCATCTTCATCGTCCGCTCGGCGCGCCGGATCCACAGCCTGGCCTGGGCGGTGGCCCTCGGCCTGCTGCTCGGCGGCGCCATGGGCAACCTGACCGACCGGATCTTCCGCTCCCCGGGACCGTTCCGCGGCTGGGTCGTCGACTGGATCCAGGTGCCGCACTGGCCGGTGTTCAACCTGGCCGACTCGGCGATCGTCTGCGGTGGCGTGCTCATGGTTCTGCTCGCGGCGCGCGGCCACGGGCTGGACGGCGCGCCGCAGTCGGCCGCGCCGCGGCCTGGCACGCCACGGGCCGGAGGCCCGCCGGCCCAGCCCGACCGGCCCTGGCCGGAGCGTCCCTCGGGGAGCGGCAGCGGATGACCCCGCCTGGCCAGCGCCGGGTGCCCGTTCCCGACGGGCTGGACGGCGAGCGCCTGGACTCCGCGCTAGCCCGCCTGTTCGGCCTGTCCCGGGCCCGGGCCGCCGAGCTGATCAGCGACGGCTCGGTGCTCGTCGGCGGGCGGCCGGCGGCCAAGTCAGACCGGGTACCCGCCGGAGAGTGGCTGGACGTGACGCTGCCGCCGCCGGCGGCGCAGCCGCTTCCCGAGCCGGTGCCCGGCCTGGTGGTGGTGTACGAGGACGCCGACATCGTCGTGGTGGACAAGCCGCCCGGCGTCGCCGCCCACCCGACGCCGGGCTGGACCGGGCCGACCGTGCTGCAGGGCCTGCTGGCCGCCGGTTATTCCCTGGCTACCAGCGGCGCGGCGGAGCGCCAGGGGATCGTGCACCGGCTGGACGCCACCACCTCGGGGCTCATGGTGCTGGCCAAGAGCGAGCGGGCCTACAGCGCGCTGAAGCGCGCGTTCCGGGACCGCGAGGTGGACAAGGTCTATCACGCGCTGGTCCAGGGCCACCCGGACCCGCTGCGCGGCACGGTGGACGCGCCGATCGGCCGGCACCCGTCCGGCGATGGCAGGTTCGCGGTCGTCGCCGGCGGACGGCCCTCGGTGACCCACTACGACACCCTGGAGGCGTTCCGGGCCGCGAGCCTGGCGGAGATCGTCCTGGAGACCGGGCGCACCCACCAGATCCGGGTGCACATGGCCGCGATCAGGCATCCCTGCGTCGGTGACCGGCTCTACGGCGCCGATCCGGTGCTGGCCGCGCACCTGGGCCTGACCCGGCAGTGGCTGCACGCGGTGCGGCTGGGATTCGCCCATCCCGGTGACGGCCGCAGGGTGGAGTTCACCAGCGAGTACCCGGCGGATCTCGCCCACGCGCTTGACGTGCTGCGCGCGGAGTCGTGACCTTAGAGGAATGGCGGACCTTGACGCGGGCCGGGTGGTCGGCCTGCTGCTCAGCGATGACCGGCTGCGGGTGTTCGTCCGCGACGGCCGGATCGTTACGATGCCGGCCCGGCTGGCCCGGCGCCGGCTGCTGCTCGACGCCGTGGCGCAGGGGTTCGAGCCGGGCGTGCGCTACCCGGAGCGCGTGGTGAGCTCCTTCCTGGCCCAGTTCTACGACGACCACGCCGCGCTGCGCAGGTACCTGGTCGACGAGGCGTTCCTGTCCCGTGACCATGGCGAATACTGGCGCACCGCGGGCACGGTGGACACCGGCGTTCCCGCGGACCCGCGGGCCGGGGAAGCTGCCCGCTAGACCCGGTCAGCCGGCTGCGGCGCAGGCCTCGCGGCCGGCCTGGCGCAGCTGGCCCAGCGTCCAGCCCCGGCCCGCCGGGTCGAGCGGGCGGGTGGCGGAGGTGAAGATCTCCGCGGCCCGCCGGTAGGACATCCGCGCCCGGCCGGTGACCGGGCAGACGTCGGCGGCCGCGGCCCGGGCCGGGGCCCGCCGGTCGGTGAGGAAGACCGGGCCGTAGGTGCGTCCCGCCAGCAGCCAGCCGAGTACCTGGCTGGTGCTGTCGCGCCAGCGGATCCACCCGGCCGGGCCGGCCGGCGGCGCCAACGGAGCGCGGCCGCCGCGCAGGTCAAGCCGGCCCGCGTCCAGGGCCAGGACGTCGTCGACGTGCGCGGCCGAGTCGTAGATGACCCGCCAGAAGGCGTGCTCGCGCAGGGCCGCGGTGGTCTGGAACAGTTCGGCCACCTGGCCGCCGGTGAGCGGGGCCGCCGGCGCTGCCGGGCCGGCCCGGTGCCGCAGCCCGGCCGTGGGGTCCTGGGTGATCCAGCGCTGGTCCTGCCACCAGCCCACCGCGCTGCGCAGGGCGGACAGCTCGCGGTTGACGGTACGCGCGTCGGCGCCGGCCCCGCGGTCGGCCAGCGCGGCCGCCAGCCGGGCCCTGGCCTCTGCCTGGTCGAGCAGGGCCAGCGGCACGACCGGCGGCACCGCGCCGCGGCGCTGCGCACCCGGCGGCACGGGCCGGCCGACCAGCGCCCACGCCCAGCTGGTCAGGGAGATCCGGTAGACCCGGCGCGAGGCCGGGCCCAGCGACGCCTCGGCCAGGTACCGGTCGACCGCCACCGCGTACTCCACCGGCACGGCCGCCGGCCCCGGACCCGGGCCCTGCCGCTGCGCGATCACGGCCTCGTGGCGCAGGCGCATGGCTGGCCTCCGTTCGGCTTCCGGCGCAACACGACGCTGCGCGTGCTCATCCTCGCCCCAGCATAATCGCGCCGGCAAGTGCATTTACTGCGGTAAGTATTCATGGGAACGGAATTACCTCACGGAGGGCTCAATACGCGCCTGGTTGCATTCAACGATAGCGTTATGGCATGGTGAGAAACATGTCAGAATTGCTATTTCCGCCGGCTAATAATCGCAGTAAATCCGGGACGGCGGCAGGAGAAGACGCCGATCCTTTCCGGTGGCTGGAGGACAGCGCCAGCCCCGAGACGACGGCCTGGGTGTCCGCTCAGAACGAGCTCACGCAGGCGTACCTGGCCGGCGTGCCCGCCCGGGAGGCGATCCGCTCCCGGCTCACCGACAGATGGGACTTCGCCCGGGCCGGGGTTCCGTTCGAGCGGGGCGGACGCTGGTTCGCCGTCCGCAACCCGGGACGGCAGGACCAGCCGGTCCTGTGCGTGATGGACGCGCCGGACGCCGAGGGCCGCGTGCTCCTCGACCCGAACGTCCTGGCCGCGGACGGCACGGTCGCGGTGAGCGCCGTCAGCGTCAGCCCGGACGGGTCGAAGGTGGCGTACGCCACGTCCGCGTCCGGGTCTGACTGGCTGACCTGGCAGGTACCGGACGTGGCCTCCGCAGCCGACCTGGGCGACGCCCTGAGCTGGTGCAAGTCCGGCAGCGCCGAGTGGGAGAAGGACAGCTCGGGCTTTTACTACGCCGCGATGACGCCGCCCCGGCCCGGCCGGGAGTACCGGGACGCGAACGGGGCGATGCGGATCTTCTTCCACTGGGTCGGCACCCCGCAGCACGCCGACGAACTGGTCGTCGCCCCGGCCGATCCGGCCCTGTATCCCGAGGTCACGGTCAGTGCCGACGGCCGCTGCCTGGTCCTGTCGCTCAGCCGCGGCATCGGTCCCGGGGCCGAGCTGCAATGGCTCGATCTCCGGCGCCGGGCGGCAGGCTGGCGGGTCCTCGTGCCGGCCGGCGACCGGCTGGCCGAGGTGATCGCCAGCGAGGGAGCCACGTTCTACCTGCTCACCGACGACGGCGCCGGGCAGCGCCGGATAGTCGCCATCGACTCCGCAGCCCCGGCCGGCCCGCATCCGCCCCGCCTGTGGCGCGAGGTGGTCCCGGCCGCCGACGACACGCTGCTCGAGGCCCATTTCTTCGGCGGCCGCCTGGTCTGCCACTACCTGCGTGAGGCCTGCTCCCGGTTGAGCGTGTTCGAGCTCGACGGCACGTTCGTGCGGGACATCCCGCTGCCTGGACTCTGCACCCTGGGCGGAAGCGCGGTCGGGCACGAGCTGATCACGGGAACGCCCGAGAGCGACATCGTCCACTTCGAGGTGGTGTCGTTCACCGAGTCGGGCCGCCTGTACCGCCATGACCTGCGCTCGGGCCAGACCACGCTGGTGCGCGCCTCGGCTGTGTCGCTGGATCCCGCCGTGTTCACCACCGAGCGCGCCGAGGTCACCTCGGCCGACGGGACCGTGCTGCCGCTGTTCCTCACCCGCCGCCGCGGCCTGCCCCGCCGCGGCGACGTCCCGGTGCTGCTGTACGGGTACGGTGGCGTCGGAGCCTGCACCACCTCGTCGTTCAGCGCGGCCTGGGCCGTCTGGCTGGAACGCGGCGGGATGCTGGCCGTGGCCAGCCTGCGCGGCGGCGGCGAGTACGGCCGGGCCTGGCACGACGCGGGAAAGCTAGCGAACAAGCAGAACGTCTTCGACGATTTCTGCGCCTGCGCCCGGTGGCTCGCGAGCTCGGGCTGGTCCAGGACGGACCGCATCGCGATCAACGGCGGGTCCAACGGCGGCCTGCTGGTCGGCACTTGCCTGACCCAGCATCCCGAGTTGTTCGGCGCGGCCGTCGCCGATGTCGGGGTGTTCGACATGCTCCGCTTCACCACTTCACGGTCGGCTCGCGGTGGAAGACCGAGTACGGAGACCCGGAGGATCCCGAGCAGTATCGGTGGCTGCGCCGGTACTCGCCGCTGCACAACGTGCGCCCCGGCCGCTATCCGGCGACTCTGCTCACCACGGGAGATCACGACGACCGCGTGGTGCCCGGCCACTCGTTCAAGTTCGCGGCCGCGCTCCAGCAGGCGCAGAGAGCCGGCGCGCCCGTCCTGCTGCGGGTGGAGGCCTGCGCCGGGCACGGCCACGGGAAGCCGGCCGCGAAGGCCATAGCCGAAGCCGCCGACCGCCTCGCCTTCATTGAGCGCGCGCTCGGAATGGACTCTTGTCATCCGCGGGTCTCGTGCCAACAGGACGCGGGGATTCACGGGGCGGAGGAAAAGGGATCGCTGGCGCCGGAGCCGCAGTAAATACCGGTGACGACGTCATGAACGCTTTCCATCCGCCGGCCTCGGGCCCGAGGCACGCGGGCAGCCGTGCGGCGGATGAAAAAGATTCATCCGGCGCACGGTCTTGCGGGCATTAGGGTCATGGGCGGATGGCGCGAGAATGACCGGCCTGCGCAGCATCCGTCCCGGCTGGCCGGCCTCGCGCGGCGGGCCAGCGTGCTGCGCGAGCGCAACTTCCGCCGGGCCGGGTGCTGGGCTTCGGCGCGGCCTGGGCCGTGCTCGGCAGCCTGGTGGTGCTGAGCCTGCCGTCCATCCGGGCCGTCCGGTGGCGTGACGCACCCCCGGAACGCTTGGCTTGACCTATGAGCGCCGCC
>Ga0306920_100015010_pt1 | contig 10600 bp, 10 predicted proteins | sample flu12Cox44000170_FD_204666 | JGI IMG/M metagenome (GOLD analysis project Ga0306920, IMG submission 204666) | Lab enrichment of tropical soil microbial communities from Luquillo Experimental Forest, Puerto Rico - flux4day.12C.oxic.44.000.170 (v2)... | ecosystem: Environmental > Terrestrial >... | reverse complement strand
CTCGATGGGCTTCTACAACATGCTCCAGGGCGATGGGACCTTTTCGAAGGCTTTGTAAAGAAGATCGTTGACGAGGTCAAATCAAATCCCAACCTGTGGAACAGCACCGCGATCTTCGTGACCGTCGATGAAGGCGGCGGCTACTACGACTCGGGATACGTACAACCGCTCGACTTCTTCGGCGACGGCACGCGTATTCCCCTGATTGTGGTCTCGCCGTGGACAACGCCTGGCCACATTTCGCACAACTACGCCGATCACGTCTCCATCCTGAAGTTCATCGAGCACAACTGGCAGTTGCCGACCATCTCGGGCCGCAGCCGCGACAACCTGCCCAACCCGACTTACGATACGGCGGTCAGCTTGTACGCGCCTACCAACAGCCCTGCCATCAGCGACCTGTTCGACCTCTTCAACTTCTGAGCGCAGCCATCAGCACGGTACCAGACTTTGCAAAAAGGGTTGGTACCGCTGCTGAGCTCGAGTGCGATCTACAAAATTTCACCAAGCAGAGATCGCGAGCGCATTGTCGCTAGCGTTGATCGGAAACGCCTTGAGCAGAACACTTCAGAATTGGCTGAGACTCGATCCGAGGCGCTTTCGATAAGGAGCAAGGAGAAAACGCCGGCGTTTGTGCGGGGCGCGGCGAGTTAGCTATGGGATTTGAATAGCGTTTTTCTTGATAATGAGGTGGGTCTCTTTGCCAAACGGTCCACATTTACCATGGCTATTTGCGGTGGCAGGGCCAAGAAAGGGCCGACGGGCGTGTCTGGCGGGTGCGATAGGTTCGGATTGAAAACGCTCGGCTGACCCGGTGATCGCTCTCGCCGCAAAGCGCTACCCGGCGGACGAGTCGCCGAACCTCTCCACCGCCCGCGCCTTGGCCTTCGCCGCTTCTTCTTCGCGATTTCTCGGTGCGGCGTTGGTCTCCAGCGCCGTCAGGAGTTCGCGCGAGATTGCGGCGATTTCATCCACGGCTGCCCCGAAGGCAGCCTCGTTCGCCTTTGACGGCTTGTTGAAGCCGGTGATCTTACGTACGTACTGAAGCGCCGCCGCCCGCGTCTCTTCTTCCGAGACCGGCGGGTCGAAATTGAAAAGCGTTTTGATGTTTCTGCACATACGATTCTGTTCAACTTTCAGATTCATGCTACGCGAAGCACGCGTTAACAAGGATTTCCCAACTTGAGAATTTTGGTTACCGGCGTCATATCGCCCTGCACTTTTCCATTGATGCTGTTTTACGACGTGCGACACCATCGCTTTGTCGCCTGCAGGATTCCAGAAGCTCGATCTTTGACAAATCGAAACTAACTCTAATCTTCAGAGGACTTCGCGGAAATTTTGGCTGTAACTAATTGATTTTACAGGTTCGATCGCTCGCAATTCTCGCCTAGGTTATTGATTTGCAGGACCCTGCGTATAACTACCTTTGCTTGGACTAACTACGACGCAGCAAGTCCTTTGTTTTCAAGAACGCGGGGGGGTAGCACGCCCCCGTACTTGCAATCACATCCTCACTTTGCTTCCACGTGCTAGTATCCGGACTTATTCGTCAACCCAAGGAGCCCTTATGCGGAAGGCTGTCTTCGCCGTCCTGGCAGGGATGGCAGTGATGATCAACGGGGCCGAGTTGCAGGCCGGCAGCCTTGCCGGTGTGACAATGCCCGACACGCAACAGGTCGCGGGCAAAACCCTGGCGCTGAACGGTCTCGGCCTGCGAACCAAGTACATGGTGAAGGTCTACGTCGCCGGACTGTATGTTGAACAGAAGTCTTCAGACGCAAACGCTATTATCAAGGCCGACGCGCCTAAGCGCATTGTTTTGCAATTTGTACACGGCGCAAGCAAGGGCCAGATGACCGACGCGTTCAACGAGTCGTTCAACGACAATACGCCCGACGCCGTAAAGACGATGAAGCCTGACATCGACAAGCTGCTCGGAGCGATCGATGCCGTGAAGGTAGGCGATCAGATGATCTTCACCTACGTACCCGGCACTGGCACGACCTATGCCATGAACGGTCAAGACAAGGTCACGATCCCGGGCGCAGCGTTTGGCCAAGTGATGTTTTCCGTGTGGCTCGGGCCCAAGCCCCCGACGGCAGACTGCAAGAAAGGGCTTTTGGGGGAGTAAGGTCATTCGTCTGGCTGACTACTGGCGACCGATTATTTTGCTCGCAACAGAAGTACAGGCACACTGATGTGGTGCTGCACGCGCGTTGCTGTGGTGCCGAGAAAAATGTCCTGAATGAAGCGATGTCCGTGCGTGCTCATGGCCACCAGGTCACATCCTTTTTCTTGCACCCACTTGATGATCTCGGTCGCCGAGTCTCCATAGGCCAGCTCAGCTTCGGCGCGAATTCCGGCTGCTTCGAACTCGGCGCGCACTTTTTCTAAATAAGCGAGATCGGCCGAAATCTCCGGACTCACCGCATCGGAGCCGTATGTGCGCGCGGCCCATCCGTCAGCGACATGCAGCAACACGATGCGGCTGTGTGCCAACACCGCCAGCTTCTTTACGTGTTCGATGATCGCGCGATCGGTTGGCGTTCCGTCCACCGTGACCAGAATCTTGTCGTACATCCTTCGGCCTCGTTGCGTGCGCTATCAGCCAACCATCACATGCCAGGCGGTCTTGAGCGAATCGGGCAGGCCATAGACGTCCATGGCGGTGATCAGGATAGCACTCGCCCATCCCGCGGCCAGCAGGAACCAGCCGTTGCGCCACTTGCCCATGCGCTTCTTGGAGCTCGTGAAATGCAGCAGCGGAAACATCGCGAACGGCAGTTGCAATGCAAGCACTACCTGGCTGAGCGTAAGCAGGTCAGTAACGCTGCTGTCGCCGCGCAATCCGATGATGATGACCGCCGGCAGAATCGCCAGCGTGCGCGTAATCAGGCGCCGCACCCACGGTTTGATGCGCCAGTTCATGAAGCCTTCCATCACCACTTGCCCGGCGAGTGTTCCGGTGATGGTGCTGCTTTGTCCGCTCGCCAGCAATGCAACCGCAAACAATGTGCTGGCAGCTGCCGCGCCGAGCAGCGGAGCCAGCGTGAGGTACGCAACGCGAATCCAATCGCTGTCGGCGCTGAAGTGAACGATCTGGCCGCCCGGAACTGCGACGCTCTCCTTGCCAAAGAACACGGTTGCCGCCAACACGAGAATGGCCGAGTTCACGAAGAACGCAATGGTCAGCGCCGCCACCGAATCAATGGTGTTGAACCGGATGGCGCTGCGCATCGACGGCTCGTCCTTCTGCAGCTTACGGCTTTGCACGAGGGCCGAGTGCAGATAGAGATTGTGTGGCATGACCGTCGCACCAATGATGCCGATTGTCAGGTATAGCATTCCGGCTTGCCGGAAGTGCGGTGTAACCAGCGCCCGGGCCATCTCCGCGAAGCTGGGTTGCGTCTGCGGCAGGACGAAGATCTCAATGAAGTAGCAAACCGCGATGGTGCCGATCAGCACCAGCACGACAGCCTCGATCGCACGGATGCCGAAACTCTGCAGTCCGAGCAGCAGCAATACGTCGAGGCCGGTGATCACGACCGCCCAGAACAAGGGAATGTGGAACAGCAGATTGAGCGCGACGGCGCTACCCAGCACTTCCGCCAGGTCGCAAGCCGCGACGGCCAGTTCGCTGAGCAGCCAATTCGGCCAGCGCGTCCAACCCGGATACCATTCACGGCAGCACTGCGCCAGGTCTTTGCCGGTCACGACGCCGAGCCGCGCCGAAATGACCTGCATGAAGATTGCCATGAGACTGGCGAGACCGACCACCCAAAGCAGGTTGTATTTGAATTGCGCGCCGGCTTGCAGATCGGTTCCCCAGTTGCCCGGATCCATGTAGCCGACACTGACCAGAATGGCCGGACCAACAAAAGCTCGCCACTTCGGCCAGAATCCTGCTTCGGGATGCGGAACGGCAACCGTGCCGTGTACGCCTTCGAGCGACAGATGTCCCTCATGCATCGCGCGCAGTGCGGCGCTGTCGAAGGCTGCTCCTGACCGCTCTGGTGCCGAGTCTGCCATCCTGCGTTCCACGCTATGTCGAGCACGACTCCTCACCTTATTCTATGTCGCTCGCCTGCTTATGTGTGGTTGGCGGGTTTGACAGCCCGTGCGCGGCACCCTACTCTTTGAGTTCGAACCTCTCTTTAATGGGCAAGATTAATCGTCGATGAAGGTCCTCGTACTCGGTAGCGGCGGTCGCGAGCACGCGCTGGTCTGGAAGCTGCGGCAATCGCCGCGCATTCAGAAGCTGTGGTGTGCTCCCGGTAATGGCGGAATTTCCGCTGACGCCGAGTGTGTCGCAGCCGACCTGAAGAGTCTCGACTCCATCGCGCAATTAGCCAACAGGCTGAATCCCGATGTCACGGTTGTCGGTCCCGAGCTGCCGCTTACGCTCGGCGTTGTGGACGAGTTCCAACGTCGCGGGTGGCCCATCTTCGGACCGACCAAGGCCGCCGCTCAACTGGAATCGAGCAAGAGCTTTGCCAAGGAGTTCATGCAGCGCCATCGGATTCCCACGGCGCATTACGCGATCTGCACCCAGAAAGCCGAGCTGAAGTCGGCGCTGGCGCACTTTCACACACCGATCGTCGTGAAGGCGGACGGACTCGCCGCCGGCAAAGGCGTTGTCATCGCTCAGACCAAGCAAGAAGCCCAGCGGGCGGCAGAAGAAATGCTCAGCGGCAAAATGCTCGGCGAAGCCGGAGCACGCGTTGTACTGGAAGAATTCGTAAAGGGCGAAGAGCTTTCGTTCCTGGTAGTGAGCGACGGCGAGCGGGTGGTTCCGCTGGTTGCGACGCAGGACCACAAGCGCGTCTTCGACAACGATCAGGGGCCGAATACGGGCGGCATGGGAGCGTACTCCACCGATCAGATCATCGACGCAAAGATGCGCGACTGGCTGGTGAATCACATCGCACGCCCGGTCGTCGCGGGCATGAAGGCCGAAGGCGCGGAGTACAAGGGCATTCTGTATTGCGGCATCATGATGACTGCGCGCGGGCCAATGGTGCTGGAGTTCAATTGCCGCTTCGGCGATCCCGAAACGCAACCAATCATGATGCGCATGGAAAGTGATCTGCTCGAAGCCATCGAGGCTTCGATCGAGGGCCGAGTCAGCGACGGCGACTTTCGCTGGTCGCCGGAGCCGGCGGTGTGCGTGGTGATGGCGTCGGGCGGATATCCGGGAGGGTTCGAGGCGGGCAAGCGCATCACTGGAGTTGAAGACGCCGATCGCATGTACGGTGTGAAAGTCTTTCATGCGGGCACCAACCAGCGTGACGGGGCCTATTACACGTCTGGTGGGCGCGTGCTGGGAGTTACTGCGCGCGGCAACGATCTGCCCGACGCTGTCGAGCGAGCGTATGACGCGGTAATGAAAATCCGTTTCGACGGCATGCATTACAGAAAAGACATTGCTGCACGAGGGCTGAAGCACCTGCGCGAAAAGCATTAGCTTCGAAGGATAATCTGCCTGCGATAAAGCATCTAAAATAACGCTATGCGGATTTTGCTCTTCAGCGGCAAAGGCGGCGTGGGAAAGACAAGCCTCGCCGCAGCCACGGGGGTCAAGCTTGCGCAGCTCAATTACCGCACGCTGGTGATGAGCATCGATCCGGCGCACAGCCTGGCAGACTCCTTCGACATGGGCGCAGAGCTTTTTCACATCCCGACGTCTGACCCGCTGCCCATCAATGATCACCTTTCCATTTTCGAGTTGAACATCCAGAAAGAGGTCAAGCGCCACTGGCAGGAGATTTCTTCTTACGTCACTTCGGTGTTGCGGACGACAGGCATCGGTGGTGTCGAAGCTGAGGAACTTGCCATCCTGCCCGGAATGGAAGAGCTCAGCGCCATGATGTACATCAACCAGTATCGCCGCGAAGAGCGCTACGATGTCGTGGTTCTCGACGCCGCCCCTACCGCCGAGTCGATGCGATTCATCAGCATGCCGACTACGCTCGACTGGTACATGAAGCACATTTTCCCGGTTCAGCGAAATGTGCTCAAGGCGGTGCGTCCCATCGCCAACCGGGTCGCGCCGTTCGAGCTCCCCAGCGACAGCTATTTCGTCAATATTCGCGATCTGTTCGAGAAGTTGGAGGGCGTAGACGAGATTCTCGAGGACCCCAGGATCACGAGTGTGCGCCTGGTTACCAATCCGGAAAAAATGGTACTGCGCGAGACCCAACGCGCCTTCGTCTATTTTTCCCTGCACGGGCTGACGGTGGACGCCGTTGTCGTGAACCGCATCCTGCCTGCCGAGGTCGTAGATTCCTGGTTCAACGAATGGCACCAGTCGCAGGAGGAAATCTTGCGGGAGATTGAGGAGTATTTTGCGCCCGTACCGCTGAAGCTGGTGCCGCTGTTTGCTCATGAGGTTTTGGGTCGGCAGCGCCTGGAGGACCTTGCATGCGCGCTGTATGCCGATGGCGAAGATCCGGCAGCAGTTACGCGGACGGAGAAGCCTTACACCTTCGGCAAGCAGAATGGGGTTTACGAAGTGTGCATTCACCTGCCGTTCGCGAGCAAGGGCGAAGTCGGGTTATTCAAAAAGGGAGATGAGCTGGTGGTGGAAATCGGCACGTTTCGCCGTCATATCGGGCTGCCACGCTCGATGGCAACACTGTTGCCGGCGCGTGCGAGGCTCGAACACCAGGTTCTGACCGTGGAAATGAAGGAGGCGCAATGAACGGACCAAAGACTGAACAGCAAACCCAAGAAGAGCGTGTGGTTTATGAGCGTTGCCTGTGCCGTGAGGCGATCGACGAGTTGCGGGAGTTTCTGGCAGTTTCCCCCGCAGTGCGGGAACACCTGCGGAGTTCACGGATCGAATTTCTGAAGGCGATTCGCACGATCATCGACGAGCGTATCGAACACCTATCGACGTCTAATCAGCGAGGTACCAAGGTCGCGGTGGAATAGTTCGCGCCCAAGGTGACACGCGCATTTTTTTATGACTAACCAACCTCTTGTCTCTATCGTTATGGGCAGCGACTCCGACCTCGACATCATGCACGAGGCCGCGAAGGCGCTGGCCGAGTTTGGCATTCCTTACGAGATCGACATCACCTCGGCACATCGCTCTCCGGCGCGCACCAGCGAATACTCACGCGGACTGAAGGCGCGGGGCATCGAAGTCGTGATCGCCGGCGCGGGCGGAGCAGCGCATCTGGCAGGTGTGATCGCCGCCGAGACCACACTGCCGGTCATCGCTGTACCAATTCCTTCCACCGCACTGCTTGGCCTCGATTCGCTGCTGGCGATGGTGCAGATGCCTGCGGGCATTCCGGTCGCGACCGTCGCCATCGGCAAGCCAGGCGCGACGAACGCGGGGATCCTCGCGGCGCAGATAATCGGCCTGCACGACGCCGAGGTCGCAAAGAAGCTCGAGGGCCATAAAGAAAAGCTGGCGAAAGGCGTGGAAGCGAAGTCGAAGAAGCTGAAAGAGAGCCAGAAATCATGAGTACGACACTGGGGCAGATTTCCTTCGCTGAGCTGCTGGCAGCGAACCAAGCTGAGACACGCAACTGGCGCAAATGGTTCGACGGGCAACCCGCTTCGGTACTCGACGTTGCATTGAGCATTGCGTCGACAAAGAATGTGCGCGAGTTCCTGCTGCATATCTTCGCGGTCGAGTTGCGTTATGCCGAGCGTCTACAAGGCCTACCGGTCACGGCCTACGAGGCGCTACCCACGGGAAGCATCGCCGATTTATTCGGGGTGGGCGAAAAAGCTGGCACTCTGTATCTTCAGTACCTTTCGAGCGTCAGCGATCAAGACCTCGGCACCGTCATCGAGTTCCCGACGCGCACGGCGGGAATCGTTCGCTCAAGCAAGCGAAAGATTTTTCTGCACGCGATGCTGCACGGTGTGCGCCACTGGGCACAGCTGGCAACGGCCTTGCGAGAAGCCGGTTATCCAACGAATTGGGCTAAGGATTTTCTGTATAGCGAAGTGATGGAGTGACGCCCACTTCGCGCAGAAAGGGATCCTCCGACTCCGGCCGCAAAGCCGCCTCCGCTCAGGATGCCAAATACGGCGGCTGTTCGTCGAATTCTACAGCGTGAGTGTCTTCAGGTACTCCCGAAAATCCTTGCCCAAATCGTCACGCTTCAGCGCAAATTCGACGGTTGCTTTCAGGAAGCCGAGCTTGTCGCCGGCGTCGTGACGCTTGCCTTCAAAAGTAAAACCGTAAATCTTTTCCTTCTTCAGCAGCGCGCGAAGACCGTCGGTGAGCTGCAACTCTCCGCCGCTGCCCGGCTGAATGCTCGATAGCATCTCGAAAATCGCAGGCGTCAGGATATAGCGACCGACGATAGCGAGGTTCGATGGCGCTTCCTCAAGCTTCGGCTTCTCCACCAGACCACGCAGCTCGAAGAGGCGGCCGTTGTGCTTGCCGGCAACGGACTCGCCATCAATGACGCCATATGCGGAGATTGCGCGACCCTCGATGACCTGGGTTGCGACCACGGAGCAACCGGTTTCGTTGTAGACCTCGATCATCTGCTTGAGGCACGGCACAGGCGCATCGATTACGTCGTCCGGCAAAATCACCGCGAACGGTTCGTCGCCCACCAGCTCGGCACCCATCAGTACCGCGTGTCCCAGGCCAAGCGCCTCTTTCTGGCGCACATAAGCAATGTGGATCATGTCGGAGATCTGCTGAACAATCTTCAGCAAGTCGGTCTTGCCGCGGTCCTCCAACATTTTCTCCAGTTCGTAGCTGACGTCGAAGTGGTCCTCTATGGCGCTCTTGCCGCGGCCGGTCACCATGATGATCTGGTCGCAGCCCGCCGCAATTGCCTCTTCGACGCCGTATTGAATGATCGGCTTGTCGATAAGCGGGAGCATCTCCTTCGGCTGCGCCTTGGTCGCGGGCAAAAAGCGTGTGCCTAATCCTGCTACCGGAAAAACCGCTTTGCGAACTTTCTTTGCCATGAATGCCCCTTGCTTATTTATCTACAGCACCGGCGTAGGGTTGCCCAGCATCACGCGCCGCACGAGGGGAATCGGCGGCATACCCTGTTTCATGAATGCGTCGTGGAACTGCTGCAGCGAAAAACTGGCGCCCACTTTTTGCTTGTAGTCGGACCGCAGCTTCATGATCTCCAGCTTGCCCAGCGTATAGATCAGATATGTCGGGTCCGACGTGCCACGTTTCGCCTCGCGTTCCGACACCGTTGCTGTCTGGTGGCCTTCCTTTATAAAGAAATCGGTTGCTTGCGCCAGCGTCATCGTGCCGGTGTGCATCTGGATGCCAACGATGTAGCGCGCATCGCGCAAGAGTGCATCTTGCAATTGTCCGATGCGCAATTTGGGATCGCCGTTGCCATACCCCTCGTCGAGCATCATCTGCTCAGTGTAGTGTGCCCAGCCTTCGATGTTGGTACCGCAGCCGATGAGCTTGCGGACCTTCGAGGGGAATTGAGGGGCCCAAAGAAATTGCTCGTAGTGGCCAGGATACGCTTCATGAATCGCTGTACTGATGATCGTGCCGCGGTTGAAGCCTTCCATCCAGGATTTGGTCCGCTCGGCAGGCCAATTCGGCTCAGGCAGTGTCACGTTGAAGTAGGCTTCCTTGGCCTTCGTCTCGTAAGGACCGGGTGTGTCCATTGATGCCGATGTGAGCGCGCGGGCAAAAGGTGGCGTTTCCTCGACGATGGGGCGGACCTCTGAAGGTATGGTGATGATCTTCTTCTGCTCAATGAAGCCGATCAGGCTGTTGAAGGTGTCACGGAAGCTTTGCAGCAGCTGGTCGGGCTGCGGATGATCCTGCTCCAACGACTCGAGCACCTGCTCGGGGGTTTTCGCAGGATCGATCAGCGCGGCAACGCGTTTCAGCTCGGCCTGATTCTTGTGCAAGTCGTCATACCCAATCTGCAGCAGGCGGTCTAGCGGTATTTCGACCATGTCCTCGTAGAGGAGCTTCTTCTGATAGAGTTCCGGACCGAGCCGATAGTCGCCCTTGGAGAGGGGCAACAGCTCGCTCTTCATCCACGTTTCGTAACGCTCTAGCTCGGTGATGACGTTGTTATTGGCCGCCTTGAACTGCCCCAGAAGCTGCGGGTCGGTGACGTCTTTGAAGGCTTCCGGTACGTCTTTCTGAAAAAAACTGATGATGCCGGGCATCTGCTCGATCGCAACTTCGGTATACACGGGTGGTGGATTCCTCAGGTTGAGCCGCGCCGCCCAAAGATTGGCGGGGATAAGCTGCTCACGCGCGATGACTGACTTCAGCCGGTTCGCGGGTGGCGCGAACTTGCGGCTCATGAGCAGAAAAATACTCGCCGTGGGGCCGCTGGAATAGATGTCAGGGTTCTTCTGCCACATGCGGATTTCCTGCAGCTCGAGAATGCGCGCATTGATGGCGTTCGACACCAGCTTGAGATCGATGCGCTGCTCTTCATTCAGGTTATCGGCATGGAAGTATCCGGCGCCTTGCTTGGCTTCGAGCAGGAACGAAAGCTCCTCGTCGCGCGACTTCTGCGAGTAGTCCTCGAGCTGGCTGTCGTACTGATGAAAGCCCGCCGCGGTGGCTTCGGTCGGATGGAAGTGGAAGTAGGCGTCGAAATACGCGTCAACCATC
>Ga0306920_100015009_pt1 | contig 10600 bp, 8 predicted proteins | sample flu12Cox44000170_FD_204666 | JGI IMG/M metagenome (GOLD analysis project Ga0306920, IMG submission 204666) | Lab enrichment of tropical soil microbial communities from Luquillo Experimental Forest, Puerto Rico - flux4day.12C.oxic.44.000.170 (v2)... | ecosystem: Environmental > Terrestrial >... | reverse complement strand
AGCGGCTTCATGTCGCTGAATGGTTTTCCGGACGGGCCGCCGGTGCGCACGGGTCCACCAATCGTCGACATGGCGACGGGGATGTCGGCCTGCAATGCAATCCTGCTTGCGCTGATTGCCCGCGAAAGGCTTGGTCACGGCCAACATGTCGAGATCGCGTTGTTCGACATCGCGATGTCGATGACTGGCTTCTACGGTATGGCCTACCTGATCAACGGTACAAATCCGGGCCGTTTTGGCAATTCCCCGAACGGGTCTCCAACGGTCGGTGTCTACGAGGCGTCAGACGGGCCGCTTTATATGGCATGTGCCAACGACCGACTGTATCGCCGCCTGGTAACCGAAGTGCTGGAACGGCCCGACCTCCTAACCGATCCACAATTTGCCAACCGAAAGGGGCGAACGGCCAACAAGGAGAAGCTGCGCGCGATTATTGCCGGGATCTTTGCCGGCGACAAATTGGAAAACTGGATGGCGAAGATGAAGAAGGCCAACATACCCGTTGGTTATCTTCGCACGGTCGAACAGGGATTCAACGCGCCTGAAGCGCGCGAGCGGCATCGCCTCGCTCGCATCTCGCATCCGACTGCCGGCTCCGTCCCAAACATCGAGACGCCGCTTAGCATGGAAATGACCCCCGCCGTCGATCCTATGGCCGCGCCGCTGCTGGGACAGCATACCAAAGAGGTTTTGCGCAAAACCCTCGGCTACGACGACGCTCGTATAGCTGCGCTTACCGATGCAGGTGTGTTCGGAAAGAGACAAGCAGCCGACAAGGCCGTTTCGTAGGAGCCTCAAGCCTCCCCCGAACGACTCACGAGATAACCGGGCACGCGTATCTCTTAATAATGGCAGCAGTACAGCATGACGAATGGGCGGACGGCGAGGGTGCGAGGGGAGCGCTATGATGGGTATTCAGGTCTATGGGTTCTGGCGGTCGATCGCCACGTTTCGGGTAAGGGTGGCACTAAGGCTCAAGAGCCTGCCATTTGAAGAAATTCCAATCGATATTCTTTCAGGTCAGCAATTTGAACCAGGTTACGCGGCGGTCAATGCTGAACGTGTGGTGCCTACGTTCGTTCATGACGGTCATTCCGTATTCCAATCGTTGGCAATCATCGAGTACATCGATGACATCACACCGGAACCGCGGCTATTGCCGCAGGACCCAAAGGAGCGTGCCTACGCTCGCGCTCTCGCGCTGGTGACGGTTGCCGATGCGCATCCTCTCGTGGTGCCACGGGTGAGCAATCACCTCGCGACGGCCTTGGGGGTCGATGGTCAGGCGATCGAGAGTTGGAGCAAGCATTGGACGAGTGAAGGCCTCGCGACCTATGAACGGCTGCTGGAGCGCCGTCCGCCGGCACCGTTCGCTCTTGGCACCGCGCCGGGCCTTGCCGATATCTGCATCGCTGGCCAAGTTGTCGGAGCGCATTTCCGCAAGATGGAACTAAAGGCGTTTCCCATCGTCGAACGTCTGGCCGAACGTTGCTTTGCCCTTCGCGAGTTTGCTGCCTCACATCTCTTCGAACAGCCAGTATACAGGGCGGTGAACTCGGTACGCTGAACAATCTCAGGCCGTCAGAGGTTGAGCCCAAGGACCCGCGCTGCGTTGCCGCCGGCGATTTTGGCCAGTGTGGCGTCATCCATTCCTTCAACGCCAGCAACGTGACCGATCGGGTTGTATTCGGCCATGTCAAACGGGTAGTCCGTCCCCATCAGAATTCGGTCCGGCCCGAAAACGTCGATTAGATAGGCGAGCTGATGATAGGTGAAAACGACAGTATCGAGATAAACCTGTCGAAGGTAGGTCGTCGGCGGCAACGGTAGATCGGCGTGTGAGTCGCGTCGCGCGCCCCAGGCGTGATCGATCCGGCCGGAGTAGCTTGGAAGGTAGCCGCCGCCGTGCACTGCCATCAGTTTCAGCTCAGGAAAGCGTGCCAGCGTTCCTGAAAAAATCAAATTATGCAGTGCAAGCGTTGTGTCGAGCGGATTGCCGAGCACATTATTGAGGTAGTAGTGAGTCAGACGGTGGCCGTGGGTAAATCCGCTTGGATGCATCATGACGAAAGCTCCCAATTGCTCGGCCCGGGCAAAGAAGGGGCGGAACTTCAGATCCGACAGCTCTTGGCCATCGACATTGGTCAGGATTTCGACGCCCTTGAGCTTTAACGTACTCATCACATAATCAAGTTCACGAACCGCAATCTCTAGCTCCTGCAGCGTGACAACGCCAAGCCCGACGAAGCGGTCAGGCTTGCGCGAGCAAAATTCGGCCACGCCGTCGTTGGCGAGTCGATGCGCTTGTTCGGCAATTGTGGGATCAATCGTGTAGTAGCACTGGTTCGGCGCTGGAGCCACGACTTGAATGTCGACACCCATCCGGTCCAGATGTGACAGTCGGCGATCAATCGTCGTCATGACCTCACGAACATCTTTCTCCTGCTGCGAGTTGATGTCCCTGGTCGTGTCGTCAGCGAAGTGGGCCAAGGGAATGCGAGTGGAGTCAATATGCGGTTTCGCCAGCGCGGCAGCCTGGGGGACGACAATATGAGCGTGAATATCGATCGTCGGCGATGAGGGACGCCGAGCCAGACCGTCGGCGTGGTGGATACGTGCCGCTGTACGGCCATAGCGATTCCTGTTGTCTATCATTTTTCTGGACCTGTTATCGTCGGAGTTGGTGTTGCTGCTTGGCGTGCGAGTTACGATTTCGAACGTCTGGGAGTACGAATTCATTTGCCGTCCGGTAAAATGGAGCCGCCAGCAAGACTCCGACCGACAGTTGCTTTTTGCCCTTCAGGAGCCCTGCGAATAGTTTGCTTCAGTACCTCAAAGACAGCTGCCGTATCTTGATCGCCAAATCCCATTGACAGGGCTCTCGAGTAAACGGGCTGGGTCAGTGCGAACAGGGGTGTCGTGCAGCCAACCTCCTCAGCGAATTCGGCAATAATTTCCATGTCTTTTTTCCAGGTCGAAACTTTCATCGTCGCCGGCTCATACCTGCCTTCGGCCATCATTGGTGCGCGCATTTGAAACATCCGGGAACCACCGGCGCCGGGACCGACCATCTCGATCACCTTGTTCGGATCGAGGCCGGCGCAGGCAGCAAGTAACATTGCTTCGGCGGTGGCTACGTTGTTAATCGCGACGAGATGATTGGCAACGAACTTCATCTTGCTGCCGTTACCAAAAGTCCCGAGGTCGGCACTTTGCTTGGCAAAATCTGCAAAAAGGTCCGTACAGCTCGCGATGGCTCGGCTGTCGCCACTGGCGTAAACAACCAGATCGCGAAGCTTAGCTTGCGCGCCGGTTCCACTCAGTGGGCAATCCAATGCAATGTGACCGGCCTGTCTGAGGATTGTTTCGAAACGCTGCTTGTCGGCAAGGCTGAGCGTGCTCAGCTCAATCACGATCCTCGTTGCTTGTCCGGATTTTGCGATTTCCTGCGCTACTCTATCGACGGCTGAAGGCGTGGGAAGGCTTGTCATAATAATCGGGGCATCGCGTGCGACTTGGCTGACATCGGTAGCGACTGTCCCCTTCATTTGTTCAAGTTCGGCACACCGCGCCGGATCGATGTCAAAGCCGACCACATGCCATCCCCGCTCGATGAGGTTGCCAGCAATGGCGCCTCCCATGATGCCAAGCCCGATGATTCCGACACTCTTGCTCATGCTTGCCTATTCCTCGGGACGTCTTATTTTGATTGACGAATAGAGCACATCACGCCTTAATCGGTAGTTGGGCAGCACATTCGCCAATGAAAGTGAAGCGGTCAAGCGGAGGTAAGCAAGATGGCAGGTGTTGGTCGAAAGCCAAGCACTAGCCAGCCCGTAATGCCGGATGCTGACGACCGGGATTACGTCGCGATGGTTACCCGGGCAAAGGCGCTTGTTCCGCAACTTCGGGGTCGGGCGGCCCACACGGAAGAGCTACGGCGTCTGCCGCCGGAGACTGAGCGTGATCTGCACGACGCTGGTTTGTTCCGAATCGTGCAGCCGCGAAGAGTAGGGGGCTCAGAATTTGACTATGTCGCACTGGTCGATTGCGCCGAGGCGCTCGGGATGGGTGATGCTTCGGTTGCGTGGAATTTTGCTAACCTCGCCAGCCATCACTGGATGCTCGGTATGTTCGACAAGCGAGCCCAGGATCAGGTCTGGGACCAAGACCCGAATGTACTGATCGCATCCTCATTCATTTTTCCAGCTGGCCGGGCGACGGAGGTCGAGGGCGGATACCGACTGCGCGGTAGCTGGCCGTTTTCGTCAGGGGTCGCCTCCAGCGAATGGAACATGCTTGCGAGCGTAGTTTCGCCCGAAGACGAAGCCGACGGTATCGAGTATCGAATTTTCCTGGTCCATAAGGATGACTACAAAATCCGCGATACCTGGGACGCGGCTGGGCTGCGAGGCACAGGCTCGAATGACGTTGAGGTGAGCGACGCATTCGTTGCCAAAGCGTTGACCGTTGCGGTAAGTGAACTCGCAGGTGGGCCAACGCCTGGTAGTGCAGTCAATCCAAATGCGCTCTACGCGCTTCCCGTCTTTTCGTTATTCCCCTATGTGCTTTCGGGCGTCGCGCTCGGAAATGCGCAGGCCTGTCTCGACGATTACATCGATAGCGCCCGGTCTCGTGCGTCGACCTACAATCGGACCAAACTGAGCGACATGCAGAGTACACAGATCAAGATCGCTGAAGCGTCTGCCAAGATTGACGCTGCGCGCCTGATCATGCGATCAAATTGTATTGAGGCGATGGCCGAAGCCAGGCTCGGTCATTTTCTGGACATGGGCGCGAAGACGCGTTTGCGTCGTGATGGTGCCTTCGTCGTCAACCTGTGCACTGAGGCAGTGTCGCTACTATTTGCAGCGAGTGGCGCGCGGGCATTGTTCACGACTGGCGCCTTGCAGCGTCAATTCCGCGATGCTCACGCCATCAATTCACACCTTGCATTCAACTTTGACGCGGCCGGCACCAACTATGGCCGTGTGGCGCTCGGCCTTCCGTCCGAAAACCTGACGCTTTGAGGCCAGTGGATGAACGACGCGCCCAAGCACCCGATCGGCCTGGATCCCGCCAACGAGCTAGCCAGCGACCAGTCACCGATCGATCCCAGAGACTTTCGCAAGGCGCTTGGCACCTATGCCACCGGCGTTACGATCATCACGGCGGCAAATGCCGAGGGAAAGCCTTTCGGGCTCACCTGCAACTCGTTCGCTTCTGTATCGCTCAACCCGCCGCTGGTACTTTGGAGCCTGGTACTCTATTCCTCGAGCCTGAACGCATTCCAGAACGCAAGCTATTTTGCCGTTAACGTGCTGGGCGCGTCACAGCAGGCACTTGCAGACAAGTTTGCTAAATCCTCCGATGACAAGTTCTCGGGAATCGATTGGAGACCAGGGCTCGGCAATGCGCCGATCCTTTTGGAGAGCGTTGCGAATTTTCAGTGCCGTACGGTCAACCGATATTACGGCGGCGATCATGTAATTTTTCTTGGTGCCGTCGAGGCGTATTCTTATAATCACAAGGAACCGTTGTTGTTTGCGCGCGGTGGCTATGGCAGATTTCTTGCCGCGCAGGAACGTGGTGCGCCCGACAAGTCGTCATGAAACGGAAAGCCGCTTCCGAGCGCCGCCGGCAAGGGCACTTAGAAAGGTGATTGGTCGAGCGGGCCAGACTACATCGCCGTCAAGCCCTGCGATGCCAGTCGCCAAACTGGGCTATCCCGCAGCGGTGGATTGCTTTGTGATCGCGGCGTTGATCCGTGGCATGACCTTTTCGGCCATCAAGATCATGGACTGTCGACCCAAATCGCGGTCTTTCCAGTCTTTCCCTGCATAGAGCAGGGTGCCGAACTCGCCGACTTCATCCTGGAACGCCAGCAATTTATCAGTGACGCTCTCGGGTGTTCCCCAGATGATCAGATGTTCGCAGATCGATTCCAGTGTTACCTCATCGTCGGCCTGATCGCGTCTTGTCTTGAACAGTTCGATGCGACCGTTCTGCTTTAGCTTGGTGAGTAGCGAGCGGTAGTAGTACACGTATGGGCCGTTCGGGTCAGTAGCATAGGCTTTTGCAGTTGCTTCATCCCGGGCAACAAAGACGCTTTTGGCGACGCGCCAGCGAGCAGGGTCGGCATCGCGGCCGCTGCGCTGACAGCCCTCCACATATTTTGGCCAGTGGCTTTTCACCCAGGCGGTCATGAGGAAGTTGGCCGAAATTGGATCCCAGCCACGCGCAGCTGCTTCGGTAACACCCTTTGAGAAGGGAGCAACCGCCGTAACGACGATCGGGGGATGCGGCCGCTGCAGTGGTCGAGCAATGAATCCCTGACCGATTTCCTCCATCAAGGTTTTTTTGGTGGAGATAGTCCAATACTTTCCCTGTATGTTGTAAGGCGGCTCGTCGGCCCATATTTTCAAAACTTGATTAATTGCTTCAAGAAACATTCCATTACGATCTGCCTCGAGGTTACCGAACAGCTCGGCGTCCGATAAAAGGCCGCCGGGGCTTATGCCAAAGATCAACCGGCCGTCCAACATGTGGTCGAGCATTGCAATCGAGGCGGCGACAGTACCCGGATGAGTATTTGGCAAGTTGACCGTTCCTGTACCGAGTTTGATATGTTTGGTCGCGGCCGCAATCCAGGCAAGGAAGGCAACGCAAGATGTGATGTTCTCGGCCTTATCGGTAACATGCTCACCGACATAGGCCTCGGTGAATCCCAACTCGTCCGCGAGCAGGAAGGCTTCGCGATCTTCCTTCAGCGAGAGCCGCCAATCTTTCCCGAGAGGGTGGATCGGCATTGTAAAGAAACCGAGCTTCATTACCTGCAGTCCTCGAGGGCTTCGCGTTCGATTGGACCGTGCGTTGTTCGAAGCCTCAAGACAAGTGCAAAATTTTGCTGCCCGAAATAGTCGCCCGATAAACAAACTTGACCTTTGAACGATGCCAACTTCTAGTCGGTGCCGGTCAGACCAGCGGGCGGCGGCTCTTGGTGACTTGCCTAAATATTTGAACCATGAAACAATTTACCCAAATTTTTCGATGAGAATGAGTTTCTCGGTACCGGAAGGAAGGGTGGGCATGACGGGTCGATTTCGGGATGGTTTTTGGCGAAATATACCGAACCATCAATGTTGACCTCTTAATCCCGGGAGATTGGCACATGAGCGACTTGTCGCGTCGCCCGCATGCGCTGGTAACGGGCGGCGGTCGCGGCATTGGTCGTGAGATCGCCTCAGCGCTGGCGAGTGTGGGGACGACGGTCACGGTGCTTGGCCGTCAACGTGGTCCGCTCGAAGAGGCCGTCGCGGCGGGCGCCGCCCATTTTGCCGATATCGCAGACGTAGCCGATCGGAAATCGGTCACGGATGCAATTGCAGCCGCGGCAGCGCGACAGCCGATCGATATTCTGGTCGCAAACGCAGGCATAGCGGAATCCGCACCATTTATGAAATCCGACGCCGCGATGTTCAGGCGCATGCTGGATGTCAATTTTATGGGGGTCGTCCACGCTATCCAGGCCAGTTTGCCTTCGATGAAGGGGTGCCCTTACGGACGTATTGTCGCGATTGCTTCGACCGCCGGACTTAAGGGATATGCCTACGTCAGCGCTTATGGCGCGGCAAAGCACGCGGTCGTTGGCTTGACGCGTTCGCTCGCGCTGGAACTCGCCGGCACGCGTATCACCGTCAATGCCGTGTGCCCCGGTTTCACCGACACCGATCTTGTCACGGACAGCATCGCCAACATCATGAAAAAAACTGGCCGTAGCCGGGAGGAGGCCGTGGCTGAACTTTCCAGGCATAATCCGCAGGGACGGCTGGTGAGCCCCAAAGAGGTCGCCGATACCGTACTATGGCTGTGCAGCGAAGGAGCCAGCGCGATCACGGGGCAGGCGATAGCGGTCGCCGGCGGTGAAGTTTAGTGCGCGTGTGCCGGCGTGGCGCATCAATGAAAAACCAAGTGGAGATCACATGAGCAGACCGGCCAATCCCGTCACGGTGCCTTTGGCGGACTATTCGCCAAACCACTTTTTGTTGGCGGTGGTTGATCGTGTGCTACCGTGAGGCTGAACCGACCCGAGCGGAAGAACCCGCTGACGTTTGAAAGCTACCGCGAACTCACCGATTTTTTCGTGCCTGCGCGTTTGACGACACGGTCAGGGCCGTGGTGGTCGACGGCGCTGGCGGCAACTTTTCCTCAGGCGGCGACGTCTTCGAGATTATTGGTCCGTTGGTGGAAATGGACACCAAGGGCCTCACGGCCTTTACGCGCATGACCGGCGACCTCGTCAAGGCGATGCGGGCTAGTCCGCAACCCACCGCTTCCGCTTCAATCGCCTCTTCGACCGACATTGCCCACTTCATGACCACTGCTGACTTCGAGCGTGCTTTCGTCGCCTTCTCGAACAGGGTGAAACCGGCTGTCCAGGGCAATTGAGCTTCCCGACAAGATAACAAGGGGGACTTGCGCAAAATTATTTTATGTTTAAAATAATTTCATTACCTGATCGTCGGAGGCGCTCAATGAAGATCGCGATCATCGGTGGCGGGCCGGCCGGTCTCTATGCGGCCATCCTGCTGGCAAAGCAGCAGCCGGAGGCCGAGATCAGTGTATATGAGCGTAACCGCCCAGACGATACTTTCGGTTTCGGCGTGGTGTTTTCAGATGCGACGCTGGACAATTTCGAGAAGCACGATCCACCCAGCTATCGGCGGATCACGCGAGAGTTTGCCTATTGGGACGATATCGCCGTGCATTTCCGCGGCACGGTGCACCGGGTCGGCGGCAACGGCTTCTGCGGCTGCTCGCGGCGGAAACTGCTCCTCATTCTGCAGGAACGAGCGCGCGAACTCGGCGTGAGTCTGCAATTTGAAATCGAAATCGACGATGAATCCCGGTTTGTCGACTCCGATCTGATCATCCTTGCGGATGGCATAAATAGCCGCTTCCGCGACAAATACGTCAACCACTTCCAGCCCGAGTTGGACGTTCGCTCCAATTATTTTGCGTGGATGGGTTCAACGCGGGCGCTCGATGCCTTCACCTTCATCTTCCAGGAGACCGAATGGGGCCCGTTCATCGCGCACGCCTATCAGTACGAGGCGGGACGTTCGACCTGGATTTTCGAAACCGATCCGAAAACCTTTGAGCGTGCGGGTCTGAAGGGACTTGACGAAAGGCAGTCGGCCGACAGGATGGCGGAGATCTTCGGTTGGTTCCTTGCGGGTCATCCACTTCTCATCAATCGCTCGACGTGGCGAAATTTTCCCATGATCCGCAGCAAACGCTGGGTCAAGGACAATATGGTGCTGGTGGGTGACGCCAAAGCAACCGCGCATTTCTCGATTGGTTCCGGCACCAAGCTCGCGATGGAAGATGCCATCGCATTGGCTGAAGCCATGGAGCAGGCACCGACGGTGACCGCGGCATTGCATCATTACGAGCAGGGACGGCGCGAAGAAGTCGAAAAAACCCAGCACGCGGCCGATGTTTCCCTGGTTTGGTTCGAGCATGTCGATCGCTTCTGGGACTTCGATCCTGTCCAGTTTGCCTTCGGTGTGATGACGCGCTCTAAGGCAATCACATACGACAACCTGATGCTACGTGCGCCGGATTTTGTTGCCCAAGTCGACAGGTCCTTTGCAAAGCAGGTTCGCGATCGGGGATTCGATGTTGATATCGATAAACCCCAGGCGCCAATGTTCCAGCCGATGCGCTTGCGCGAGATGACGATTGCCAATCGCGTGGTGGTGTCGCCGATGTGCATGTATTCCGCCAACGAAGGCGTGCCCACGGATTTTCATCTGGTGCATTATGGATCGCGCGCGATTGGCGGCGCCGGGCTGATCTTCACCGAGATGATTTGCGTCAGCCGCGATGCCCGTATCACGCCCGGCTGTGCCGGCTTGTGGAACGACGAACAAGAGGATGTCTGGAAGCGCATTGTCGATTTCGTTCACGTCAATTCGGCCGCAAAATTCGCACTGCAGCTGGGTCATGCCGGGCGCAAGGGGGCGACAAGGCTGATGTGGGAGGGCATGGACCGGCCCTTGGAAGAGGGCGGTTGGGAGGTGGTTGCGGCATCGCCAATTCCCTATTTCCCGGACAGTCAAATGCCGCGCGAGATGGATCGCGCGGCGATGGATGCGGTCACGGCAGCGTTCGTTGCCGCGGCCGAACGAGGCGAGCGCTGCGGCTTCGATATGCTCGAACTGCATTGCGCTCATGGTTATCTTCTAGCGGGCTTCATTTCACCCCTGACCAACAAGCGGCGAGACGCGTATGGCGGTTCGCTCGAAAACCGTCTGCGTTTTCCGCGGGAGGTGTTCGAGGCGTTACGGTCGGTCTGGCCAGCACATAAGCCGATGTCGGTACGTATCTCCGCGACCGACTGGGCGGAGGGCGGCATCACCGGCGATGACGCCGTTCTTGTCGCGCGGGCGTTCGCCGAATCTGGCGTCGACCTGGTCGACGTCTCGACCGGTCAGACTGTGAGCGAGGCGCAGCCCATCTTTGGTCGCATGTTCCAGACGCCATTCTCCGACCAGATCCGCAACGAAGCTCGCCTTGCAACCATGTGCGTGGGGAA
>Ga0306920_100015007_pt1 | contig 10601 bp, 8 predicted proteins | sample flu12Cox44000170_FD_204666 | JGI IMG/M metagenome (GOLD analysis project Ga0306920, IMG submission 204666) | Lab enrichment of tropical soil microbial communities from Luquillo Experimental Forest, Puerto Rico - flux4day.12C.oxic.44.000.170 (v2)... | ecosystem: Environmental > Terrestrial >... | reverse complement strand
TGATAGAGGAAATGCTCGCGGTTGAAGTTCGGAACCTCCCGTTTCAGTTCATCTCCTTTTACTAAGAGGGCCACCTTGGTCATCTCAGGCAGGAGCTGGCTGACGCTTCGCCGGTAAGTGTTAATGGCCGTTTGCTCGTTCGGCATCACGTCAGTGAGTTGCATCCCGTAGGTGTCTTAAAAGGCGCGCTCCAGCAGGGACGCTGAAACCTCGAACCCGATGAAATCGTGAAACTGCTCGGGAGCATAGCGGCCCTTGGCCACTTGCAGGACATCGAAGCCGAACTCCACCTTCAGGTGAGCATGGTGATCGACGTCATATGGCACTGACGGCCCGTACAACTCTGCCAGCTTTGGGTACTCAATACCGACAGCCAGGTTGATGTAGGGGTGTCCGTGGATATCGGCAATGTAGTGGGAGAGCGCGCCGAGAGCAAACGCAAACTGGTTTAGGTCTTCAGCGTCGTCGAGCATCGCCTGCACGAAGTCGCCGGTGCGCACGTAATGCGTGAGGTCGCTGAAGACGTGATTGCCGAAAGGATAGTAGCCGATGTCCTGTATCACCGAGCCGCCATAGGCATAGGCGTGCGCGGCCTTCAACTCGGCCGGTGTCGCATCGGGAAAGCGCGACTTAAGAACAGGTACGATCTGCTGATTCCACAGCAGATCGATAATCTCTTCATGCGTCAGTACAGAATAGGCACGGCAGCAGGGAGCTACAAACGCCGCCAGGCTGCAAAACAGCGCCAGGTGCAGCAGCCATCGCGCGCGCAAACGAAATCGGACCAATGCTACCGCGATCACCTAGACGCGGCCCAGCAACAGCAGGATGATCAGGATGAGCACGATCAAGCCCAATCCGCCGCTCGGCTAATATCCCCAGCTACGGCTGTACGGCCAGGCGGGGAAAGCTCCGATGAGGAGCAAAACTAGGATGATCAGCAGTATGGTTATCATGTGATTCTCGCCTCCTTATGGCGGCTTCGCAGGTTGCGATTCGCAAGGCGCCGGAAATCGCCGAACTTTGAGCTAGTGGTTGGAAGCAGAGTTCAGTTCGGGAGGATGCCTGAAGCGAGCTCCTCGAAGGGGTGAATCGCTCGTGAGCTGCAGTTCGATGGAGCAAATATGTTCCACATCTTATGGCGGTTTCGCGCGAAGCGTGAAGAGCTGGACGAATATGTGCGCATCTACGGCACGGCAGGAACATGGGCCCAGTTCTTCTCGCGCTCGCCCGACTATCGCGGTACGCAGCTATTGCGCGGCACCGCCGATCCGTTAACGTTCGTCATCATCGACCGCTGGACAGCGGAAGAGGCGTTCGTCCGGTTTAAGGCGCAATACGCTACAGAATACGAAGAACTCGACCGCCGCTGCGAATTGCTGACCGAGAGCGAAGAGAAGATAGGCAGCTATGTTTCGGAAGAGTAAGCGGCGGGCGGCATGACTATCCCTGCGGCTGCTCTCCAATGCGCATATGACTGGATATTATGCCGCATCGGCAGAGCTTCTACACGGCGACCGCCACCGTGGTTTCGGTCCGCACGACAGGGCGATACAGGGTGTCGCGCTCAAACGGTACTCGTCCGGCTTCCGTAATAAGCCGCATCAGGTCCTGACGCCGCAGGCCTTGCGGTGTGGTGGCGCCGGCATCGTGATAGATCTTTTCTTCCACCACCGTCCCATCAATGTCGTCAGCGCCGAAGCGCAGCGAAATCTGCGCCATCTTCGGCGTCATCATCTGCCAGTACGACTTTATATGCGGGAAATTGTCCAGCACCAGTCGCGACACGGCGACCTGCTTCAGGTCGAGCATGCCTGTGGTTTTCGGCAGATGCTGAAGCGGCGTGTTCTCCGGATGGAACGCCAGGGGTATGAACGTCTGAAAGCCGTGAGTGTAGTCCTGTAACGCTCGCAGCTTCAGCAGATGATCGACGCGGTCCTCGTCATTCTCGACGTGGCCGTACAGCATAGTCGCGTTCGACTTCAGGCCGATTTCATGCGCCGCGCGCGCAATGGCGAGCCAATCGTCGCCGTCGATCTTGTGGTCGCAGATGATGTGACGCACGCGGTCCGAGAAAATTTCCGCGCCGCCGCCCGGCAGCGAGTCCAGCCCTGCTTCCTTCAGCTTCAGCAACACTTCGCGGGGGGTCATCTTGCCGATGCGCGCGAAGAAAGCGATCTCGACCATGGTGAAAGCTTTCAGATGAACCTGCGGAAAGCGTTCCTTCAAGCCGGCGATAAGGTCGAGATAGTACTGGAATGGCAGGTCGGCATGAAGTCCGCCGACAATGTGAAACTCGGTGACCGCCTCGCTGCAGCCCGTGGCCGCTGTCTCCCATGCCTCTTGCAGCGCCATCGTATACGCGCCGGGAGCGTCCTTTTTGCGCCCAAAGGCGCACAAGCGGCACGCGGCCACGCAAACGTTGGTGTAGTTGATGTGGCGGTTGACGTTGAAGTAGGCGATATCGCCGTGCATCCGCTCGCGCACATGGTTACCTAGCCAGCCGATAGCCAGTATGTCTCCCGAGGCGTAGAGCGCCAGGACGTCGCCGGCCGAGAGCCGCTCCTGCGCCATCACCTTGTCGTGGATGGGTCGCAGGCTCGGGTCGCCGGTCTGAAACGGGTGGAGAGTCTTGGCGCTGGTGGCAGTAGCCATGGAATCATGATATCTCACGCGGTTTGCGCAGATCACAAAGCATTGTGATCAGGCTGACTTATAAGTGCCGCAAACTGAGAGGCGCAAGGACGCGGAACCCGCTCTTGACGAGAGCGACAAAACATACGATCATTCGCCACCAAAGTTTTCAGCTTTCCAACCAGGTCACCGGCGACCCTTGCCGAAGGCGTCGGCCGGGGCACGTCTTCCCAGGTTTGCTCGGCAATTACCGCTCGGCTCAAACAGCCGGGCTCAAGGAGAAGAGATGAAAGCATTGCGCCTGTTGTCAGCTCTTGCAGTTGCCGTATTATCCGCACCTTTACTCGTCGCACAAGCCAATCCCGGAACCATTGCCGCCTTGGAGTTTCAGAAACCCAAGAATGGCATGGTGCCGCAATATGAAGACGGCCGCAAGCAGAAGGCCGCGTGGCACAAGCAGCAGAATGATCCACAGCCGCTGTTCGTGTGGGAAACCCTGACCGGAGACGATACCGGAACCTACATCGTCGGACGGATTGGCCAGCATTGGGCCGAATTGGATAAGCCTCCCATTCCCGATGAAGCCGACATCGCCGAGTACAACAAGGTGGTCGGCGGCTTCGTGGAGTCGATGAAGGCCCGCTACTACGAGTATCAGCCGAAGATCAGCAATCCGACCTCGTCGAAATTGCCGCCGAAATTCTCTGAGGTGATCGTGTTCCACCTGCGCTATGGCAAAGGGTCGGATTTCCGCAGCGCCATCAGCCGCGTGTTCGACGCCGGAACCAAAACAAAGTGGCCGGTCAACTACGAGTGGTATGTGCTTACCTATGGTGGCCCCGCCCCGACCTGGGTCCTGGTTATCCCGCATGACAACTGGGCCGCATTCGAAGACCAGCCCAACGTGAAACCGTTCCGCGAGATGATCAAGGACGCCTTCGGACAGGCCGAAGCCGACTCCATCGTCAACCGTATTGACGCTTCGGTGATAAGCGAGAACGCCGATATCATCCAGTTCCGCCCGGACCTGAGTTACATACCCGGGAAGTAGAATTTTCGGAGCCGCGCTGCACCTGTGCCCCAATCCGGCGTCCTTTTGCCGGGATGGGGCTTTTTCTCAAGTTCATCATCGAGGCGCTGCGGTACGGGTAGCAAGCTAATTTATAAGGAACGCGACAGTGTTATCAATTTAAATAACCGGTGCGAAGGCTGCTTTCAATGCATCTCCCTGGAAAATAGTTTTTGTGCAGCCCCCCGTAAAATCTTGAAAATAGGCGAGTAGTGCACCAAGTGGAATTTCGGAATTATTCCTTTGACAAACCCTAAACCAAGGTGACGCCTTATATAGCATCTTTACGAATTCTTTACGCGCAACGGATTAAGATTGATGGCAGATGAAGTGACGCAATAGGGGTTGCTCTTTCGGCCAGAGGAGTAGCCCCTTACCTCTAGGCGCTTTCCCCTTTGCCTTCTTCTTCGGCTTCCGCTCCGGCGGGGTTCCCAGTGCGGCTGCTAGAGCATCCTTAAATTTTACTGGTGTTTTTCCGAGCGCTCTCCTGATCGTGGACAGATGGTTTTCACCAGCCTCGATCCTTTCAAGGGCCGTGGCAGCAAAGTTGCGACGTTTGCGGCCGACCCTAAAGCGGATTACCGGTGGGTGATTTCTCCCCGCGCCAATCGCATTTCGCTGGTTAACAACCAGAACGCCAATATTGACGTGCTCTCCTTGGATGGACAGCCGGCCCGGAAGATCAGTGTGAAGGGATACCTTACTCTGGATCGGCTCTATTGGGCATCTGACGGGAAGGGATTCTATGTCTCAACCCTGGGCGAAGACAGCACATTGCTTTCATGTGTTCATCTGCAGCGCAAGTCGCACATGGTGTGGTCAAAAAAGGGAGGGCTCGGCACCACGGGTATTCCATCGCCCGATGCCAAACACATTGCGATGCAGAGCTGGACCCTCAACACCAATCTCGGGATGATGGAGAACTTCTGAGGACGCCAGCTGTCAGCGATCAGCCGTCAGCTAAGCCCTCACCAGGAAATCGGCTGCGATAAAGAAGAGGAAGCCCATGGAGATGAAGCCGTTCATGGTAAAGAAGGCCGCGTTGAGGCGGCTAAGGTCGTCGTGTTTCACCAGTGAGTGCTCGTAAATCAGCAGCAGGCCCACGAGCACTACGCCTGCCATGGCAATCTTGCCCAGGCCGAAGGCGAGCACCATCCACACCAGGAGGGCGAAGGTAATGACGTGGAACAGCCGCGCAATCAGCAGGGCATTGCGGATGCCGAAGGCTTTGGGTACGGAGTACACATCGGCGGAGCAGTCGAAGTCGTAGTCCTGGCAACTATAGAGGATGTCGAAGCCGGCTCCCCAGAAGACAACTGCCGCGGTGAGCAGCAGGATGCGGAGATCAAGCGAGCCGCGGACCGCTATCCACGCCGCAGCGGGGGCGAGGCCCATGGCGAGGCCCAGCGCGAGATGCGCCCATCGCGTAAAGCGCTTGGTGTACGAGTAGATGAAGACGATGGCGAGCGCGACGGGCGAGAGATAGAACGCAAGCGGGTTCAACTGCCAGGCGGTGAAGATGAGCACCGCTGACGTGACGAGCACGAATCCGCCGACAAACTGTTTCGACAGCTTTCCAGCAGGGAGGGCGCGGACCTTCGTTCGTGGATTGGCGGCGTCAATGGCGGCATCGGCGAGGCGGTTGAATGCCATAGCGGCAGAGCGGGCGGTGACGAGCGCGACGCAAATCCAGAGCAGTGTATGTCCGCTGGGGATGCCGCGCGCAGCCAGAACGGCTCCGGTAAGTCCGAAGGGGAGCGTGAGAAAAGAGTGCTCCCACTTGATCATCTCCAGGGTGGTTCCGATGCTGCGGAAGAAGGGCACGAGATGATTTTAGCTGGTCGGAGGTACGAACGTGGGTCGCTCCGCGCCCCATTTGACGTAGCAACCAGACTGGCAAATATGTCTGCCAAATTCCGGCGTAACACCCCGGCCACAGGCGTAGGCGGAATCACGTCGTAGAGTCGGCCATCCGGACAGAATCTACGCGATCCTCAGTCGTGGCCTGTTTTCCGTCACGCGTGCCCTGAGGAACAACCGCGATTTACTCGGTTGGCCGAGCATTCATCCTTAGGGTTCGTTTGAAAAAAGAGGGCTCCAACAGGCGGAAATCTTGGGATCCCGGTCTGCTCGAGCCACCTACCACAGTAAGTATAAGTAATAGATCAGTACCCGTACTTCTTCAGTATGGCTCCTATCTCTTTGGCAATATCAGCGCCCTTTTCCGACTCGAGCGCTCTCTCGATCTGCCGGAAATGGGCAGGTTCGTGCACCTCAGGCGGAACGAATCCCCGCGCCGCCTGACGACTGAAGGCCACCCGGTCTGCCAGCCGCAGCTCGGGATAGACCTCGTCAATGGCATTGATCAGTATTGCTTCTTCTGCAGCGATCACGTAGCCCGGATCGAACCAGTGAACCGGCTCGCCATGACCTGCCACTCTGCCGGCAAAGCGGCTCGCCAGTTCGCCCTGAATGGAAGCGGCGATCTCACCGGGTTTGAAATGAACCGGCTCCTTCCATCCCACGCCCGGGTGTACTGGTTCCTTCCACGGAACGCCGCCGGCATGCACCGGCTCTTTCCAAGCCACACCGCGATGCGCTGGTTCCTTCCAGTGGGTCGCCAGGTGCACAGGTTCCATCCACTCTGTCCGGAACTTCAGCTTCAGGGCCGGATACCAAAGCAGATAGATGTTGTAGGTGCCCGGACTGACGGCCTTGCCGCCCGTTGTCGGAATCTCCTTTGGGCCAACGCTCTTCGCGAGCCCCTCGAACAGGGTTCCTTGCAAATTCTTGGCTGATAAAGTCACCGACTTGATGGCGCCCTTATCGCCAATCTCCACGGCAACGGGAGCAGCGGTGGCGACCACAAAACCGATCTGCTTTGACACCTCATCGAATTTCTGATCGATAGCGGACTGATAATTCTCGCGAATGAAACGATAAATCGCGACCAGGTCGTCGTGGAGCGTGAGGAGCACTGGATGCGCCGGCTCAACTGGACTCTTGTCGAATATTTGTGCCATGATGTGCCTCCTTTCAGCAGAAACACAGAAACCGCGCTATTGAGTTTGGATTCAGCGGGGGTCGGCAATCGCCGACCCTCCTCACAAACCGTGCTCAGCCAGCCGCCGTCGGAAGTCTTGATACGGGATAGGCTCGGCCAAAACACCGAACCAGTCCCTCTCGTCCCCAGTTCCGCTCGGGAAACCGGCCCAATTCATTTCCTGCAGACTCTCGATGCCTTGATAAGGAACAACTCTGCAGGGCAGGAAGGATTGTTCTTCTGAATATTGCGCCACGCCTGCTACCTTCGCCGATGGACCGCGCTGCTCATATGCGGAGGTCAGCCAGTCGAGGATGCGCTGGCCTTCTGTGTGTAACGCGGCGCTGCCTCCGTCGACCCGCCTTCGCATTTCCCGTGCAAATCTGCGGTTGCTCACCTGGTCCATGGGATCAGTGGCGGCCACGAAGTCGTAAATCTCACACAGGCGCTCGTAAGTATCCAAATTGGTGCGTTTGATGAAGTTGCGTACACTGGCACGCATCGTCTGCGTGATGGTGTCGGCATAAAAGCGTCGAAGCAGTTGGAAATAGAAGTCGACCTGCATATTGAAGTAATGCAAGCCATTGTCACTGAAGTTGCGGTCAAAGAATGCGTAATTTGCAATCTGGTGGAATGCCTCGCAATACGGGTCTCGCAAGCGATAGTCAAAACCGAAATGATCGCCGAGTAGACGACCTTCTGGAAGCAGCTTTGCCTCCAGGCCGGTTCCTGCATAGGCCTCCGCGCGGCAAAAGTTAAAGGGATTATCCAGGTGTCTCTCGATAAAGCGTAGGTTAATCAGGATATCTTCCAGCACCGTGTCGGGTTCGAACATAAGGAGGTTGAATGCGACGTGCACATCGAAGTCGTTCAATATGCGTAACGCACTCAGGATTTGCTCGTACTCGCACTTCCGATTCAGATTGCGCAACCCGTTCTCAGATGCGTTCTCCACTCCGAGGAACACCCGGAACAGACCCAGATCATCCAGTACACGGATCGACTCTTGTGTGATGCTGTCAGGGCGCGCTTTAATTGCGATCGCAATTCCCTGAACTCCTTCGCGTTGCAATGCCGAGCGCAAGGCATCGAAGCGGCGAAATGCTTTCTCGGAGTTCGGCAGGAAAAAGTTATCATCCTGGAAATTGAAAATGCGGACGCTGTAGTTGAAGTAAAGCTGTTTCATCTCAGCAACGATGTTCTCGATGCTGCGGATGCGAAATTTCTTTCCTCCGCCGCGCTCGTACCACGCGTTGATGCTGCAGAATGCGCAATTGCGCCAGCAGCCCCGGCTACTCAGGATGCTCGCAATGCGCTTGTCGAAATATTCGTGAAACGTCGTTCGCTTGGGAAAGGGCAGCGCGTCGAGGACGTCGGGATTGCCTTTCGAAATGTTGACCACCGGCTTTCCATCCGGTCCTCGATAGCAGAGGCCCGGAATGCTCGCGATTTGCTCCGGCTGGTCTGCCAAGGCACAGATCAGTTCCTCACCTTCTCCCAAACCAACGGAATCGAAGGCTGGATACTCATTGAGTAGGCGTTCGCAATTGAAAGAGGCGAAGTGCCCGCCGGCGATGAGGTGACCCTTGTAACCGGAGTCCCGCAACGCTTGCGCAAGATGGCAGAACTCACGTCCGCGTCCGGTAAAGATCATCGACAGGCCGACCATCTGTGGTTCGAAACGCTGCGCCTGGCTCACTGCTGCCGGCACGTCTTCCTCAGTGTTGAAAGGAACGATCTCGACTTCATGGCCTTGGCTCTCAAGCGCCGAGGCCATATAGCGCAAAGCCAGGTTTTCCTCTAACTCAGCCCCTACTAATGCAACTCTCATGGGTCACCTCAGCTCGCGTTACCAAATTGATGTGCCGCTACGTAAGCTGCCACTCGTTGGACGGCAGACGTTCAGCGGCGAAGTGCCACGAACTCGGTTATCTATCGTCTCTAGGGCCTTGATGGAGTTTGTCTTTGCGCGGAGCCGTCGCTCTGCCGGAAACCTGCTACCAGATGCAACACACGACGAAGTTGGCGCTCATGGGTGCCGAACGGAGTCGCACAACATCGGGCACGATTATTCCGTTCGTGCACAGGTACGAGTTCGAGGTGCACCAAGGCTACCGCCCGGGGTAACCACCGTCTATGACCACGGTCACTCATACTTGTGAGGTTGACACTACTTGTAGAGGAGCGGCGGCCATCAGTAAGCGGAGTTCGTCAGTGCTGGCTGTCGCTCGCGAATGACAGGCAAACACGGAAAGTTATGAGGCCGAGGGTGTGCAAACCGGCTGGACTGCATTTATGAGAGGTTGATAGATTCTAGTTGTGCCGTCGCTAGTCGCTGAACAAAAATGCTCCGAAAATTCCGGAGCATTTGTTGTTGTGGCTGTGAAAAAAGCTATCGCGGATTGCTGTGGCCCGCTCCTGACGATGCGTGCGACGCACCCATGCTGCCGCTGCGTCCGGCACCCGCGGAAGCGGCGGAGCTCGAGGCCGACATCCCGCTCGAGCTGGCGACTCCCGGGCCGCTTGACATACCCGAGCTATAACCTCCGCCACCTGCCATGGCCCCGTAGCTGGGCCCCGCTGAGACACGCGGCGGCGGGGCGGCAAACACATGCCCGGAGTTGGCGTGCGGGGTGCGAACGGCTCCGGATTCCATGGCGTCCGCATTGTTACGCTGCACAGCACTTGCCGGCGCTGTCCTTGGGGCCACGACAGCCGTGCCGTGACGCGGAACCACATTCGCGTTGGCCGTGCTCATGTTGCTACGCAACACCGATGCGGGAACCACGCTGCGGAAGTTCGGTATCTCCCGGCCGCCGGGAATGAACGCCGGCAGGTTTCCGATGGTTCCCACCTTTACAGTTGGCGCGTACGTCGCAGCGGCAGAAACTGCCGGAGGTGTGGTTGGCGGCCGCCATCCTGCCGGCCCGTGCACGACAGGAGCGGTCTGGAAGTTGGCGTAGTACCAGCCATTGTTGCTGTACGAACTACCCGGCACCCAGTACCATCCTCCGCCGCCTATGTACGACCACGTGCCGTAGTGGTAGGGTAGCCATCCCCAGGGATACGCCGAAGCCCAGGTGTATCCGAAGCCAGGGCAGTACGACCACGCGCCTGCCATGTAGGGATTCCAGCCAACCCAGTTGGACACACCGTAGGGCTGCCATCCATAGCCGATACCGGGAATGCTGTACCATCCGCCGTAGTAGCTCAGGTCGGAGTATCCAAAGCCATTGAGCCTCGGGCCACCCATGCCGGTGTTGTTGTAGCCATAGGCCGTCTGGTATGACGAGCGTTCGTTGTTCCAGCGGTCGAGCGGGGCGGCCTCCACACCCTTCGCGATCTGATAACCGACGGGACTGTTGGGATCCAGTGTGAGCGTCTCTTTCTTCTTGATCTTCACTTCCTGCGGCTGACTCTCGAGCTGCACCTCGCCCTTCATCACGGCGACTGTAGTCTTCCCGGCGTCGTCACTCATGCGAAGTTCCGTGTCGCGGTGAACCAGGAAGCTGGAGGCGCCGGCGCTGACTCGGTAAATGTCTTCCTTGTTTCCCTTGGTATCGGCGTAAACAGTGCCCTTCAGGACCTCGATGTCGTTGACCTTGGCCCCGGCGTCGTTCACCACCAGCTTGCTGAACCGCACTTCCGAGTTCTCGCCCAGGCGCAGCGTGCTGTTGTTTTCGAACTCAACTTCGGCCAGGCCGTCACTGCCGGTAGCCAAGCGGACGCCTTCCGTTACAGGTGTGTTCAGGATTGCCTTTTCAAGCCCCTGGCCTGTCGCGCGGTCCATCTGCACCGAGCCATCGATGTAACTCAAGCGAATGATCCGGACGTGCGACTCAGCCTGTGCTCCAA
>Ga0306920_100015006_pt1 | contig 10601 bp, 14 predicted proteins | sample flu12Cox44000170_FD_204666 | JGI IMG/M metagenome (GOLD analysis project Ga0306920, IMG submission 204666) | Lab enrichment of tropical soil microbial communities from Luquillo Experimental Forest, Puerto Rico - flux4day.12C.oxic.44.000.170 (v2)... | ecosystem: Environmental > Terrestrial >... | reverse complement strand
TGACGCGTCTTTTGTGGCGATCTGGATTCCGTCGGCCCGGGAACTTATGACGCAAGCTTGTGCGAGGCCGTGTCGGCCGCCATGCGGCGAAGCTCGAAGCGCTGCAGCTTGCCGGTTTGCGTGCGCGACGAGTGAGTGTAGGCGAGTGCAGGCGAGCACAGCAAGCCCTTGATATTGCTTATTCGCAGTGCAGCAGGGTACGGGTCTGTACAGGCGAGTGTGGGACCGTATATTGGACGAATATTGGACTGCCGCCAACTTGTCGTCTGCAGAGAGGCGGTCGGCCGCGATCCAATATCCGTCCAATAACGACTGCCTGCACACAGCGGCAAGCTCTTCCAGAGAGGGAATTTCATGGCCCGCACCATCCGCAACAGTCGCCTCGAATCGCGCGCCGCGCGCCGCCGCCTTGAGGTTCGAGTTAAACCGTACTGGCAGGAGTTAGAAGCCGGCGCTCACCTCGGTTACGTGCGCAAAGATCACTCCGGCATCTGGGTGGGGCGGTTTTACACCGGCAAGCAGCAATACGCACAAGAGCGGATTGGCACCGCCGACGACTTTGCCGACGCCGATGGGGCGGCGGTGCTCGACTATCGCCAGGCGCAGGCACGCGCTCGCGCCCGGTTGGTCGAGCGGGCGCATTCGGTCGCCGGGATTACTGGGCCGCTCACCGTGCGGGCGGCATGCGAGAGCTATGTCGAGTTTCTCGAGGCCCACCGGAAGACAGCCGCTGACACGCGTCACCGCTTCAACGCCTTCGTCTACCCGGAGTTGGGCGACCTGGAGGTCGCAGCACTCAAGCCTGACCGCCTGCGCGCCTGGTTGATGGCGCTGGCCAAGGCGCCGGCCCGTCTTCGCACCGCGCGGGGTAAGCCCCAGCAATATCGGCACGGCAGGGGCTCTGAATTTCTACGGTGTCGGCAGGTGAGCGCCAATCGTATTCGCACGATACTCTTTGCGGCGCTCAATCTAGCCTATCGCGACGGCAAGGTCGCTTCGGACGCGGCCTGGCGTCAGGTAAAGCCGTTCAAAGGGGTCGACGCGGCCCGTGTTCCTTACCTCACCGTGGCGGAAGCGCAGCGCTTGATGAATGCCGCACCGTCGGACTTCCGTCAGCTCCTCCAGGTCGGGCTATTGAGCGGGTGCCGTTACGGCGAGCTCGGGCGCCTGCAGGTCCAGGACTTCAACCCCGACGCCGGGACGCTGCAGGTGCGCGCCAGCAAGAGCGGCAAGCCGCGCCACATCGTGCTCACCGAGGAAGGGGTCGCATTCTTTGCCCGACTGACGGCCGGCCGATCGGGCAGCGAGCTCATGCTGCGCAAGGCCGACGGCACGGCGTGGGGCAAGAGCCACCAGGATCTTCGCATGCGGGGTGCGTGCCGGCGTGCCGGCATCGTCCCAGCGGTGGGCGTCCATGTGCTACGCCATACCTGGGCTAGCCTCGCGGTCATGCGCGGCGTTCCGCTGATGGTGGTGGCGCGCAATTTGGGCCACCGCGACACCCGCATGGTCGAGCTGCACTATGGACATCTGGCGCCGTCCTACATCGCCGACGCGATCCGCGCCGGCGCACCGCGATTCGGCATCGCGGTCGATGATGCGGTCACCTCGATCGGCGGACGACGGACGTGAAGCCTCCGCTCACTTTCGACCGATTTTCCGATGCGCAATGGAGGGAGATTCAGCAGGCGGCGCAAGCAAGAAAGGATTGCCCGCCGGGGCTCAATTGGACGGATATCCGGCTGGAGCTGGAGGAGGCCGGGCGTGATTACTGGACGATGCGACGCCGGCGATTAGATCGGCCATCCGCAACCGAGCACAGACGCTTGCGGGAGCTGATCGAGCGATTGCAGGATCTGGACCTCGCATTTCCGCGGCTCGGCCAACAGCTCAAGACGAAACTCGAACCGGCCTACCTGTTTATGGTCGGATGGGATGTACTTTTGGAGGGTTGGAGCAGCAAGCATTTCCACGGCCAAACCGACTTTCACCGAGCGCTGCTCTACGACCGCGTTCTCTTGATGTGGGTTGGCCGACTTCGCGGCGAGTTGAGGTTTTCACGTAGCCTCGACGGCAAGGTTGGCGGACCGCTCGTACGCTTTTTTGCCGCTACAGTCCTGCCGATCCTAGGACCGAAGGCGCCCAACCCCGAAGGTATCGCCAGCATCATCATCCGGGAGCGCGCCCGCATCCGCGCCTGCGCCAAGTATTGGAGCGGGTTCCCGGGCAGACGACGAGAAAGATCCAGTCCTTCATCTTGGGACGATATAGGGTTTTAGCAGCCCCGCTTTCTTCGCTTTCAGACGCCTTCCGGCCCTACATAGGGTTTTAGAAGCTGCACCCTCCGGTTCTAAAACCCAACTGCCGCCAAGCAGTGCACGCGCGTACACCTGGGATTGAGAGCAATCCGTGGGAGTAACGCCGCCGCATGAACGAACAGCCCGCGTCACTGTGGGCTAGGCTTGCCGCACTCGGGTCGAAAACGGTCGCGGAATTTTGCTGGGCCGAGAAAATCTCCCGCTCGCAGTATTACACGATGAAGCGGGAGGGCTGGGGCCCCGACGAGGCCTGGATCGGCCGCCTGGTTCGGATCACCGACGAATCGCACTGGCGCTGGCAACGGCAGCGCGAGCGAGCGGCCGAGCTTGGAATCCGTGGTGCCCTCCCCGCGCACGAAATGGCGGCACTCCGTGACGTGCTCCCAGCATATGTAGTTGCAGCGCTCGCGCGTCCGACGTGCGAACAGCACCCCCCGTAATAACAAACCCCGGCAGCAGCGAGGTTAATCGCTGCGCGCCGGGGCTGTTTTGTTGCGTCCCCATCACCGTCCAAAGCTCAGGAGTCGCAAATGTCATCTAAGCATACTCGGCCAAAAAATCCAACTGCACCTGCTAGCACTAAGGCTAGCACTGCGAACGGCTTCGGCGTGCTGCGCTCGGTGCTGGAGACCGCCAGCGCCAAGGCCGGCTGCAGCCTCTCCGATCTCACCGTCCTCTCAGCCCAGGTCGATCCGTATCGACTCGACACTTCGTCAGGTCATCGCGACGGCCAATGGCTCGCCAAACAGCTCGACCGTGCCATCGGCAAGCGGCGGCGTATCCATTGGCGCGGATTGCATTATGTACTCGTTTCCACCAGCAACCTCGTGAAGCCGAACGGCGACATTTATGTCAACGATGACGACAACTGGACGTGGCTCATCAACACAGCAGGGAAGGGCGCACGCTGGTTGGGTTATATCGACTTCGAGCGCATCACCGATAATCGCAACGCCGAGCCGTTCATCCACCATAAGGCTATAAGCCGAAGGCGCTCGTCACCGTCGGCATCGATATCACGATCCCCGACGTCTCCGATATGGAGCCGGCGCCGGTCGCCGAAGGATTTGAGCCAAGGCAAGCCTTCCACTTCGTGATCTTCGGTGAGAAGGCTAGCCTTGAGGATGTCGTCCTCCCGGTCGCGCGCGCGAAGCAGGCAGACCTCTACCTGCCCACCGGCGAAATCAGCGACACGTTGTTACATCGCATCGCCAAGGACGCTGCCGCCGACGGCCGGCCAATGGTGATGTTCACCCTGGCGGACTGCGATCCGGCCGGCCACCAGATGCCGGTATCGATCGGTCGCAAGCTTCAGGCGTTCCGTGACTATCGCTTCCCCGAGTTGAAGTTCGAAATCGTTCCGATCGCGTTGGCGGTCGAGCAGGTCGGTGAGCTGGGTCTTCCCTCCACGCCGCTGAAGGAGACCGAGAAGCGCGCCAGTCGCTGGCGCGAGGCCTTTGGCGTCGAGCAGACAGAGATCGACGCTCTGGCAACCCTTCAACCCAATGTTCTGCGTGAGATCGTCGAGCGCGCGTTCGACCCTTATTACGACCGCACCCTCGAAGACCGCGTTCGCGCGGCCGAGGACGAATGGATGGAGAGGGCGCAGGAGGCGATTACCGAACAAGTCGACCCCGAAGTTCTCGCCGCGTTGCGCGTGGAAGCAACCGAACGGTTATCGGAACTTTCATCGGTAATCACCGACTTGAATGAGCACTTCCGGCTTGCCGGCGATCGTTTCCGTCTGCCGGCGATCGAAGTTCCCCAGCCCGAAATCGATGAAGACGCTGCAAGGCTAGCCTTAGTGAACTTCGACGACGACTGGGTCACGGCGACGCGCGCGCTGATCGCTCGCAAACAGTACGGCAACGGTCACGCATGAGCGCTGGAAGAAAAAGTCAAATATCCAATGCCGAATGCCCCGCATCATTCGGCACCGCCGAGTGCATAGCACCCGCACTTGGCATCAGCGTCGGGATGTTACGTGCAACGCGTGACCACTGCCGACGTAGGGGTCGTCGAGGTCCAGGCTGCCAGGCCAACTCGACGACCCCGTCAATGTAGCAGAACCGATCAAAGGGGGAACAACGAGCCATGCGCGACATATGCAGAGAAGTCGCCGATCAGATCATCACCGAGCTGAAGAGCGGTGTGCGGCCGGAGCGCTCGCAAGATCATATTGCGCCACGCTCGCTCACTCCGTTCGCAAGCCTACCCGGATCCCACTTCGCCACGATCGTCGCCGATCCGCCGTGGCAGTTCACCAACAAGACCGGAAAGGTCGCCCCCGAGCATCGCCGGCTGCATCGTTATGCGACGATGACGCTCGACGAAATCATGGCGTTGCCAGTCGAGCAAGTCGTCGCGCCGACTGCGCATCTCTACTTGTGGTGTCCGAACGCGCTCCTGCCCGAGGGCCTCGCCGTGATGAACACGTGGGGCTTTAGCTACAAGACCAACATCGTCTGGCACAAGATTAGAAAGGACGGCGGCTCGGACGGCCGCGGCGTCGGTTTCTATTTTCGCAACGTGACCGAGCTTGTCCTGTTCGGTGTGCGCGGCAAGAACGCACGCACGCTGGCGCCAGGACGGCGGCAGGTCAACTTTGTCGAAACTCGTAAGCGCGAGCATTCGCGCAAGCCCGACGAAATATATCCCATTTTCGAGGCGTGTAGTTCGGGGCCGTTCCTTGAACTGTTTGCGCGCGGCAGTGCGCACCCAGGCTGGGTGGTTTGGGGCGATGAGGCATCTGTCAGTTCCACCGAAGCCGTCGCCGGGACTGAAGCTGACAACGCGCGTCTCACCGACGGAGGCACGCCATGAAGCTCAACGACGTCCTTGCCGCGATGCGCGCCGGCGCCTGGCTGCATTTAACTCTCGCTGACGGACCGCGATGGCAGCTTAACGACGGCGCAACCGCGACCACAGTCAACAGCAGGACTGTGGCGGGGATGATCAAACGCGGGCACATTGCCGGAAACAACGACAGCCGTTCGATATCGTCCCTTCGCAAACCTGGCGCTACACCCGCCCAAAGGAGCCTCCGCAAGTCGGCAACGGAGGCACACCATGAAGATCATTGGCGCCGACGAAAGGCTCAACGAGCCGCGCGGTGTGAAATTCCTGATCAAGGGTCCGTCCGGCGTCGGCAAAACAAGCCTGCTGCGGACGCTCCCCGATCCGTCCCGCGTGCTGTTCATCGACAGCGACGCCGGCGATCTATGCGTGCAGGACGTACCGGTCGATACGATCCAGATCGACGACTGGCAGACGGCGCGCAATATCGCGGTTCGCATCGGCGGCCCTAATCCGTCGTTTGCGCCGACCAGTCCTTATTCCGAAGCGCACTACAAGGCGGTCGGCGGGGCGCTGGAAAATCTCGACCGCTACGATCTGATCTTCGTCGACAGCATCACCGCCATCAGCCGGCTGTCGTTCCGCTGGGCTGAGCAGCAACCGGAAGCGCGTTCAGAGCGCACCGGCGCCAAAGACACGCGCAGCGCTTATGGGTTGCACGCACGTGAGCTGCTGCTGTGGCTGCATTAGTTACAGCACGCGCGCGGCAAGCATGTCGTCTTTATCGGCGTCCTCGAAAAAGTCACCGACGACTTCGGCCGCTTCGTCGAATATCGCCTGCAGATGGAGGGCGCGAAAGTGCCGCGCGAGATCGGCGCCATCGTCGACGAAGACATTGTGATGGAGTTTCTCGACTTCGGCGGTTCCGAACCGGTTCGCGGGTTCGTGTGCACGTCACCGAACAGGTGGCATCTGCCGTGCAAAGATCGCAGCGGAAAACTCGACCAGACCGAGCCGCCACACCTCGGCAAGCTCATCGCTAAAATTCTCAACCGTTCTTCATCCCCACAGCAATAGGAGGCAGTCATGCTGTTCGACTACTCACAGACTTCCGATCCTCGCGACCTCTCCGAGCTTATTCCGCACAACACGCTTGCCAGCGTGCTGATGCGCATCCTCCCTGGCGGCGTTGGCGAGAACGGACTGCTCAAGCGCACGGCGAAGGGCGACGCCGAGGCGCTCATCTGTGAATTCGTCGTCGTCGACGGGCCGTACGCGAAGCGCAAGTTCTGGGACACCTTCCTCCTTGAGGGCACGACTCCCGGTCAGCAGGAGATGGTTCTCACCAATCGCGGTCGCCTCAAGAACATCCTGGAGTCCAAGAAGGGAGACACCAGCGAGCAGGCGCTCGCAAAGTACAAGGCAGGTCTCAAGGACTTCGATAACATCGTTTTCATCGCCAGGACCGGCCTCAGAAAAGGCGAGCCCAAAAACGATGGCAGCGGAGATAAGTGGCCGGACAAGAATTACTTGGCGGCCGCGATCGGTCCTGAGCACAAAGATTGGCACCCATGCGAGCAACCGCCCCCGTTCAATGGCGGCGGTGGCGCCGCGCCGGCTTCCGCACCCGCGGGCTCTACACCGATCACCCCGCCGAAATGGGCCAAGTAATGAAAAGGGCGCGCACTGTCGGCGAGATTTCGCCGTCCGCACTCGAGGACGAATGGCAGCGACGCGCGACCGCCGCCGCCATTGAAGCCGCGCGTGGGGTCGTCAAGCTCGACGGCCCCATTCCGCCGGCGGTGCCGGTCGGAAGGTTGAGCGACACGGAGTGGGGCTGGGTTCTCGCCGCAATGTTGTTCGCCTGGATTTCGGCCCGTGCCGAGCAGGCAGCCGCAGAGCAGCTCGACACCGAGCAGTGCATCCGTATGACCGCACTCGAACACAGCCATGGGACGCTGGCGCGGTCGCGGCGATCCTGCCCAACTTGGCAAATGCCTGTCCCGACATCGACTGGTCGCAGCCGCTCGCGCAATGGCCGCGGGACACTATGGTTGAATTCTTGCTGACCGCCATGCGGCTTATTCGCAAGGCGACTATCGCGCGCGACCTCAGCGACAAGGGTATCACCCGCCAATCGAGCACGAGCACGATCGCGCGTCAGGCCAATGCCGCGGCTGGTGGGCCGCTCATGACCGCAGACGAATGGAATGACGAACTTGATATCTAACCGAGGCCGCTGCGATGCCCCACGACTATTACGAGCCCAAGCTCGCGGATGAGCCGATCAACGTCGCGCTCAACGAGGCCATCGAGCGCGCCGCAGCGGGCAAGGCCGAACTGCCGCGCTCATATCTCGGCGCCTCTATTGTCGGTTCAGACTGCCTGCGTCGGGTACAATACGATTGGTGGTGCACGCCGACGCTTAACGCGCGCACGCGCGCGATCTTCGCCCGCGGGCACTATTTGGAGGCGCGAGTACGCGAGCAGCTCGTCGCGGCCGGGCTCAAGTTTGCCCCGCCTGAGGCGCTCGTGTTCACAGCCGTGAACGGCGACTTGCGCGGCCACGCCGACGGCATCATTACTGCGGGGCCTAATCCGCTCGGCAGCGCCTACGTCAATTATCCGTTTCTGTGGGAATGCAAGGCGCTCAATGCGAAAAACCACCGCGCCCTCGCGCGCAACGGACTCGAAAGGGAATTCCCCAGATACTCGGCGCAGCTTGCGCTCTATCAGAGCTATCTCAAGCTGACCAACCCGGCGTTATTCACCGCGGTCAACGTTGACAGCTGTGAGCAGCTGCATTTCTGGGTGCCATTCAACGCCGAGCGCGCGCAGCTGTGGAGCGATCGCGCCGCCAATATCATCGCGGCGACGCGCGCCGGCGAGCTGCTGCCGCGCGCCTACAGCGACCGGGATAAGTTTCCCTGCAAGATCTGTCCGCATGTCGACCGGTGCTGGCGATGAGTGCGCACAAGAAAACCTTGGAGGAAAAGATTGCCGACCGGGTTCGCATGCTCGCGAGCGACAAGCCCGGTGAGGTCGTCGCCGCTGCGAACGCCCTCAAGCTGATACTGGCGTCCGCCGGCACCGATATGAACGGCTTAGCCCACGCCATCGAGAACCTCGGCAAAAATACCGAAGTTTCGAAGGACCAGATGAAGAAGATCTGGGACGCTGCCGTACAGCACACTGAAAACCGGCTGCACGGCGCGGATGAATTCCGCAGCACCGACGGCAAGCCGACTTGGCAATCGGTCGCGCTGTTCTGCCAGCGCAACAAGCATCGGCTCCGTCCGCAAACTCACGAGTTCGTCGACAAGATGGCCTCGCAGACTGTGTGGGATAGGGAGCCGAGCGAGAGGCAGCACAAATATCTTTTCGCTCTGTTCCTCCAACTGGGTGGGAAAGTTATATGACCGCGCAAGTCGACGAAGCCACCGTCCGCCAATTCATCGCGATCATCAGCGCGCATGCGCGCCAGGTCATCAACGGCGCCGGCCCGTCCGGCGTCCTGCAGCTATGTCGCCTCAATCCGATCGATGAGAAGGTCGTTCCCAGTCGCTTCACCCTCGACGATATCGAGAACATGGTGAAGACCGCTGTTGCCGACGCGCTCGCCGGCCACAATGCCTACATCGAGGCGCGCACCGTACGAGCTGACCTGCGGGGCAGCCAGCGCGGCGGTGTCGAAGATACCGCCTGGGTGTTCGGGCTCGTCGCCGACTGCGATGCCGACAAAGGCAAGGGCGGCAATATCACGGTCAGGCCTAGCCTTGTGATCGAGACCTCGCCTGGAAACTACCATTTCTGGTACCTGTTCACCCGCGCCATTCCAGCCGAACAAGCGACGAAGATCGGCGAGGCGATGCGCGCCAACTCCGGCGCCGACAAGGACACCGGTGTCGTAACGCAACCATATCGCATCGCTGGAACTCCGAATTTTCCTTCGGCCGAGAAGCGGGCGCGCGGACGCGTCACCATCGAAGCGACGCGGATTGTCGAGCAGACCGGCCGGCTGTGGGACCCCGACGAGCTCCTGGCGGCGTTTTCGCGGGTCGCATCGGCCGCGGCCGCGGCTGCCGCGCCGATCGATTACGAGGCGACGCTGCCCGAGGAATTGCTCAAGGACATCCGCGAGGGCGGCGTTGGCAAGGGTAAGGACAAAAGTCGCTCCGCGCTGTTCCAGAGCGTGGTCGATCAGCTCAAGCGCCGGCATTGGAGCGTCGAGACTATTGTCGCGCTGTTGGAGAAATACCCGAATGGCGTCGCGAAAAAGTACATCAAGCGCCTGCGCAAGGAGGTGCAACGGTCCTATGACAAGGCCGTAAGCGGAGTGGTCCTGTGGCTGTCGCTCCGACGGGGGCATCGCCCGGGGTTGCAGCGACGGCCGCCGCGCCGCAGGGGACAACGGCCTCGGCGTCGGCTTCGGCGTCGGCATCCGCACCCGCATCCGCATCCGCATCCGCAGCAGCTGCAATCCGCATCCTGCCCACTATCCGCCTCATCGATGGACAGCTTCCGCGCACCGTCTCGGCGACCGAACACGCGATAATCTCCGCCGGTCTGGAAATCTATACGCGGGGAGGAGCGCTCGTGTACCCCGCCTTCGAGACCAGACCGGCAGCCAAGGGACGCAAGACGATAACGGCACGATTGAGCGCGTTTGACGCCGATTCATTCATCGAACCGGTTGCCGAGGCCGCGATATTTCAACGCTGGAGCGTTCGGAAAAATGGCTGGGTCGCACGTCACTACGTCGGCGGCCGGAGCTACGTAGTTGAGAAGATTGGCGTCGCTGACGACTTTAGTGATGCCGACGGGACGATCATCCTCAGTTTCGCGCAGGCGCAAGACAAGGCTCGCACGCGTATGGTGCTCCGTGCGCAGTCTGCCAATGGCATCGCAGGTCCGCTGACCGTGCGAGCTGCCGTCGAAAGCTATCTCGAGTTTCTGGAAGCGCACGGCAAGAGCGCTGTAGATGCGCGCCACCGCGCCAATGCGCATATCTGCCCGAAACTTGGCGATCTTGAGGTATCATCACTGACGCCGACCATGCTGCGCAAATGGATTGCCAATGTTGCCAGAGCGCTCCCGCGGGCGCGCACCAAGCCTGGCAAGCCGCAGCAGCACCGCGCGTTCGACGGATCCGACGAAGCCATCCGCCGCCGCAAGTCATCAGCAAATCGCACTTGGACGATCTTGCGGGCTGCGCTCAACCACGCCTTTCATGATGACCTTGTCGCGTCAGACGTTGCCTGGCGCAAAGTAAAGGTCTTCCGGGGCGTCGACGCTGCGCGTATTCGCTATCTGACGGTCCCGGAGGCCCAGCGGCTCATCAACGCTTGCGCTCCCGAATTCCGCCCCCTGGTGCAAGCGGCGCTGCAAACCGGCTGCCGGTACGGCGAGCTATGCCGCCTTGAAGTCACCGATTTCAACCAAGACGCCGGCACGGTGACGATCCGCAAGAGCAAGAGCGACAAAGCC
>Ga0306920_100015004_pt1 | contig 10602 bp, 15 predicted proteins | sample flu12Cox44000170_FD_204666 | JGI IMG/M metagenome (GOLD analysis project Ga0306920, IMG submission 204666) | Lab enrichment of tropical soil microbial communities from Luquillo Experimental Forest, Puerto Rico - flux4day.12C.oxic.44.000.170 (v2)... | ecosystem: Environmental > Terrestrial >... | reverse complement strand
GTGCCTCACTCACGATCAGAATCGTAAGTTGCGGTATTCTTCGCCGTCGGATCGCACCCCTTGTCTCAGGAACAGCTCGCACGTTGCCGCGAAACCCCGGTCATCACGGCTTGCGGCGTTCAAGCTGCTGACGCGACGCAAAACAGGCAGCAAAGACGGGGAAACTGCGACGATGTGCGGATGGAATACCGGTATCCAGCCAGCCGCCGTGTGGCAGACAGCCTGGTCTCATTGTTTCCTCTGCTGGTCAGCGCCCTCATGGTGGCGGGTGCCGTCAGGTTCTTCTCTGACCCGTCAGCCAACTCGCAGGGACTCGCCGGGTGGTTGAGTCTGTCATCTTCGTCGCGATGGTGCTCCTGCACGGCGCTACACTGCCCACGAAGGGGCGGCGGGAGGCGTGATGGTTTGGATTGGTGGCCCGCGAAGGGACCCAGGAGATCGCCTGGGCCGGGGCCGCCGAGGACTCTACCTGCACGATCCTCCCCCCGGCTATCATCCGCCCCAGCCCAGGATGTCATTGAAGGACCGGCAACGGATAGCACGCCAGGACTGGATCCTCGAGCACGTCCTCACGGTGATCCTGATCCTTTCGGCCGCTGCGGTCATCTTGATCATTTGTCTGATCATCGCGACGCATCATTAGCGCGGATGTCTCGGCATTGACTGCCATTGCCGTGGCTGTGGAACAACTACGAACCGATCTGGACGGCCCTAATTCTTGCGACGGATCAGAAGGCCGAGTTCGGCTCTCTCCCCGCACGCCAGGTGCTTTTGCCGTTCGCTGTGATGATGACGCGGAAACGGTTAGCAACTCTTCGATCCGGGCCAGCCGCCGGTCCAGCTCGGCCAGCGTCACCTCGGGCGGAGCCGTCTCCGGCTGCGGCCTGCGCCGCGACCGGCCGGGCCCTTGCGCGACGAAGTTCGACGCCACTTGCGCGGTGACAACGGCCAGGGTGAGCAGGCCGATGAGCATGATGAGGACCGCGGTGATCCTCCCGTATACGGTGACCGGGGTGTAATCGCCGTAGCCGACGGTGGTGACCGTCACCACCGAAAACCACACTGACTCGCCGAGCGTGTGGATGTCGGAGTGGGGCGCGTGCCGCTCGTAGAAGTACACCATGATCGCGCCATCGAGGACTAGCACCACCGCGGTCAGCAGGAAACGGGGCAGGTGCCCGCGGCGGAACATGGCCCGGACCAAGCGGATGCTGAACACCGCGCGCACCGGCGGGAAGAGCACGGCGGCAAGAGCGAGCGGATTGGCACGCGCGTAGCGAACCGGTCGTCCGGCCAGGACGCCACGGATGGCCAGGTCGATCCCGTAGATGACTGACAGAGCAATCCGGAAGACCCACCATAGGCCCCGGACATCCTGGCCGTAATACCAAGGAGGCACTAGCACGAACCACAGCGTGACCAGCGCGAGCAGGTCAAGGATCGTCTGGGTTCTTGCTTGATAAGCAGCAAGGCGGCCACCGGGGTCGCCCGCATCAAAGTCATCGCCAGGATCGGCGTCTGGCCCCGGAACACTGTCAGTCATGACTACCAGCGTCGCACCGTGCCGGTGATCATGGGTGTCAACTGTCGTTCGCGACCGCAGGCCTCGACACCGCCTCGGCGACCAGTTCCTCAGCCAGGTGGCGATCACCGGCGACCGCGGTCACCGCTTTCAGGCAGGAATCCTTGCTGGCCCGGTAGAACTCCGCGAACTCCTCCTGCTCGTGCCCCATACCCTGCAACGCGCCAGCCAGCCGATCCATTTACCGGCCCGCGCATCGCGTAAACCATCAGGTCACAAGCGCTGCAACCGAGCGAACCCCGCGGCAGGGATAAGAGTCAGGTCTGACCAGGCTCAGGATCAGGCAGGTGCGGAGTTATCGATAGTGAGGTACCAAGAGCCGCCCGCGAGATTCAGCGCGCCGATGACCAGGAAAAAGGTTGCCCAGCCGTAGACGCCGTACGAGAGGCATATGACGCCCGCGCCGGCCGCGACACTGCCACCGGCTATGCGCGTGACCCCGGACAAGCGAAGGTGGCGGTATTCCCAGGGGTTGATCAGGCGGCGCATTCCGGGTCGCGGGGGAGTTAGCCACCACCCGCGCAGACCCTTCGCGCCAGTGTTGTCGTTGGATGCGTTCATCGGGATCTCCCTGCGGAGTGTGGTGTCGGCCACCCGAGCACCTATCAATGTGATATCACATTGATAGGTGGTTCGTCAATGACGGCGGCCCGAGAACTCACCAGAACGGCCGGAGCCGCCCGGACATGCTCAACGTTCGAAACGCCAAGTCGTTTGGCTGAAGGTGTCGCCCTTGCGAAATCCCAGGCCCCGGACCGGCCGTACCTGGAATACAATCGCGCGGCCTCCCAAAGACCGATCCGCGAACGCGCCGTCACGGACGACGAAATCCCAGGTCTGCGCGCCGTACTTCAGGCCAAACGCCTCAGCGATCGGCCGCAGCTCAGCATCGTTCGTGACCTGCTCGGCCATACCCTCGAGCACCACATCCAAGGCACCTTCCGCCAGGTCGCTGCACCCGGTGGTCAGGATGCACGATGGATTTCGGCCAAGGTTCTTCGCCTTGCGCTCTTCGGGCCCTGTCGAAAACCAGAGAGCGTCGCCGTGCCATACCGCGATCAGCGGCGTGACGTGCGGCCGGCCATCCGGCCGGACCGTGGACAGCCAGTAGGTATCGGCGCTGACGACGTGCTCAAGTCCCGCAGACCACGGGACGGGCTCGGCATCAGGAACGCTGAAACCGTGGATCTCGGCGATCACCTTGACGGGTGGCGTGCTCATTAAGCTGTTCCCTCCGCGGTGGCGGGTCCGCGACATGACGGCGCAGCGCGGAGGACACCCTCTCTACCGCACGTCGCGGCTCCACCTCATCTTTCCCGACGTCTTCGCGCCATACCTCTCGCGGCGGGGTCGGGCTCGGGCGGCGCCTCTGCGTAAGGTCACCCCGGTTGGGTGATGCCAGGGAACCTCATGACGCGACAGGCTGGTACCGTGCGGGCGATTCAAGCCTGGAGGCGACATGGCACGATCAAGGCAACGTTCCGGCGAACCGCCGGCCGCCATCACTGCGCGAGATGGCAGCGAGTCGGCGCCGCGGCGGGAGGTCTCGGATCGTAGCCACAACATGGCCCTGGCGCTGATAGCGCTGGGACTTGTGCGTCATGTGCTGACCAGCCGCCGCTTCTATGAGGGGCTGGCCGTAGCTGCGATCGCGGCGGGATCGATGCGGGGGATCAGCCAGGAGAGCCGGGCCGGCGCGATGGCGCGCCTGGCGGCCTGGAATAAGCAGGAAGTGCACCGCCTGGAACAGAAGGCTGAGCGCCTGGAGCACAAGGCTGAGCGCCAGGCCAAGGCGGTTAAGGGCGCCGTCGAGATGGTGAAGGGTTCGTGACCGTCGAGTCTCCCGGACAGGCCGACCAGACGCAGCCGGTAGCCACCAGGGTCGTGCGGGGAGCTGACGCGTTATCCTGGGGTGAATTGTGCTGGTGGGAGGCGCGTGGTGACGGGACCGTGGGAACCGGCGAGAGCGGGTGCGCCCGGCCGTGGCGGCTTCCTGGCCTCCGACGCTGACCGCGAGCGGGTGGTCGACGCCCTCAAGACCGCGTTCGTCCACGGCCTGCTGACCAAGGACGAACTCGGCAGGCGGACCGGCCAGGCGCTCACCGCGCGTACCTACGCAGAGCTGGCCGTAATCACCACCGGCCTGACCGCCCGCCCGGCCGAATCCCGGGCCGCCGTGGGAACGCCCCGGAAACGGGTGAGCAAGAAGGTCGTGGCGTGGAGCGCCTGCGGGATCATCCTGCCGCCCGCGCTGGTCGCCGCCTTCTTCACCTTTTACGGCGGGTTCCTGGTCATGTTCCTGTTGACGTTCCTCGGCACGGTGCTGTCGTCACCGATTCGGCGGCAGCCGGGCCCGGCCCCGATGAGCGGCCGTCACTGACCCGCCGGCCTCTGGCATCATCGATGGCGTGGCAAGCATAGACATCGAAGTCCTCGCACGAACCGCGTACGACGCCTACCGCAGGACCCAGAAGGGGTCTATCCCGCGGTGGGACGACCTCGGCCCGGCCGAGCAGCAAGGCTGGCTAGCCGCCATGTCCGCAGTCAGCAGCCACGGCGACGCCACCCTGACCGAAGGCAGGCCCACCCCGTCGCTAGTTGTCCAGGTCGAGGGCCGGACCCAGGTGTTCAGCACCGACTTCACCGCGGGCCGTCAGGGCAGCCTGACGGTCGCTGATGACCATGCCTCGAACCACCACGCGCGCTTCCAGTTCGCGCACAGCGCCTGGTACGTCGAGGACCTCAACTCGACGAACGGCACCTTCCTCAACGGGCGCCGCATGTTCTCGGCCCAGCGGCTGAGAAAGAACGACAAGGTCAAGATCGGCCGCACCACCATCGTCGTGGTGTCGGCCGGATCGTAGCCGCGGCCGTACCGCCCTGGCCCTAGCCGATCAGCCGATCGGTGGATCGGCTCAGCCGTCAGGCCGAGCTGCGGATTCAGCCGCCCGCCCGCCAGATCGGGCGATGCGCGCTCCCGCATGCTGTTGCGACCCTGAACCCATGAGCGGAACCGGGCGGACCAGCATGCCACGAGCGGGGGCCGAGACCGAGCAACGGATCCAGTTCCGCCCGTCCGCGCCTCTGCCGCAGAACCTGCTGGAGAGCCTGCCCGAAGTCAGCCACGTCATCCACAGGGGCGATGTCGTGGTCGTCACGGGCAACAGCAACGCGCTCAACGCAGGAGTAGATTCGATGTGGAGGGCGCAGATGACCAGTCCCATGCCCCAGGGCCTCCCAAATCCGGACCCGCTGCAGAAGCGCTGGCCTCCGGTGCTGGCGGTGCTGCCCTACGGCATGCTGGTCTTCTGCGTCATCCTGTCGCTGTCGCTCCCGAACCCCGGGCACGACGCGGAGGTGGCCGCACTCATCCTGAGCCTGCTGTCCGCGGCGTGGATGCTGTGGATGTTCACCCTGCATCCCGCCTGGCGCGACCGCCCGCGGGTGATGGCCCTGTTCATCGCCGTGTTGCTCGTGCTCGGCGCGCTCCTGGTCGTGGACAACACCCTGTTCGGGCTGTATACGTTCACGATCTACTTCTACGTGATCTGGTTCCTGGCCTGGCCGTGGCGGCTGCTCGGCGCGGCTGCAGTGGGGCTGCTGGCCGCCACCTCGCAGGCCTACGGCGTGGACAAGGACACCCTCGGCGGCGTGCTCATCTACCTGATCATCATCGCCGCCAACGTGGGCGTCTTGCTGGGGTACACCTGGTCCCGGTGGACCAACGAGCGCGCGCTCGGCGAGCTGAGCGGGGCCAACCGCAGGCTCGAGGCGAGCCTGGCCGAGAACGCGGGCCTGCAGCAGCAGCTGCTGACCCAGGCCCGGGAGGCCGGCGTCCTGGACGAGCGGCAGCGGATCGCCCGGGAGATCCACGACACCCTGGCCCAGGGCCTGACCGGGATCATCACCCAGCTGCAGGCGGCCGAACAGGCCGCGGACGACCCGGCCGGCTGGCGCCGTCACTTCGACGCCGCGACCGGGCTGGCCCGGGAGAGCCTGTCCGAGGCCCGCCGGTCGGTGGAGGCGCTGCGGCCCGAGTCGCTGGAGACCGGGCGGCTGAGCGAGGCGCTGGCCGAGGTGGCCGGCCGCTGGTCCACCCTGCACGGGATTCCCGCTCAGGTCACGACCACCGGGACGGCCCGGCCCATGTCGCCCGAGGCCGAGTTCGCGCTGCTGCGTACCGCGCAGGAGGCGCTGGCCAACGTGGCCAAGCACGCCCACGCAACCCGGGTCGGGGTCACCCTGTCCTACATGGAGCACGAGGTCGCCCTGGACGTCCGCGACGACGGCCGCGGCTTCGACCCGGCCCAGCTCTGCACCGAGGCGGCGAAAGCCGCCAAGGCGGCCGCTACCAACGGCCACGCCGCGGTCGCCCACGTCAACGGAGTGACCGGCCTGGTCGGCCTGTCGGTCGCCGACAGCCTGCGCCACCCCGACGCCGAGAAGTCCGGCGGCGGGTTCGGCCTGGTCTCAATGCGGCAGCGCATCGAGAACCTGGCCGGCACGCTGCAGGTCGAATCGGAGCCGGGCTTCGGCACCGGCATCTCGGCCTGTATACCGGTCGCGTCCGCCGAGGCCCGGCCGTGAGCGACCCTGAGCCGGCCGCGGAAAGCCCGATCCGGCTGCTGATCGCCGACGACCACCCCGTGGTCCGGGACGGGCTGAGCGCCATGTTCGCCCGCGACCCGGGCTTCGAGGTACTCGGCGAGGCCCGCGACGGCGCCGAGGCGGTCAAGCTGGCCCAGGCCCTGGAGCCCGACGTGATCCTGATGGACCTGCGGATGCCCGGCATGGACGGCCTGGCCGCCATCACCGAGCTGGCCCGGCGCGGCGTGCCCGCCCGCGTGCTGGTGCTGACCACCTACGACACCGACAGCTACGTGCTGCCCGCGATCGAGGCGGGCGCGACCGGCTACATGCTCAAGGACGCTCCCCGGGCCGAACTGCTGCGCGCGGTCCGCGCTGCGGCCCAGGGCCAGGCCGTGCTGTCGCCGGCGGTCACCGCGCGCCTGATGAGCCGGGTCCGCGCGCCCGGCGCCGGGCCGCTGAGCCAGCGCGAGCTCGAGGTCCTCGAGCTGGTGGCCGCCGGGAAGACCAACCGCGAGGCCGCCGCGCGGCTGTTCATCACCGAAGCCACGGTCAAGACCCACCTGCTCAACATCTACGCCAAGCTCGGCGTCGGCGACCGCGCCGCCGCCGTCGCCGAAGCGTTCAACCGGGGCCTGCTCACTCCCGGAACCGCCGAACGGTAACTTCCGTGTTACGGTAGCCTGATGGTTACCGACCAACCCGGGAGCGGGTCCATCGCGAAGGCCTCCGGTGACCCGTTCGAGGCGCTCGGCGACCCGCACCGGCGCGACATCCTGCGCCTGCTCAGCCAGGGGGACAAGCCGGTGATCCAGATCGCCGCGGCGCTGCCCATCAGCCGCCCCGCGGTCTCCCGCCACCTGCGCCTGCTCAAGGAGGCGGGCCTGGTGGCCGAGCAGGCCCAGGGCACCCGCCGGATCTACCACCTGCGGGAAGAGGGATTGCGCGCGGTCCAGGCCTACCTCGAGCAGGTCTGGGGCGACGCCGCCCGCCGCTTCCGCTTGATGGCGGAGAACATCGAGCCATGATCGAGCCGCTGCGGATCTCCTTCGACGTGGCCTGCCCGGCCGAGCACGCGTTCCGGGTCTGGACCTCGCGCATCGGCACCTGGTGGCCCCCGGACCACACCGTGTCCGGGCGGCCGGCCGACGTCGTCCTGCAAAGCGGCGTCGGCGGCCGGATCTACGAACGCGCCGCCGACGGGACCGAACACGAGTGGGGCGAGGTGACCGTGTGGCAGCCCCCCACCCGGCTGGCCTACCTGTGGTACCTGGGCCGCGACCGGGCCGACGCCACCGAGGTCGAGATCAGCTTCCGCCCGCGAGGGGACAGTACCCGCGTCGACATCGAACACCGCGGCTGGGAACGCGTCGGCGAGCGCTGGCGCGACCGCACCCGCATCGGCTGGCAAACCCTGCTGCCCCACTACCAGAAGGAGATAACCCATGGCCGCTGGCACTAAGGATGACCCCTGGGCGCTCAAGACCCCGCCGGGCACCTCCGGTTACACCATGTACCGGGACGAGGACGTCCTGGTCTGCCAGGTCGGTTCGACCACCTTGAAGTACCAGTACCGGGCCGTCGACGACCTGCACGAATGGCTGGCCAAGCAGGGCGACTGGGTGGCGCTGGGCGCGGCCGACGAGGGTAAGCCGGCCGCCGACGGCACGGTGGAGGCCTTCGGCCGGGCCGAGGACAACCCGGTCGGCGGCTGGTACGGCCTGCGCAAGGGCTACCGCGGCCGCTTCGGCATGTACCTGCCGCCGCTGCTGGAGGCCCTCGGCCTGGCTGAGCTCACCCACGACGCGCGTAACAACAAGATGCGGGCGATATAGCCACGCGCCGTTCGGCAGAAATCTTTTATACCGAACGAACGTGGTTCACCCCAGCGTGAACGGATCCCGCGTCCCGCCGCTGAGCTCCACCCAGACCGCCTTGGTCTGGGTGTACTCGTGCACCGCGTCGATGCCGTTCTCCCGGCCCAGCCCGCTCTGGCCGAACCCGCCGAACGGCACGTCCGGCGCCACCACCCGGTAGGCGTTGATCCACACCGTGCCGGTGTGCAGGGCGTGGGCCACCCGGTGGGCGCGGTGGATGTCCTTGGTCCACACCGCGCCGGCCAGCCCGTAGCGGCTGTCGTTGGCCAGCGCGACGGCCTCGTCCTCGCTGTCGAACGGCAGCACCGCCAACACCGGGCCGAACACCTCCTCGCAGGCCACGGTCATGGTGGGCTTGACCCCGGTGAGCACGGTGGGCTGGACGAAGTACCCGCCGAGCCGGTCGTCGGGCTTGCCGCCCGCGGCCACGGTGGCCCCCTCGGCGGTCGCGCCGTCCAGCATCGACAACACCTTGCGGTACTGCAGCTCGGTGGCCACCGGGCCCATCTCGGTCTCGGCCGCCTTGGGGTCGCCCAGCCGGATCGAGGCGGCCCGGGCCGTGATCTTGGCCACCAGCTCGTCGTGGACCTCCCGGCTGACCAGCAGCCGTGAGCCGGCCATGCAGGTCTGGCCGGTGGCGGCGAACACCCCGGCCAGCACCCCGTTGCAGGCCGCGTCCAGGTCGGCGTCGTCGAAGACGACGTGCGCGGACTTGCCGCCCAACTCCAGCAGCACGCCGGTGATGTTCGCGGCGGCCGCCTTGGCCACCTCGGCGCCGACCACGGTCGAGCCGGTGAACGCACCTTGTTGACGTCCGGGTGCGCGGCCAGCGCCTTGCCCACGGCCGGGCCGAACCCGGTCACCACGTTGAACACGCCCGGCGGGAACCCGGCCTCGTCCATCAGCGCGGCCAGTTCGACGGCCGAGGCGGGGGAGTAGTCGCTCGGCTTGGCCACCATCGTGCAGCCCGCGGCCAGCGCCGGGGCCAGCTTCCAGCACAGCAGCAGCAGCGGGGAGTTCCACGGCACGATCGCGGCCACCACCCCGGCCGGCTCGCGGCGGGTGTAGACGAGAAAGTTCGGCTTGTCCACCGGGACGGTCGAGCCCTCCAGCTTGTCGGCCAGCCCGGAGAAGTAGTAGAACCAGTCCGGGATGGTGCCCAGCTGCCCGCGCATCTCGCGCAGCAGCTTGCCGGTGTCCCGGGTCTCGATCTCGGCCAGCCGGTCCGCGTCCCGCGCGATCAGGTCGCCCAGCCTGCGCATCAGCCGGGCCCGCCCGAACCCGGTCAGCTGGCCCCACGGCCCGGCCAGTGCCCGCCGCGCCGCCGCCACCGCGGCGTCGACATCCGCCGCGTCCCCGTCGGCGGCGCTGGCCCACGGCTCGCCCAGGAACGGATCCACAGATTCGTACCGGCGTCCGGAGGTCGCCTCGGTGCGGCGCCCGTCGATGAACAGTGTGTACTGCGGCATAAGTTCACGGTACCCGGGTAGCCGCTGACCGTTCTAGGCCGCCATCGACCAAGAAGGAAACAAGCTCATGGCGCTCATCCTGCTCGTTCTCCTGCTCGCCCTGTTGCTTGGCGGGCTGGGATTCGCGGTTCACATCCTGTGGTGGATCGCCCTGATCGTCCTGATCGTCTGGCTCGTCGGTTTCCTCGTCCGGGTGGGTGAAGGCGGATCCAGGAGCCGCTGGTACCGCTGGTTATCGGCCTGATCCGGATAGCGGGCCGCCGCGCACGGGGTGCGGCGGCCCGCTATTGTCATCCCCCGCACGGAACAGGCACGATGTCCGAGTGCAGGTACGCGCGTGAATCGGGAGATGACCGAGCTGTGGTCGGCTGCCATCGGCGCCGCGGGCACGCTCATCAGCTATGGCCACTGGGGACGCCCGGTGCTGGTGTTCCCCTCCGAACGGGGCCGGGCCTGGGACTTCGAGAACAACGGCATGGTGGACGCGGTGCGCGGCCTGATCGACGAGGGGCGGGTGAAGCTCTACTGCGTCGACAGCTACGACGCCGCGTCCTGGTCGGCGCGCGACCTGCCGCTCGAGGAGCGCGCCCGCCGGCACGGCCGGTACGAGTCATGGATCGTCGGCGACGTGGTGCCGTGGATCTACCGGGACTGCGGCGGCCCGGCCGAGGTCATCACCGTGGGCTGCAGCATGGGCGCATTCCACGCCGCCAACTTTGCGCTCAAGCGGGCCGACCTGTTCCCGCTGGCCATGTGCTTCTCCGGCAACTACGACCCCTCGGTCTGGCACGCCTGGGGCGAACGGGGCAACGAGGCGTACTTCAATAACCCCGTGGACTATGTCGGCCATCTGGCCGGTGACCACCTCGAGTGGCTGCGCAGCCAGGTCAGCTTGCTGCTGGTGGTCGGTCAGGGCCAGTGGGAGGACACCACCGGAGCGCTGGACAGCACCCAGCGCTTTGCGGCGCTGCTGGCCGAGAAAGGCATCAAGCACGAACTGGACGTGTGGGGCCACGACGTGCCTCACGACTGGGCGTCCTGGCGCGCCGAGTTCGCCCACCACCTGCCCCGCTTCTGCTAGCACCGT
>Ga0306920_100015003_pt1 | contig 10602 bp, 9 predicted proteins | sample flu12Cox44000170_FD_204666 | JGI IMG/M metagenome (GOLD analysis project Ga0306920, IMG submission 204666) | Lab enrichment of tropical soil microbial communities from Luquillo Experimental Forest, Puerto Rico - flux4day.12C.oxic.44.000.170 (v2)... | ecosystem: Environmental > Terrestrial >... | reverse complement strand
TTCCTCGAGCTTCGCGTCAGTGAATTCATTGGGCGGCTCAGCGCGGTCCACGGCGATGGTAGCGACCGTGCTGGTGTAAATAAATTGCTCGACGCCGGCGCGCTTTGCGGCTTCCAGAAGATTTTTCGTGCCGCCCACGTTCGAATCGTAAATATCCTGCGAACGCTTGGACCACAGCCGGTAATCCGCCGCCACGTGAAAAACGCGCTGCACACCGGCCAGCGCTCGTTGCAGCGAAGCTGCGTCACGGAGGTCACCGGTCACATACTCAAGCGGCAGATCGGCAATGGCGCGATTATTGCTGGACGGACGCAGCAAGACGCGCAGGTCGGCTCCGCGCGCGGCAAGCTGGCGCGTAATGTGACTGCCAAGAAATCCCGCTGCACCGGTGACCAGAATTTTTGGCGCGCCACTCATGCGCTTTCCTCAACCGCACTCGAATCGCTGTCAGACAAAACCAATGCGGCCTTTCTCTCGCGCGTTGTCGCATACGAACTTTCGAGCAGCGACGAAAAATATTCCCAGCGGCTGCAGCGCACTAAGGAGCGAATCTCTTGAAACTTTTCCGGGGATTCTGTTGCGGCAGTGGTTCGGGTGGCCCGGCCGCCCGAGGAAACGATATAACCATCCACGCCATAATTGTCTAAATACTCGAAAAGCTCGCCTGTTTCGCACACATCGGTTTTGGAATTTACCGTGACATGCGTGCAGACATGGAAACCGGAAAGTTTTGCGGCGCGAACCCCTTCGATCACGCGCCGAAAGGAACCCGGTTGTGCGACGGCTGCGTCATGAACTTCTTCGCGGCCGGCAAGCTCGACGGTCAGATATAAGCGTTCGTCGGGACGAAATTCATGAATGCGCTGACGGAGACGTAGGCCATTGGTATGAACGAAAACGTTGCGGCCGGCTTTATTCAAGGCGGCAGCGATGCGGCCGATGACCGGATGCAATAAGGGCTCCTCCCCTGCAACCCACAAAACGGGCGCGGTTGTCAGTGACATGGCGGTCGCCGGTAGTTCCATGATCGCCGCGTTGGGATCAGACGCGGCCTCGATTTCCTTCTGGTTGGTGGTAGAAAAAGCAGCGGCAGAAAGATGAAAAATCACCGGGCGGTCCTTGCCGCTCGCGAAAGCGCGAGAGACCCTGCTGCGCAGGAGATCGAGGCTCAGGCGTATAGGAAACTTCATTTGTGCCTTAAAACCCGCTGCGCAGACGGAACTGTTCCGGACGAAATCGCAAGGCGCAAAATTCTTCACTCTTGCGCGACTGATTTTGGAAGCGCGCCAGCGCGTAAACCGGAAATGAATCGCGATACAGGTGATACTTCAAATAAAAAACGCACGGAAATCCAGTGCCGGTGAAATCATCTTCACTCCACGAGCCGTCTTCATTCTGCTGCTGCACCAGGTATTTGGCAGCCTTTGAAATGGATGGATCGCCGGGATCGGCGCCGGCCAAAAGTCCAATCAGCCCCCAGGCGGTTTGTGAACTCGTGCTGTTGCCCTGCCCTTTCGAGGATTCGACGTGATAGCTACGCAAGGACTCGCCGAAACTGCCGTCCGGTTTCTGCACCGACTTCAGCCAAGCCACAGCACGCTGGCAATAATCCTGCGCATGCAGCGAAACCGTTTCGAGCGCGCGCAACACGCCGCTGGTGCCATAAACATAATTCACGCCCCAACGGCCGAACCAGGAGCCGTCGGCACACTGATCATTCACCAAAAATCTCACAGCGCGTCGCACCGCTGGGTGTTCCGCGGGCCAGCCGAAACGGCCCAGACATTCCAGCACTCGCGCGGTAACGTCCGCAGTCGAAGGGTCAATCATCGCGTTGTGATCCGCAAAAGGAATATTGCAAATGAATTGGCGATCGTTGTCGCGATCAAACGCACCCCAACCACCATCGCGGTTCTGCATGCTCAGCAGCCACTGCAGGCCACGGCGAATCGCTCCCTCCATACGCGGTGCGTCGGGGAACTTTACGCGCTGCAGCGCCATCAACACGAACGCGGTGTCGTCCACGTCCGGGTAATGATCGTTGCGAAACTCAAAGGCCCAGCCTCCCGGTTCGGCATCCTTATTTTTCACCTGCCAGTCGCCGGGACCCAAAATCTGTTTCGACAAAATCCATTCCGCGGATTTCACCAGCGCAGGATGATCGGGTGCCAAACCGGCCTCTTGCAGCGAAACCATGGCGATACAGCTATCCCACAGCGGAGAAACGCACGGCTGCATGCGGATGGTATCGCCATCTTCGATTTCGAAACGCGAAAATTCCTTCATCTCGCGCCAGGTCAGGGGATCGTCCGGGCCGTGACCCAGTGCCACCAGAGCAAAAATGGAATTCATCACCGCCGGATAAATCGCTGCGAGTCCTTCGCTGCGTTCCAGGTGATTCAACATCCACTGCTTGGCTTCGCCTAAAGCGCGCCGTCGCAGCGGCTTCCAGGGAAATTTCTCATACCATTTCAGGGCGCGGTCCAACGCCAGGAAGAAATTTTTCCAGGAGACGAATTTATCGCTCCAATCAAACGCCGCAGTTTGCTGCAAAGGGTTCTTAAAAAGTTCATGGACGGTCGCGCGCTCGGGCAGACGCCAATCGGGCCGCAAAGCGCTCAGGATGGCCATCGGAATCACAATGCCGCGCGTCCAGGAAGACATCTCGTAAATGTTGATGAAAAACCAGTTGGGCAGCAGCAGCAGCTCCGGCGGAATGGCTGGAACCAATTCCCAGCCCACTGCTCCCACCAGCGCCAGATAAAACCGCACATAAGAGTTGCTGTTTTCCAGCCCGCCCAGCCGGTGAATGGTCCCTCTTGCCGCAGCCAGTTGCGGCGAATTCGGATCGTCGCCCGCAAGTTTCAGCGCAAAGTACGCCTTGCAGGTGGCATTCAATTCGGACGGCCCGCCGGGATAAATATTCCATCCACCATCGTCCAATTGTTTGCTGCGAACATAGTTGGCCAGCTTGGCGATACGTGTCGGGTCCGCCTTGCCGAGTACAAAAAGGTAATAAATATAGTCCGACTCGAGGGTGGAGTCGGCTTCCAGTTCGCCCTGCCAGTAGCCATCCTGCATCTGCAGCGACAACAGGTGTTCCGCACCGCGTTCGATAGATTCGGGAAGTTTCTGCGCCCAATCCTGCTGGTGCCAGGGCACCGGCGCAGCGGTAGTCGAGTACTCTTCACCCATTCTGATGACTGACGCCATCGGTGCTCCCCCCAAAGAGCAGTCCAGTCAAACCACGTTGGTTAGATGCGTGACCCGGCCCCGCGTCGAGCTTCCGCTAACCCGTTCATTTACATATGGTTCCAGAGTTAAGTCAGACCGCTTGCAGGCCTTCGGAAGTCCTAGCTAAGTATGGCTTCATTCTGTTTTAGGGTCAACGCCCAAGATGTCAGGTTTTTTTAATTCGTCATCACAGAGAAACGGTTGCTGGCGATTCCAGAATCCGCTTCACCAGCTGAAAAAGCGGTTCCGGTAACGGCTGGCCTTCGCGCTGCAGCAGAGAGGGTTTTTGCCGCAGAAGCTCGGCCGGGAGCTGCATCCACGGCGGCCGCGTCCATTCGCCATCCTCCAGCCCGCGACGAAAGACAAAGACATCGGCGCGGTCCAGCGTCTGCCGTGCGGAGTCCTTGAAATCGTCGCGCTGGGCGTCAAGAACCGTCACATAAAGCGATGGCTTCACAAATTGCAGCAACGAATTGCTTTCGACGATGACGTTGATGGCCTCACCGCCGTTGGTTTCCACCGCGCTCGCAAGAGCCGCTCTCAGCGACGGCATGCCTTCGGCCAGATAGCCTTGCTTGGTCCTGAGCCAGAACGAACGTGCCGCTCCGGCTTGCAAGAAGCGCGCGCTGTCGGTACCTGAATCGGAATTTGATTCCCAATCGAGCGCCACAGTGTGTTCTGCGGGCGCGCAATCGCAATCGTGTCCGTTGGTCGCGCACACGCCGTGACCATACTGGGTGATTTTCCCGGCGAGCCAATGGGCAGACGGCAATGCGCCGATCAGGTCGCAGACCAATTGCGTCTTGCCGATGCTTCGCGTGTGTCCGCCGACAACGATCAATCGGCAAGGAGCGGACTTGCGAACTCTTTCAGGACTTGCCAAATTTCCCCTCTAGCTTCCCTTCCAATGCTTTGATGCGCCCGCCCAGCTCTGGGAGACGCGCAAACCACGCGTATTGTTCTTTGAATTTGTCGAGCGGCCGCGCCGGCGTGCCCCACACCAGCTGACCGCTGCGAATGGTTTTGCCCGTCGGAATGCCCGCCTGTGCTCCGGCAATCGAATTGTCTTCCAGTGTGCAATGATCCGCGATGCCCACTTGGCCACCGACGATCACGTGATGCCCCAGCACGCTGGAGCCGGAAATTCCGGTCTGTGCGGCAATCACCGTGTGTGCGCCGATTTGCACGTTGTGACCGACGTGCACCAGATTATCGAGTTTCACGCCTTCCGCGATGCGCGTGTCATCCAGAGAGCCGCGATCAATGGTAGCATTCGCGCCGATTTCCACGTCGTCGCCAATTTCGATGATGCCGGCTTGCGGAAATTTCCAGTGCCGCCCGTCGCCATAGGCGTAGCCAAAGCCATCCGCGCCCAGCACCGCGCCGGCGTGAATTTCGACACGGTTGCCGACGCGCATGTTCGCGTACAGCGTAACGCGTGGATGAATGCGGCAGTTGTCGCCGATCCAGCTTCCCGCGCCGATCACGCAATGCGCGCCGATTTGCGTATTTTCGCCGATGTGCGCGTCTTCTCCGATTACCGCGTAAGGCCCGATGCCGGCGCTCGGAGCAATTTTTGCCAGCGGCGCAATCACTGCCGTCAGATGAACGCCGTTGGCAATAATCGACGGTTCGCGCAACAACGCGGCGGCTTTTGCGAAAGCCGCCTTGGCATTGTCCGCACGCAGCACGGTCTTGCCGCACACTACAAGTCCTGGCGGAACAATCACGCACTTGGCAGCGGAAGCTTCGCTGCGGGCAGCGTGTTTGGCCGAATCCGCGAAGATCAAATCGCCGGAGGCGGCACGTTCCGGCGCAGCCACCCCACTTATCTCCACCGATCCGTCGCCTTCGAGGATCGCACCAATCTCCGCAGCTAATTCCCTGGCGGTGTGTTTCATCTTTCCTCCGCAACGTCTTGTAGCCACCCTTTTCAAGGCGCGGGCATTCCCCAAAATAACACCCCGCGTCATCAGCAAGGTCCCTAACCGGTCACAAGAAATCGTAAAGCGGCGCCTCACCCCTGGGTCGCGTCTTCCAACGCGCATGCACCCACACCCACTGTTCCGGGTACCGGCGAATGATCTCTTCGGTCACTTTGGCAAACCGCCGCGTGTTTTCCAGGATGTCGCGTTCAGCTTCCCCGGTGCGAATCAATTGGAGCGGCGGCTCAAACCGCAGCCGGTATTTCTTCAACGATTCATCCCAAACGGCGTAACTGGGGACCACCGCGGCTCCGGTATGTAGCGCCACTCGCGCGATGCCGGTCGTCGTACAAGCCGGCACGCCAAAAAAGTCCACGCACGCGCCTTCTTCCGGCAAAGTATTTTGATCTGCCAGAATTCCGACCGTGCCCGCCTCTTTCAAGATTTTCAGCATAGCCCGCGCCGACTCATTCTTGAAGATGGGCTGATTCCCGGAAAGCCTGCGATAGGAATTCACCAGCGCATCCAGCCGCGCATTATCGAGTGGCCGCGCCATGTAGTGCAGCGGGTAGCCATACAACGCATGTGCGAAGGAGGAAAGCTCCCACGCGCCTATGTGCGCCGTCAAGAAAAGTACGCCTTTGCCGCGACGCTGCCCTTCCAGGAAGTTTTCGTTGCCGTCGAGTACGATAATTTCTTCAATATTTTCGCGCCCTAGGCCCGCGCGACGGTAGCGCGGCATCCGCGCGAATTCCGCCGCCATCCACCCCAGACTGCGCACCATTCCGAGCATCGTTGCTGCGCGCTGCGCATCCGTCCATTCCGGAAACGCCAGCCGCAAGTTAAATTCCGCCGTCTGGCGTAGCTTGGGCGTCGCCGCCAAGAGTACCCGCGTCAGTCCAACCGCCAAACCACGCGCCGCGCTCCTTGGCAACGCTCCCGTCAACTTCAGCAAACTCCACACCACGGCATAGGCCAGCCATTCCTTCATCGCTGCATATTATGCTAGAACTTACGTTTCACGGCTCGTCAGAGAACATCGACTTTCTATGACTTCACTACCGCCCGGCAAAAGCACTGCGACTCCCGCGCAGCGCGTCGGCTGGGGCCTGCTGATCGTCGCCACTCTCTATCTCTGCTACTTCAGCCACCTGGGCGTAATCGGATTTGTTGGCCCCGACGAACCACGCTACGCTTGGATCGCTCGCGACATGTCGGAAACCGGCGACTGGGTCACTCCACGCCTTTATGGAAAGCCGTGGTTTGAGAAGCCGCCTCTTCTCTACTGGGGCGGCGCTCTATTTTTCAGGCTGCTAGGCGAAGGCCAAGCCGAAGTCGCCGCCCGCTTGCCCAGTGCCATCTCGGCGCTGCTGCTAACCTTGGCCCTAGCATGGCTGGCCTGGCGCACCCATGGAGAGGAATGCGCGCGCTGGCTGCTCCTGCTGCTGCCCACTAGCGTAGGCATGATTGGCTTCTCGCACGCCGCCGCCACCGATATGCCTTTCGCCGGAATGCTCACTATCGCTATGGTCTGCGCCGCTATCGTGCTCGGCCTGACGGGCGAGGAAAGAACCGTGATCCTCCCGCGGACACCGTGGCTGGCATTACTGCTGTTCGGCTTTTTCCTGGGGCTCGCGGTCCTTGCCAAAGGCCCGGCCGCAATCCTGTTGTCCGGCGGAGCTGTGTTTGTCTGGGCCATTTTCACCAAGCACTGGCGTCCCGCCCTCGGCCTGCTTCACCCCGCCGCCATGGCATCCTTCTGTCTGACAGCCTTGCCCTGGTACGTCCTCTGCGCCCGCCGCAATCCCGATTTCTTCCGCATCTTCATCATCGAACACAACTTCAAACGCTACCTTACGCCAGAGTTCCAGCACATCCAACCCTTCTGGTATTACATTCCCATTCTGCTTATCGCGCTTTCTCCTTGGTCGATAGGCGTATTGACGCTGGCCAAGCGTCTAGGCCGAATCAAGGGCGAAAATTCAGGTGCTAACTCCCTCCCGGTTCTAGCCCTGTGCTGGTGTCTGTGGCCCTTGCTCTTCTTTTCGATTTCGCAGTCCAAGCTCCCCGGCTACATTCTGCCTGCCGTCCCACCAGCGACGTTCGCCTGCGTGCTCGCGCTGTTTCATGGGAGTCCAAGCCATGATGCAAACTCTCGACAGCGTATCTTTGTAATCGCTTCTGGAACCACTTTGTTATTTTCTGCGGCTGCGTTGGTGATTTTTGAAAGCAAGATCCCTGCCGGACCGGATATTATTCCGGCACCCTGGCACCGATCAATTTATCTGCCGTTTTTATTAGGCGGAATCGTGTCTGTGGCGTTTGCATGGAAAAAAAGAGTCGCTTCCGCGGCGATTTGTTGCACCGCAGCATCGCTGTTCGCACTTTTGGGACTTTACGAAGGTATGCGCTGGCTGGATCCACGGTACTCGGCGAGAACGAGCGCCCAGGATGCCAAAAGGCTTTATCCGCCTTTTGACCCGCAGGATGCAGCAGTGTACCGGGTGCCCCGTGGCATTGAGTATGGGTTGAACTACTATTTTCGGCGTGAACTACCTGCGTGGTCGTCGGTCCAAGGTTCCGCGAGATGGGTGTTTGCTCCCCCTTCGGGTAGGGCGAATCTAGAGGAGCAGGAATTCAAGTGTCCTTACGACATGGTGTCGGCCGCTTATGCGTGCGAGAACGCAAAATCACCTGGCGGGCTTGGCAGAAGGGGAGAGGTGCAGAAGGAAGAATGAGACCACGCGGTTTTCATACATGCGCTTCTCGTTTTCCGCTAGCGAATCAAAATTGCTGTGCGGCAGAACGACCAGTTCGCGCGGCTCAGCAGATTTTGCGTACAACTGGCGAGTGCTTTCCCCCAGTTCCGCTTCATCTCCGGGCTGCAGGAATAACTTAGGAACACCGGCAAGCGAATTCAGCCGGGCGGAAAGCGGCGGGTCCAAACGGCGCTCATAATTCAGCCAGTCGAAACTGAGTTCCGCGGCGCGCACCATAAAAGGAAATCCGCCCAAGCCAGTCTTGCTGACTTCGACTTTCACCATCTGTTCCGGCTTGTCGTATACCGAATCGAGAATCAACGCGCGAATGCGCTTATCCGTTTCTGCTTCGCGCAGCGCAACGTAGGCTCCGAGGTTGTAGCCCCAAACGCCAAACGAAGTGGGATCGACGTCGCTGCGCTGCGCAATAGCATCCATGGCCGCTTTCAACTCGGGCGTTTCGCGGTAGCCGAAAGCCGTGGTTCCCATATTTTGGCCATGACCGACAAAATCGAATGCGAATACGTTGTATTGATGATCCTGCAGGGCGGAAATCAGGGTCAGCAGCTCGCCTTTGCTCGAACCGTAGCCGTGGCACAGGATGATGGACGGCGCGCCACGGAATCCCGGGAAAAACAATCCCTCGCGGCCCCCGGGCCCTCCCGGAACCTCAAACGAAACTTTTTCCGGCCGTCCCGGAAAGGTGGAAAGGTTGAATTCCGAGTTGGTTCGGTTGGGCTTGACGATGCGATACACCAGGAAGCCGGCAATGGCCAGCGTGGCGAGCCCGGCGAAGAAAATCACCGCGACGATCGCCGTAAATAACTTGGTGTACCACTTCGTTGGGTAGCGGAGCTCGAACAGTATTGACATACCTGGCCTGCGCGACCGCGCGTACAGCGCGCGCCCTTGTCATTACCTCACGTTGAAATGGCTAACTATTTTGACTCTAGCATAGCTTTTTCGGGGCAAAAGCGGAGATGGATTTCGCTGTGTCGGATTTATATCGGGTAGGGACTGGCTGCACCTGCCTGTTACGAATCGGTTATGATAAAGAGGCTGCCAGGGAACATGAGCGGCTGCATCCTCTTGCCTTCCATGAACATTGTCGATTTGCGCCAGACCACCGTCCGTCAGATTGAGCCGCTGCTGGAGGAGGAATCTCTGCACTGGCGCGATGAACTGCACTGGGACTATCGCGGTGCTCTGGAGCTGATCAAGCGATTCCTGGAAGCACGCGCGCTGTCCGGTTGCGTGGCCTACGAGAATGGGACGGCTGCCGGTTACACGTTTTACGTGATGGAGGAGCAGAAAGGCTTGATCGGGGGACTGTACGTTTCGCCACAGTTCGATCAGACGGCCATCGCACGCAAATTACTGGAAGAGATGCTCTGCGGCATGCGCACGCTGCCGAATCTTTCCCGCATCGAGGCGCAGTTGATGCCGTTTGGCGGGCCGGTGGACCACCCGCTGCGCGAACTGGGGTTCACGCTCTATACCCGCCAGTTCATGTTGCTCGATTTGAACAAAGAGTTCGACACACCATCGGGTGCGACGACCGGATTACGCCTCTCGCGGTGGAATGATCGCTATTTCGATCCCTGCGCCAAGCTTATTTACCTGGCTTATGCGAATCACATCGACGGTGACATCAACGATCAGTACCGCAGTAAAGCGGGCGCCCTGCGTTTCTTGAAAAACATCATTTTGCTTCCCGGTTGCGGGCAGTTTGTGCCAGGCGCATCGTTCGTTTTGCATATGCCGGGCAGCGACGACTTGCTGGGCGCAGTGTTAACCAGTGAAGTCTCGCCGGGGGTGGGCCATACCACGCAACTGTGCGTGCTACCCGGTCACCAGGGCCACGGTTTAGGCCGCGCCCTCATGATCACCGCAATCGACGCACTTAGGGGCCTCAAGTTTCACGAACTCACGCTTACGGTGACTTCGGTCAACCAGAGCGCGGTGCAACTCTACGAAAAACTGGGTTTCCGCACCTTGAAGAGTTTCACCGCGGGAGTCTGGCCCCGTTGAGCCGCGATGGGAACCGCCGCACTCCAATCAGCATGCAATCGGTTATCCACGGCATTTCTTTCTAGAGTAGCATGGCCAAAATCGCTTTCACTTCCTCGCTCTGTCTTTCAGCAAATTTTTCAGTTCGGACATGAATTCCTGCACGTCTTTGAAGTCCATGTACACGCTGGCGAAACGGACGTAAGCTACTTTATCGAGTTTTTTGAGACCGCGCATGATCATTTCGCCGATTTCGGTGGTGGTGAGCTCGCGCTCCGTGGCTTCGTGGACCACGCCTTCGATTTCGTCCACGATCGCTTCTAGCTTGGGCGTGGCGACCGGCCGCTTTTCGCAAGCTTTCAGCAACCCTTGCAAAATTTTCTGGCGCTCAAAACGTTCGCGGCGTCCATCCTTCTTGATCACCATGTATGGAATTTCGTCGATGCGTTCGTAGGTCGTAAAACGGCGTTCACATTTGAGGCATTCGCGGCGCCGGCGGATGGTGTCGCCGGAGCGCCCTTCACGCGAATCGATCACCTTGTCATCTAGATGCCCGCAGAAAGGACACTTCACTCTGGCTTTTCTCCCTTGCCGCTGGAGACCGCACTTCCGTGCGCGGCAATGCCAGCAAGTTCTTCTTTTTCGTGCTGCGCCAACTCGCGCAGCTGGCCGAG
>Ga0306920_100015000_pt1 | contig 10603 bp, 10 predicted proteins | sample flu12Cox44000170_FD_204666 | JGI IMG/M metagenome (GOLD analysis project Ga0306920, IMG submission 204666) | Lab enrichment of tropical soil microbial communities from Luquillo Experimental Forest, Puerto Rico - flux4day.12C.oxic.44.000.170 (v2)... | ecosystem: Environmental > Terrestrial >... | reverse complement strand
TCGACCTCGCCCACGTGCCGCCGTCGCCCACGACGTTGCAGTCGACGCAGCCGCCGATCATTCGCGCCCTGGTCGGACACCGCACCTTGCCCATCGCCGTCCGCATCGACATCGCCGAGCGCGGTGAGGCGCTGGCCATCATCGAGGCATCGCGGCTGGGAGACCTTTATGTGCAGGCGGTCAAGGAATCCGCCCCACTGCCGCCGGCGATGGCGAGGCGGGCCCAGCTCGTCTACCTCGCGCGCAACGCCGGCAACGCCCAGGAGATCATGAACTCGGTCGCCGCCGTCTATGGCGAGGCGCGCGGCAACCCGATGTTTCCCACCATCGCGCGGGCGAGCGCCGTCGGATTGCTCAATCTTCCGCCCAAGCCCGAATATGCCAACGTCGCGCAAGAAGCGATCCGCGGTTTCCTGCTGTTGGGCGACAAGCGGCGGACCGAGGCCTGGACCAAGCTCGCGCTGACCGCCGCGTTCAACAACGCCCGCGCCATGAACGCGCTCGACCGGCTGATGCCGCTCGCCGCGGTGGCCGGCATCGACAATCCCAAGCGCCTGCCGCCCAGTGAGGTCAATCGCTGGTACGAAGTGATGCGCCAGGACGATGCGCGCGCAGCGTCGCTGCGCGGCAACCTGCTGCTCGAATTGTTCCGGGCCACCGGCATCGACGTGCCGGTCCGCAGCACCGACCTGCCCGAGACGCCACCCGCCGGCGTCCGGTTGGTGATGCCGCCGGCCGCGACGCTGTCGGCGCTGCAAGCGGCGGCGGCCGGCCGCCGTCGTGCCGAGGCGTCGCTGCTGGCCGCGATCGCGATCGGCGAGACGCCGTTGACCGATCTGCATCCCGCCGCCGTCGGCATCATCGTGCGGTCGCTGATGCAGGTGGGCGAGGACGAGGCGGCACGGCTGTTCGCGATCGAGGTCGCGATCGCCCACGGCCTGTGAAGAAGAAGTCCACGCCGCCGCTGTCGCGCGAGGCCCAGGCCTTCGTCGAGATGCTGACGGCCGAGCGCGGCGCCTCGAAGAACACCGAGGCGGCCTACACCGCCGACCTCAGGACCCTCGAAACCTTCCTGGCGCGGCGCAAGCAGAAGCCGGCGACGGCCGATGCCGATGCGCTGCGCGCTTACCTGAAGTCGCTCGACTATGTCGGCATGACGCCGCGCACCGTAGCCCGGCGGCTGTCGGTGATGCGCCAGCTCTTTCGCTTCCTGCTGGCCGAGCGGCTGCGCGACGACGATCCGGCGAGCACGCTCGATTCGCCGCGGCTCGGCCGGCCGCTGCCCAAGGTCCTGTCGCGCGCCGAGGTCGATCGCCTGATCGGGGCGGCTGAGGCCCGAGGCGGCGAGGACGGCGGGCGCATGGCGACGCTGCTCGAGATCCTCTACGCCACCGGCCTGCGCGTCTCGGAGCTGGTGACGCTGCCGTTGTCGGCCGTCGAGCGCGATCCCACGGTGCTGACGGTGCGCGGCAAGGGCGAGAAGGACCGCATGGTCCCGCTCAGCGATCCGGCCCGCACCGCCATCGCCTCGTGGCTGCATGTCCGCGCCGGCTCGTTGGGCGACGAAAGCTCGCGTTACCTGTTCCCGTCGCGCGGCCGGACCGGCCACCTGACACGCCAGCGCTTCTCGCAGCTCCTCAAGGAGGCGGCGCTCGCGGCCGACATCGATCCCGCCCGCGTGTCACCGCACGTGCTGCGCCACGCCTTCGCCAGCCACCTGCTGGAAGGCGGCGCCGACCTGCGCAGCGTGCAGTTGATGCTGGGCCATGCCGACATCGCGACCACCCAGATCTACACGCACGTGCTCGACGAAAAGCTGCGCACGCTGGTGCAGGAGAAGCACCCGCTGTCGCGTCGCCGGCGCAAGTCGGCCGGTTGACAGCTGTCTGGTAGCTGTTGCCGTGGCAATAGTTGACAGGACTCCGGTGCCGGGCGACATGTGGCCGCGATGACGACGTATCTCGAGTTCGAGAAGCCCATCGCGGAGCTCGAAAGCAAGATTTCCGAGCTCCGGCATCTGCCCAATTCTGGCGACGTCGATATCGCCGAAGAGGTGATGCGCCTGCAGGACAAGGTGCAGAAGCTGCTGCGCGCCACCTACGCCAAGCTGACGCCGTGGCAGCGCGTGCTGGTGGCGCGCCACACCGAGCGCCCGCACGCCCAACGCTACATCGACCGGCTGATCACTGACTACACGCCGCTCGCCGGCGACCGCGCCTTCGGCGAGGACGCCGCCGTGGTCGGCGGGCTCGGCCGTCTCGATGGCCGCAGCATCGTCGTGCTGGGCCAGGAGAAGGGCGACGACACCGATTCACGGCTCAAGCACAATTTCGGCATGGCGCGGCCGGAAGGCTATCGTAAGGCGCAGCGCCTGATGCAGCTCGCCGACCGCTTCAAGCTGCCGGTGCTCACCCTGGTCGATACGCCCGGCGCCTATCCCGGCATGGATGCCGAGGCGCGCGGCCAGGCCGAGGCGATCGCCCGCTCGATCGACACCTGCCTGGAGATCGGCGTGCCGCTGATCAGCGTGGTGATCGGCGAAGGTGGCTCGGGCGGCGCGCTCGCCATCGCTTCGGCCGACCGGGTCTACATGCTCGAGAACGCGGTCTATTCGGTGATCACGCCAGAGGGCTGCGCCTCGATCCTGTGGCGCTCCAACGCCAACGCCGAGGAGGCGGCCGAGGCGATGAAGATGACCGCCACCGACCTCAAGAAGCTGGAAGTGATCGACGAGGTGATCCCCGAGCCGATGGGCGGCGCCCATCGCGCGCCCGACGAGGCGATCGACGCGGTCGGCAAGGTGATCACGCAGGCAATGGGCGAGTTGAGCCAGCTCGACCCCGACACGCTGCGCCGTCACCGCCAGGACAAGTTTTTGGCGATGGGCAAGAAGGGGCTTTAGCGCAAAGTTCGACCAAATCGCGTGACCTCATCCTGAGGAGGCGCGCCGCGCCGTCTCGAAGGATGGGCTACAGAGAAGGTATTCGTGCCCACCCTTCGAGACGCGGCCTGCGGCCGCTCCTCAGGGTGAGGTCCTGTGGTTCGACCTCCGCGGCCGAAAAACCTGTCAAGGTTCTCGTGATGGGGGGAGGCGCCCCAAATGGAAAAAGTAGCCAAAACCCTTATGTCATCGGCACCGGACGTTTCCCACCGAGTGGTAAATTCGTGGGAAACTCGTGCAACTTTCTTTCGGTGCCTTCAATCCAGCCCGTGTAGCGGGAAGCCGCCGACCTTGCCGTTCTTGGGCCGGCGCTTTTCGATGAAGTTACGCGCGTCGCTCTTGTTGCCGCCGCGCAGCTTGGCGGCGGCGACGGTGTATTCCAGCAGGTCGCGCTGGGCGCGGCTGCCACCCAGCCGCTCATGCGTGTCGAGCAGGGGTTCCAGCTCGTCCGCGGCGCGTTTGTAGTCGCCGGCGGCAAACGCCGAGAAGCCGCGCGCCATCGGCGGCACCATGTCGCCCGCCGCGCCGCGCGGATTGTCCATGAAGCCCGCGATCTTCTCCTTGTCGCCCGCCATGGCGTAGGCGAGCACGGTGTGCATGTCGACAAAGCTCAGGCCCGGCCGGCCGAACCATTTGGTGGCGTAGTCACCGAGCTCGCGCCACAGCTCGGGCTTGCGCGGCTGGCCGGCCATCTCGGCGCGCAGCAGGAAGGCCGGGCCGTCGGTGGCGACGTTGATCTGCGGTCCCCAGGCGGCGCCGGGGCGCAGCGCGGCGTCGTAGATGCGCCACGCCTCGTCGTGCCGGCCGGTCTCCATCGACCACAGCGCGAGGTGCCAGTGATTGTGGCAGTGCATCATGCCGTCGCGCGGATAGTCGGCCATCCATTCCTTGAGGAAGGCGAGCCCGGCCTCACGTTCGCCGGTCTCGTAGAACAGGTGGCCGCGGATGTGCGCGGCATGCGCGCTCTTGGGGTAGGCCGCGAGCGCATTGTCGATGTTGCGTTGGCCGTCGGCGAACTGGCCGAGCTCGATCTGGGCGAAGGCGAGCTGGGTGCGGTACCACCAGTCGTCGCCATAGTGCTTCTCGAACGGCTCGAGGATCGCCAGCTGATCGAGCTCGCGGCCGACCTTGCCGGAGAAGCCGATCAGGCCAAACACGCTGGTCGCCGGCGCCAGCGCCATGGCGTCGCGCGGCCAGCTCTTAATGTGCTCGCGGATCGCCTCGAGCGCGGCCGGCGCCTGGCCGGTCAGGATCTTCTCGAAGACCGCGATCTGGCTTTGCTCTCGCGGCGTGGTGTTCGCAGCGAGCTCGCGCGCCTTGGCGAGCGGCGCCTTGGCCTCGTGGCCGCGGCCCAGCAGCTGCTTGGCGCGGGCGAGCGAGATATGGCCCAGCGCGAAGCCCTCGTCGGCGGCGACGGCTTGGGCAAAGTGGGCGTCCATGCCGGCGGTGGCCGACAGCAGGCTGTCCATGCCGGCCTGGTAGGCATCGCGCGCAGCCGTCGAGGTCGTGCTGAGCTCGTTGCCGTAGCGATCCTTCAGCATGCTCATTTCTCCTTGCCGGCCGTCGCGTCCCACAACGGCGCCGCCATCGATTCGGTGAAGTCCTTGAACATCAGGTTGAACGAGATGCTGATGCGGTCGGTTTGGCCCTGGTTCGACGGCACGCTGTGCTTCAGCCAGGCCGGGAAGATCAGCAGGCGGCCTTCCTTGCTCTCGGCGTCGGCGGCGTTGGCGGTCAGCCGCGAATACTGCTTGGGCTTGGGCATGATCATCGACGGTCGCGGATCCTGGAAGAAAATGCGCGAGCCGGGCGGCGGCACGGCGACGTAATAGACGCCGCTCAGGTAGTTGTTGGGATGATGGTGAGTCGGGTGATAGGCGCCGTGCGGGTTGATGTTGGCCCAGCAGCCGGTGACCTGCATTGGATATTGATCGACCTGCAGGAAGCGGGCGACGCCGCGCGCCGCCTTCTCGACCAGCTCGATGAATTCGGCGAAAGCCGGCCGCGTGTGCAGGTCCTGCGGCGTCTGCCAGTTGCTGCCGGCCGGGATGTCGGGCCGCGGCGCGATCATGCGCTCGATCTCGGCGCGCAGCCTGGCATTCAGCGCCGCGGCGTCGGCGGGCCGCAGGTCGACGATCCAGATGGGGCAGGGGAAGAGTTCCTGGACTTCCTGCTTTTCGATCATGGCAGCCATCATATCGGGCGATTGCCGGATTGTCCGTTCAGTGGTCCAATCGACGAAACGCCGAGAAATCGGGAGGAACCGATGCCGATCACCGTCCAGCCGGTCACGCCCAGTTTCGCCGCCGAAGTGGGTGACGTCGATCTCGGCCGGCCGCTCTCGGCCGACGACGTCGCCGCCATCAAGGCGGCCTTCACCAGGTATGCCGTCCTGGTGTTCCCCGACCAGACCTTCAGCGACGAGAGCCATCTCGACTTCGCCCGCCACTTCGGGCCGCTCGAGACCAGCGTGTTCGCGATCCGCCAGGATCACAAGATGCGGCTCGACGCCCAGATGGCCGACGTCGGCAATCTCGACGCCGACAACAACATCCTCAAGACCGACGATCGCATCCGGCTCTACCAGCTTGGCAACCGGCTGTGGCACACCGACTCCTCGTTCAAGCGCCTGCCGGCCTATTGCTCGATCCTGCACGGCCGCTCGATCCCGCCGATCGGCGGCCACACCGAGTTCGCCGACCTGCGCGCCGCCTACGACGCGTTGCCGGAGAGCACCAAGCGAAAGATCGCGGGCCTGGTCGCCGAGCACTCGTTGCTGACCTCGCGCTCCCGGCTGGGCTTCAGCGACTTCGACGAGACCGAGCGCAAGGCCTTCGAGCCGGTGCCGCAGGTGCTGGTGCGCCGCCTGCAGGACTCGGGCCGCATGAGCCTCTATCTCGCAAGCCACGCCGGGGCGATCCGCGGCATGGCGCGGCCTGAGGCCGAGAAGCTCCTGAAGGAACTGATCGATCACGCCACGCAGCGCCAGTTCGTCTACACCCATCGCTGGCGGGTCAACGACCTGGTGATGTGGGACGACCGCTGCACCATGCATCGCGGGCTCGAGTTCGACGACCAGCGCTACAAGCGCGACATGCGGCGTGCCACCGTCTCCGACGTGGCGCCTACCTGCGAGCAAATGGGCCTGGCGGTCGCCGCCGAATGACTCCGGCGGCGTTCGCCAAGCTCGCCCTCGCGCTGGACGGCGCGGCGCAAGGATCGCATGGCGGCCATCCCGACTTTCGCGCCGGCGGAAAAGTCTTCGCCACCATGGGCTATCCCGACAAGGACTGGGCGATGGTCAAGCTCACGCCCGACCAGCAGGAGATGCTGTGTGCCGCCGAGCCTGCGATGTTCCAGCCAGTCAAGGGCGGCTGGGGCCTGCGCGGCGCCACCAACCTGAAACTCGCCGCCGCCGATCAGCGCACGGCCAAGAGCGCGCTCGCCATGGCGCTCAAGAACGTGACGGAGAAGAAAAAGAAGTCATGACCATCGATATCGAACCGCTGAGGAAGCATCTCGGGCGCAAGATCGAGGACGACGACGTCGTCACCGAGGCGCCGATCAAGGCGATGATCGCCACCTTCGGCCGGCCGGACAAGGCGCCGGGACCAGGTGAGCCGATCGCGCCGGGCTGGCATCTCTGTTTCCTCCATTCCTATGCGCGACCGGAGCAGCTTGGCCGCGACGGCGCCGCCTTCGAAGGCGGCGTGCTGCCCAAGATCCCGATGCCGCGGCGTATGTATGCCGGCTCGACCTTCACCTTCGAGGGCGACATCCGGGTCGGCGACAAGCTCAGGCGCGAGATCGAGTTCACCGACATCCAGTTGCGCCAGGGCAGCACCGGCACCCTGATCGTGACCACCCAGACCCGGCGCATCTTCACGCCGCGCGGGCTCGCCATGACCGAGGCGGCGAGCACGGTGTTTCGCGAAGATCCCAAGCCCGGCCAGAAGAGCGGCGTGCCGGTGCGCGAGGCGGCGCCGGCCGACGTGCCGTGGAAGCGCACCATCACGCCCAACCCGGTGATGCTGTTCCGCTACTCGGCGATCACCTTCAACCCGCACCGCATCCACTACGACCGCACCTACTGCATGGAGACCGAGGGCTATCCCGGGCTGGTGGTGCATGGGCCGTTCGCCCAGCAATGCATCTTCGACCTGCTGCGCGATTCGACGCCGGGCAGGAAGGTGAAGTCGATCGCCGTGCGTGCGCGAGCGCCCTTGTTCGACACCTCGCCATTCGACGTGATCGGCCGGCCGACGTCCGATGGAAAAGGCGCCGAGCTGTGGACGGTGACTCCCAAAGGCACCATCGCCGCCCAGGCGACGGCGACGCTCGCCTGAGGGGTCAGTCGTTGGCCGCGCCGAAGCGCAGCGGCCGGAAGAACTCGCGGATGTCGCGCGCCAAAAGCTCGGGCTCCTCCAGCGCCGCGAAGTGCCCGCCCCTGGACATCACCGTGTGGCGGCGGAGATCGTAGGCGCGCTCGATCCATTCCTTGGGTGGCGCCGGCGCGATGTCGGCCGGGAAGGCGGCGAAGGCGGTCGGCGTCTCGACGCGGCGGCCCTCGGGCAGGGCGCGCGGCTGCTGCTGGGCGGCGCCGCGATAGAGCCAGGTCGCGCTGCCGGCCGTGCCGGTCAGCCAATAGACCATGATGTTGTCGAGCAGCAGGTCGAGCGAGAAGCGGTTGAGCGGATTGCCGTTGCAGTCGCTCCAGTCGCGGAACTTCTCGACGATCCACGCCGCGAGGCCAACCGGCGAGTCGCTCAGCGCCACGCCGAGCGTCTGCGGCCGGGTCGACTGGATGCGCTGGTAGGCGGTCTTGTCGTCGAGCGCGGTGCCCATCTTGCCGAGCCACGCCTGCTCGGCGGCGCTGAGGTTGGCCTTCTTGAGATCGATGCCGGGCCGCACACCGATCATGTTGAGGTGCAGCCCGGCCACGCCCGACTTCCACTCGCCCTTCTCCTCCGTCACCGGATTGTCGAAAGCGAGCCACGACGAGACCACGGCGCCCCAGTCGCCGCCCTGCGCGCCGTAGGGCCGGCGGTAGTTCAGCTTCTCGTGCATCAGCCGGTGCCACAGGCCGGCGATGGCGCGCGGGCCGATCGGGCCGGTGCTGGCATTGTCGCGCATCGGCGGGCCGGAGAAGCCGTAGCCCGGCAGCGACGGCGCGACCACGTCGAAGGCGTCGAGCGGATCGCCGCCGTGATCCTCCGGGTGGGCCAGCAGGTCGATGAAGTCGAGGAACTCGACCACCGAACCCGGCCAGCCATGGGTGATGATGAGCGGCAGCGGCCGCGGCGCGCCCTCGACCTCGGTGCCGGGCTCGCGGATAAAGTGCAGGCGCTGGCGGCCGATATCGACCAGGTAGTTCGGCCAGCGGTTGATCGCCTCCTGGCAGCGCTGCCAGTCGTAGCCGTGGCGCCAGTAGTCGACCAGTTCCTCGAGGAAGGCCGGATCGGTGCCCGACGCCCAGCTGCCCTTGTCCTCAATGGTGGTGGAGGGTCGCCAGCGGCGCAGGCGCTCGTCGAGATCGATCAGCGCGCGCTCGGGGATATCGACCTTGAACGGCTCGGGAGTGTCGTAACGCGTGTCGGCCATGCGACAGGCGTAGCGCGGAATTCACCCTTCCAGCAAATCGGCCCTGAGCTGCTGGCGCTCCCGCTCGCCGAGGCCGAGCGCCTTCTCGGCAAAGGCTTCGGGGCTGCCGTAGTCGGCGCGCACCACCTCGAAGGCCGCCTCGAGGTAGGGCGTGCGCGCCTCGATGATGGCGGCGCGGGTGTCGATGTCGAGCTCGGGATAGCGGCCGACATGGCCGGTCCACAGGTCGTTGGTGCGCAGGTAGTCCTCCATCACCGCGTCCCACGGCACGCCGAGCAAGGTCAGCAGCAGCGCCGAGGCAAAGCCGGTGCGGTCCTTGCCGGCCGTGCAATGGAACACCAACGGGCGATGTTGGCCGTCGCTCAAGGTCGCGAACAGGGTTCGGAAGCCCGGCGCGCAGCGGCGCGGATAGTCGCGGTAGTGGTCGGTCAGGAACTGCATCACCAGGAACGGCGTCGCCGTTCCGTTGTCGACGGCTACGCGGAGCTTCTCGTTGAGCCGCGGCTCGATATGCGCGCCGACCACCTTGCAGGCTAGGCCCTCGATCAGGTGCGGCGTCTCGGCCGCCTCGCTGACGCCGCGTAGGTCGACGATGGTCCTGACGCCGAGCTTGCCGAGCGCCTGGCGATCCTCGTCGGTCAGGCCGCCGAGATGGGCCGAGCGAAACACCGCGCCGCGGCGCACGGTGCGGCCATCGCCCGTGCGGTGCCCGCCCAGGTCACGGAAATTGGAGCCGCCCTGCAGCGGCACGACATAGGGGAAATCGGACGCGTCCATGGCGGACGTTTAGCACGCTTTGGGGTCAGAATTTTTGCGTCATGCGGAAGCATGGTAGCTTCGTTCGATGGCCGAAAATCGCTACTCCTTCGGTTACGGCAATTTCACGGTGCCGGCTGCCCAGCCTGCCGCGCCGCCCAAGCCCAGGTTGCTGTTCGACGCCTGTCCGCTCTGCGCCGACAATCGCTTTGCGGTGCTGCGCACGGGCGATTGCTCGCGCCATCCGCTCTACCGGCCGGTGGTGGCGCCGGTGATGACCTGGATGCGCTGCGAGGCCTGCGGCCACGTCTTCACCGACGGCTATTTCTCACCCGAGGTGGCAGCGGAGATCTTCCAGCGTACCAATCCCGGCCAGCAACCCGGTGCCGCCTTCGAGCAGAATCGCATGATCTCGGCGCGCATCGTCGAGCGCGTGGCGCACTTCGTGACCGAGGGCACCTGGCTCGATGTCGGGTTCGGTAACGGCTCGCTGCTCTTCACCGCCCAGGAATGGGGCTTTAGGCCGCTCGGCCTCGACCTTCGGCCGGCGAGCGTCGAAGCCTTGCAGCGGCTCGGCATCGAGGCGCGCGCGGCCGATCTCACGACCCTCGACGAGCCCGGCCGCTGCGCGGTCATCAGCCTGGCTGACGTGCTGGAACACATGCCGTTCCCCAAGGAAGGGCTCAGCGCCGCGCATCGCCTGCTGCAGCCCGACGGCGTGTTGTTCGTGTCGATGCCCAACTACGACTGCATGGCGTGGCGGTTGCTCGATGCCGGCAACGCCAACATCTACTGGGGCGAACTCGAGCACTTCCATAATTTCAGCCGGGCGCGGCTCTACGCCCTGCTCGAGGAACAAGGCTTTGAGCCGGTCCACTACGCGGTCAGCGAACGCTACCGCGCGTGCATGGAAGTGATTGCGCGCCGCATCGGCTAGAAGGATCGGCCAATGATCATCTTGGTGACGATCTTGTCGGACGCGTCGGTGAGGCCGAAGCCCACCCCGAAATTCACGTCGAGGCCGAACACGGTGAAGTCGGTGACGGCGAAGAGCGTATGCCTCTGTTGCGCCGTCAGGGCCATGTTCCCGAGCGCGCCGAAGTCGGAATAGTACTCGAGGCCCAGCATCACGTCCTTGGTCACGGTCCGCGCCAGCCTGATTGCCGGCGCGAAATCGACCGATCCCATGTTGCCGAAGCTGGCATCGACGATCGGGTTGATGATGAACTCCCAGCCGAGATCGCGCACGCCCAGGATCGGGCGAAACTCCAGCGCGGCCGGGCTCTGTGAGAAGGGCGGGGTGAG
>Ga0306920_100014999_pt1 | contig 10603 bp, 8 predicted proteins | sample flu12Cox44000170_FD_204666 | JGI IMG/M metagenome (GOLD analysis project Ga0306920, IMG submission 204666) | Lab enrichment of tropical soil microbial communities from Luquillo Experimental Forest, Puerto Rico - flux4day.12C.oxic.44.000.170 (v2)... | ecosystem: Environmental > Terrestrial >... | reverse complement strand
TCCCTGCGGGCGGCTATGTCTCCATCGCCGAGAACCCGATTCGCAACCTTTCGCTCATGATTTTGCCGGCGCTCTCGCTCGGCTTGGTCTCATCTGCGCTTCTCCTGCGCATCATGCGCGCGGGCAAGATCGAGGTGCTCGTTTCAGATTATATCCGCACTGCTGTGGCGAAGGGCGCCGCCACGAGCCGCGTCGTCTGGCACCACGCGCTCCGGAACGCTTTGATTCCGTTTCTAACGGTCGGCGCTGTGGAATTCGGCTGGCTGTTTGGTGGCGTCGTCATCATTGAGGACATCTTTCTCTTGCCCGGCGTCGGCCAGCTCGTGCTCGTGGGTATCATCAACCGCGACTATCCGATCCTCTTGGCGAGCACGTTGACTGTTACCGTCGTCGTTCTCACGGCAACATGCTGGTCGATGTCCTGGCCGGCATCGTCGATCCGCGCCAGGTCTATGTGAGATCGTGAAAATGACCGCGCGGGCGGCGCGCGCGCGCAGGCGGTCCCGGGCGGCCTCCTTGCTTCTGTTCGCCTGGAGACGCCACCGGGTACTCTTCGTGGGTGCAGTGCTGGCCATTTTCGTCACGGCCTCGGCGGTCTTTGCCGACCGCATCGCGGCATACTCTCCCTATGATGTCGACATCGCCAACAAGCTTCGGCCGCCATCGACCGCGCACTGGCTGGGGACGGACGAGTACGGTCGCGACGTTCTTTCGCGGACGATCTACGCGGCGCGGATCTCCATCAAGGTCGCCAGCGTAGCGGTCGCCGTGGGCCTGATCGGCGGGACCGTGATCGGGTCGGTCGCGGCGTACTCCGGCGGCGTCGTCGATCTCGTCCTGATGCGGTTGATGGAGCTGCTGTTCTCCTTTCCGGCCATTCTCTTGGCCATCGTACTAATGGCCGTACTCGGGACCAACATTCTCAATGCGATGACGGCCATCGGCATCATCTTCATTCCGGGGTTTTCACGCCTTGCGCGAGCCGCCACTCAGGGCGCTATGCGCCAGCAGTATGTCGAAGCCGCGTATGCAATCGGCATGTCGGACCTGCGCATTCTGGTGCGGGAGGTGCTCCCGAATATCGTCACGCCGCTCATCGTTGAGGCGATGCAGGCGTTCGCGTACGCTGTGATCCTGGAGGCCTCGCTGAGTTTTTTGGGACTCGGCGCCCAACCCCCCGAGCCCTCCTGGGGCAACATGCTTAGCAGCGGCCGGGGCTTCATGGATCAGGCCCCGTGGTTAGGTGTGGTGCCGGGTTTGACCATGTTCGTTGGCGTCCTCGGCTTCAATCTGCTGGGAGACGGATTGCGCGACCTCTTAGACCCGCGCATGCGGCTGAGGATTGCCGGCGCGACGATGGCCCCCGATACTTCGCTCGCGCCTCGATCAACAGCGGGGGAAGGGCCAGCATTTCAAGAGGCGGAGTCTGCGGAGAGCGTGGCCCGCTGAGGGGGCCCGCTCCAAGTCGATCGCGATAGCAGGCGGCGCCGAGGCCCCGCAAGAAGGGTAAGCGATTCGCGCGGAGGCAAACCATGGTACGGTTGAGTACGTTTTCGATCGCGGCCCGATGCCCCCGTCATGGCATGTTCGGCGTTGCGGTTTCGACCGCGGTTCCTGGCGTCGGCAGCCTCTGCCCGTTTGCGAGGGCGGGTGTCGGGGCGGTGGCAACCCAGTCTTGGGTCAATCCGTATCTCGGGATCAATGGGCTCAGGCTATTGGCTCAAGGTCTCAGTGCGTCGGCCGCGCTGGAACGATTGATGGCCGAGGACCCGGGGCGCTCCGTTCGACAGCTCGGGCTCGTTGATAAGAACGGCGCAAGCGCGGCTTGGTCTGGGCCCGAGTGCGTCTCGTGGTTCGGCCATATCACCGGGCCGAACTTCACCGTGCAGGGCAACATGGTTGTGGGAGAAGAGACGATCCGTGCCATGGCAGATGCCTTCGGCCGCAGGGAGTCCCTGGACCTCCCGGAGCGGTTGTTGGTGGCTCTGGAGGCCGGCCAAGCGGCGGGAGGGGACAAGCGGGGCAAACAGTCCGCCGCCCTGCTGGTCGTCCATACCGAAGAATATCCGTACTGCGAACTCCGAGTCGACGAGCACCGGTATCCGGTGGCCGAGCTTCGACGGGTCTACGAAGTGGCGCGTCATCAGCTCCTACCATTCGTGCGGGGTCTGCCCACTCGCGAGAATCCGCTTGGAGGCATCGGCCCAGACGTACAGACGTTGCTGCTCACGCCTCCTCCATACCGGCCTGGGGGTGGCGGCAGCGGATAATCGGCTGCCCCGATCGCGGGCGCACAACGTGTAGGGATCATGGGGGGCTCGGTCACCCGAGGGGCCGGCGGCGGGATCGCTCGCAGGGGCTTCACATCTCCGGGATCGATCGGAAGAACGAACTGCGCTTCGCCGCCACCGTTGGGCATCGCCGGCCATTGCGTTTCCTTCGGAACGGGGTCGACTAGCGCGCCGCCGGAGTGCGGCCAGAACCGGCGCCCACGGACCTTGCTCGCACCGTCACGCAGTGGCGGCCGGGTTGAAGTACGGCATCACCCGCTTCGCGATCAGCCGCATCGCTTCGGCGGGATCGCGCCCGAGCGGTCCGCCGATCGATAGATGATTGAAGCCGGCGTCCACGACGGGCAGGATCTGCTTGACGCAGTCGTCGGGCGTGCCGTAGATGCCCAGCTTCAGCATCTGGGGCGTCACCGCGGCCCGCGCGCCCCGGAGGTCCCGCGCCATGATCCGAGTGTACGCGGGCCGGAGATCCGCCACCGTGAGCCCCAATAGAGCCAGCGCCCGCGGGTCGAGGTAGGTGCCGAAGTACGCGACGACGTCGGCCAGCATATCGCGCGCTTCATCGCGGTCTTCCGAGATCGCCATCCAGACGAAGGCACACGCGTCGAACGTCCGGTTGGGATTGTCTGAGCGTCGGAGTCCCCGCCGGACGGGCTCCATGATGAGCTCCGCCGATTCCGGAGGCGTGACCATCGGCAGCGTCCCGTCGCCGATCTCGCCGCTGAGTTCGAGAAAGTCTTCTCCTACCGGACAGACCAGGATCGGCACATCCGGCCGGTACGGCTTCACGCGCAGATACGCCTTTTCGGTCCAGTTGTAGATTTTGCCGTGAAACGGTCCGTGCTCCCCGCGCAGCAGCCGGCGGATGATGTCCGTGCCTTCCCGCACCCGCTGCAGCACGTCGGTCGCCTCCATTCCGACCCAGGTCACCGTATCGAAGTTGTGGAGGCCGATGGTCAGGCTCGCCCGCCCCTTCGCGATGTCGTCGAGCGTGGCAATGAACGAGGCGATCTCACTCGGGTCCGTGGTGTAAATATTGGTGCGGGCGAAGAGCTCGATGCGGGAAGTGGTTTGCGCAACGGCCGCGTTCAGGACCCAGGAGTTCAGGCGAAATTTATCGTGAGGAAACCACAGCGTGTCGAACCCGAGCTTTTCCGAGAGTTGCGCAAGCTCGACGAGTTCCCTCGCACCGCCCAGGTCATCGAGCAGCCTGACGCCGAACTTTACGCGAGCCTGAGCCATGGAAATCCCTCACCTTGCCGGGTATTGTCGCGTCGGGTCCGCAGCGCCGGAGGTTACGACTGAACCAACGGGCCGTACGTCAGCGGATGGCGGTCCCGCATGAACGGAAGGCGCTTGCGCGCTTCCGTTACGTCCTCCAGGTCGAGGTCGACCACAAGCAGATCGTCCTCGCCGGCAGCGCTGCGGGCGATGACCGACCCGTCTTTCGGACTCGCAACCAGCGAGTCGCCGACGTAGTCGAGATCCCCTTCGTGGCCAGCCTTGTTCACGCCGACGATGAAGCAGCCGTTTTCATACGCGCGCGCACGTAGGACGAGCTCCCACGTGTCCGGTGTCCAGACGCTGCCGATGCGCATAAGGTTGGTCGGTGTATAGATGATCTCAGCGCCGCGGAGCGCGAGAATGCGATAGCCTTCCGGGAAATTGCGCTCGTAACAGATCTGCACGCCGATTTTCGCAAACCCCAAATCCATCACCGGATACCCCAGGTCGCCCGGGGTGAAGTAGAGCTTTTCGAAGACGAGCGCCCCCCGACCCGGCAGCGGAAACGCGCCCGGGATGTGAATCTTGCGGTACCGGCCGACGATCGTACCTTCCTGATTCGCGATCACCGATGAATTGAAATACCGAATGCCGTCCAGTTCAGCGAACGGCACGATGGCCGCAATTCCCAGTTCCCTGGCCAGGCGCAGAATTTGCCCGAGGTACGGACTGTTGATCGGCTCGAAGTAGTGCTCGTATTCGCGGTTGTTCTCGACGCAGAAGTAGGGCGTGAGGCTGAGCTCGGGAAAGCCGACCAGCTGCACTTCATTCTTAGCGGCGCGGTCGAGCAGCGCGCACATCCTGTCGGCATTTTCCCGTTTGGTGCCGGACGGGCCCAGTTGCCCCGCGGCGATGCGAACATGCCTGGCCATTTACCCCTCCACGACTGCGTATGCCCGGACGGGGAAAGACGCCACGCCGGCGAGCCGCGCCGGCGCCGCGTGGAATCGAAAGCCCGCCTGAGGCAGCGCACCGATGTTGCGGAGATTCTCGATGATCGGCACCTGCGCGCGAAGCAGCGTGGTATGGACGGGCCGGCGCAAATCCGCGACGTCGTCGACGTTCAGGAAATCAACGCCGAGCAACACCATCCCTCGGGCGCGCAGCGCCTCGGCCGCTTCCGCGCACAGGAACGGGCTCGCCTGCCAATACGCATCCGTTTCCCAATATTCCTCCATACCGGTGCGGAGCAGCACGGCGCAGCCGGACAAGTCACCCGGCCCGAGATCGTCCGGCCGGATAGCCCGTTCGGGGCGCTCGCGGACATCGATGACGACCCCGGGAAGGTCGGCGACCGACGCGAGTGGAAGCGTGGAGATGTCGGGCAGCGCCGGATCGCGGTGATAGGGAGAATCGAGATACGTGCCGACCCCCGCGACGATGTGGACCTCCGAGAACAGCAACTCGCATTTGCCTTGGTACCGGGCGCGCGAGGCCTCGTGGGTGAGAAAGACGGAAAGCCTCGGCGCGGGGACGCCCGGATACACCCGGAGGTTGTTCGTCACGGAATGGCTGAGGTCAACGACGCGACGCGCCTCGCTCGAGTTGGCCACGGGTTGGATCCTCCGGCATTCTCCATCAGTATGGTGCGCGCCGCGCGGGCGCGGCAATGGCTGGAGCCGACAGAGTTCTCACAAACAACTGGGCAGACTGCACATTGAGTGATTGATCGCTCCGGTGCCACAATGCGGGGTGTGGGCGTAGTAAAGTCAAAAGTCTCCCCGGTGACCCTGCCCGCCACCTTTGTCGGGCGGCGGCTCCTCCGCAAAGAGGATACCCGCTTTCTGACCGGCGCCGCCCGGTACGTCGGCGATGCTGGACCGCCCAGGATGCTGCACATCACCTTCGTGCGCAGCACGCACGCCCACGCCCGGATCGGGCGAATCCGCCTGGAGGCCGCGCTGGCGGTGCCGGGCGTAGTCGCCGCGTACACCGGCACGAAGATTCACGCCCTCGCCAAGCCGATCCGTACGCCGTTTGGCGCGGCGTCATACAAGGAAACCGACTACCCGTTGCTCGCCACCGGCAAGGTGCGGTTCGCCGGCGAGCCGCTGGTGGCCATCGCCGCCGGCAGCCGCTACGTCGCAGAGGACGCGGCAGCTCTCGTTGACGTCGAGTATCAGCCTCTGGAACCGCTCGTGAGCATTGACGACGCCATCACGGCGTCATCCGTGCTGGTCCACGACGGGCTGGCAGGAAACCTCTATTGCGACGAGCGCCAGGCATACGGCGATGTGGACGCCGCGAGGGCCGCAGCCGCGTTTGCGGTCGAGGCGACATTTCGGACTCAGCGCAGCTCCGCGATGCCGCTTGAGTGCCGGGGCGCGATGGCGGAACACGACGCGGGAACGGGCCGCCTCACATTGTGGACCAGCACGCAGCTCCCGCACGTGGTCCGGTACGGACTCGCGGAGTGTCTCGGCATGCCGGAAGATGCCATCCACGTGCTCAGCCCGGACGTCGGCGGCGGTTTCGGCAACAAAGCGTCCCTCGACCCGGAGCAGGTGATCGTGTGCGCGATCGCCCGGGATCTCGGGCGCCCGGTGAGGTGGATTGAAGACCGGCGCGAGAATTTCCTCGCCTCGTCCCACGGACAGGAAGAACGCATCTGGCTTCGCCTCAGCGCCGACGCGGATGGACGCTTTTCCGCGCTGGAGTCCGATATCGTCCTCAACGGCGGCGCCTATTCGATATTCCCAGACACGCCGCTCAACGAGCTGCTGAACTGTGCGACGTGCATCGTCGGGCCGTACAAGTTTGCGCATTATCGCTATCGGGCGCGGGCGGTCGCAACGACGACGTGCCCGCACGGGCCCTACCGCGGGGTCGCGCGGCCTCCGGCAAACTTCGCGCTCGAGCGGTTGGTGAACATGCTGGCCGCCCGCATGGGCGCGGACCCGATCGATGTGCGCCGCCGTAACCTGCTCGGTCCGAGCGATTTTCCGCATCGGACGGTGACCGGGCTCGAGCGCGATAGCGGCAACTATCGCGAGGCGCTCGAAATGGCCGTGGAGCGCCTCGGCTACCGCGACTTTAAGGCCCGGCAGCCGGAATGGTGGGACCAGGGGCGGCTCATTGGCGTCGGGGTAGCCTGTTTTGCGGAGGAGTGCGCGACGGGGACGGTCAAACGCCAGCCTCGAAAACTCTATTCCATCGCCGGCTACGACGGCGCCAGGATTCGCGTGGACGCGCACGGCCGGGCGACGATATTCTCCAGCGCCGCCGGCAGCGGCCAGGGGCACGAAACGACGCTCGCGCAACTGGCCGCGGACGAACTCGGCATTGCGCCAGAGGACATTACCGTCCGAATGAACGACACGGAGTTGTCGCCGTACGGGATGGGATCGACGGGCAGCCGCACGGCGGTTTCCGCCGGAGGCGCCGTCATCCTAGCCGCGCGCAAGATCCGGGAGATGTTGCTCTCGCTCGGCGCGCACATGTTGAACGAGCCGCGAGACAATGTGGCGATCCGGCCGGGCGCCGTCTATTCGCTCATCGATCCCACCCGCAACGTCTCGATCGGACGGCTGGCGTGGGTGGCGCACCGGAAGGAGGGCACTCTGCCGCCCGGATTCGAGCCGGGGCTCGAGGCGGTGGCCTTCTACGACCCACCGGCCTACGGGATTTCCTCAAACGCGGTCCACGCGGCGGCCGTGGAAGTAGACCGTCGGACCGGCAAGGTGACGCTCCTCCGCTACGTCGTCGCCGAGGATACCGGCCGCATGATCAACCCGATGATCGTCGACGGCCAGGTGAGGGGTGGCGTGGCTCAGGGCATCGGCAAGGCGCTGCTCGAGGAAGCGCTCTATGATGGAACGGGCCAGCTCTTGAACGCAAACCTTATGGACTACCTTGTGCCCACCGCCCAAGACCTCTGCCGGGTCGACGTGCTGCACATGGAGAGCCCGTCGCCGTTGACGCTGGCCGGTGTGAAGGGCTGCGCGGAGGGCGGCATCATCGGCGGTCCGGCCGCGATCGGAAACGCCATAGTGGATGCGCTCGGCGGTCGGGCCGAGATCTACGAACTGCCGCTAACGCCGGAACGCGTGTGGAGGCTTGCACAAAATAGACCCTCCCGCCCGGCCGGCGGGCCGCACGCGTGAAACCGCCTGCATTTCACTATGTGGCCCCGCCCACTCTCGAGGAAGCGCTGGAGGCGTTGCGCCGCCACGCCGGGGACGCCAAGGTTCTAGCCGGGGGGCAGAGCCTGGTGCCGCTGCTCAATTTCCGGCTGGCCCAACCCGCCGTCCTCGTCGATCTCAACGGCGTGCCGGGTCTCGATGACATTCATTGGCACCCCGATACAAGGGAGCTCGTCATGGGCGCGATGGTGCGCCAGGCGGACGCTGAGCGCTCGTCCGTCGTGAACCAGAACTCGCCGCTGTTCGTCAAGGCGCTCGCTCACATCGGGCATCGCGCGATCCGGAATCGCGGCACCATCGGCGGGAGCCTGGCGCATGCGGACCCGGCCGCGGAACTGCCGCTGCTCCTGGTCCTGCTCGACGGCCGCGTCCGCGTCCGGAACGCCGGCCGTGAGCGGTGGCTCGGCGCGCGCGAATTCTTCGTCTCGTACCTGACGACCGCGCTCGAACCGGACGAGATCCTTCTGGAGGCGCGTTTTCGACTCACGCCGGGCGTCCGCTGGGGATTTCAAGAGTTCAGCCGCCGCGCGGGAGATTTCGCGCTCGCGGCGGCGGCGGTGGCGCTGCGGCTGAATCCCGGCGGCGTCATTGAGGAGCCTGCGGTCGCCGTCGCCGGCGGCGGCCCGACGCCCTTGCGCTTGTCGACGGCTGAAGAAGCGCTGACGGGAAAACGTCCGTCCAGCCGTTTGTTCGCGGACGCATCGTGCCTTGCCGCCGCGGAATGCGACATCGCGGCGGATATTCACGCCTCCGCCGAGTACCGGCGTGAGCTGATCGTCGTGATGCTCGAACGCGCGCTCGAGCAGGCCTGCGCCGGGGTCTGAGGGACACGTGAGCGACGGGGGACAGCCGGGATCCGCGCCCAAGACGGCCGGTGTTGTGATCGTCGGCGGCGGCATCATCGGCCTCAGCATCGCATACCACTTGAGCCTCGCCGGCGTCCGCCCGGTGGTGCTTGAGCGCGGCCGTATTGGAGAAGGGTCTTCTGCCCGGTCCTCCGGAGGAATCCGGCGGACGTTTTCGACGGAACCCGCCATCCGGCTGTCGCTGGAGAGCGTGCGTTTCTGGGAACGAGTGGAGGACGAATTGGGGCGGGGCGTGGACTGGCGCCGTGTGGGCTACCTCTTGATCGCGCGATCCGCGGTTCAGCGGGCGCTCCTCGACGCATCCTGGGCGCTCCAGCAACGGTTGGGCGTCCCATCATCGCTGTTGAGCGGCGGCGAGGTCGGCCGCCTCGTGCCGGCGATGCGAACGGATGATGTGCTGGCCGGCGTCTACTGCTCCACCGATGGCTATGCCGATACCGACGAGGCCTTGCAGGCGTTCAGGGCCGGAGCCCTGCGGCGGGGGGCGACCATCGTCGAGGACTGCGAAGTAACCGGCCTTTGCGTGCGCGGCGACCATGTCCAAGGCGTGGAGATGCGGGCGGGGACCCTCGACGCGCCGGTCGTCGTGAATGCGGCGGGGGTCTGGGCGCCCCAACTCGCCCGCTCGGCCGGCGTCAAGATACCCACCGTCATGTACCGCCGCCATCAATGGATCACTCAGATGCCGGGGGATCCCGTGCCGGTGCCGTGCACAGTCGATATGGATTCCACGCTGTTTGTTCGGCCGGCCGCCCGAGGGTATCTCCTGGGCATCGGCGGTGAACGGCCTACGACAGCGTTCGACTTGACGGTCGATCCAGATGCCTTCGGGCCGGTGGCGGCGCTGGCGATGGAACGCTTTCCCGCCTTTCGCTCCGCCGCCCTCGTCCAAGCGTACGCGGGGCTCACGCAGGAGACGCCAGATCGCCACCCGGTGTTGGGACCGGCCGGACCGTCAGGGTTTGTGCTTGCCGCCGGGTTCAGCCATGGCTTCATGCACGCCCCCGCCGCGGGCCGCATCATCGCCGAACACATCACGATGGGCCGGACGGGCACGATCCCGATCGAGCCATTTCTGCTGTCGAGGTTTGCCGGGCGAGAGACAGTCGCCGCGACGGAGTGCGAGGCGCGCTAAGTGGCGGACATCAGGCCCGTCAGATAGCGCAGCAGCGTCCGGACCCCGTATCCGGTCCCGCCGAACGTGCGATAGGGCAGCGACGGAGCGTCCTCCGTGCAGAACGCCGCCTTGCCGATATCGATGTGTGCCCAGGGGATGTCGCCGACGAACTGCCGCAGGAAGCCCGCCGCTTTTTCGGCGCCCCCTCCGGGGCCTGCGGCGATGTTCCGCAGGTCGGCCAGTTCGCTCCGCATGGCGTCGGCAAACTTGTCGTAGAGCGGTAACTGCCAAAGCGGCTCTCCGGCCAGCGCCGCAGCGCGCAGCAGGTCGTCGATCAGTCGTTGATCCGTGCCGATGACGGCCGCGGTGTTTGTGCCCAGCGCGACCGCCGCCGCCGCCGTGAGCGTGGCAAGATCGATGATCACGTCCGGCGCGTAGCGCCCGGCGTAGGTCAGCGCGTCGGCTAGGACCAGCCGGCCTTCACCATCGGTGTTGAGAATTTCCACCGTCTTGCCGGCCGGACCGCGCACGATATCGCCGGGCCGGACCGCGGTCCCGCTGATCGCGTTCTCGGTCGCCGCGATGACGGCGACGACACGGACCCGGACGGCAAGTGCGCGGAGCGCGCCCATCACGGCCACGACGGCGGCGGCGCCGCCCATGTCCGCCTTTTGGCGCCACAGTTTGTCCGCGGATTTGATCGAGAAGCCGCCGCTGTCGAACGTGATACCCTTTCCGACCAGCGCAGCGGTCGGGACGTGAGCGGACGATTCCCCTGGACGGTATTCCAGGACGATCATCTTGCCTGCCTCGGCGCTTCCCGCCGCCACCGCGGCGAACAGTCCCATGCCAAGGTCGCGCGCCTCGGCCGCATCGATGACCGTGCAGCCCAGCCCGTCGCGA
>Ga0306920_100014998_pt1 | contig 10603 bp, 11 predicted proteins | sample flu12Cox44000170_FD_204666 | JGI IMG/M metagenome (GOLD analysis project Ga0306920, IMG submission 204666) | Lab enrichment of tropical soil microbial communities from Luquillo Experimental Forest, Puerto Rico - flux4day.12C.oxic.44.000.170 (v2)... | ecosystem: Environmental > Terrestrial >... | reverse complement strand
GGCGAGCGACCCAATCCCCACCGGGCCGGTCGTGCCCACCTCGAGCACCGGCCAGCCGCCCGCCACCGGCCGGGCCACGTCGTCGTTCCAGATCTCCCCGGGCGTGCGCCGGGCATCGAAGTGACCCGCGGGCCTGGTACCGCTTCGCCGGGCATATCGTCGCGCCGCGACCTCCCGGTCGAGGCGGCGGAACACCTCGGCCACGCTGCCGGGAGTCCGGCCAGATCCGCCGCCGCGCGGCTGCGGCGCCAGGCGCGCTCCAGGACGGCACCGGGTGCCTCCGCGGCTACGGCCAGCAGCGCGGCGACGCTGGCGGCGCCGACGTCGACGCGCGCCCGTTCCGGGAGAGCCAGCTCAGGACTGGAAGTCTTCCAGCAGCAGATCGGCGTTACCGGCGAAGATGTCCTCGGGCTCGAGGCGCATGAGATCGTCCCGGGTCCAGTGACGGTGCAAGTCGGAAGCAAGGCGGTGCGCGTGACGGAGCCGGGCGCGCTCCAGTTCGTTGCGCACGCTGCGGGCGTTGGCGAACCGCGGCTGCTGCATCCGGCCGGTGAGGTAATCGCGGAAGGCCCGCTCTGCTTCCTCGGACAGGTAGTAGCGCGACTGGTGCAGCATCAGCTGCCCGATGGCGGTGAGCTCTTCGAGCTGATACGCGGCGAAATCGAGATGATGCGCGATCCGCGAGCTCATTCCGGGGTTGACCCCGAAGAACTCGTCCATCCGGTCCTTGTATCCGGCCAGGATGACCACGAGCTTGTCCCGCTCGTTCTCCATGACCTGGAGCAGGATGTCGATCACTTCCTGGCCGTAGTCCAAGGAGTCCCCGGACCGGTAGAGGTAGTAGGCCTCGTCGATGAACAGGACGCCGCCAAACGCCTTTTCCAGGACGCGCTTCGTCCTCGGGGCCGTCTGCCCGACGTATTGGCCGACCAGGTCGTCACGCATGGCGTGGACAAGGTGACCTTCCTCGAGGTAGCCGAGCCGGTGCAGCATGTCGGCCATCCGCAGGGCCACTGTGGTCTTCCCGGTACCCGGCGGGCCGGTGAAGCACATGTGCATGTTCGGCCGCGATGCCTCCAGGCCAAACCGCCGCCGGGCCCGGTCGACCAGGAGCAGCGCGGCGATCTCCTGGACCTTCTTCTTCACCGGAACGAGCCCGACCAGGTCGTTGTCGAGGGCCTCGAAAACCTCGTCGATGTCCGCCGCCTCGCGCTCGGCGGCGAAGCTCACTGTCGCATCCGAAGGCAGCAGGTCGGCTCGCTGATCGCGCTTCCACGACCGCCGGCTACCTTTCTGCGGCCGCTGGCCGCCCTTCCGCTGCTGGCCGCGCCGGGGCGGCGCGGTCCCCGCGCGCTTCTTCTTCCTGAGGAGCCTGGGGGGAGTCCACGTCGAGTCTTGGTGAGGCTCCAGGGTCGTCCGGAGCCCCACGATCCCCGCCGCCAGCAGGGTGAGAAACGCGATGGTAATAGAGATCGCGAGGATGGCGGTACCGAGGTTCATAAGCCGTCACGTGGCGTAATGCCGTCTCCCTCCCGGTGCGGCCTGGCTTCACTGACAGTACCTGACAGCCGTTAAGGCGCCTCCTGGCCGGCCCGGGGCCATATGGCAAGCTGGTCTCATCGTCCGCACCAGAGCCGGCCCGCGCGGGGCGCCGGGCCAGGGAGGTAGCGATGCCGATCATTGTGGTTACCAGGCTCAGGCTCAGGGATCCGGCCCTGTTCGACGAGTTCTTCGCGAGCGCCGTGGCGGTGGTGGAGCAGGCTCAGGGCACGGACGGCAACCTCAGCGCGGATGTGCTCGCCGATGCGAACAACACCTACTGGACCCGTACCGCCTGGCAGGGACGCGCCGCGATGGACAGCTTCGTCGGCAGCGAGCCGCACCTGACCACCATGAACCGCATTGACGACTGGTGCGACGAGGCGACGTTCGTCGACTGGGAGCAGGCCAGCGCGGCGCCACCGGACTGGCAGGACGGCTACCGGCGCCTCGTCGCCGACGGCCAGGGGGCCCGGCTCACGCACGGGACGGCGGCCCATCAGGCCCGTGACTTCCCGGCCCCGGTCGTGTCCTGACCTGCCGTGCCGCGTTATCGCAGGGTTGTCGTCAAGCTCAGCGGGGAGGCGCTGGCGGGGACTGCCGGGCGCGGCGTGGACCCGGCGAGCCTGTCGCACGTCGCGCGGGAGATCCTCTCCGTGCACGACCTCGGCGTGCAGATAGCCGTTGTCGTGGGCGGCGGCAACTACTTCCGTGGCCGGATGGCCGAGGGGTGGGGGATCAGCCGGGCCGAGGCGGACAACATCGGCATGCTCGGCACGGTGATGAACGCGCTGATGCTCCGCGGCGTGCTCACCGCCCGCACCGGCCTGGACGTCCGGGTCATGACCGCCATCCCGATCCAGAGCGTCGCCGAGCCGTTCATCAGGCTCCGGGCGGTGCGCCACCTCAACCGTGGGCTCATCGTGCTCCTGGCTGGCGGCATCGGGCAGCCGTACGTGACCACCGACTATCCGGCGGTGCAGCGCGCACTGGAGCTGGATGCCGACGCGCTGCTGGTGGCCAAGCACGGGGTGGATGGCGTCTACGACAGCGACCCGCAGGTCAACCCGGACGCCACGCGGTACGTGCACCTCACCTATGACGAGGCCCTGGCCGCGCGGGTGCGGGTCATGGACACCAGTGCGTTCGTCCTGGCCAGCGAGAACGCCCTCACGATGCACGTCTTCGATGTCGCCGCCGTCGGGGTGATGCGGCGCATCTGCGAGGGCGCCGACCTGGGCACCCGGATCACCGCCAAGAAGTGACCAGCCGCTGTCGGCGGCCTCGGCTACCCTCGCGGCCGGGGGCTCGGCAAGAGTAAGGAGAGACCATGACCACGCTCGAAAACCGGCCCAACACCGCGCTGCTCGTCGTTGACGTGCAGAAGGGCGTCGTCGGCGCGGCGCATGAACGCGACGCCGTGGTGGCGAACGTGGGCGCGCTGGTCGGGAAGGCGCGGCAGGAAGGGGTCCCCGTCGTCTGGGTCCAGCACTCCGACGAGCGGCAACTGCCGAAGGGAAGCGACAAGTGGCGGATCGTCCCCGAACTGTCCCCGGGCGACGCCGAGCCGCTCGTCGAGAAGCACTACGGCGACTCCTTCGAGGGCACCTCTCTGGAAACGGTGTTGTCGGGCCTGGGCGTCGGGCGCCTCTTCGTCGTGGGCGCGGAGACCGATGCGTGCATCCGCAGCACGCTCCACGGCGCGTTCGTCAGGGGATACGACGCGACCCTGGTCAGCGACGCCCACACCACGGGCGATTCGACTGAATGGGGCGCGCCGCCGCCGGACCAGGTCATCGCGCATACGAACCTGTACTGGACCTACCAGACGGCGCCCGGCCGGACGGCCGGGACGGTTGGGACCAAGGACGTCGACTTCGGCGCCCGGACCTGATCGTGCCCGCCCGCCCGCGGCGGCGCGGCGGAACGCCGACCATGGTGGTCATCGCCAATGCCGCGTGACGGGCCAGCAGGCGCCGCTGACCTCCGGCGGCTCAGCAGCCGTCGTAGGGAGCCCAGGGGGAGGTGCCGGCCTCGGCATACAGCTTGGCGAAGGCCTGTTCCTGTACGCTGACCGGCGCGGTCTGGGCGCCGCCCGGGTAGGCGCGGGCGTAACCCAGGCTGGCCCACGTCGAGGGCAGGAACTGGAACAGCCCGCCGGCCCCGCTGTAGGGATTCACCGCACGCGGGTTGCCCCCGGACTCGCGGGAGATGACGCAGGCCTCGAACGCCGCCATGCCTTCGGTGCTGACGTGGCCGCCCGGGCGGGGGTACGTCCGGGCATGCCGGCCCGGGCGGCGATGCGGCGCCGTCTGATGGATGGCCGCGGACCGGTGATGGCGGCCGGCGGCAGCGCGGTGCACGGTCGTCTCCGCCGGGGGAGGCGGGCTCGCCTTGGCGGGGGCCGCGTGGCAGTTCAGCCTGATGTGCTGCCCGGGATAGATCAGGTTCGGGTTGGCTATGCCCGAGGCGCTGGCCAGGGAGAAGTAGTCCGCCGTGGTGCCGCAGAACCGGGCGCTGATGCCCGAGAGGGTGTCACCGGGGACCACGGTGTAGGCGGGGCGGCGCGCCTTATGGTGGTGGACCCGCCGGATCACGACGCGGGGCGCGGTGGCCTGCATCGCGACGAGATCCGTGGCGCCGCTCTTGACCAGGCTGGCGTTCACCAGGCCGGGCGGGACGGCGGCTGCGGAGGCAGCGGTGCCCGACAGCACGAGCGCGGAGCCGGCTGCGCCGGCCACCAACGAGGCCGGCACCACCTTGGCGGCGGTGCCGATGAGGGCGGCGGGCCCAGGCGTGCCGGGTTTGGCGTGGCGGGCGTCGTAGGCCGACTTGGTCTTGGCATGCTGGCCGGGGCGGCGTGACATGTTGGGAATCCCTGACCTTCCGGGTCGCTAGGCGGACGCGGCCGGGCCGGGTTCAGGGGCTCCTGCCAGATGATCAGCAGCTTCTCTGGGTGGCGGGGGCCCAGAGGCATTGCTTAGCCGAAGACCATAGGGGGCAAATTACCGTCGCGTAGGCTTTTCGGCCGAACTCCTGCTTGCTCCCCGGGCTAGGGTGGTGTCGCCCCGGGACCGCCCCGGGGACACTGACGGCATCGGCCAGCACGGGCGGCGGCGGAATCGGGGTCATGGCATTGTTCGGCAGGAGAAGGCAGGAGCGGCGCTTCGACAGTGAGGCCACGCGCTACCAGATGCGCCAGCGCATGTTCTCCATCGGAGACGACTACACGATCGAAAACGACCGCGGCGAGCACGTGTTCAAGCTCGACGGCAAGGCGCTGCGGGTCCGCAAGACGATCTTGTTCAAGGACATGGACGGCCGCGAGCTGGTCAAGATCCAGGAGCGGATGCTGCACGTCCGGGACAGCATGGAGATCGAGGGGCCGGACGGCAAGAGGCTTGCCATGGTGCACAAGGCCCTGATCACGCCGTTGCGCGAGCGGTGGGTGGTCGACGTCGAAGACGGCCCGGACCTGCATGCCCAGGGCAACTTCGTGGAGCACGAGTACACGATCGAGCGCGACGGGGACAAGGTCGCCGAGGTTTCCAAACGGTGGTTCCGGGTCCGCGACACCTACGGCGTCGAAGTGGCCCCCGGCGAAAACGACGTGCTGATCCTGGCCACCACCGCCGTGATCGACACCATGGCCCACCCGGCCAGGTAGCACCCAGCTCACGGTGTCGTCAGGGGGCCATGGCGGCGGTCTCGTGGCCTGGCGCAGTGTGCGCGGCAGCGGTTACGGAGCGACGAGCGCGTCGGTGAGCGGGCCGATGCCGGCCAGCTTGGCGGTCAGGTCATCGCTGAGCCGGTACCGGGCGCCCAGCGCGGCCGGCGCCACATAGGTCACCTTCGTCTGTGCCCCGTCGGCCCACACCAGGACCTTGAGCGGCAGGTCCAGGGCGGACATCGGCGACGCCTGCATCACCAGCGTTCCCGCCGCCGGGTTGCCGAAGATCACCAGGACTGTCTCCCGCAGGGCCAGCCCGGCCGCGCTGGCCTCGGCGCTTTGGTCGATGACGGCGAAGAGTTTCAGTCCCTTGCCGGCGAGCATGCCGGTCAGCCGGGTGACGGTATCGGGCACCGACCGCGGGCTGAGCTTGGTGACGATTTCGTCCTGGCCGCCTGTGCTGTCCTCGGTCATTGCCTGGTCTCCTGATCGGGGGCGGCAAGCCGCCGGTGCTGCCCGCTGTCGCGGGTGGCATACAGCCTGTCAAATCAGCTGGGGACGGCGCTGACCGGCCCGCGTACGATGCCCGGCGGAATGGGCGAACGCGTTTCGCGAAGGCGGCGCATGCCAGCCCCGCCATTCGCCCGGCGGTTCGCCTCGGGCACTGCTCTGCAGACCGGGCGCCTTCCGCAGGAGGCGAGTTTTCACCGGGGTGGCACGAATGCTGCTGCGGGGGGTAGAAACGCCCTATGAGCACGAGGACCGGACTGATAGTGGTGGCGATTGGCGCGATCCTCGCGTTCGCGGTTCGCAGCACCCCCTCGTGGTTCAACATTCAAATCGCCGGATTGGTGATCATGCTAACTGGGGTGGTGGGCATGGTCGTTTCCCGGCGGCGCGACTACGGCAAACTGCTGCACTGGTTCAGGGCGCGAACCACCGCCGGAGAGCCAAAGCCCGAGCCCCGCGCGATCGACCCCACCCAGGTATATTCCCCGTCTGCCGGCGCCGGTGCTCCGTCCGCCGAGGCGCGGCCATCGGCGGACGGGGCCGCCCCCGAGGCGCGGCCATCGGCGGACGGGGCTGCCGCCGAGGCGCGGCCATCGGCGGACGGGGCTGCCCCCGAGGCGCGGCCATCGGCGGACGGGGCCGCCGCGGGCGGGGCCGCCGCGGACAGCACCGTCCCGGGCGCCGCCGAGCGCGCTGAGGGCGCGGCCAACGAGCACCCACGTCAGGAATGAACCCAGGAGCCAACCGCCCGAACAGCTACCTCCCCAGTCCCGACGGCAAGCCGGATCGGCGCGGGACCGCTGGGCTTGAAGGCCAGGGTGCCCGGACCGGCCTGTCCCCGTCCGGTCGGTCCGGCTGCCCTGGCATCGGTGGGCCGTAACACCGCCAGCGGATGCGCTGGCCTTGACGATCGCGCCGGCCCGGTGTTGGGGATTTCGACGGAGACGTTGGTGGATTTGGCGGGCGGCTCGGCCAGGACCTCGGCAGGCGTGACCCCAAGCAGGCTGGCAGCTTCCCGGATCCGGAACGTCGCCACCCTGGGACTCTAACGCAACTGCGGCCGCAGACCCTAACCGGAGCCGCATTCACGCCAGCCAGCGATCATTAGCGACGCGAACCAGTCGGCTAGCGGCAAAATAAGCCGAGCGTATGTACCTTGACGGTTACGTAACAATCCCGGTACGCTCGGATCCATGGAAGCTGCTCTGCGAGCGCTGGCGGACGAAAGCCGGCGGACCATGCTGGAAACGCTGTCCAGCGGCCCGGCGACCGTCGGCGAGCTGGCGGCGCTGCTGCCGATCGCCCGCCCGGGGGTATCGCGGCACCTGCGGGTGCTGCGGGAGGCAGGGCTCGTCGAGGTCCGCCAGGAAGCGCAGCGGCGGATCTACAGCCTTCGCCCCCAGCCGCTCGCCGAGATCGATGAATGGCTCGGCCGGTACCGGGGCCTGTGGGAACAGCGGCTGGATGCCCTGCACACCGAGATAGCCCGAGGAAGACGCGAACGAAGGAGCACCAGATGACCAGCAACGCACGCCCTGGCGCCCGCATTCTGGGCAGCCTGCGATCGGCGGATGGCGCGGGCGTCGTGCGCATCGAAGACCGCTACGACACCGAGATCACCGATCTGTGGTCGGCACTCACCGATCCCGGCCGTCTGGCTCGCTGGTACGGCGACGTCGAGGGCGACCTGCGGGCCGGCGGAGAGTTCCGCCTGCACATCGAATCCGCTGGCTGGGACGGCACCGGGCGCGTGGAAGCGTGCGAGCCCCCACGACGGCTGCTGGTGACGACCAGGGAATCGGACGAGTCCTGGCGGAAGGGTGCCGGCGCACCGCCGTTCGACGAGGCCATCGAGGCCACGCTGACCGCCGACGGCGACCAGACGATCCTGGTCATCGAGGTCCGGGGCATCCCCCTGGACAGGATCGCCGCCTACGGGGCCGGATGGCAGATCCACGCCGAGAATCTCGCCGCCCACCTCGCCGGGCGTGAGCTCGCCGACGGCGAGGCGCGGTGGGTCGAGCTCGTCCCTGCGTATCAGGATCTGGCGGCCAACATCGGCCGGTGACCGGGTCCTGAGTTGCCTGCCCGTTCCTGCGAGTTGTGTCGCGTTTCGATCCCGGAGGTGCCGTGGAGCCGGTGGTCACCTGGTATGACATTCTCGACGTGATGCCGGGCGCCGGCACGGAGGAGATTCAGGATAAGTACGACGCCCGGGCGAGCCTGCTGCGGCCAGAGCTCATCGCGGGCGCGCCGTCGGTGGTGATCACCGCGGCCTCGCGGGCGCAGCAGCTTCTCGACTCGGCGCGGCGTGTGCTGGGCGATCCCGCAGCCCGGGGCCGCTATGACGCGGCGCTCGGCATCCGGCGCAGCGGCGGAGGGCTGGCCCCGCCGGAGAACCTCCCCTCCGAGCCTGGGTGGGGACCGCATGACTTCGATTGGCCCGTGGGCACCAGGGGCGCGGAACTGCTCGGTGACCTGTTGGCACTCACGGATTGGCTGGCCCCCCATCCAGGCCCGCCGCGGCGGGTCACCGTGCCCGACGTCCGGGGACTGTTCTATGGCACGTGCCTGCAGATCGTCGGCAAGCTGGGGTTCCGGATCAACAGCATCCAGCTCACCGAGCACCCCAGGCCGGTTGAGGGTCTCGTCGTCGGCCAGTCGCCCCGCGCCGCCACGAAGGCCCGCCGGGCCAGCGAACTGACGATTCAGGTTTGGCATCCGCCGGGCGAACTGCCGCTAAGATGATCATTTTGCGGAGGCCGGACCCGACCGGTATGTGGTCTCTCCTTTTATGGGATACCAATGCAGAGGTTGAGGTCATTCTGAGGTAGTGGTTCAGGCACCACCGGTGCGCCAATTCCTAGCGCCTGTAGGTGCCGGGTGCCGAGCGAAGCCGGAAGGGGTGTCAGATGGCCAGCCAGCCAGGCGGCCTGGTCCCGCCCTCAGAGCCCGGTCAGCAGCGAGCAGTCCGCCGTGCCGAGGTTGCCATGCGCTCCATCGGCCAGCCGAACTCGGTGATCGGGGAGTTCGACTTCTGGGACTCCCGCCACGAAGGACGGCGCTTGTTCTCTGAGGTGCTGGGAACCTTCTTCCTGGTCCTCGTTGCTGTAGGTGGCGGCATGGTCAACGCGCGGTTCGGGGGCCACGCTGTTCCCTACGGCGCGCGCGTCGTGGCGCCGGCGCTGATGGTGGCCGCCGTCATCTTGTTCATGGGCACGGTCTCCGGCGCGCACCTCAACCCAGCGGTGAGCATCGCGTTCGCTGCGCGAGGCGACTTCCCGTGGCGGCGCGTGCCCGCCTACGTCGTCGCCCAGTTCCTTGGCGCGATCCTCGCCACGTTGCTCCTGTGGGCGCTGATCGGCAAACAGGGCACCGCCGGGCTGACCCTGCCCGGCAGCGGCATCTCGACTACTACCGCGATGCTTTGGGAACTGGTCCTGACCACCGGGCTGGTGAGCGTCATTCTGGGTACCGCGTCGGGCGCCCAGCAGATTGGGGCGTTCGCCGCTATCGGTGTAGGCAGCTATATAGCTTTGGCCGGGCTGTGGGGCTCTCCGGTCAGCGGCGCGTCGATGAACCCGGCCCGGTCGCTTGGGCCCGCCCTGGTGCTCGGCGACTGGGCGTCGTGGTGGGCCTATCTCGTCGGGCCATTGGCGGGCGGTTTGATCGCGGTGGGCACCGCCTATTTGCTCCGGGGCCGCGGCGGCGGCCGCACTGCGGTGTCGGCAGCGCAAGGCACGCTGGGCCTCCCCGGTCTGGGTGGCGATCATCGCGGTGACTGACACAGAAGGTTAGGGACTATCGCCATGGATAATGAACCCCGCGTTTGGAACCGGCGGTGGCCGATAAATTACCCGAAGCAACTCGAGATGGCCGGCGGTTACGCTGCTCCGCTCGCGCCGGGTCCGGCTGGAACTGGAGGGCAAAAGGAGCGGGCAACTCTTAGCCCGTGCGCTGTTCCGAGGTCATTCCAATGTTTTGAGAGATCGGCGCTCCCCCGCAGCACGTCCTGGCGCAACGTCAGCAGCGGCGGGCAGATCAGCGGACTTGCGGGGGGACGGCGGCCTCGGCTGGTTCGGGTACTCGTGGTGGCGCCGGAGGCCCGGCGAGCCACTTGGTGAGCACGAACGACACCACAACCGCCACGATGATCAGCGGCATTGTCTTGATGCCATTGGTGCCAAGGAACAGTGTGGTGATCAGGACTGCGGTGAGGGGGAGCTGGAGCATCCCAGCGGTCATCGCGGCGATCCCGATCGCGGCGCCTGCGATCATCGGCAGGCCGGGCAGATGCGACAGCGCGATCCCGCCCGCAGCGCCGATGAACATGCCCGGGAAGGTTGGGCCGCCCCGGAAGCCGCTGAGTGAGATGGAGTAGGCAAGGCCTTTACACGCCACCAGCAGGACCAGCGTCGCGGCGGTGTAGCTGGCGGCGTGTTCGAGCAGCGGCGTCAGCGCGGTCTGGCCCGAGAACAGCACCGCCGATGACGGTTTCCCGGTGGCCTGGCCGAACGCGATCGCCAGCCCGGCGATGACCAGGCCCGCCAGCGGGGTGAGCAGCATCAGCCGCCGTTCGAGGTGCGGTCGCAGGAACAGTGCCAGCCACTTGATCCCGAAGCTGGCTACGGCCGCTGCCGCCCCGATGGCCACTGCCCAGCCGATCTGCGCCACATCCAGGTGCGGCGCGGGGGGAAGGTTAGGGATCACCAGGGAGAAGGTCCCATACCCGGTCAGGCTGTTCAGGCCGAGGAAGATCAGCGACCCGATACCGGCGCCGAGCAGCCCGGGGATCAGCACGATGGTGGCCATCGGGCCGCCCAGCCCCGACGCCTCCAGTAGCAAGAACGCCCCGGCCAGCGGGTTGCCCAAAAGCGTGCTTAT